>Ga0182741_1003808_pt1 | contig 15562 bp, 10 predicted proteins | sample eDN5th37CBELigOP_FD_128874 | JGI IMG/M metagenome (GOLD analysis project Ga0182741, IMG submission 128874) | Enriched Organic Plus compost microbial communities from Emeryville, California, USA - eDNA 5th pass 37_C BE-Lig OP (version 2) (version 2) ...
GGCGGAGTGGTGCTCGCGTGGTCGGGCATGCGCGGGGCGATCACCCTCGCCGCGGCCCAGTCCCTGCCGGAGGACACGCCGTACCGTGCGGAACTGGTTCTCATCGCGTTCGTCGTCGCGGTGACCACCCTCCTGCTCCAGGGCCTGTCGCTGCCCACGGTGATCAGCTGGGTGAAGGTCCCCGGCGACGACCACGACCGGCTCCGCGTCGAATACGGCGACCTGCTCGGGGAGCTGGCCGAGTCCGGTGAGAAGGCCCTCGGCTCCGCCGCCGGGGACGTCCGGCCCGAGGTGGTGGATCGGGTGCGGTCGGACAGCCTGATCGGGGTGAAGAAGGTGCGCGACGCGATGGCGCCCGATCCGGAACACGACGAGTGGCGCGAGCAGTACATCGAGTTGCGTCTGCTCACCATCGCCGCCGAACGCGAGGCGCTCCTGGACGCCCGCTCCCGCGGCACCTACAGTTCCCAGACCCTCGGGGCCGCGCAGCGTCGTCTGGACCTCGAGGAGACACGACTGCAGGCCCTGAGCGAACACTACTGACAGCGAGCAGCACCGACGACGCGCGCCGTGCGGACGTTCACCCGCACCCGGAAGGGGTGCGAACGTCCACACGGCGCGCGGTGGTATCGGGGCCGGTCGGTCCCGGCGGTCAGCCCAGGGCGACGACCTCGCGTTCCGACGCGGTCGGTTCGGAGGACATGATCGCCGAGTCGAGCATCTGCTCCGCCTGCTCCTCCGGCAGCGACAGGCCCAGGCACAGTTCGGTGAGGACGGTGGTGCGGGCGGCCTTGAGCATCGTCCGCTCACCCATCGACAGACCCTTGCGGTGTTCGCGGCGGGTGAGATCGCGGACGACGGCGGCGGTGACGTGGAGATCACCCGACCGCAGCCTGTCCTGGTTCTCCTTGAACCGCCGCGACCACGTCTCCTCCTCGTGATCGGTTGGGGTGTGGAGGATCTCGAACAACTTCTTCAGCTCGTCGGAGCTGTAGACGTCGCGCAGGCCGATCTCATCGGCCTTGTCCAGCGGGAGAGCGACCGTCAGGTCGGAGCTGTGGACCTTCAACTGCAGATACGACACCGGTTGCTGTTTGATCGTCCTGGTGGTGATCGCGGCGACCGTGGCGGGTCCGTGATGTGGATGGACGACGATCTGACCGGTCGAGAACTGCATGTGATGACCTTCTTGTTCGCGCGTACGCCGTGCTCGGTCGTTCGGGCCCGCGGGACGAACCCGGGGTCGAAGCGACCGCGCACCGATTCCGGAAGCGGGAACGGTGTGGACGCGGGACGGTGCACTCATACGGATGAATCCACCGGAGCCCGTGAGCCGGCTCTTTCCATCATCCCAGTTCACGGGCGTTTTCGCAGGTGTGGATTCGCTCACCCGTAAGGCCGTGTCCGCGATTCGCGGTGCCCCAGGGGATCTCGTGCTCGAATGGATCCATGGGTGATCGAGAACACGATCGGTCCCGCCGGGAGAAACGCATCCGCCACACCGCGGAGCGCATCGCCCGGCGCGAGGGACACCGGGTCGCGCGCCTGCCGAAGGGCGGTTCGGCGACGGCGTTCCCGCTCACCTATCTGCGCACCGGGCCGCGCGGACGGACGCCGGTGGTGATGATCCCCGGCGGTCCGGGTCTGGCGTCGGCGGTGCCCTACCGGTCGCTGCGTGCCCTCGCCGCACGCGAGGGACTCGACGTGCTCATGGTCGAGCACCGCGGGATCGGACTGTCGCGGCGCGACGAACGAGGCGTCGACCTGCCGAGGGCGGCGGTGACCGTCGTCGAGGCCGTCGACGACATCGCCGCGGCACTCGACCACGCGGGGGTCTCGCAGGCGGTGATCTACGGATCGTCGTACGGAAGTTGTCTCGCACAGGGTTTCGGGGTGCGGCATCCCGATCGGGTCGCTTCGATGGTGCTGGACTCCCCGATGTGGAGCGTCGAACAGGATCTCGCCACGGTGCGTGACTATCGACGGAAACTGTTCCTCGGCAACGACACCCGAGCGGACCGCGGGCTGTCCGAGGTCGTCCGGCGTGCATGGGCGAGCGATCTGCCCGGCGACGAGGTGACCGACATCGTCCAGATCGTCTACGAGTTCGCCGGACCGGACGTGCTGCGCGACCTGCTCGAGGCCCGGTTGCGGGGGCGGCTCCGGCGGACCTGGGCGGCGGTGTGCCGCCTCGCGAGGGCGGAGGCCGAGAACCCGTACGTGCCCTACTGTTTCGAAGCCGACCTCGTCGAGGACATCATGTACCGCGAACTCGGTTTCGGGTTGCCACCGGACGGTGAACCCCTCGACCCGCAGGTGCTCTTCGCGAAAACCGGTCCCCATCCGGAGTTCTCCGGTGAGCCCTTCGACTTCCCGCGTCGGGTACGGGAATTCACCTGGCCGATCGCGGTCCTGTCGGGGGAGCGGGACCTGCGGACCCCGCCGCCGATCGCCGACCGCATCGCCGCGACGGTACCCACCGCGACCGTCGTGCCCGTCGCCGGAATGGGGCACAGCGCTCTCGACACGCATCAGTACGTGGCCGTGCGGGTCGCGGCGGCGATGACCGACGGTGCCCACGGCAGCCTCGGGGCGATGGTCCCGGTGCTGTCTCGCCTGCCGAGGAAGGGCGGGCCGAACGTGCTCGGCCGGCTCGTCGCGACCGCGGTGGTGCTCGGCGGGCGGTGACCGCGGTGGTGCTCGGCGGGCGGTGACCGCGGTGGTGCTCGGCGGGCGGTGACCGCGATGATGCTCGGCGGGCGGTGACCGCGGTGGTGCTCGGCGGGCCGTAGCCCCGCGGCGTGATCGGCGCACGCGGTACGGGGCCGTTTGGCATGATCGACTGGCCCGGACGGACCGGGCCGCAGCATCCCGGCAGGAGTCGACGAGTGGCGGAGGACGGAACGGACACGGCGCCGCGCCCGCGCAGGCGCATCGGCCGCCTGATCCTGCTGGCGTTCGTCGTCGTACTGGTCCTGGCAGCGGCCGCCTTCGTGTTCACCCCGGTGCCGGGGGCACTGATCGTGCGGGCGGTGTTCGAACGTGACGCCCGGCAGCAGACCGAGAAACTCGCCGTGGACGCACCCGAGACCGATCTCGTCGCGAACCTGCAGTACCGCGAGGGTGATCCCGACGCCTACCTCGACGTCTACACCCCGAAAGGCACCACGGCGGTACTGCCCACGATCGTGTGGACGCACGGCGGTGCCTGGCTGTCGGGCAGCCGCGCCGACTACGCCGGCTACTACCGACGGCTCGCCGACGCGGGCTTCACCGTCGTGTCCCTCGGCTACTCCCTCGCGCCGGAGCACCGATATCCCACCGCGGTGCACCAGCTCGCCGACGCCCAGGCCTACCTGCTCGACCACGCCGACGAACTGCACATCGACACCGACCGCATCGTGCTCGCCGGCGACTCGGCCGGTGCCCAGCTGAGCTCGCAGATGGCCGCGGCGATCACCGACAAGGAGTACGCCGCGCAGGCCGGTATCGATCCCGCTTTCACCCCCGAGCAGCTGCGCGGAGTCGTGCTGAACTGCGGTCTCTACGACGTCGCCGCCCTCGAGGGCGGGAGCGGACTGATCGGCTGGGGCATCGAGCAGGCCATGTGGGCCTACACCGGGGCCCGGGACTTCGCGTCCTCCGATGCCGCCCGGCTGATGTCGACCCTGGACATCGTGACCGCCGACTTCCCGGCGACCTTCATCACCGGAGGCAACGCGGACCCGCTCACTCCCAAGCAGTCGAAGCCGCTCGCGGAGAAACTCACACGCCTCGGCGTCGAGGTGGACGCCCTGTTCTATCCCGACGACCACATCCCGGAACTGGCACACGAGTACCAGTTCGATCTGTCGACGCCGGACGCCCGCGCCGCGCTGGAACGGACGATCGACTTCGTCCGCAAGGTCACCGCGTAGCCAGGTCGGCGACGACCCGCTCGGCGAGCGGGCGCGACGACGCCGGGTTCTGACCCGTGTAGAGCCGTCGGTCCACCTCCACGTTCGGCTGCCACGCCTCGGCGGAGGTGAAGATCGCGCCGGCCTCCCGCAGCCGGTCCTGCAGCAGCCACGGCGCCTTGTCCGCCAGTCCCGCCTGGGCCTCCTCCAGATTGGTGAACGCGGTCAGCCGGTATCCCTCGAACAGCCAGCGGCCACCCGAGCCGAAGGCCGGCAGGAGAGCGGCCGGGGCGTGACACACCATGGCGACGACCTTGTCCGCCTCGACGAAGTGCCGCACGAGCTCACCGAAACGCTCGTCGACGGCGAGATCCTCCATCGGACCGTGCCCGCCGGGCACGAACAGCAGGTCGTAGTCGTCGGCGCTCTGCTCCCCGAGGACGACGGCACCCTCCAGGACGGGCCGCAGATCCTCGAGGGACTGCTTCAACGCGGCGACGCGGTCCTCGCCACCGGCGGCGTCGGGTTCGAGGCTCGCCGCGTCCACGACGGGGGTGCGGCCCCCGGGCGTCGCCAGGGTGATGTCGAATCCGGCCTCGTCGAAGACGCTGTACGGCTCGACGAGTTCCTCGGCCCAGAATCCCGTGGGATGCCGGGTGCCGTCCTGCAGGGTCCAATGGTCGGCGGCACTGACGACGAACAGAAGTTTCGGCATGGCGGACGTCCTCTCGACGGATGGTCGTTTCCCGGCTGCGTACCCGCGGGTGGTTCGTCCTACCCCCGGGACACGAATCGCCGGGCCCGGCGGAGCGGGCCCGGCGATTCGCGGTCGGTGTGCGTCAGACCCCGACGACGTCCTGCGCGATGGCGGCCAGACGGGTCTGGGCTGCGGAGATCACGCCGTGCCGGTCCTTGTGGGCCTCCTCGTAGGCCACGATCGCGCGGATGTCCGCGGGTTCGGTCAGATCCTTCACCGCGGCCACGGCCTTCGGCACGGTGAGATCGTCGTAGTCGCGGATGGGCAGTTCCTCGGCGGTGAGGACACCGGTGGCGCTGCGAGCCCGGTGCAGGGCGTCCGCCGCACCGTCGGCACCTTCGCGCCGGCTGACCCGCTCGGCGGTCTCGAGGGCGGCATCCCGGGACGCGGTCAGCGTCCGGGCGGCGACGTCACCGGCGTGCGCGCCGCGGGAGAGCAGCGACTCGATGCGCGGCCGCGTGGACCGGGCCACGTCGATCGCGCGGTCGATGCCGCGGGTCGACCAGGTGACCGGGGCGTTGACCAGACGCACCGCCGCGCCGGCCGCCGCCTGGAAGGGGGTGCGCCGCAGGGCGGCCGGACCACCGAGGGCCTCCTCGGCGATGACGGTCGTCAGCCACTCGACGGTGGCGGTGTGCGCGGTGACGAGACGGTCGGCCAGGGTGACGACGGACCTGTGCCCGCCCGCGGTGGCCAGCGCCTTGACGTAGCGGGCGCGGTCGAGCAATTGGTGCTCGAGCGCCAGATCGGACAGCAGGGCCTCGTCGAACGGCTGGGCCTGCTCGGTGAGGGTCTTGACCATGACGGCCGCGCGGCCCAGGAAGGGGCCGACCACATCGGGCAGACCGCCCAGATCGCGGATGGCCTCCTCGATGGCGACCGCCCGGATCCGGCAGTTCTCGGCGTTCTCGGTGAGCTCCTTGCGGACCGCTTCGGTACGAGCCTGGGCGACACGGGTTTCGGCCACCTGGGTCTCGGCATGAGTCAGTTCGTGGAGTGTGCGCAACTGTGTGAGCAACGCGGGGATACGGTTCTCGGTCATCGTGCGTTCGCCTCCTTCGCACTGGAAGAGCCGGCGATCTACCGGCGAATTCACATCGATCGGCTACACGACGTGACAACTGGCGCTTACCCGGCACGATCTCCTGCTAACGTTTATGTGACCCATGACACAGCTGTTGTCGGTGGGTGGCGTCGCGTCCGCCTCTCGGGGCGACACGAGTCACAGTTGTGCCGGTTTGGGTCCGCGGCACCCGGGGAAACTTTCGGAGCACGAACCGCGAACGACCGTGAGGCTCGGGCGGATCGCGACAGAATCGCACAGCGAACAGGAAGCGGGGGACAGGATGACCACGGCAGCACCCGCCATGACCCCGACGGCGCCCGCTGTCCCGGCCGCGACCGTCGGGCGGCCCGCGGTCGCGAAACCGGTCTCACCGGCACGACCCGCCGACGACCCGCCCCCGCTGCTCGAACACCCCCTCGCCGGTGCGGTGATCCTGCTGGTGCTCATGGTCCTCGGCTGCGTGGCCGCGACGGCGCTCACCGGTTCGATCGGGACGGGACTGGCCTTCGCCGGCATGATCGGCGGTGCCACAGCACTTCTCGTCGCCCTCATCTAGGACCTCGCCGGGAGCCGTCACCGTGCCGAAGAAGTTCTCCTTCACCTCCGCGCTGGACCACGACGTCGAACGGGTGCATGCCACCCTCACGAACGAGGAGTTCTGGAAGAACCGGATCGCCGCGAGCCCCACCGGCGACGCCGAACTCGAGGTGCGCGGGTCCGGCCCCGGCACCATCTCGCTGACGATGGCCGACAGCATGGGCACCTCCGGACTGCCGTCCGTCGTGCGCGGAGTGCTGCCCGGCCCCCTGGTCATCGAACGCGCCGACGAGTGGGGTCCCCTCGACGGGGGGATCGCGCACGGCGTCCTCACCGGCGGTGCACGGGGGCTGCCGATCACCGTCTCCGCTCGCTCCGAACTGCGCGCCGGCGACACCGGCGGCACGGTCGTCGAGGTGCACGGAGAGGCCACCGTGAAGGTGCCGCTCGTCGGCGGAAAGATCGAAGGACTGATCGTGCAGCTGGTCGAGAGCATGGTCCGCAACGACAGCCGTGAGATCGACACCTGGCTCGCGGACTCCTGAACCCGCTCCCGGAACTCGGGCCACTGCGCCGGATTCGTCCCCTCCGCCCGCTCACGGCGGCGGTGATCGGCGACACACCGTGCGAGGTCGTTGTTCCCCGACCTGCGGGAGCGCACCATCGGACCATGTCGGCGCCGTGGAACGAGGACGGCGGCTTCGCGTGGGAACGCCGCGAGGCCGGATACACCTGGGAGCAGATCGGCAACGAACTCGGCTGTCCCGCGCATGTCGCGCGGGACCTCGGAGAGCGCTACCACGCCGAGCTCAGCGCCCGGATCTCGCGGGACCAGCTCCCGCTGTTCGATCTCGCCCCCGACAGCTGACCACCCTCCACCTGCGTCGTGCTCGCCCTGTCCGTGCGGTGTGACTGTCCGTGCGGTGTGACTGTCCGTGCGGTGTGATAAGCCGTAGCGGACGGAACCGAGCGACGACGAGGGAGAACGACGAGTGCTGATCCTGCACCGTGCGGAACGCACCGACGTGCTGGCCGATGCGCTCGGGGAGGTGCTCGCGAAGCCCCTCGACGACCCGTTCGCCCCCGAGGTCGTCGCCGTGCCCGCCCGCGGCATCGAGCGCTGGCTCACCCAGCGACTGTCCGGCATTCTCGGCGCGCCGGTGAACCCCCGACGCGTGGCGCGTGTCGAAGGCGACGGCGTCGCCGCGAACATCCGTTTCCCCTCCTCCATGCGGCTCGTCGACGAGGCCCTCGCCGCCGCGTCCGGCATCGACGCCGACGACGACCCCTGGCATCCCTCCCGGATGCTGTGGACGCTGCTCGACGTGATCGACGAGTGCGTCGGGGAACCGTGGTGCGCCACCCTCGCCCGGCATCTCGGCAACGGCAGCGACGACCACCGGGCCGGACGCCGTTACGCGACGGCCGCACACCTCACCGCGCTGCTGCGCAGCTACGGGCTGCAGCGCCCGGAGATGATCGCTCGCTGGGCGGCGGGGGAGGACACCGACGGCACCGACGCGCCCCTGGACGACCACCTGCGGTGGCAGGCCGAACTGTGGCGGCGGCTGCGGGCCCGGATCGGTGCCGACAGCCCCGCCCAGCGCCTCGGCGACCTCTGTGCCCGGCTGCGCGCCGAGCCCGACGTCGTGGATCTTCCCGAACGTCTCTCGGTCTTCGGCCCCACCCGGCTCGACACCGTCCGCCTCGACGTGCTGTCCGCGCTCGCCGAGCACCGCGACGTGCACGTCTGGCTGCCGCACCCGAGCCCCGTGATGTGGCAGAACCTCGCCGGACGGCCGTCCTCGCTGCGCCGCGCCGACGACCGCAGCGCGCTGCGGGTCCGGCACCCCCTGCTCGCCGCGCTCGGCCGCGACGTGCGCGAATTCGAGGCGCGGCTCTCCGCCCTGGACTGCACCGAGATCGTCCACCCCTCCCCGGAACCACCCGCGACCCTTCTCGGCCGGCTGCAGGCCGACCTGCGCGACGATCGTGCCCCCGGACCCGGCTCGGCGACCGCCGACGGCACCGTCGTCATCCACGCCTGCCACGGCCCCACCCGGCAGGTCGAGGTGCTCCGCGAATCGCTGCTGCACCTGTTCCAGGACGATCCCACCCTCGAACCTCGCGACGTCGTCGTCATGTGCCCCGACGTCGAGACCTACGCCCCGCTCGTCCACGCGGCGTTCGGCGCCGGGGTGGGTGAGCACCCCGGCCACACCCTGCGGGTCCGGCTCGCCGACCGCGCACTCGGCCGTACCGACCCGGTGCTGGCGGTGGTCACCGAACTGCTCCGCCTCGCCGACGGTCGCGTCACCGCCAGCGAGGTGCTCGACCTCGCGGCCACCGCGCCCGTGCGCCGCAAGTTCGGTTTCGACGACGACGAACTCGAACGGCTGCAGCAGTGGACCGCGGAAGCCGGCGCCCGGTGGGGGCTCGGATCGTGGCAGCGCAAGTCCTTCGGCCTCGGCGAGTTCGTGCAGAACACCTTCGGTACGGCCCTCGACCGCATCCTGCTGGGCGTGGCCGCCGACGGCACCGACGGCGACTGGCTCTCGCTGGCCCTGCCCCTCGACGACGTCGACAGCAACGACATCGACCTCGCCGGCCGCTTCGCCGAGTACATCGACCGGCTGACGGTGGTGCTGCTCGGGCTCCGCGGTCCGCAGCCCGCGACCCGCTGGGCGGCCGAACTGACCCGCGGCATCGACTTGCTCTGCGATCTCCCCGCGGCCGACGCATGGCAACTCGACCGTGCCTGCCGCGAGATCGCCGAGGCGGTCGAACATGCCGGCGAGATCCGTTTGGGTCTGAGCGACATCCGCTCGATGTTCGCCTCCCGGCTCGCCGCCCGGCCCTCGCGTTCCAACTTCCGCACCGGCGAACTCACGGTGTGCTCGATGGTGCCCATGCGGTCGGTGCCGCACCGGGTGGTGGTGCTCCTCGGTCTCGACGACGACGTCTTCCCGCGCACCGCACACACCGACGGCGACGACGTGCTCGCGCAGAATCCGTGTATCGGTGAACGGGATTCGCGCAGCGAGGACCGGCAGCTGCTCCTCGACGCGCTGCTGGCCGCGCAGGAACGGGTGCTGTTGTTCCACACCGGCGCCGACGCCGTCACCGGAGCGGCACGGCCCCCGGCGATCCCGCTCACGGAGATCCGCGACGTGGTCGCGACGATGACCGGACTGCCGGCCGACGACGAGCGGATCGTGCGCCGGCACCCGCTGCAGCCCTTCGATCCACGCAACTTCCGCGCCGACGACCCGTTCGGATTCGACACCGCCGCGCTCGCCGGCGCACGGGCGGCCCACAGCTCACCGTCGGGCCGACCCGGACGCATCGCCGAACTCGTCGCGGCGCTGCCCGCAGTCGAGCGCACCGACGTCGACCTCGACGAACTCGTCGCCTTCCTCACCCACCCCAGCCAGGGTTTCCTGCGCCAGCGCCTCGGCATCCGCATCCCCGATGCAGAGGAGGGCATCACCGACGCCCTCGACATCGAACTCGACGGCCTCGCCCAGTGGAAGCTCGGCGACCGCATGCTCGAGAAGCGCCTGGCCGGCATGTCCCAGGCGGCCTTCCGCAGCGCGGAGTGGCGCCGCGGCACCCTGCCGCCCGCGACCCTCGGCGGCAAGGTGCTCGACGCCGTGACCGACAACGTCGAACGGCTGGTCGCCGCGTGCTCCGGCGTGCACACCGGCCCGTCCCGCACCGTCGACGTGCGCGTCGACCTGGGCGACGGCCGGCGGGTCACCGGCACGGTCGGTGGTGTCCACGGCTGCGTCCTGGCCCGCAGTACCTACTCGCGGCTGGCCCCGAAACACCGGCTCGAGGCGTGGATCCGGCTGCTCGCCGTCGTCGCCTCGGGGCATCGAGGAGAGTGGCGGGCGGTTACCACGGGGCGAAGCGGCTCGCGGTCGTGGCGCTCCACCTTGCACCCTCCGGCCGACGCCGCCGGAATTCTCGCCGTGCTCGTCGACCTGCGTGATCGTGGGCTGTGTGCGCCGTTGCCGATGACGACCAAGGCTTCGGCCGTGTACGCCGATCGTCGTTACCGCGGCGATTCCGTGGACATGGCGCTCGCTGCCGCACGGAAGGAATTCGGAGGCAACTTCGGTGACGGGACGGACCGGCACGTGACCTACCTGCACGGGTCGGGCGTCACGCTCGACCGGCTCGCCGCCGACCCGCCGCGTCCCGACGAGGCGGCCTGGTTCGACGAGCCGAGCCGCTTCGGGGTGCTCGCACGACGACTCTGGGAACCCCTGCTGGCCTCCGAGAACCAGGGGCGCCCGTGACGGAAGGACGCATCATGCCCGCGCCGACCACTCCCGAGGTGACGGGATTCGACCTGTTCGCCCCGCTACCCACCGGCACCACGGTGCTCGAGGCGAGCGCGGGCACCGGCAAGACCTACGCGATCGTCGGTCTCGCCACCCGGTTCGTCGCCGAAGGTCACGCACGGTTGTCCGACCTGCTGCTCGTGACCTTCAGCCGCGCCGCCACCCAGGAACTGCGCGAACGCACCCGCAACCGGTTCGCGGAGGTCGTGCGGGCCCTCGCCGACCCCGACACCGCACGGGAGAGCGGGGACCGGCTGATCCGGCATCTCGCGACCGAGGACGTCGAGAACCGGCGCGCCCGGCTGCGGCAGGCGTTGTCGGACTTCGACTCCGGCACCATCTCCACCACCCACGGCTTCTGTCGGCGGATGCTCGACGAACTCGGTATCGCGGGCGAACGCGAACCCGACGTGACGGTCGTCGAGAACGTCGACGACCTCCGCGACGAGGTGGTCGCCGACCTCTACCTGCGGCGCTACGGCAAGAGCGAAGCCCCCATCGGCTACGCCGAGGCCGCCTCGGCGGCCAAGGAGGCGATCTTCGATCCGCAGGCCACCCTCGCACCCGACGACGCCGACGGCACCGTCGCGGGGGAGCGGGTGGACTTCGCCCGCGCCGTGCGCGCGGAGGTCGAGCGCCGCAAGCGGCAGTTGGGCCTGCGCGACTTCGACGATCAGCTCTCGCTGCTGCACGAGGTGCTCCGCGACCCGGTGCACGGCGAGGACGCCTGCCGCCGGGTGCGGGCCCGGTTCTCCGTCGTGCTCGTCGACGAGTTCCAGGACACCGACCCGAAGCAGTGGGAGATCCTGCGGCGCGCCTTCCACGGCCACTGCACCCTCGTGCTCGTCGGCGATCCCAAGCAGGCCATCTACGCTTTCCGCGGCGCCGAGGTGCTCAGCTATCTCGACGCCGTCTCCGAATCCGACGCCTACTGCGAGCTGACCACCAACTGGCGCAGCGACGGGCAGCTGGTGCGCGCCCTCGAACACGTCTGTCTCGGTGCCGCCCTGGGTGACTCGCGCATCGTGGTGAACCCCGTGAAGGCCGCGAAATCGGAGTCCCGGATCTCCGGCCTCGCTCCGCTGCGGCTGCGGCACCTGCCCCGCGCCGGTGCCGGACCGATCAACGACTGGGGTTTCCCACAGAACCTCGAGGGTCTGCGCGGGCGGGTCGCCCGTGACGTCGCAGCCGACATCGTGCGGCTGCTCGACGGCGACGTCACCGTCGACCTCGGCGCCGGTCCCGAACGCGTGCAGCCGGGCCACATCGCGGTGCTCGTGCGCAAGCACAAGCAGGTCGCGCTCGTCCACGACGCGCTGAGCCGGGCCGGGGTGCCGTCCGTCGTCGCGGGCGGCACGAGCGTGTTCGCCACCACCGCGGCCCGCGACTGGCTCTGGGTGCTGCACGCCCTCGAACAGCCCCACCGGGCCGACCGGGTACGCCTGGCCGCCCTGACCTCGCTGCTCGGACGTACCCCCGCCGAGATCGACGAGGGCGGTGACTCGCTCGTCGTGGAGATCGGTGGTCTGCTGCGCGAACTCGCCGCGGTGCACGCACGGGTGGGTTTCGCGGCGGTCTTCGAACGACTCGCCGCCTACGGCGCCGTCGAGTCCCGGCTGCTCGCCGAACCGTCGGGGGAGCGCACCCTGACCGACATCCGGCACGTCGCGCAGCTGCTCGAGGACGCCTCCTCGGCGCAGGCCCTCGGGCTCGCCGCGCTCACCCGCTGGCTCGAGGACCGTATCAACGACCCCGACACGGGCGGCGCCGACCGGATCCGTCGCCTCGACAGCGATGCCGCCGCCGTCCAGATCCTCACCGTGCACGGCAGCAAGGGACTCGAATTCCCGATCGTGCACGTGCCGTACGGCTGGGACGCGGCGAAGAACCCGGAACCCGAGAGGCTGCTGCTGCACGAGGACGGCCGCCGCATCCTCGACGTCGGCGGGAAGACCGGCCCCGGTTACGCCGCGCGGCGCCGTCAGCACGACCTCGAGGAGGCGGGGGAGGAACTGCGCCTGTTCTACGTCGCCGCGACCCGGGCACAGTGCGCCCTCACCCTGTGGTGGGCGCCCTCCACCCCCACCGGGCGCTCACCCCTGCACCGTCTGCTCTTCGCTCGCACCCCGGGCTCGTCCGAGGTGGGTGCGGAAGGGCCGATCCCGCACGACGAGGCGATGGCCGAGCAGTTCGAACGGTGGGCCGCTCGCGCCGACGGGCTGATCGCCGTCGAGGCGGTGGGACCGCACCCGATCCCACAGCCGGCCTGGACGCCTCCACGTGAGGAGACCGGCCCGCTCGCCGCGGCGCGGTTCGACCGCGTGGTCGACGAGACCTGGCGCCGCACCTCCTATTCGGCGCTCACCGCCTCCGCGCACGAGACCCCGGGCGTGCCCGAGACGGACACCGCCACGAAGGACGACGAACCGGAGGAACCGCCGCTGCTCGTCCCCGAACCGGAACAGGCGGGCCTGCCGTCGCCCATGAACGGCCTGCCCGGTGGCGCGGTCTTCGGCACCCTGGTGCACGCCGTCCTCGAGATCGTGGACACCGCCGCCCCCGATCTCGAAGCCGAACTGATCGAACGCTGCCGGGAGGTGACCGCGCAGCACCTGTCGCCGATCGAGCCCGAACGGCTCGCTGCCGCACTGCTTCCGGTGATGCGCACCCCGCTCGGGCCGCTCGGCCGGACCCTCGCGGACTTCGCGCCGCGGGATCGCCTGTCCGAGCTGAACTTCGAGCTGCCGCTGACCGGTGGGGAGACCCCGGCCCCCGTCACCGTGACCCTCGGGTCCGTGGCCGCGCTGCTGCGCCGTCACCTGCCCGCCGACGATCCGCTGCTGCCCTACGCCGACCGGGTGGGCGAACTCGAACCCGTGCCGCTGCGGGGCTATCTCACCGGTAGCATCGACGCGGTGCTGCGCACCGAGGGGCCGCGGTTCGTGGTGGTCGACTACAAGACCAACCGGCTCGCGCCCGTCGAGGAACTCACCACCGCGCACTACACCCGCGAGGCGATGGCCGCCGAGATGATGCGTGCCCACTATCCGATGCAGGCCCTGCTGTACTCCGTTGCGCTGCAACGGTACCTGCGCTGGCGGATGCCCGCCTACGACCCGCAACTCCATCTCGGTGGGGTGCAGTACCTGTTCGTGCGGGGCATGGCCGGACCGGACAGCCCACCCGGCAGCGGTGTCTTCGACTGGCACCCGCCCGCCGCTCTCGTCACCGAACTGTCCGACCTGCTCGCCGGAAAGGCGGTGATCGCGTGACCGTCTCGACGACCGATGTTCGAATCGCGCAGCGCGGTAAGGGTGCTCTGCGCGCCTTCAACGAGGCCGGGGCGTTGGTGGCTGCCGACGTGCACGTCGCGCTGCGGCTCGCCGCGCTCGGTGGTGAGGACGACCCCGACGTGCACCTGGCCACCGCGCTGGCGGTGCGGGCCGTGCGGTCCGGCTCGGTGTGCCTCGACCTGACCCGGCTGCGGGACGTCACCGTCGCCGAGGACGACGAGGGCAATCCGGTGGTCGACCCCGCCGACCTGCCCTGGCCGCGCGACGAGGACGTCCTCGACGCGCTGCGCCGCAGCCCGCTCGTGGTCGGTGGCGACCGCGGCCCCCTGCGGCCGCTGCGCCTCGTCGACACGACGGACGGGCCCCTGCTCTATCTGGACCGCTACTTCCGGCAGGAGCAGACCATCCGCCACGTGCTCGCCGAACGCTCGGGCACCCTGCCCGGCCTCGACGAACAGCGGCTCGCCGCTGTCCTCGACGAACTGTTCCACCATCCCGACGATCCCTCCCGGCCGTCGCCGGCACCGGACCGGCAGCGGGTCGCGGCGGCGCTCGCAGCCACGCATCCGACCACGGTCATCGCCGGCGGACCGGGCACCGGCAAGACCCACACCGTCGCGCGGATCCTGGCGCTGCTCACCCGCCTGCACGGCAGCGACCTGCGCATCGGACTCGCGGCACCCACCGGCAAGGCCGCTGCGCGGCTGCAGGAATCGGTGCGCGAACAGGAGACGGCCCTGGGGCTGCCCCCGCACCTGACCGCGATGACCGTGCACCGGATGCTCGGCTGGCGACCTGGTGGCCGGTACCGCTACCACGCGACCAACCACCTGCCCTACGACGTGATCATCGTGGACGAGACGTCGATGGTGTCGCTGACGATCATGTGCCGCCTGCTCGAAGCGGTGCGGCCCGACACCCGCCTGATCTTCGTGGGCGACCCCGACCAGCTCGCCTCGGTCGACGCGGGTGCCGTCCTCGCCGACCTGGTGGCCCGCCCCGTGACCGGCACCCTCGACCCGGTCTTCGAGCGGGTCGCCGCCCGAGACCTCGCAGCGGTGAACGACTCCCGGGAGGCCTTCGGGCCGGAGGGCTCGGACGACCGCGAGCGGTTGCGCAACGGCGTGGTGAGTCTGAGCCGCGGACGTCGATTCGACGGGGCGATCGCCGACCTGGCCGCCGCCGTGCGCAAGGGCGATGCCGACCGGGTGCTGAAGATCCTGCGCAGCGGCGACCCGATGGTGTCCTTCCACGACCCCGGCGAGCTCGACACGCTGCGCGAGGACGTCGTCCGCTCGGCCGAGGCGGTCATGGAAGCCGCCGAGACCGGGGACATCGACACGACCCTCGTCCGCAGCGAGGACCACCGGCTGTTGTGCGCGCACCGCGACGGCCCGGCCGGGGTCCAGTTCTGGGCGCGCCGCGCCACCGAATGGATCGGTGAGGCCACGGGACGGCGCCTCGACCCCGACCGCTGGTATCCCGGGCAGCCGCTGCTCGTCACCGCCAACGACCACGACCTGCAGATCTACAACGGCGACACCGGGGTGGTCGTGCGGCAGGGCGACGAACTCGTCGCGGCGTTCGCGCGGGGCAGGACGCCCTACGTGCTGCGCCCGAGTCAGCTGCCCGCGGTGAGCACCGTCTACGCGATGACGATCCAC
>Ga0182741_1003809_pt1 | contig 15562 bp, 12 predicted proteins | sample eDN5th37CBELigOP_FD_128874 | JGI IMG/M metagenome (GOLD analysis project Ga0182741, IMG submission 128874) | Enriched Organic Plus compost microbial communities from Emeryville, California, USA - eDNA 5th pass 37_C BE-Lig OP (version 2) (version 2) ...
CAACAAGGCCCAGACCGCCGAGAAGTACGGCGACGAGCAGGTCTTGATCTGGCGGCGGAGCTACGACGTCCCCCCGCCGCCGCTTGAGGAGACCGACCCCCGCTACCCCGGCTTCGACCGCCGTTACGCCGGCCTGAGCAAGTTCGACCTGCCCAAGACCGAATGCCTCAAGGACACCGTCGCGCGGTTCCTCCCCTACTGGCACGAGACCATCGCGCCGATCATCAAGAGCGGCAAGAGGGTGATCATCGCCGCCCACGGCAACAGCCTTCGGGCCCTGGTGAAGTATCTGGACAACATCTCCGACGAAGACATCGTCGGCCTGAACATCCCCACCGGCGCCCCCCTCGTTTACGAGCTGGACGACGATCTCAAGCCGATCAAGAACTACTACCTGGGCGACGCCGACGAGATCGCCCGCCGCGCCGCGGCCGTCGCGGCGCAGGGGAAGGCGAAGTAACCACGCGCGGCCAATCCGTCATTCGGTGATCTCGCGGATCACGCGGCAGGGGTTCCCCGCGGCGAAGACGCCCGGGGGAACGTCCCGCGTAACCACGCTTCCCGCGCCGATGACGGATCGGTCGCCGATCCTCACCCCCGGATTGATCACCGCCGCGCCCCCGACCCAAACGTCGGCGCCGATCTTGATCGGCCTGGCGCTCTCGCGCTTGCGACGCTCGGCCGCGTTCATCGGGTGCGTGGCGGTGTAGATCTGGACCGAGGGGCCGAACAACGTGTAATCGCCGATCCGCACGTGGGCGACGTCGAGGACCACGCAATTGAAATTGAAGAAGACCCGCTCGCCAAGCAGGATGTTCGACCCGTAGTCGCAGTAAAACGGCGGCTGCATCCAGACGCTTTCACCCCCCGCGCCGAAAAGCTCCTTGAGGATCCGCCGGCGCTCCTCGACGTCGGCCTCGCGGGTGGCGTTGAGGTCTTGGCAAAGGTCGCGCGCCCGGTCGCGGCCCCGGACCAACTCGGCGTCGAACGGGTCGTACGGCTCGCCGGCCAACATCTTCTCGCGTTCGGTGGGCATCATCCAAATCCTGTTAAAACAACATGCATGTGATTTACATCTCGCCCGAAGCTGCAATGAGAGCGCCAATTGAATCAAGATTTCCATCCCAATCGACAGATCGCCCGGCGTTTCGACATCGGATTTCGGCCCTCGGGGCGGCGACCAAAATCCGTTGCCGGTTTGGAACGGATTCGATAAAAGGCTTCGGACGAATTGATCCCAGCGCGGTTCCCGGCGCGGGAGGATGGGGCTGGAGCGATGGCCGAGACGTTGGCACGCCATCGCTCCGCGCAAGGAAAGGAGACGCCGATGTCAGTTGCCGAAAGTGGGACGAGAGGGGGACCCGACGGCGCGAGGCTTAAAGCGGCAATCCTGGCGCTCGCGTGCTGCGCGACGGTCATCATCGCTTGGGCGTGCTTTCTCACGATCGTTTCGAGTTGGCAGGGAAGCCGTCCCTTGGAGTTTGCGGTGTGCGCGGCTGCGCCAGCATACCTGCTCGCCCGCCTCGGGTGCCGGTGGTCCCCGGTGGACTCGACCCTTCTGGTCTGTCTCCTCATCTTCATGGCGTGGGGAGCCGGGTTCTATTTCCGGCCGTTCCCCCACAAGCTTCCCTTACTGGGCGCTGGTTACCTGTCTCCCACGTCGGAACGGATCATCTATGGAATTTACGCGATTTTCTTTGTCGCCCTTGGGATCAAAGCTCTCCGGTTGTCCGCCCGCGCCTCCAAGGCTCCCGAAGCAGTGAACCCGCTTCGATCGCCGCGTGCGGTGGTGAGTTTCCTCGCCGGCGCGCTTGTGATAGGCGTCTGGGTTTGGACCGCGATCGCTCGGGCGGGTTCGAATGCGAGGTTTCCGGAGCTATGGGGAATCACGCTGATACTGATGATCTGGGCGTCCGTGTCTCTGTTGACGTTTTCCTTCGCGTCATCGCTGGGCTATGACGACCGCCGACCAGGCGTCTCGCGCCCATCGCGGCCGAGATGGATCGGCTCCTGGCTCATGCTCGTCGCGTTATGGGGAGCGGGGATCGGCGCTCGCTACGTGCTCCACGAGCCGACCCCAGCCTACCTCCTGCCAAACTACAACGCTCACGGAGCCGGCTATAAAAACCCATTCCCGAAACACCAACGTTCCGGGGATCCGGCGGCCCCCTCGAACGCGGGCGGTGATGGTCAACCCGTGCTAAACCAGCCATGACCGCCGACGCCTGGCGGGGTTCGCCGACGCGGGGCGCGCGGCGCGCTTAATCTCATCAAGACTTCGGAATACCAAGATGGCGGAACATCGCATCGGCGTCGTCATGAACGGCGTCACCGGCCGGATGGGGACGAACCAGCACTTGCTCCGCTCCATCGTCGCGATCCGCGACCAGGGAGGCGTGGCGCTGGCCAATGGCGACCGCCTCTTGCCCGACCCGATGCTGGTCGGCCGCGACGCCGGAAAGGTTGAGGCGCTGGCGCGCCGGGCCGGGGTCGCGCGGTGGACGACCGACCTGGACGCGGCGTTGGCCGATCCCAACGACGCCGTCTTCTTCGACGCCGCCACCACCCAGGGCCGCCCGGCCGTCTTGAGGAAGGCGATCGCCGCCGGCAAGCACGTTTATTGCGAGAAGCCCGTTTCGGTCGACCTGGAATCGGCGCTCGACCTTGTTCGAGCGGCCCGCGCGGCGGGTGTCAAGAACGGGGTCGTGCAGGATAAGCTTTGGCTCCCCGGCGTCCGCAAGCTGGCCCTGCTCCGCGACGCCGGGTTCTTCGGCCGGCTCCTTTCCGTCCGGGGCGAGTTCGGCTATTGGGTTTTCGAGGGTGATCTTCAGCCCGCGCAGCGGCCGTCGTGGAACTACCGGGCCGAGGACGGCGGCGGCATCATCCTCGACATGCTTTGCCACTGGCGCTACCTGATCGACAACACCTTCAGCCCGGTCAAGAGCGTCTCCTGCCTGGGCGCGACCCACATCCCCCAGCGCTGGGACGAGCGCGGGCGCCCCTACGAGGCCACGGCCGACGACGCCGCCTACGCGACCTTCGAACTCCAAAGCGGCGCAATCGTTCAAATGAACAGCTCCTGGGCCGTCCGCGTCCGCCGCGACGACCTGTTGACCATCCAGGTTGACGGCGAACTCGGCTCGGCCGTCGCCGGCCTGACCGATTGCCGAACCCAGTCGCGCGTCAACACCCCCCGCCCCGTCTGGAACCCCGACGTCCGCAACGCCCACGACTTCCTCGCTGACTGGTCCCTCGTCCCCGACACAACGAACTATGACAACGCCTTCAAGGCTCAGTGGGAACTCTTCCTCAAACACGTTCACGGCGAAGGCGAATTCCCCTGGGACCTCCTCGAAGGCGCCAAGGGCGTGCAGCTCGTCGAACTGGCCCAGCGATCCTGGCGCGAAAGGCGGTGGATCGACGTTCCGGAGTTGAAGGCATGACCCGAATCAACCTGCTCTCACCCTCCGGCGCGATTGAGCCGTATGCGCTTCGCGGCGCCCGGTCGTGGAGCGCCCCCGCGAAGCCCGCGTTCAACCGGACGGCCTTCGCCGCGGCGCACGTCGTGGCCGACGCCCGAAGCGCGGTCGATCCCTGGGTTGAGGCGGCCGTCGATTGGGACGCCACCCTGCGATACCGGGAGCATCTGCTCTCGCTGGGTCTGGGCGTGGCCGAGGCCATGGACACCGCCCAGCGCGGAATGGGGCTCGACTGGCCCACGGCCCTGACGCTGATCGAAAAGACCGTCGCGATGGCCAGGGGAAAACCCGGCTCGATGGTGGCCTCGGGCGTGGGGACCGACCATCTTCCGCCCCGCCCCGGACTGACGACGGCCGACGTCATCGCCGCCTATGAGAAGCAGGCCGAGGCCGTCGAGGCCGTCGGCGGGCGGATCATCCTGATGGCGAGCCGCGCCCTGGCCGCCGCGGCGCGGTCGTCCGAAGATTACGAGCATGTTTATGGCGCGATCCTTGGGCGCGTCCGCGAGCCGGTCATCCTCCATTGGCTCGGCCCGATGTTCGACCCCGCGCTCGCCGGCTATTGGGGGAGCGACGACGTCGACGAGGCGATGGACGTTTGCCTCCGCGTCATCGCCGCCCACGCCGCCAAGGTCGACGGAATCAAGATTTCCCTTCTCGACAAGGAGAAGGAAATCACCATGCGCCGCCGCCTGCCCGCGGGCGTGAAGATGTACACGGGCGATGATTTCAACTATACCGAGCTGATCGAGGGGGACGGCGCCGACTATTCGCACGCCCTCTTGGGGATCTTCGACGCGATCGCCCCGGCGGCCTCGGCCGCGCTCCAGGCGCTGGGGGCGGGGGACGCGGCGGAGTACCGCCGAATCCTGGCGCCGACGGTCCCGCTGTCGCGCCACGTCTTCGCCGCGCCGACGCGGTTCTACAAGTCGGGCGTGGTGTTTCTGGCCTGGCTGGGCGGCTGGCAAGACCACTTCGTCATGGTCGGCGGCCAGCAGAGCGCCCGGAGCGTCCGGCACTACTGCGCGCTGTTCCGCCTGGCCGACGCCGCCGGCCTGTTCGGCGACCCCGACCTCGCCGTCGCCCGAATGCGGGCGTTCCTGACGGTTCAGGGGATCGACTCATGAGCGAACGTCGCCCCCCCGATCCGGCGCTCCTCTCCATCAACACGGCGACGCTGCGCGGTCGGTGGAGCCTGCCCGAGATCCTCGACGGCTGCGCCCGCCACGGGATCAAGGGCGTCTCCCCCTGGCGTGATCAGGTCCGGGCGATGGGGTTGAAGGAGGCGTCGGCGAAGGTCCGCGAGCACGGCTTCACCGTCACCGGCTACTGCCGCGGCGGCATGTTCCCCGGCGCGACCGAGGCCGAGCGCCGCGCCGCCCGCGACGACAACCGAAGGGCCGTCGACGAGGCGTTGGCGCTCGGCTCCCAATGCCTGGTTTTGGTCGTCGGCGGCCTGCCCAAAGGGTCGAAGGACATCGCCGGCGCCCGCGCGCAGGTTCGCGACGGGATCGGCGAGCTGCTCGATTACGCGCGATCCGCCGGGATGCCGCTGGCCATTGAGCCGCTGCACCCGATGTACGCCGCCGATCGGGCCTGCGTCAACACCACGGCCCACGCCAACGACCTTTGCGACGAACTGGGCGACGACGGCCTTGGGATCGCGCTTGATGTTTATCATATCTGGTGGGACCCGGACGTCCTCCGCCAGATCGCCCGCGCCGGCGCAGGGCGGATCCTCGCCTTTCACATTTGCGACTGGCTGGTCCCAACCCGTGATTTGCTGCTCGACCGCGGCATGATGGGCGACGGCGTCATCGACATCCCCGCCCTTCGCGCCGCCGTCGAGGCCCAGGGCTACCGGGGCTTCCACGAGGTCGAGATCTTCTCGGCCGAAGACTGGTGGAAGCGCCCGCCCGACGAGGTCATCAAAACATGCGTCGAACGCCATCATTCATGTTGTTAAAACAACGTGTAGATGAATGGCGCCGCCGCGGTGGAGGAGAGGAAGATCAGGACGCCGAGCAGGAGCATCACGAGGATGATCGGCAGCAGCCACCATTTTTTGTTCTGCTTCAGGAACGCCCAGAACTCCGCCGTCAGGCTCTCGCCCTGGCCCTCGGCGGCGGCCTTCTCGAACTCGGTGCGGTTGGTGGGGGGAGGAACGTCGCTCATGACCGTCTCGCCTCTTAGAATTGTTTGAAGTAGCGCCTGGGGTCGGCGGGGGTGTCCTTGGGCGCCCAGTAGGTTTCCAGCTCCGGCCGGAGCGTCCGCTCCAGCGGATCGCGGCCGATCAGCTTGAAGAAGAGGCCGATGGGGGTGAACAGCCCGTAATACATGACCGCCAGGACCAAAAACGAGATCGTCCAGCCGATCGGAAAGGCCAGGATCATCCAGACGACATAGACCGGCCGCAGCCAGCCGGGCCGAAGCATCCCCAAGGCGCCCCCGGCGATCCCCAGCGCGCCCAGGACCGCGCCCAGGTTGCCATGCCCCCGCCCCAGGGCCTCCCAAAGACCCAGGCCGCCGAAGAAGACGAGACAGAGCCCGCCGAACTGGCGGAGCGTCCGGGCCGTCGGCTTAAATTGGATGTCGGACCACCGCATGAGGGGAAACCTTTTGTCGAATCCGTCAGTCAAGCTGGAAGCTCGCCAGGTGGCGCTCGCGAACCTCCGCGCCGGCCTTCCGCGCGGCCTCGTCCTTGACGATCACGAAGTCCTCAAGAACCAAAACATCCATGTCCGTCGCCAGGAAGCAGCGGTGGGCGTCTTCGGGAGCGCAGACGATCGGCTCGCCTCGGACGTTGAAGCTGGTGTTGACCAGGACCGGGCAGCCGGTCAGGCGGTCGAACGCCTCGATCAGGCGGTGAAACCGGGGGTTGCGCTCCCGGTCGACGGTCTGCAATCGGGCGCTGTAGTCAACGTGCGTCACCGCGGGGATTTCCGAACGGACGATGTTCACGCGCCGGCGCAAGTCGGGATCGTCGCGCATTACCTCAAGCCGCTCGGCGTCGATGGGCGTTCGCCGATCCTCGCGAACCGGGGCCACCAAAAGCATGTAGGGGCTCTCGTGCTTGGGGTCGAGCTCGAACCAATCCGCGGCGCGTTCCCGAAGCACGGCCGGCGCGAAGGGGCGGAAGCTCTCCCGAAACTTGATCTTGAGGTTCATCGTCGCCTGGGTGGTCGGCGACCGGGGATCGCCCAGGATGCTCCGCGCCCCCAGCGACCGGGGCCCGAACTCCATCCGGCCCTGGAACCAGCCGACGATCTTGCCGTCGGCCAAAAACTCGGCGACGCGCTCGGTCAACTCGGCCTCGCTCTCGAAGCGCTGGGCCTCGACGCCCTTCGCCTCCAGAAACTCGGCGATGGCGTCGGAGTCGAACCGGGGGCCGAGGAAGCTTCCCTCCTGGGCGTCATGGCCGCCGGGACTTCGAGGCTTCTCAAGCAGTTGATGCCAGACGAAGAGGGCCGCGCCGAGGGCCCCGCCGGCGTCGCCCGCGGCGGGCTGGATCCAGATGTCCTCAAACGGTCCCTCGCGGAGCAACCGGCCGTTGGCCACGCAGTTGAGGGCCACGCCCCCGGCCATCACCAGGCGATCGGCGCCCGTCCGCCGATGGACCTCGCGGCCGATCCGGAGCACGGCCTCCTCGGTCACGTCCTGGATGCTCGCCGCCAGGTCCATGTGCCGCTGGTCGAGCGTCGACTCGGGAGACCGGGGAGGGCCGCCGAAAAGCTGGTGAAAGCGGCCGTTGGTCATGGTCAGGCCCTGGCAGTACTGGAAGTACCGCATGTCGAGCCGAAAGCTGCCGTCGGGCTTCAGGTCGATCAGGCGATCAAGGATCAAGTCCTTGTAGATCGGCCGGCCGTAGGGGGCCAGACCCATCAGCTTGTACTCGCCGCTGTTGACCTTGAAGCCGCAGTAATAGGTGAACGCCGAGTAGAGCAGGCCCAACGAGTGCGGAAAGGCGATGTGCTCCAGGAGCCGAATCCGGGCGCCCTCCCCCACGCCGAGGGTCGCCGTGCTCCACTCGCCGACGCCGTCAAGCGTCAGGATGGCCGCGCGGTCGAAGGGGCTCGGAAAGAAGGCGCTGGCCGCGTGGCTCTCGTGATGGTCGGTGAAGACCAGGCGGGCCCGGCACCCGCCGCCCAGGGCGTGGCGGATCGTCCGCCGCATGTGCAGCTTGTCCTTGAGCCAAAGCGGAATCGCCATGCGGAAGCTGCGGAAACCGACCGGCGCGTAGGCCAGGTAGGTTTCCAGAAGCCGCTCGAACTTCGTCAGCGGCTTGTCGTAAAAGGCGACGTAGTCGATGTCGGCGGCGGTCAGGCCCGCCTCGGCGAGGCAGTGGGCGACGGCCCCGCTCGGGAAGGCCGCGTCGTGCTTGACGCGCGAGAACCGCTCCTCCTGGGCGGCGGCGGCGATCCGGCCGTCGACCACCAGGGCGGCCGCGCTGTCGTGATAGAACGCGGAGATACCCAGGATCGCCGTCATTGCTTGTTCCCAGTTCCGACGCGCCGGCCGCCATCCAGGATCAAGCCGCGGCGGTGAAACTAGGGTAACATGGCGATCGAAGACGGGCCAGTTTCCCTGGGACCGACGACGAGAGGATTCACCAACGATGCAACAACCGCTCTCCCGACGCCTCGCCATGACGGCCCTTTCGGGCGCCGCCGCGTTGATCTGCTCGCTGGGAATGGCGACCGGACCGGCCGCCGCCCAGGATGACTTCAAGGTCCTGGCGGCCCCCTCGGATCGGATGCTCTACGATTACCTGCTCCACGAGGCGCGAGCCCATTTCGACGCCCGCCGCGCCGCCGTGGCCGCGCTCCAGACGCCGGAGCAAATCCAGCATCGCCAGCGGGAGTTGAAGGCCAGGTTCGTCGAGTCTCTGGGAGGCTTCCCCGAGAAGACGCCGCTGAACGCCCGGGTCGTGGGGAAACACCAGCGCGACGGGTATCGAATCGAGAAGGTCGTCTTCGAGAGCCGGCCCAACCACCACGTCACGGCGGTTCTTTACCTGCCCGAGGGCGACGGTCCCCATCCGGGCGTGCTCGTCCCCTGCGGCCACAGCGCCAACGGCAAGGCGGCCGAGCCCTACCAGCGCGTCTGCATTCTTCTGGCGAAAAACGGCCTGGCCGTCCTTTGTTACGACCCCATCGGCCAGGGCGAGCGCGCTCAGTTGCTCGACGACCAGGGCAAGCCGGCCCTCGGCGGCGGCACCAACGAGCACTCGCTCGTCGACGTCGGCGCGCGTTTGGTGGGCTCGAACGTGGCGACATACCGGATTTGGGACGGCTTCCGGGCGATGGACTACCTGGCCAGCCGGCCCGAGGTCGATCCGAACCGCCTCGGCTGCGCGGGCAACTCCGGCGGCGGCACGCTGACGGCCTATCTGATGGCGCTCGACGACCGGATCCAGGCCGCCGTCCCCTCCTGCTACATCACCACTCTGGAGCGCCTCTTCGCCACGATCGGCCCGCAGGACGGCGAGCAGAACATCACCGGCCAGATCGCCTTCGGCATGGACCACGCCGACTATGTGACGATGCGGGCCCCGAAGCCGACGCTTTTGTCGGTCGGCACGCTCGACTACTTCGACATCGACGGCGCCTGGACCAGCTTCCGCGAGGCGAAGCTAATTTACGGGCGGCTGGGTCACGGCGAGTGCGTCGACCTGTTCGAATCTTACGAGCCCCACGGCTTCACCAAACCAAGGCGCGAGGCCGCCACGCGATGGCTGAGGCGCTGGCTACTGGGCGTCGACGACGCCCCGACCGAGGAGGACTTCCCGATCGCCACCGACGCCGAGCTGCAATGCACCGAATCGGGCCAGGTCCTCGCCGATTTTCAGGGCCGATCCGTCTTCGACCTCAACGCCGAAAGGGCCCGGGAACTGGCCGCCGATCGCTCCAAGCGGTCGACCGACGCCGACCCCGCGGAGCTTCTTCGAAAAGTTGAGCGGCGGATCGCCCTGAAGGCGCGCCCCGCCGTCGCCCCCCCGATCCGGGAGGCCGGCGAGGTCCAAAAGAACGGCCTCCGCGTCCGCAAGCTCGTCTTCCAGACCGAGCCGGGGATCGAGGTCCCAGCGCTCTGGATCGACCCCGCCGAGCCGGCCGGGGACAAGGCCCCGCTGATCGTCGTCGTCGGCTCTGATCGGGCCGCCGCGCTGAAGCCGGGCGGGCTCGTCGAGCGCTGGACCGGCCAGGGGAGAGCCGTCCTGCTGCTCGACCCCCGCGGCATGGGCGAGACCGCGCCCTCGCCCCGCTATCACGCCGGCAAGGACTTCGGGCCCGACTCTCAGGAAGTGTTTCTGGCGCTTCACCTGGACCGCCCGCTCCTGGGCCAGCGCGTTTTCGACATCCTCGGCGCGCTCGACGCCCTGGGCGACCGAATCGGCGCCGGCGTCCACCTGATCGGCGTCGGCGATGGAGGCCCGATCGCCCTGCACGCCGCGGCCCTCGACCGCCGGATCGGCGAGCTGACCCTGGAGCGCTCCATCCTCTCGTGGACCGAGGCGGCCGGGTCGACCCGGCCCCGCCGCCAGCTCTCCAACGTCGTCCCCGGAGCCCTGCTTGATTACGACCTGCCGGACCTGGCGGCGAGCCTCGCCCCCAGGCCCCTGACCATCGCGGCGCCGATCACCGCGGCGGGAGAGCCCGCCTCCGAAGCCGGTTTGGACGAGTTCCGCGACGCCCTAAGTCGGGCCCATCAGGCCGGGGGCGCCGAGGGCAAGTTGATCATTCGGCCCGCGTCGTGAATCGCGGCGGAGGCGAGCGCCCGGGAAAACGTGGAATCAACATCGCGGCCCCTTCTTTCCCGACCTATAAGAAAGGTGGGTGGTTGGAAATCACGGGCGGTTCGCCGCCGTGTTCAAGGGAGACGGGCTTGATCGTCGCGGCGCTTGAATGATTTAATCCATACAGGGCGTTCGCGCGCTTGAATCCGCGTTTTGGCGCGTCGCGTTCCCCCCAACGAAGCGAGTTTCGCCCCATGAGCAGCACCTTGGCCAATCATCCGACCCCTCTCAAGAACCCGGAATCACCCCCCGCCGCGGCGAAGGAGACCGGCCCGACCGGACGGAACTGGCGGTTGGTCGCGGTGGTCTGCCTTCTGCTGGGAATCTCCGGCGCGGTTCGCTACTGGCGCGACTTCCAGTTCCTCCAGATCGAGAATCAGGGCAAAATCGCTCCCTTCCCGCTGAAGGAGCTGCCCATGGTTCTGGGCTCGTGGCGGGCGCTTGAGGGGGTGGAGACGACCCTCGATCCGGAGATCGCGCGGGTCGCCGGTTCGAGCGACCACATCCTGCGGACCTACGTGGACGACAAGACCGGCGAGCGGGCCACCGTGCTGGTGCTCTACGGCCTCGCTCCCCTGGTTTGGGGGCACACGCCGGAGGTCTGCTACCCGGCCGTGGGGTTCCAACCCCTGGTGGCCCCCCGCGACGCGCCGATCACCCTGGAGAACGGAAAGACTGTCCCGTTCCGCGAGGCCCTCTACGGCAAGTCGCAAGCCGGGTCCTCCTCGTACCACGAGGTCTACTATTCGTTTCGCAACGCCGGCGAGTGGCGGACGGAGATGGCCAGCCGATGGAAGCGATTCCGAAGCCACCCGGACATGTTCAAGGTCCAAATCGAGCGGCTGGTCAAAACGGCCGAGCTTGGCGACGGCGTTTGCCACGATTTGATGGCCGGTTTGGTCGAGGCGATCGAGAAGCGAACCTCGGACTCCCCAATTTCGGTCGCCTCGACGCCCCCCGCCGCGGAATAAAACGCCCCCCTCGGTTAGAATGGCTCGCCGAGAGACCCCAACGAAGCGACGGCGGCGGGAGTCAGAGCGATGAATCGTTCCCCCGAGCCCCCAACGCGCCGCGGATCAGGGCCGCGAGCTTGGCGGCTCCTCCCGCGACGCCGAGAACCACGACGCCGATTCCGCCAACCAGCAGCATCACCAGGAGGACGGGAATCAGATAGATCGCCAGGCAAATCCGCGCGAGGCGAGCCGCCCAACTCAGGGCCCGGGATTCGTGTTCGCCGGTCGGCTCGGAGAGTTCGCAAGGCGTTCGAGACGCGGTCGCCGGGATGTGGGCGAGCATGGCCGACGGCCTCCTGCTTCGCGGCCCCGCCGGGGACGCGGATGGACTGAAAACAAGCCGGCGCGTAAGGACGCGCGCGTGAAATCGACCGGACAGTTAAAGCGTAGCTCGAAAATTTCGCCCGCGCCGGAAGTTTTTTCCCGATTGGCGGCCTCCCTCGGCCTGGCGCGGCGCTGGAACACAAAGACCGGAGAAGCAAACAACCCCATATAACAGTCGTCATCCCCCCGAAGGGGGTGACACGATCCGCCCTCCATTCTCGTAAGACCAAGAAGGAGGTTCGCGCCGCTCCCATCCAATGATGGGTCGACGCGGGCTCCGCGGAGACGAAGGCGACGGCTCAATCCCCGGGGAACCGGGTTCGGCGCGGCGAAAACGATTTTCCCTCATCGCCTCCCCCGCGGGGGCGCGGATAGAAACGAATAAGAATCAACGATGGACACATCCGACAGGCGCGATCCGAACTTGCCGGCCAGGTTGCCCTCGACGCATCCGCTCCCGCCGGCGCCCTCCATCGCTTCTTATGGCGGCGCTTTGGCGCGGGACGGCGGCGGGGCCTCCCCAACAATGCGGATCAGCCCTCAAAGCATCCTGCGGGGGCTGGCCCGGAACTGGTGGAAAATCCTCGCGCTTTGGATCCTCTTATCGGCGCCCCTGGTCTATCTGATTTACAGCAAGGTGGAGCCGACCTACACCGCCTACAGCGTGCTGCTGGCCGAGCCGACGCAGCCCGATCTGTATGGCGGCGCCAAGGGGGGCGGGACCATCCAGGAGATCAGCCGGTACATCGCCACGCAGATTCAGTCGATCCTCAGCGACCGCGTGCTCGACTCGGCGCTGGCCGACCGCTCGGTCGTCGGCCTGCCGTTCGTCAAGAACTCGGAATCCCCGCGGGTGGACCTGAAGCAGGCCCTGCGGGTCGTCAACATCCCCAATACGTACAACATCCAAATCTCCCTGGATTCGTCGAACCCGAGGGAGGCCGCCGCCATCGTCAATTCCGTCGTCAACGCCTACATGGAGTCGCTGCGCGACTACAGGCTAAGAGGCGACAGCATCCTCAAGCGGCGCATGCAGGCCTGGCTCGACGAGCGGGAGGCCGAGAAGAAGGCGAAGGAGGACGAACTGGAGCGGATCGTCAACGCGGGGCGGGTCGACCCCCAATCGCTGGTCTCCACCAGCCAGCAGGCGGCCGCCAACAGCGACGATCCCGACGAGGCGGTGAAGGCCCTAACCACCAAGGACGTCTCCATGGAGCAGTACCGGCGCTATCTCGACCGGCTGGTCCAGGTGAACCTTGAGCTGATCCCCCTCGATTCGCTGCTTGAGCAGCGGACGGCGGCCGCGCGGGCCCAGGACGACGGCTTCGATTGGGAGGCCGAATCTCCGTCGTTGGGGCTCTCCGACGAGGAGCTTCAGGCCCAGATCGCGACGGAGTTCCGGCGCATTCCCGCCGTCGCCCAGGTGCTCGCCGACATCGACGCGACGAACGCGGAGCTGACCCACAACGTGGGTATCGCGCGCAAGAAGGGAAGCGACCCGGCGGTGACCGCCGCCCAAAAGCGGATAAGTCAACTGAAGGCCCGCCACAACGCGCTTTGGCGGGAACACTACGAGGAGATCCGCGACGCCGTTTTGGCCGCGGCCGCGGCGATGAGAACGCCGGGCGGCGCCGCGACGACGCCCGAGGCCCTCTCGCTGGAGGATTTGCGGACCAAGGTGGAGATGCTCCGCAGCCAGAGGAACGCGATCGTCGATCTTTTGGGATCCATGGAGGTCGAGACCAAGCAGTCGAACAACGAGACGTTCCGGGCCGGTCGGCTCAACGCCGAAATCCAGATCCTCAGGGGCCGCATCGAGCCGGTTCACAAGAAGCTGGAGGACCTCAAGTTCCAGACCGACAAGGAGACGGTGCGCGTCGAGTCGCAGGGCCCGGCCCAAATCCCCAAGGTGCCCTCCAGCAACAAGCGGAACCGCTACATGGCCGTCGCCCTCTTCGGCACGCTGGGGCTCATCATGGGCCTCTTCGCCCTGCTGGAGGTCAAGGCCGAACGGGTCGACGATCCCGACGCGCTCTCCAGCCGGATTCGGTCGGAGGTGTATTCCCTGCCTCCGCTCCCCTCGGTCCGGTCGCAGCGGCGGCTGGGCTCTCCCGGCGACGACGATCAGATCGAGCGCTTCATCCAACGGTTGGACCACCTCCGGTTCGCCGTCTGCGGCGACCATCCCGAGGTCGGCCTGGGCCGCTGCGTGCTCATCACCAGCGCCATCGGCGGCGAGGGCAAAACCACCCTCGCCGCGCAACTGGCGGCGCGGTGCGGCCACGCGGGCCACTCGACCCTCTTGATCGACGCCGACCTGCGCCGGGGCACCCTCTGCCCCCTGCTCGACATCCCCGAGGGTCCGGGCCTAAGCGACGCGCTGAAGGAGGAGGCGGACGTGGAGGACATCGCCGTCCCCGTCCAGGGCGGAACGTTCCACCTGCTGCGGGCGGGAACGCCGATCCACGACACCAGCCGCGTTTTCCAGGGGCGCGGCTTCGGAATGCTGATCGCCCGCCTCCGCCAGCTTTACGACCTGATCATCATCGACTCCCCCCCCGTTTTGCCGGTCCCCGACGCCCTGATCATCGGCCGGTGGACCGACGGGGCGGTGCTGGCCTCCCGGTACGACGTCAGCCGCGCTCCCCAGGTCGAGCGGGCCCGCCACCAACTGAACAACGCGGGCGTGCCCGTTCTCGGCACGGTCATCAACGGGATGAAGTCGTCGGACGCGTACTACGGCCGCTACACCTACAGCCGAACCCGATCCGTCCCGCCGGACGCCGAGGCGGACGCGGCGACGACGCGTTGAGCGCGGAGAATCGGTTCGCCCCAAACGGCCGCGGCCGATGAACTAAACTTCCAGAGGAACCCCCCGACGCCGGCGCGATCATCAAGGCGAACCACGATCCGCTCCGGCGTCCGGCCCCATTCTCCACGACTGGTCCCTGATTCGAGGAGCGTCCCTTGACACAGCTTCCCCTGGCCGACACCCAGGCGCCCCCGGCCGAACAGGACCGGCCGGGGAGGGCGCTCTCCGACCCGCGCCCGGCGGTTCAAGGTCGATCCCCGGCTCGGACCTGGATCCCCGAGGCCATCGCGGTCGCGATCTGCCTGGTCTTCGCCTACGCCCCCAACCTCCTTTATCTGATCACGATCTGGAACAACGAGCCCAACTACTCGCACGGGTTCCTGGTCGTTCCCATCGCGCTGGTGATCCTTTGGAGGCGGTTGGCCGATGATCCCCTGGATTGGTCGACCCTTCGGGCCCCGTCGTGGTCCTGGGCGGCGCTCGCCGTCCTCCTGGTGGGACGGCTCTTGATCTACGAGCGGGGGATGCAGTGGCTTGAAAGCGCGACGATCCTTCCCGTGACGGCCTGCCTCGTCCTCGCCGTGGGGGGATGGCCGCTTCTGGCCCGCGCCTGGCCGGCGGTCGCGTTCCTCGTCTTCATGCTGCCGTTGCCGCCGTCGATCAACACGATGGTCTCGCTCCCCCTGCAGCGCATCGCCACGATGGGAAGCTGCTTCGCCCTTCAGCTCACCGGGCTCTGGGTCGTCCCGAGCGGCAACGTCATCACGTTGAACACGCCCGGCGGCTCCCAGCAGCTTGAGGTGGCCATGGCGTGCAATGGCCTCTCCATGCTGATGACCCTGGCCGCCACGGTCACGGCGACGGTCATCCTCGTCCCCATGCCCGCCTGGAAGCGGGTCGTCGTCCTCTTAAGCGCCCTGCCCATCGCCCTGCTCAGCAACATCATCCGCATCGTGGCGACGGGATGGTGCTACTACTACATGGACGGCGCCCGAGCCAAGGAGGTGGCGCACGACTGGTCGGGCTACCTCATGATGCCCCTGGCGCTGCTCTTGGTGGGCTTGGAGCTCTGGATCCTGGGCTGGCTGTTCAGCGACGTCGAGACCCAGGAGGCCGAACGGCCCATTAGCCCTCTCTTAAC
>Ga0182741_1003810_pt1 | contig 15557 bp, 13 predicted proteins | sample eDN5th37CBELigOP_FD_128874 | JGI IMG/M metagenome (GOLD analysis project Ga0182741, IMG submission 128874) | Enriched Organic Plus compost microbial communities from Emeryville, California, USA - eDNA 5th pass 37_C BE-Lig OP (version 2) (version 2) ...
CGGTGTTCCACAAGGGCAAGCTCCTCGAACGGCCCGTCGACATCACCCCTGAACCGTCGCCCGACGCACCTGTTCCTGAGGTCGCCTGACGACCCCCAATCCACAGGATTTGACTATTCCTCGGTCGCCTACCCGGACAAATGGAACGCCTTCCGCTTCGTCTACGTACTTTGGCACCAGCACGCCGTACGAGGGGCGGGCTACCAGCAAATGTCCGACCTTGGTTGACTGGGTCGCGGGACCGCTGTCGAATGCTGCTGAAAGGACTGCAGCACGCCGCTCGTAGAGGAGCTCGATGAGGCGCTGCTGTTCCTCGATGAGCGTGTCGATGCGTACGGTCTCGCGGTCGAGGTAGTCGGCAATGACACGCTGTTCTTCCAGCGGCGGGACTGCCAGTGCAATACGCTTCATCGAGGAGTATCTCGTCGACCAGAGATCAGCAACGATGCCGTTGCCCCATCGATAGAATTCTTCTTGGAACGCACGGCTCCGCAAGAGATGATGAACGAAACGGCCATCGATAGATGCGCGCGGACGTAGCACCGTATAGACATTCGACGTACTGCCGTCAAGCGCCGAAAGGCCGGCCGATCCCTTGCGATCGGACCGAGAATTGATCACGAAGTCGCCAGTTCGGACCAGTTTGCGAGTGGTGTTGTTGCCGGTCTTCGCCACGTTCGCCATCTGGGGTACTACCCCGTGCTTGGTGACAGACAAGGGGGCGTAGTCCACATCGCTCACTGTCTCGCTTCGCTCGTCAAAGTGCGAACCAAGCGGTGAGATGTACCAATGCGCAGGTACGTGACCTAACCATTGATGACCGGAATCGACTGCTTCGGCGTGTTCCTTAACCACTATCCTTCGACCTCCCGCAGTAGATCCAGGATTTTTGCAACCTGTTTTTCCAGATCAGCGTCGATCTCGTCGAGTGGTCGGGAGGGGACGTACTTGTAGAAGTGGCGGGTAAAGGGGATCTCGTAGCCCGTTTTGGTCTTAGCCCAGTCAATCCAAGCGTCGGGAACGTGCGGCTTCACCTCGGCTTCAAAATAAGTCTGGATTACCTCGGTCTTACCAGCCGCACCCGCGGTTGAGCCGCCGTAAGTGAACGGGACGTTCTCAGTGTCGCGCTTTTTGGAGTCAGGCTTTGGCTTGCCCTTGCGGTCAACGATCGCGTTACCCCCCTCGTCCAACAACGGGCGCTCGAGGGTGATTGTCCAATAGCCGAACTCATCGTTGCGCAGCACCTTCGAGTAGTCCGGGTTAGCGTCGGTGAAGTCGGAATACAACTTCACGACCGCTGTGCGGTCGGCGTCGCTGATCTCGCGACCCTTGGAGCCGAGGTTCTTGTGCATCTTCGTCCAGAACGAAGTGCCGTCAATGAGCTGGACGAGGCCCTTGCGATCGGGGTGTTTGGTGTTGTCGAGGATCCAGATGTAAGTGGCGATTCCGGTGTTGAAGAACATATTGGTCGGCAGCGCGACGATGGCTTCGACAAGGTCGTTCTCCAGCAGCCATCGGCGGATGTTCGAGGGGCCGGACTCCGCGGCGCCGTTGAAGAGCGGTGAGCTGTTCATCACAATCCCGACACGGCCGCCGCCATCCTCGGGCGCACGCATCTTGTTGGCTAGGTGAAGCAGGAAGAGCATCTGCCCGTCCGAGGTTGCCGGGAGGCCAGGGGCGAACCGGCCGTAGGGCCCGGCCTCGTCACGTTCTTTCGTGATCGTCTTGGCGTACTGCTTCCAGTCGACGCCATACGGCGGGTTGGACATACAGAAGTCGAAGTGGCGACCCTTGAACGCATCATCAGTCAAGGTGTTGCCGAAGGCAATATTGGTGGCGTCGTGCCCCTTAGCGAGCAAGTCGGACTTGCAGATTGCGTAGGACTGCGGATTGTACTCTTGGCCGTACAGGCTCAGTTTCGCGTCAGGGTTCTGTGCGAGCAGGTGCTCCTCGGCCAGAGCGAGCATGCCGCCGGTGCCCGCTGTCGGGTCGTACAGGGTGCGGACGATGCCGGCCTCGGTCAGATCGACGTCCTTCTCAGCGAAAAGCAGATCGACCAGCAGTCGGATCGCGTCCCGCGGGGTGTAGTGATCACCGGAGGTCTCGTTTGCGGCCTCGTTGAACTTGCGGATGATGTACTCGAACGCATCACCCATGTCGGCGTTGGAGACGACGTCCGGATGCAGGTTGATGGCCTTGAACGAGGTAATGATCTCGCGCAGGAGCTCTGCCTTCTCCAGGGCAAGGATTTCTTTCTTGAAGTCGAAGTACTCGAACACGTCGACATCGGGGGAGAACCGGTCGATGTAGTCGACCAGGTTGTCTGCCAGCCCGTCAGCGTCTTCAAGAAGGTTGGCGAAGGAGTAGTTCGAGGTGTTGTAGAACGGCCGTCCGGTGGCCTTCTTGACCTCGACCTTGAGCCGGTTCGGGTTGTCGTACTTCGCTGCTAGCTCGCGCACCGTGTCCCGGTCAGGTTCGAGGATGCAGTCAAGCCGGCGCAGGATTGTGAGCGGGAGGATCACGTTGCCGTACTGGTTGGGGCGGTAAGGACCCCGAAGTTGGTCGGCGATCGACCAGATGAAGCTACCGAGGGTGCTCACAAGGCTCCTTTACAAGGCTTACTCGACTATTGACCCGGACGTCCGGTACGAACATGTACGTGCCATCTGACCAGGTGACACATCGGTTGCTGCCGCTGCATCGCAAGAACATCATTGCGCATCGCAACGACGCCCTCGCGTACCGCCAAGTCAACAGGACCAATGGGGCGCAGATAGAGGACGAGTTAGCACCCGAGGGTTGCTTCCTGGCGGCTTTCGAGTCCCAGGTCGGGTTCGAACACCGTCTCGTTGGTGTGGTCAGGTTGGCGTTCGATGTTGAGCATCTCGGTCACCGACCGGGGGTGGCCACTCATCGCAGCCTCAAGTGCGGACAGCAGTTCTTGGCTGAGCTGATTTACATCGACGGGCGAGAGCGGCGGGGCCACCTCATCGTTTCCGTTGATGGGACCGATTGCTGAGGCGATTCCTCGACCAGTCGATTCGAGAACCGAACCGATCTTGCCCACGTCTGACCCGATCTTCTGCGCGGGCTGAGTTACCTGCTCGAGTTGATCGGAGACGTTCGCGTCCGGCTCTGCCTCGACCGCTGTATCGGCCAAAATATCCCGCCCGATCTCGTCGGCGGTGTCGCTGACGTCGGGGGACTTGTCGAGGTCGAGCCCCGTATCCGCCCCAACTTCCTCGGAGACGTCCTTGCTCTGGCCCCCAGGTATCTGCTCTTTGAGGCTGGACGACACGTCATTGGAGGGAACGGGTATCTCGTCGACGGTGAGGTGTTTGCGGGACAGGTCGGCGAGCTTGTCGAGCGGGGGCAGGCTCTTGGCCGCGACGTAGCTCAGTGCCAGGGCACCGGCGGCGTCGAAGGCGCGCTTGTCGGTCTCGCGGTCGGCAGTGACGCGCTCGCTGATGCGCCTGTCGATCTCTTCGGGAGGCAGCTGTGCCTGCACGTACCGGGATTGTTCCTGGCGGTGCTGTCGGGCACGCATCGCGTCGAGGCGGGCTGCGTTGTCCTGGGCAAGCTTCTCCCACTTGCGGGCCGTGGAGTTCTCGCCACCGAAGTGCCGTGCTGTCGCGGCGGCGGCAAGGATCTGCACGGTGGTCTGAGTGGCCGGGAAGCCACGAAAGGCGCCGAGGATGGTCTGCATCGGCTGCGGCCGGGGAGCGGGCCGGCCCTGACTGCGTTCGGTGTCGACCTTGTGGATGAACGCCACTACGTCGATCACATCCTGTCGTGCCTGTGCCGATGCGGATCGTGGTGCTTGTGCCGTGGTCGGTCGCGGCGGTGTTCCGCGACGGCCGGCGCGGGCGTCGATGTACGCGGCCGGATCCTCCGTCATCGTCTGGGGGCGGGCTCGGCGGAATCGGCGGGTGCGGTCGGTATCGACCATCGGCAGGTCTCCTCGCTGTCTTCATCTCGCGGTACTCGTAGGTCGGTGTCACATCTGCGCCTCGGGGCCGGACTCGGGCTGTGTCGGATCCAGCTCGGAGTGCGGGTTCGCCGACGGTGGCGGTGCCTGCTCCGGGGCGCTGCGCAGGCGGGCGTCGGACGGGGTTCCTTCGCGGTGCCGTCGAGTGATCTCGGCGTCGATTTGGCCGAGGATGCTCTCTTCAGTGCGCAGGCCGTCGCCCAGTCGGGTGATGCGGTCGCGTACCCGGCCGATCATCTGCTCGTCGAGGACGCGGGCGCGGTCGTAGCGCGAGGCCGAGGCTCGGTTGAACTGTGCGGAGCGTTCGATGATCGACCAGTCCCGCTCCGGGGGTGCGGCGTGTTCGGCCGCCGCCACCGCCGAGGTTGCTGCCGCGATCTGCTCTGCGGTCGCGGCCGGATCGGTGCGCAGCCGGTCGAGAGCAGCGCGCGAGGCTCGCACCGCCTGGATCTGCTGATCTTGTCGCTCGACCTGGGCGACACGTTCGTCGACGGCGGTGATCGCGGAGTCGGTGCCGCTGACGCGGGCGAACTCATCGCGGGCGAGCGCCAGCAGCATCCGGTCTTCGGTGAGGCGTTGCAGGCTCGCCTGGCGGGCAGCGCGTAGTTCGGTGTCGCTGTAGCGGGCATACGGTGAGGCCGACGCCGCCGAACCCTTGCGCTGCGACGGTGGAGCGGTCAGCCGGGCGACCGCTGCTTCGGCCTTCTCACGGCGGACACCGCGGAGGTAGGCCAGCGGGTCGTGTTGGTCGTCGGGTGCACCGGCGACGACGCGGGAGATGGCGATGTCGCGCACGGTGGTGCTCCACAGCTTGATTCGCCGTGGATCGTCGCCGGGGATGCCGACGGCGACGATCCACGGCGCGTTCTGCTCGATCGCGGCCGTGAGGTAGGAGTCGATGAAGGCGTGCATCTGCTGCTGGTGCGCGCGGGCGTACGCGGTGAGGATCGGGTCCATCGGCGCCGCCGCGTCCGTCAGGGCGGGCACCTTGTAGCGCGCCAGATCGTCGCGGCGGGTGCGCGGCAACGCCGGGCCGTCGGTGGGGGAGATGCGGTCCTTGAGCGCTGCGGCCAGGACCCGGCCGGGAGCGTTCGTGCCGTCGTCGAGGCGGCCGGCGCGGCCGTGCTCGCGCATCACCTCGACGGCTTCACGCACCAGGCCTTCGGTGTCCCAGCCGAAGGTTTCGGCCTGGGCGACGGATTTGACGATGGCCTCCCAGCCGCCGAGGTCGTGCACCCAGCCGAACTGTCGCTCGGTGAGGATCCGGCCGAGAAGCTGCTCGGTGTAGTCCTCGTACAGCGCGTTTACGGCCAGTTCGTAGACCTCGGTGATCTGCGACCACGAGGCGGCCTTGCGCTGAGCCTGTTCGATCATCTGGTGGGCGGTGCGCTGCGAACCATCGCGTTCGAGGATCTTCGCCAGCAGCCCGATCGCACCGGGGTGCTCGTCCTGGGCATGTTCGAAGTCCCAGTCGGGCAGCTCGTCGTGCGCGGCGTAGACGAGGTTCGCGAGTTTGCCGCGAGTCAGTGCGACGTACAGCGATTGCCGATCCATGTTCGCTGCGGCGAGCACGTGGCAGTGGCCGACGGTCATGCCCTGGGAGCGGTGCACGGTCGTCGCGTAGCCGAGTTGCACGTTCTCGGTGATGTAATCGGCGGCGACGGTGACCTCACCTGAGCTGATGTTGTTGCGCAGGCGCAGCGATCCGTCGGTGCCGATCTCGGCCACGGTCCACAGATCGCCGTTCTTCACCCGACCGGACTTGTTGCCGTCAGAGTCCTTCACGACGTACTTGGAGTTGTTCTTGCGGGTGACCACCACGTCCCCGACGGCAGCTTCGAGACCGTCGGCCAGGACGACACCGGGGCCGGTGACGGTGCCGCCTGCGCGGTAGTAGGCGGCAGCCTTCTCGTTGAGTTCGCGCACCAGGTCGTTGGTCGGGGCGACCATCAACGTCACATGACCGGCCTCGACGTCGGCGACATAGGCATCGAACACCATCTCCGCCAGCTCGTGGGCCATACCTTCGCGGATGCGGTCATTGCGCTCGTACCAGTCGAGGGCGTCGACGTTGCCACTGCGCAGCAGCAGGCTCGCGTCGGCTTCACCGTCGGTGGCGAACCGGTGCACCTTCTCGAGGAACGGGGCACCGGTCAGATCCGCGAGATCACGCAACACGCCACCGGCTTCGACGGAGGCGAGCTGCTGCGGATCACCCAGCAGGCGCACCACCGCACCGGCGTCTACCGCGATGCGTGTCAGGTCCGCCAGATCCCGGGCCGAGGCCATGCCCGCCTCGTCCACGAGCAGCAAGCTGCCCTTCTCGATGCCGGTCGCGATACCGGCACGGTGGCGGGTGAGCACGTCGGCGATGGTACGACCCTGCACCGAAATCTCTTCTCCGAGCACTTCGGCGGCACGGGCAGACGGACCCAGGGCGACGACTGTTCCGTGCGCGGCTTCCCAGGCGCGGGCGATCACCGTCGCGGCGGTGGTCTTGCCGGCGCCGGCCGCTCCGACCGCGACCGCGACGCGCTTCTTCGCGGTGAGGAAGTGTTCGATCATGGCGATCTGGTCACCGCCGAGGCTGTGAGCGGCCTTCTTCTCGGCGCGGCGGATCTGGCGGCGGATCACGAAGTCGGAGACGGTGCGCTCATCGTCTGTCTCGGCTTGTCGGCGCATGAAGTCTTCGGCGTCGAGGACTGATTGTGCGGTGTACCGCATCTCGGCGCGGTCCACGAGATGACTACGTACCAGGCCGCGTTCGATGCGTTCGGTGATGCGCTCCGGCCCGCGATACTCCTTGGTGAAGGTCGGCAGGCAGTAGTCCCGCAGGGCGAGTTCGAGGGCGTTGTTGTACATCGCCCGCAGCTCGTCGTCGTGGGCAAAGCTGAACTCGCGCAGCTGCCGATCGAGCTCCGCGGACAGGGAGAACACCGTCCAGGTGCCCACCTTGCGTGAGAGCGTATCGACTGCCCTCTCCACCACGGCGGGGACCTGTTCCGGGGACAGCTCGGGGCGGCGATCACGCTCGTCCTGCACAGCATCGACCAGTTCGCCGGGATCACTACCGGCGAGAATCGCCTCGGCCCGCTCGCGCCATTCGGCCCGCAACTCGGACAGCGAACGCGGTGGATTCTTGGCATGGCGGGTGTCCAAGGTGGCCTGTTGCGCGTGGGCGTACTGCACTTTCTTCGGTGGGTTCTTGCCATACTTGGCCTTGTACTCACGCGCCAGCTCTTCTTGGCGGTTCTCGATCGCGGAGCGGCGAGAGAACTCCTCGATGAGCGTCAGCGGGATGCCCTCCACCTCGTGGACCGGAAGCTTGCCGACCGGGGTATCGGGCCGCGGGGCGAAGGTGACACCGAGCTGACGGGCGACCAGATCAGCGACCCGGGTGTTGTACTTCTCCGACCCGGCAACGTTCGCCTTGTACAGGATCGTGCCGTCGATGCTCGTCCACTTGTCCTCGGCAAATACGCGATTGAACACCGCGCAGTGAGTGTGCAGGTTCGGATCCGCGGCACGGTTGTCGTAGTGATCGAACCGGGCCACCAGCAGTCCCTCGGCCTTGATTTTGCGGGCACCGCCGGCGCCGCGGCGGGTGTAGATCACTTCGTTTTCGATCCACTCGAGCGTCTCGGTCACGGCTTGGGCGTGCGCCTGCTCGACCGCGGCCTTGACCCGTTCGTCCCCGAGTCCCCACAGCAACGAGATGGACTTGGCGGGTGTGAACACCAGGTCGTAACCGGCGACGGGGGAGCGGGCCTTGCCGTACTGATCGGCGACGAACGTCCAGATCTCGTCGTCGCTGAGCAGGTCGGCGCGCTCACCGTTCACCCGCTCGAGGTGCTTGCGGGCGGTGGAGAACTGGATGTCCTTCTTGGTCTGAGTGTCGGGGTATTCACTGTGCTTCGCCTTGTACGCGCTGCACAGTTCCTCGACGTCGTTGACGTACTCCTGGCTCTTCTGAAACCACGAAAATGCACGACCGAGAGCCGTGCTTTCCGACCAATCGAGACGATCTTCGAGCGGAGCATCCTTGCCCGGTCGGGTGTCGAATGCGGTCGGAGTACGAGCTGCACCGAAGACCGATCGCATCGCGGATTCGGTGACTTCGGTGCCGATCTCGACACCGACCTTTTCGGCCAATTTCCCGCACCAGATGCCGGGCGGGGTGCCCTTGGCCAGGTAGTAATCGACCGCATCGGTCTTGCGGGACTCGGTGGCGTCGCCCTTGGCGACGTGCTTGGTGAGATAGACATAGCCGTCCCCAGCATTGAGCTTGTGGACGGTCATCACGGCGGCGATTATGCCATGTCGCACCTTTAGTGCATGAGGTGTGTTAAGACTTCGGGAGCGAACGGAGTTCGGTCCCAGGTCGGACAGGACCTCGATGGTCCTGTCCGACCAGCGGAGCTGCGTGGTTAGGCACGTGGGCGTCATGGTTTGTCGGTGTGGTAGTCGGATCAGGACGTCGATGGAGCGTCCTCGATTCCGGTCATCGACGTCCCCGCGGCCGGCACGAGCCGCTACACTTCCGGCCTATGGCCTCGACTTCCCAATCGGCATCTCGCCGCTCACTTCGTCCGCACACGACGCCGAACGTTCGGGAAAACGCCCGCCGTCAGCGGGAGCGACTGCTCGCTCGTCAGGCGGAACTCGAAGCGTTGGCCCGCCCCATCCATGAAGCGACGGACAAGCTGTCGAAGCTCGAAGCAACGGTCGCCTCGCGGGCACAGGCTCCGCTGAAGAAGATCGAGCGTCTCGAGCAGACCCGGGATCGTCGCATCAAGAAGATCCAAGAGGAGTACGCGGCGAAGATCGCCGAGATCCAGCGAGAGATGGAAGCCGGCACGGAGACGTTGACTCCGCAGGAGCGCGAGCAGGAATCGTCGCTGCTGCGCGAGTACGCGGAAGCGATCGTGACGTTCAGTCGCAGCGCCTCGGTGTCGGAGCTGGCACCGTTGCTCGGCGTGAGCACCCGCGAGGCGAAGAAGCTCATCATGCAAGCCAAGGCGGATCTCGGGGCCGCCGATGTCACCAAGGCGGATGCACCGTCGTCCGACGACAAGCAGGACGCGCAGCAGACGGTGCCTGCGACGTCGTGATGCTGCGGTCATGAGCGACGATGTGGAGCCCGCGCTTGATATCGGGTTCCCGGATCTCGACGTCGAGTTCGTCGCTGAGGAGTCGGAGGAGCGGCCGCGGCGGGTCCGGGTGGTGGACAACTCGCTGCGGCCCTCGAAGGCGAACATCGCGGCGTTCTGGTCAAAAGTCGTCAAGTCTCCGACGTGTTGGTACTGGGTCGGCGCGATCAGTGCCCCCGATGGATACGGGCGGTTCAACTTCCAGCGTGAGAACCGGCAACGCACGATGCTTGCGCATCGCTTCTCGGTAGAGCTGGTTCACGGGCCTCTAGCACCGGATGTGGTGTGCGAGCACAAGTGCAACGAGCCGCTGTGTGTGCGCGTCGGGTCGGAACATCTAGTTGAGTCCACGCACAGTGAGAATGTGCGCTACGCGATCGCCCAGGGAAGACTTTCCGGTCATGCGTTGCTCGACGGTCAAGGGCGCTCGCGCTACGAGCGGTCCCTCGCGATCCGCGACGCGTTGCAGACCGGGTACGACGAGGACGCACTATTCCATGCCAAGACCAACCCCGGCGACTGGCAAGGCACCTTGTTCTGACGGGTCGACCGCCGAGTCGTCGACAGGAAAACACGCGCTGGGACGTGTACAGGTCGAGACGCAGTGCACGAGCCATTTCTGACGATCACGTACATCACATCACCATGAACGAGCGGGTCTGGCAGCCAAGGTGCTACCGCCCGATGCTGTCGGTCTGTCTCAGCCAGCTATTCAGAATCGATACGCGGTAATGACCGAACCCTCCACAGAGATGAACGTATTTCTGTTCACCGCCGAGATCCCGTTCTCCACTTCAGTCCTCCATAGAACCTTCCCCTCAGAAAGGTCGATGGCCACGCTCCCTCCCTGCCTGGAGTTGGTGAAGATCGCCGTCTCGGTATCTGTAGCGGAAAGTCGAGACTGATCACCCCCGATGTCGTGGAGAGACCGATTCCACAGTTCTTCACCGCTGTCCGCAAGGAACGCTCGTAGGGTGAGCGATCCCTCGGAGATCATGGCCACGTCACCGATCCGGCCGATAGTGGTGTAGGCGTCGTCCGGCTTACGGTAGGTCCACAGAATCTCCCCGGTGTTCATCTCCCGTACAACGCCCGACGCATCGATTAGCAGTTCCTGACCGTCGTTGTCGGAGATGATGGCGACATCGTCGTTGTACGAATCGCTATAGGTGAATAGCTCAACGCCTGTCGCGTCGTAGACGTGGGACTCGTCCGATTCCATGTCTACGATCCGGAAGACACGCTCACCGCCTGGGTACGCCATGCCCCCTGGCTTGTCGACCACGATCTGGCCTTCGGTCGATACAGCAACACTGCGGTACATGTCGTCGGACATGTCCGCAAACGACGCTGTCGCCCCGACCGAGTTGACATGGAGGTCACAAGGCGACGGAAGACTGGAGGCAATCGTCTGGCGCCATGCGAGGTCCGGGTCTTCGATGGTTCCGGCCTGGATCACCACGGAGTCTTCAGTGCTGTAACAGGAATACAGGATGCCGTTTAGGAAAACGAACTCGAGTTCGTCACCCTCAAAGGCCGCTGTCCCAATCTTCGCACCCGTGCCAGAATCGTAGGCGGTGAGCCTACGTTGATTCCGATCGAGTTCTCCTTCGCAGAACACCTGTGCAGGGTCCTGCGAAACGGAGCACAGGCGTTCGTCCGGCTGTTGCTCCCAGAGCACCTCACCGGATTCGGGATCGATGCCAATGAGATGTGATCTTCTATCCAGACCTCCACCATGGGGAATGAGAGAAGTTACATAGTTCTCTCCTGTCGCGTAGACCGGAAGGGGAGAGTTGGCGTCGAAGTCCGGACTGATCGACGTAACGTCGAGCCACCATGCAAGTTCCGGAGCATGAGCGTACGTACCTGGGAGCGGCCGAGTGTCGCCATGGTCATCTTGTTGCTTCTTCGCGATGACGATGCTCGCTCCTGCAGCGGCACTGAGGACTATTACTGCCGCCGTCGTGAGTATCCACGGCTTACTGATGTTCATAGCTTCTCCTCACAAGACGGCACGACTGTCGACAACGACCACATACCGCAGCACTTGCCAGCGTTTGAGGGCCATCTTTTCGCGAATAGCTTCTGACACCAAACGACAATCTGTTCGCCTCTCCAGCTGTTTCGACAGGTCGATCAGATTGGGAACCGCTTCCAGCGGTTGCGGTTGCGGAAAGCTTCTACATCGCCGTTACTGAGGTGAACTATGTCGACAGGGTTGATAAGAGAGTGTCTCTTATGGTCTAGATCGTTTGTGCGGCATAATGCACCGTCGTGGTCGATGCGTTGTCTTCCCGGCTGGTACCGGATGCGTTGTGGGATACCGTCGAACCGTTGTTGCCCGGATTCCGGGCGCGGCCGCAGGGTGGCGGCCGGGCGGCGCTCGATGATCGGGCGGTGTTCACCGCTATCGTCTACGTGCTCACCAGCGGCTGTGCCTGGCGGCACCTGCCGCCGTCATTCGGAGTCAGTGTTCCGACCGCGCATAGACGGTTCACGACCTGGGCCAAGGCTGGGGTGTTCGACGAGCTGCACCGCCGGGTCCTCGACCAACTCGGTGCCGGTGGGGACCTGGACTGGTCCGCCGCGATCCTCGACGCCGCGCACGTGCGGGCGAAAAAGGGGGATCTTTGACCGGTCCCAGCCCGGTCGATCGAGGCAAGAACGGCTCGAAGATCCACATCCTCTCCGACGCCGATGGTATCCCACTGGTCACCGCGGTGACCTCGGCGAACACCCACGACAGTGTCATGCTGCAGCCCATGGTCGCTGCGATTCCTGCGGTGCGTTCGCGTCGCGGTCCGCGGCGCCGCAGACCCGGCCGGTTGCGGGCGGGCAAGGGTTACGACTACCCCGTGCACCGCCGGTGGCTGCGGGCCCGGGGCATCGTTCCGCGGATCGCCCGCCGCGGCGTCGACAGCAGCGAACGCTTGGGACGTTACCGGTGGAAGATCGAGCGCACTCTGGCCTGGCTCACCGGCTACCGCCGGCTGACCATCCGCTACGAGCGCCACGGCGAGCACTTCGCTGCTTTCCTCCAACTCGCCGCGGCGTTGACCTGCTTCAAGAAGCTCGCCAAATGAGACATTCTCTAAGAGGAACAGGGCCACTAGTAGGACCTTTCTCCAGGTCGGCGGATCCGATCGTCGATAGCGTGCCTTGGAACACCTGCCGTTGACGCCACGAAGCCAAGCTGATCACAGTAACGTTCGAATATGGTCAGACCTGACGAGGCGCTTGACGGGACGCTCGGTGCCGGACTGGTGGTGACTCATGAGAGCCTCGATCGCTATTTCGCGCGGGCCCGGCAGAGATCCGGGGACAAGACCGAAACGGCGCTAGGCGAAGCCGGCTGGTACCGGCTCGACGCGGAACCTTATCCCGAACCCGTAACCGACCTCGATGCACCTCAGCCTGTTCGCCGACAGATCGTCAACACTGTCCGTCGGGTGTGGATAGCGCGGTTCAATCCAGCATCGGAACCGTGGTATGACGAGCAGACCTGCACTTCGGGTTCCGACGTGGACGACGATTCCCTCTTCCCTTGGCACCACCCCGAGGACGCTGCCGCGACAGGAAATTTCTGGCTTTCCACCACATCGACACCCGAATGTCGTGCAGCGATTGAGCGATTGCAGATTGGGGACCTTGTCGTCGTCCAACGATCGGACCCCAAAGAGCGCAAGCATTTACGAGGAAGGTTCGGAGCAACCGATGTGCTCTATGGTCTAGCGATTGCCTACGCGGCGGAGGAGTGGACAGATAGCGCTACGGAAAGACGTGAACGCCAGGTCAGCCTGCTTCCTGCCGGAAAGTTCAGGCACCCGGTTCCGCGGACAACAGCACGCCGGCACCAACGCCTGCGCGGCATCTCGTTCAGCTCCCCGCCGCAGACCCCAGATGGCTCGCGACGTTTGGGATTCACGCTCTCTGCGGTCCTCGATGACGATGTCAATGAACTGCTGTCCGTGTGTGGCCTGCACCCCGACGCTCTGGCCGAACCGGATCTGGCTCGGCTGTGCGCACGACTGCGTGCCACAGCGCGAGGAAATCGGTTGCTGTGGCGGATGCGATGGGACCATGTCTATCAGCACAAGGTGCGAACCTGCCACGAACAGAAGGCAGTCGCAGCGTGCAAGAAGTAGGCGGCCAGACACGACTATGTGTTCCGCTGCTCGGCCGAATACACCGCAAATGCGGGCTATGACCTGCTGTTCGTCGACAGAGATGGAACAGAGCTTCAGGTAGAGGTCAAAGGGTATAGGAGCCGGACGCTGAGGACGGTCCATCTTCAGCAGTCCCAGGCCAAACGTGCCACCGCGGCGTCCCACGGTTTCCCTCCGGAGTGGAAGCTGTATGCCCTTCTCAAAGTCGATACGGCAACCCCGGAAGAACGAATTCACAGCGCACCGGAAGTCGTAGCACTTTTGGACTCCGGTGGAATACAGGTCAGGTAGTCCATAGTCGGGAAACTCAGACCGACTGTCACCACAGCCCTGCTTCAGATGTCGGTACAGCGTCGTGCGACCGACGCCGAGGATTTTCGCGATCTCGAGTTCGCCCACGTCGTTGTCACGCATCTTCTTTGCTTGGCGAATCTTGTTGGGGTCATCTCGGCGGTTGGCCTCCAGTGCGAGTTCCGGTCACTTCGCTGTCGGTGATCTCGGTGCCGCTACCAGCGCGAAGGGGCGATGCCCGCCTTATGTGTCGCCCGGATCGATTACGGTGCACTCATGTCCGCCCCTGCTGATCTGTCGCCGGTGATCGAGGCCGTGCGCGGTCTCGACCTGCGTCCGCGCCGGTGGCAGTGGGTGAGTCTGAGTTTGTGCGTCGTCGATGCGGTCTACAGCATCGGCGCCCACTACGACCGGCATGTGCTGCCGGTGGTGCGCCGGGTCGCCGCCGATGCCGGCATCGAGACACCGTCTGTGCCACCGCCAGTCATCGACCTGGCCGATCCCTTACCGCTCGAGGCATTCCTGGATCGCTACGACACCGTCGACGTGCTGCTGGCAGTGACGAACAACCGGCAGCGCACCTCACCGCGCGGGGGCATCCTCAAGGCCGAAGCCGTGCTGCAGTACGCGACGATCCTCCACGAGCACGGGATCCGGACACTCGATGATGCGCGCGTCCTGCTCGACGAGCCGCAGCGACTCGACGCGGTAGAGACTGCGTTGCGGACCGTTCCCGGTGAAGGCGGCTTCGGGGTGCGGCGAGGCTATCTGTGGATGCTCGTCGGCGACGAGGACACCATCAAACCCGACCGCATGGTGCTGCGGTGGTTGGCCCGCCACGGCGCTGACGTCGACGCTGCCACCGCCCGTACCTTGCTCTCCGAACTCGCCACTGAGGTCACCAGGGTGCTCGGCCGACGGGTCACCGCCTGGGAGATCGACCATGCCATTTGGACATCGGCGCGGTCGGTGCGCACCGAACTGCACACCGACGAGGACAAGCCCCGGTCGGAGGATCCGTCGATAGGTCCGGATACTCGAGGGGTGGATGCGATGGCCGAGCTCGCTGATATCCGCGACCGCTTGGACACGGTCCTGGCCTCCATCGGTGGACAGTCGTCTCGTCGCGTGGTTGTCGACCTCGACGATCCGGACGAGCCGGATCTGCATTTCGTGTTGACCGCGGCGCTGCGGGAGTGGGCCGATGATCTTCGACACCAGGTCCAGGACGATCCCGAGCATCCGAACCGGGCGGATTTCCTGCGGTGGGCCGAGGCGGCGGACCGGCTGCACGAACGCATCGACGAGGCCCTGTAGGACAACTTTCTCCTGCCGTCACCTACAGGCAGCTGATGGTCATAGGACCGCAGACAAGACGGGAGGATCGGCATGGTGGATCGCTCACACGTAGAGAAGCAGTTGTACGACGCGATCAAGCACGGCATCCGGCCGAGTGAGAGCGAGCTCGAAGCGATCGTGAGCGGTGAGAGTGTGTCCCGGTCGCAGTCGTCGGCGGTCGATTTCGTGTTCCCCGACGATGCGGAGCGCGACGGTCTTTGACGGCGTGCGCGTGGCTATGCTGTGCGCTGTAGGACGTGCGCCAGCGTCGGTCAGGCTCGATGCCTGACCGACGCTCCAGCGCAACGGGCGAGGCCCCCGGAACTAGGGATTCCGGGGGCCTCGCCCGTGTTGTGGTGTCAGATCCAGTCGCCGCTGGGCGCGGGGAGCTCGACGCGGAACTTCTCGCGGGCGATACGGATTCCGGTGCCTGCGAGCTTGCGGATCATCGTCGGGTGCAGCCCTGCGGTGAGGGCTTGCTCGAGCAGTCCGAGCATTCGGGTGTCGCACAGCGGATGCTGGGTCGCTTCCTCTCGGGCGGCGGTGAACGCGCTTCCGGCGGCCGGTCCCTGGAAGTTCACGTAGGCGAAGAACCCGGCGACGGTCAACGCTGCCACACGC
>Ga0182741_1003811_pt1 | contig 15553 bp, 16 predicted proteins | sample eDN5th37CBELigOP_FD_128874 | JGI IMG/M metagenome (GOLD analysis project Ga0182741, IMG submission 128874) | Enriched Organic Plus compost microbial communities from Emeryville, California, USA - eDNA 5th pass 37_C BE-Lig OP (version 2) (version 2) ...
CTTCGCCTGCAGGGAGAAGCTGGTCCGGCAGATGCCGGGCCGCCTGTGCGGCGAGACGGTGGACGCCGAGGGACGCCGCGGCTTCGTGCTGACGCTCTCCACCCGTGAGCAGCATATCCGGCGCGAGAAGGCGACCTCGAACATCTGCACCAATTCGGGGCTCTGCGCCCTGGCCTTCACCATCCACCTGTCGCTGCTGGGCGAGCGCGGCCTGCGCGAGCTGGCGGCGATCAACCACGCCAAGGCGCGCGAGCTGCGCGACGCCCTGGCGGCGGTGGCGGGCGTGGAGGTGCTGACGCCGCGCTTCTTCAACGAGCTCGCCATCCGGGTGAAGGGGGACGCGGCCGCGGTGGTCGAGAGCCTTCTGGCCGACGGCGTGGTCGCCGGCGTGCCGTTCTCGCGCCTCGATCCCCACGCCGGCATGGACGACGTGCTGCTGGTCGCGGCGACCGAGACGACGACCTCCGAACACATCAAGACCTTCGCCCAGGCGCTCGCCGGGAGGACCGCATAATGACCATGCTCAATGTCGGACGCCCCACTCGGCCGGAAGGCGGCGCAGAGACGCTCGGCCATGCCTCGCTCAGCGGTGGGCGCGGTCTGCTGCAGGACGAGCCGCTGATCTTCGAACTCGGCGGCTGGGACAAGACCGGCGTGGACCTGCCCCCGGCGGACAAGGACGCCACGGACCTAGGCGACCTCGTCCGTAGCGCGCCGATCGGCCTGCCCGGGCTCTCCGAGCCGGAGGCCATGCGCCACTATGTGCGCCTGTCGCAGAAGAACCACGCCATCGATCTGGCGCTCTATCCGCTCGGTTCGTGCACGATGAAGCACAATCCGCGGCTCAACGAGAAGATGGCGCGGCTGGCCGGCTTCGCCGACCTGCATCCGCTGGCGCCGCAGTCGACCGTGCAGGGCGCGCTGGCGCTGATGGACCGGCTGGCCCACTGGCTGAAGACCCTGACGGGCATGCCGGCGGTGGCGCTTTCGCCCAAGGCCGGCGCCCATGGCGAGCTTTGCGGGCTACTGGCCATCCGCGCGGCTCACGAAGCCAACGGCCAGGGACATCGGCGGACCGTGCTGGTGCCGACCTCGGCCCATGGGACCAATCCGGCCACGGCCGCCTTCGTCGGCTATTCCGTGGTGGAGATCGCCCAGACCGAGGACGGCCGGGTGGACATCGCCGATCTGGCGGCGAAGCTCTCGCCCGAGGTCGCCGCCATCATGGTGACCAACCCGAACACCTGCGGCCTCTTCGAGCGCGACGTGATCGAGATCGGCCGCCTGACCCACGAGGCCGGCGCCTACTTCTATTGCGACGGCGCGAACTTCAACGCCATCGTCGGGCGAGTGCGTCCGGGCGACCTTGGCGTCGACGCCATGCACATCAACCTGCACAAGACCTTCTCGACGCCTCACGGCGGCGGTGGTCCGGGCGCAGGCCCGGTGGTGCTGTCGGCGGCCTTGGCGCCCTTCGCACCGGCCCCCTGGGTGGTCGCGGGTGAGAACGGCTTCAAGCTCGTCGAGGAAGCAGAGCAGGAGGCCAGCCAGGCCTTCGGCCGCATGAGCGCCTTCCATGGCCAGATGGGCATGTTCGTCCGCGCCTACGCCTACATGCTCAGCCACGGCGCCGACGGCCTGCGGCAGGTGGCGGAGGATGCGGTCCTCAACGCCAACTACATCAAGGCGCGGCTGTCGCCCGTCATGACCCCGGCCTTCCCGGAAGGCCCCTGCATGCACGAGGCGCTGTTCGACGACAGCTGGCTCGACGACACCGGCGTCACCACGCTCGACTTCGCCAAGGCCATGATCGACGAGGGCTTCCACCCGATGACCATGTACTTCCCGCTGGTCGTGCACGGGGCCATGCTGATCGAGCCGACCGAGACCGAATCCAAGCAGGAGCTCGACCGCTTCTGCGACGCCCTGACGGCGCTCGCGCAGGCGGCCAAGGGAGGCGATGTCGATCGCTTCAAGGGGGCGCCCTATCTCGCCCCGTTGCGGCGGCTGGACGAAACCCTGGCGGCCCGCAAACCGCGGCTTACATGGCGGCCTGGTGACAAAGGTGTGGCCCCGGCGCCGCTTGCGGCGGAATAGCGGCCGCGTGGACGAAAATTAACCCCGGGATCGCCTTTACGATTCCGTGATCGGTTCTCATATCGGCAGGACGCCCGACCGCAGCTCCTCCCCATGTTCGGCGCGCGGGCTCAAGCCAGGTCTGAGAACGTGTCATTCGCCATGCCCAGCGTGCGCGGTCGCCGCGCCACCGACGACGTCACCCGCGATCTCGCGGGGCGACTCGTGCGCTTTGGCCTGGTCGTCCTGGGCTTTCTGATCATCCTGCTCGGTATCGCCATCGCGCCGCTGCCGGGACCTGGCGGGATCCCGGTGATCGTCGTCGGCCTGATGATCATTCTGCGGAACTCGTTCAAGGCGCGCCGGCAGTTCGTCCGGCTGCAGCACGCGCACCCCAGGGTGCTTTCGCCGATCCGGCGGCTGCTGCGAAAGGATCCGCAGATCCTTGCGATGAGTTGGCGGCAGGCTTTGAAGGTGGAGCGCTTCCTGGTTCCGAAGAACCTGCGCTTCGCGGTTCGCGGCCGGCGCCTTTTCAGGCGCCGGCGCTAAACCCGATTACTGGAGCTTGGAGCTCAGCTGGCCGATCGCATTGTCGATCAGCGGGTCGGTCTTGACGCCGGCGAGGCGCTTGGAAAGCACCACCTCGGCGGCTTGGGCGGCGAGGTCGGCGGCCGCCGCCTTCACCTCGGCTGCGGCCTGGGCCTCGGCGTTGGCGATCTTGCGCTCGGCGAGCTCCTGGCGGCGGGCCAGGCTCTCTTCGAGCTTCGCCTTGGCTTCGGCCTCGTAGCGGCGAGCCTCTTCCTGGGCGAGCGCCAGCATGTCCTTGGCCTGGGCCTCGGCTTCGGCGCGTTCGGCCTTCAGCTGCGCCAGCAGGCGCTGGGCCTCCTCGCGGATGCGCGCCGCCTCGTCCAGATCCGATTGGATCTTGGCGGACTTGGCGTCCAGGGCGGCGGTGATGGCCTTCGGGGCCTTGGCCACGAAGATCACGATGCCGAGGAAAATCAGGAGGCCGACGCCGACCCAGAACTCCGCATTGGCGGGATTGAGGAAAGCGGGCATCAGGCGGCTCCTTGCGCGGCCAGGGCCGCGTCGATCTCGGCCGCGGTCACCTTCTGACCGGTCAGCTTTTCGACCATGGCCTGGGCCGTCTCGCCGGCGATGCCGCGGACGTTGGACATGGCTTGATCGCGCAGGCCGCGGATGCGGGCTTCGGCTTCATCCATCTTGGCCTGGAGGCGCTCGTCCTCGGCCTTCTGGCTGCGGGCCAGCTCGGCTGCGGCCTTGGCCTTGGCTTCGACGGCGAGACCACGCGCGCGGGCGCGGGCTTCGTCGATCTCGGCCTGGGCGGCCTTGGCCTGGGCTTCCGCCTCGGCCTGGACGCTGCGCGCCTGGTTCACCGCGTCGGCGATGGTCGCCGCACGGTCGTCCTGGATCTTGCGGAGCCGAGGAATGAAGACCTTGGCCAGCAGGACGTAGAGGACGGCGAAGATGATGAAGAGCCAGACGATCTGGCCGCCCCAGTGCTCGAACTCGAACTGGGGCAGGCCACCGCCGCTCTCGCCGCCGCCATGAGCGGCGACTTCCGTCGTGGCCGTCGGAGCGTGGGCTCCGTGCTCGGCCATGGCGGCGTCGGCAGGGGATGGGGTCTCGGCGGCCATAAGGCTTAGGCGTCCTTATAAACGCAGGTCAGGGCGCGACGATGACGGCGCGCCCCTCGGGACCTGCGGATTTCGGCTTAGGAGAACAGGATGAGCAGGCCGAGCACGAAGGCCAGAATGCCCAGGGCTTCGGTCAGAGCGGCGCCGAGGATCAGGTTGGTGAATTGACCGCCGGCGGCCGACGGGTTGCGCGTGGCGCCCGCCAGGAAGTGGCCGAAGATGGTGCCGACGCCAACGCCGGCGCCGATCATGCCGAGCGTCGCAAGGCCAGCGCCGATGTACTTAGCAGCTTCCGCGTCCATAGTTTTTCAGTCCCGTTTGAAAGTTGAAGAGGTTGGAAGTTGGTGATCGGCCGATCAGTGGTGATGGCCGAGGTTGACCACGTCGTTGAGATAGACGCAGGCCAGAACCGCGAAGACGAAGGCCTGCAGGAAGGCCACCAGGAACTCCAGCGCCGTGAGGGCCACCACGCCGCCGAGCGAGAGGGCCGCCGCCACATAGGCGAGCGAGGCCACGCCGCCGGTCGCGGCCAGCGCGCCCAGGGAGATGATGAAGCCGGCGAAGACCTTCATGGCCACGTGGCCGCCCAGCATGTTGCCGAACAGACGCAGGGCGAGGGTCACCGGGCGCAGGAGGAAGGAGAGGATCTCGATCGGGGTGACCAGGATCAGCATGTACCAGGGCACGCCGGACGGGACGAACAGCTTGTACATGTTCGCGCCGTTGCGCATCACGCCGTAGATCACGACGATCAGGATGGTCATGACGGCGAGCGAGGCGGTGACCGCCAGCTGCGACGTGGCCGTGAAGACAAGAAACATGCCCAGCATGTTCATCATCAGGATGAACATGAAGAGGGTCAGGATGTAGGGGAAGAACTTGCGCCCCTCGGCGCCGATGATCCCGGCCACGAGGTCGTCGATATAGCTGAACATGCCCTCGCCGATGACCTGCAACCGGCCCGGCACGACGGCGGCCTTGGCGGTGGTCACGGCGAAGAACAGGATCACCAGGGCCGCGGCCGCCAGCATCGCGACGGTGGAATTGGTGATCGACATGTCGATCGCGCCGACGCCCGGCAGGGTGAACGAAGGGAGATCCACAACCTTCTGGATCTCAAACTGGTGCATCGGGTCGGCCATGCCGCCTCGAACTCCTTTATTCGTCCTCGTCGTCGGGGGGGAGGTCCTTGGGCGGACCCCACTCCCTCGCCGCCTCGGCGGTCATGCGCTGGGCCGAACGAACGGCCATCCAAATCGAAACCACGAAGCCCACCAGGACTCCGATGATCATCCCCCAAGGCGCCGTTTTCAGAACAACGTCCGCCCCAGCTCCGAAGCCCAGCCCCACAAAGACGCCGCCTATCAGCACGCCCATGAGGCGATAGCCGTAGCCGGCCGCCTTGGAGCCGTAGTCCCGCACCGTCGGGGTCGTGCGCTTTTCCAGCGCGGCCGCCCTTTCGTCGAGGCGCCTGATCGCCTCGTCGCGCGAATTGTCCGGATGCGGCATGCGTCGGGAGGGCCTAAAGGGACCACGACGTCGCCCGCCGCGGCCGGGGCTTCAAGTCGCGCGGAACCTATAGGCGTGGGTTCGGTGCGTCAAGGCTGTGGTCGCCCTGTTTAGGGCGTTGTTTTTCCACGAGAATCATCTGTCGCGACAACTCGTCCGCAAACCGCGCCTCTTGCGGCGGAGATCAACGTGCGGCGAAGGCGGGAGATTCCCTTGCGGAACTTCGATCACTGCGCCGCCATGGCCTCGGCTTGGCGCAGATCGACGGAGACCAGCTGGGAGACGCCGCGCTCGGCCATGGTGACGCCGAACAGGCGGTCCATCCGCGCCATGGTCACCGGGTTGTGGGTGATGGTGATGAACCGGGTCTCGGTCCGTCGACGCATCTCGTCCAAGAGATTACAGTAGCGATCCACGTTGGCGTCGTCGAGGGGAGCGTCCACCTCGTCGAGCACGCAGATCGGCGCCGGCTGGGCCAGGAACACCCCGAAGATCAGGGCGCAGGCGGTCAGGGCCTGCTCGCCGCCGCTCATCAGGCTCATGGTCGAGAGGCGCTTGCCGGGCGGACAGGCGTAGATCTCCAGCCCCGCCTCCAGAGGATCGTCGGATTCCACCAGCCGCAGCTCGGCCTGGCCGCCCTGGAACAGGGCCTGGAAGAGCGCCTTGAAGTGCTCGTTGATGACGTCGAAGGCGGCCAGCAGGCGCTCGCGGCCCTCGCTGTTGAGCTCGTCGATCCCCTGGCGCAGGCGGGCGATGGCCCCGGTGAGGTCGGTGCGCTCGCTGAACATGGTCTCGAGACGCGCGGCGTGTTCGGCGGCCTCCTCCTCGGCCCGCAGGTTCACCGCCCCGATCGAATCGCGCTGGCGTTCAAGGTTGTAGAGGTGGGCCTCCATGCCGCCGGCGTCGGTGGGGATGGCCACCGCCTCGTCGGCGAGCTTGCGGCCGAGCTGTTCGGGTTCGATGCGGGCGGTTTCGCGGATCTGCGCGGTGATCTCGGCCAGGCGCTCGGTGGCCGCCTCCAGCTTGGCGGCCAGGGAGGCGCGCAGCTCCCGGGCCTCGCCGGCGGCGGTTTCGGCGGCCCGCAGCGCGCGGTCGGCCTCCGTCCGCGCGGCCTCGGCCTGGGCGAGCGCGTCGGCGGTCTGGGCGCGCCGCGCCTCGGCCGCCGAGAGTTCGTCGAGCAGCTTGCCAAGCCTCTCCTGGTGGGAGGCGGGCGCCTCGTGCGCCTTGTCGAGGGCGGCCTGCGCCTTCGTGCGGGCCTCGGCGAGGTCGTCGAGCCGCTTGGCGGCGGCGCGCCCGCGGCGGGTCCAGTCCTCGGTGTCGCGCCGAAGGCTCTCCAGCCGTCTTGCGCGGCCGTCGCGTTCGCGGACCTCGATCTCGAGCGCGGACCTCGCCGCCGCGGCCGCCTCGCGCGCCGGACCGGCGGCGGCGCGGGCCTGGGCCAGACGCTCGGCCGCATCGCCGGACGCGCCGTCGTCGGAGGTTTCCGCGATCGCCGTGGCCAGGACCGCTTCGACCTCGGCCAGTTCGGCCTCGAAACGGCCGATCATATCGTCCAGGGACTGGGCCTGGGCCTCGCGGCGGGCCGCCTCGCGGTCGAGCTTCTCCAGGGCGGCGCGCGCGGCGGCGACCCTCTGCTCGGCGGCCGGCGGCTCCCGGCGGGCCGCGCGGAGCCCGTCTTCGGCGGCGCGCACCCGTGTCGAGGCGTCCTGCAACGCCTGTTTGGCGGCGGCGGCCTTGGGGGAGAGGGCCTCGATCTCGGCCTCGACCTCGGCGAGGCGGCTCTTCTGCTCCATGCGGATGGCCGCAGGCTTGGGCGCGTCCGCGCGGGCGACGAACCCGTCCCAGCGCCAGAGGTCGCCGTCGCGGGAGACGAGCCGTGCGCCAGGAGGAAGCAGGGCCTGCAGGCGGTCGCCGTCCTCGCGCGCGACCACGGCGATGTGCGCCAGGCGCGCGGCTAGCGCTGGTGGGGCGGCGACCTTCGGCGCTAAGGGCTCCACCCCGTCCGGCCAGACGGCGGGCGGGGCCTCCCGGCCGCCCCAGAAGGCGGGCGCCTTGGGATCGAGGGCGGCGTCGAGGTCATCGCCCAAGGCCGCGGCGACGGCGCGTTCATAGCCGCGCGCGGGGACGACGGAGTCGAGGGCGGGCGCGAAGCCCGAGCGCCGTTGCTGCGCCACGATCTGGGCGAGGGCCCGGGCCTCGGCGGTCAGCCGGCCCAGGACCTCGTCCTGCTTGCGCGAGGCTTCGCGGGCTTCGGATTCGGCGGCTGCGGCCTTGGCCCGCTCCTCCTCGGCGGTTTCGAGGGCGGCGCGAACGCTCGCCAGCGCCGCTTCCGTCCGCGCGAGCTCGGTCCTGGCCTCCTCGATCTGCGGGGTGACCGCGGGGCCGAGCTGAGCCCGTTCGGCCTTGGCCTGGTCGAGGGCCCGGCGGGTGCGCGCCACCCGGCCATTGGCCTCTTCGACCCGCGCGGCGCCGGCCCGGCGCCGCGCCTCGTCGGCCGCGACCTGGGCGGCGAGCTCCTCCACGGCCTTGTCGGCGGCGATCCGGGCGGCTTCGGCGGCCTTGGCGGCGGCTTCGAGCTCCGGCACGCGCTCGGGGGCGCCCGCGACGGCGGCCTCAAGGACCTGCAGGTCGTCGGCCATGCGCCGTAGCGCTGCGTCGGCGTCTTCGACGATCTGGGTCTCACGGGCGCGGTCGGCGTCGATCCGGGCGAGATCGGAGGTGAGCCGCTCGACCTCGGCCGCCAGGGCTTCGCCCTCGCGTTCGAGGCGATCCTTGTCGATGGCCAGGCGATGCAGGATCGCCGCGGCGATGGTTTCGGCCTCGCGTAGCGGCTTGATGGCTTCCTCGGCCTGGGCGGCGCGGGTCGTGGCGGCCGCGGCCTCCCGCGCGCCGGCCTCGACGGCCGCGGCCGCGGCGGCGGCCTCCTCGCGCAGGCGGGCCGCGGTGTCGCGCGCCTCCGACCAGCGGGCGTAGAGCACCGCGCCCTGCAGCGCCCGGATCTCGGCCGAGAGCTTCTTATAGCGTTCGGCCTGGCGCGCCTCGCGCTTCAGCCGGTTGAGCGCGCTCTCCAGCTCTCGGGAGACGTCGTCCAGGCGGGCGAGATTGGTCTCGGCCGCCCGCAGACGGAGCTCGGCCTCGTGCCGGCGTGAGTGCAGGCCCGACACGCCGGCCGCCTCTTCCAGGATCAGGCGGCGGTTCTGGGGCTTGGCGGCGATGAGTTCGGATATCTGCCCCTGGCGCACCAGGGCCGGCGAGTTGGAGCCGGTGGAGGCGTCGGCGAAGAGCAGCTGGACGTCGCGCGCGCGCACCTCCCGCCCGTTGATCTTGTAGGTCGAGCCGGCCCCGCGATCGATGCGGCGGACGACCTCCAGCACCGGCGCGTCGTTGAACGCCGGCGGGGCGCGGCGGTCGCTGTTGTCGATGGTCAGGGTGACTTCGGCATGGTTGCGCGAGGCCCGCGCTCCCGAGCCGGCGAAGATCACGTCGTCCATGCCGCCGGCCCGCATGGCCTTGGCGGAGTTGGCCCCCATCACCCAGCGGAGCGCCTCCAGCAGGTTCGACTTGCCGCAGCCGTTCGGCCCGACGATGCCCGTGACTCCCGGCTCGATCCGGAACTCGGTCGGATCGACGAAGGACTTGAAGCCGGAGAGACGAAGCCTCTGGAAGTGCACGGGCCGGGGCGCCTCCTACCGCTTGGAGGCTTCGGCGACGGCGGCGTCCAGCTCGGCGGCGGTCATCGGGCCGGACTTCACCGTCTTGCCGTTGAAGACGAAGGTGGGGGTGCCGGTGACGTTGTCGGCGGCGGCGTTGCGCTCGACGCGGGCGGTCAGGGCGTTGAGCGCCGCCTCGTTGGTGACGCAGGCCTTGACCTGTTCCTCGGTCAGACCGCCGGCCTTGCCGGCGTTGACGAGATTGGCCTTCACATCGCCGGTCTTGGCCATCTGGTCGTAGCCGCGGAACATGGCGTCGACGACGGCGAAATACTTGTCCTTGCCGGCGCAGCGCGCGGTCAGGAAGCCGGCGGCGGCCACCTGTTGGGGCGGGGTGAGGATCTCGCGGAAGGTGTAATGGACCTTGCCGGTGTCGATGTACTTCTTCTTGAAGGCCCCGAAGACCTCGTTGTTGAAGTGCGCGCAGTGGCTGCAGCTGACCGAGGCGTACTCGATCATCTTCACCTTGGCCTTGGGATCGCCCAAGGTCATGTCGCCCTCCAGAGGCGCGGCGAGGGCCGAACCGCCGGCGAGCGCCAGGGCGCTCAGGGCGACCGCTATGGCGAGGCGGCGGCTCGGCTGGCGCATGCTTACTTCGAAGCCTCGGCGATGGCGGCGTCCAGTTCGGCCAGGGTCATCTCGCCTTCCTTCACCTTCTTGCCGTTGATGACGAAGGTCGGGGTGGCCGTGACCTTGTCCTGCTTGATGGACTTCTCGACGCGGTCGTTGAGCGCCTTCAGCGCCGCCTCGTCGGTGATGCAGGCGTTGAACTGCTCCTCGGTCATGCCGGCCGACTGAGCCGTGCGCAGCAGCACGCCGCGCATGTCGCCGGAGGTGAACATCTCCTGCTGGGCGTGGAAGATGGCGTCGGTGACGTTGAAGTACTTGTCCTTGCCGGCGCAGCGGGCGACCAGGAAGCCGGCGGCCGCGACCTCGTTCGGCGGGGTCAGGAACTCCTTGAAGGTGTAATGCACCTTGCCGGTGTCGATGTACTTCTTCTTGAGCTCGGGAAAGACCTCATTGTTGAACTTGCCGCAGTGGCTGCAGGTCAGCGAGGCGTACTCGACGAGCTTAACCTTGGCGTTGGGGTCGCCCAGCGTCATGTCGGCGCTGTCGACAGCTCCGGCGCCGCCGCCCTTGGAGCAGCCGGCCAGGGCGAGCGCGCCCAGGGCCGCGGCGACGAGAAGACGACGGTTGAAGTTCGGCATTTGCACCTCTGCGGAAGTCCGAATTGAACGAGTAAAGCGCGATTCCCGGCGGCAGGAACGTGGCGCGGCGTCTCAAGTCAAGTTGCGCCGGCGCAGCACGCCGCGACCCAAGCTCAGCAATGCGGCTTTCAGAGGGCCGTCGGGCACGTGCGACATGCCCTTGACCAGCTCGGCCTCCTGACCGGCGTCGAGCGGCGCGGCCCGCTTGGGAAGCGGCTTGGTCTCGGCGGCGCGGCGCAAGGGGCCCTGGACGATGCGCAGCTTGTTCACGGCGCCCTCGCCAAGGAAGAGGTTCACGCGGGCGACGATCTCCGGGGCCTGATGCTGGATGAGGGCGGCCGAGGCCCCAGCCACGCGGATCTCGAGGCTGGCGGGGCCTCCGCCGCGCGGCTTGCTGAGCTTCACCGGCTCGGTCCGCCGGGCGATCTCGGCGCCGACGATCTCCCGCCAGCGGGCCTGGAGCGCGCCCGGACCCTGGCCGAACTTCTCGTCGAGCTCCTTCAGGTATTTGGTCAGGCCGCGGCCGGCGACCGGAGGCGGACGGCGCTGCGGCCGCGTGCGCTTTCGCGCCAGGATCTCGGCGGCTTCGGCAGGGGTGGGGAGCGGGCGGGGCATTTCGCCCGCCATCCTACAACAAGGCTCCCCCGCGAGGCGAGGATAGGCTAGCTGAGCAGGCCGTGACCGACGCCCTCCGCGCCCACCTGCTCGACTGGTATGACGAGAACGCCCGTGACCTGCCCTGGCGCGTGGGCCCGGCCGCGCGCCGGGCGGGCGTCAGGCCCGACCCCTACCGCGTCTGGCTGTCGGAGGTGATGCTGCAGCAGACGACGGTGCCGCACGCCACGCCCTATTTCCTCAAGTTCACGCATCGCTGGCCGACCGTGGTCGATCTGGCGCGCGAGGAGGATGGGGAGGTGATGGCCGCCTGGGCGGGCCTTGGCTACTACGCCCGCGCCCGCAACCTGCTGGCCTGCGCCCGCGCCGTCGCCGCTGGGCATGGCGGGGTGTTCCCGGAAACCGAGGAGGGTTTGAGGTCGCTGCCGGGGCTCGGGCCCTACACCGCCGCGGCGGTGGGGGCGATCGCCTTCGACCTGCCGACCAATGTCGTAGACGGCAATGTGGAGCGGGTGATGGCGCGGCTGTTCGCCGTGGAGACGCCGCTGCCCGAGGCCAAGGCCGAGCTCAAGTCGCTGGCCGCCGCGCTGGTGCGCGAGGACCGCCCCGGCGATTGGGCCCAGGCGCTGATGGACCTGGGCGCGACCGTCTGCCGGCCCAAGGGACCGCTCTGCGAGCGCTGCCCGGTGGCCGAATTCTGCGCGGGACTGGCCGGCGGCGAGCCGGAGTCCTTTCCGCGTAAACGGGAGAAGGCGGCCCGGCCGCATCGGAACGGCGTCGCCTACATCCTGACCCGCGGCTCGGAGGTGGCCCTGGTTAGGCGTCCGCCCAAGGGCTTGCTGGGCGGCATGCTGGCCCTGCCGACGAGCGAGTGGCGGGCCATGGGCTGGACGGATGCCGAGGCCATGGCCGCAGCGCCGGTGGGCGCCGACTGGCGTCCCGTCGGCGAGGTGGAGCACGTCTTCACCCATTTCAGCCTGACCTTGCGGCTGCTGAGGGCCGAGGGCGAGGCGGAGGGAATGATCTGGACGCCGCGATCAGGCCTTGAGGCCTTGCCGAGCGTCTTCCTCAAGGCCGCACGCGCGGGGCTGACGAACCTGCTCTGAAAAGGGTGTCCTGCAAAAGCTCGTCGTGACGGGCCGCAGGTTCCGGCCACCCATGATCTCCGATTGGTCGATTCGAGCGGCCGGGATGACGATCGCTTTCGGCGTTCGTCAGGCGCTGGGCAGGGCTGAGCGGATCTTGGCGCGCAGGACGTCGATGGGCGCCAGGCCCTTGTCGGACTTGAAGTGCCAGTAGGTCCAGCCGTTGCAGGCCGGCGCCGACTGCACCATGGCCCCGACCTTGTGGATCGAGCCGGAGAGTTCGCCCACCACCAGGCTGCCGTCGGCGCGGACGCGGGCCATGCGCTCGCCCTTGGGACAATAGAGGGCGTCGCCGGGGCTGAGCAGGCCGGCCTCCAGCACCTGGCCGAAGGGGATGCGCGGCTCGGCCTTCTTCGAGGTCGTCACCTGCAGGTCGCCCGGCGCGATCGGGACGATCTTCGAGATCCGCTCGCGCGCCAGGGCCACGTACTTCTCGTCCTGCTCCAGACCGATGTAGCGGCGGCCGAGGCGCTTGGCAGCCGCGCCGGTGGTGCCGGTGCCGAAGAAGGGGTCGAGGATGATGTCGCCGGGCTTGGTGGAGGCCAGGATCACCCGGTGCAGCAGGGCTTCGGGCTTCTGGGTCGGATGGGCCTTGGCGCCGTTCTCGTCCTTCAGGCGCTCTTCCCCGGTGCAGAGCGGGAAGGTCCAGTCCGAGCGCATCTGCACGTCGTCATTGGCCATCTTCATGGCGTCGTAGTTGAAGGTGTAGCGGCGTGAGCCGCGGCCCTTGGCGGCCCAGATCAGGGTCTCGTGGGCGTTGGTGAACCGCGTGCCCTTGAAGTTCGGCATCGGGTTCGTCTTGCGCCAGACGATGTCGTTCAGCAGCCAGAAACCCAGGTCCTGCAGGGCCACGCCGACCCGGAAGATGTTGTGATAGCTGCCGATCACCCAGAGGGCGCCGTCGTCCTTCAGCACCCGGCGGCACTCGATCAGCCACTCGCGGGTGAACTTGTCGTAGGCGGCGAAGCTCTCGAACTGGTCCCAATGGTCGTCGACCGCGTCGACCTTGGAGTTGTCCGGTCGCAGGAGGTCGCCGCCGAGCTGGAGGTTGTAGGGCGGGTCGGCGAAGACGAGGTCGACGGACTTCTCGGGAAGCTTCTTCAGCTCCTCGATGCAATTGCCCTGGATGATAGTGTCGGCCTGAACGCCCATGAATTACCTCGATGTCCGGACGAAGAATCGTGAGTCATCGTGGTGAAGAGGCCGTTTCCGAACATGGTTAACCGGCGTTGATCTTGGTTAACCGCGCCAGCTCACCCAGGCGCCGTGCGGATGCGCCTGCGCCAAGATCCGATCGTCTCCGCCTGGCCAGACATTAAGTCGGATTTCCATTTGCGCCATGTCTTCCGGCGGGGGCTCCATGCGCAACCAGGCGAAGGGCGCATCCACGGTGGCGCTTTGCGCATGCCGATCAATGACTTGGCGCAAGGCCGCCTGACTGGCCGCAGGCATGTATTGCCAGAAGACCGAGTGATAGAGGACCGTGGCGGCGCCGGCCTTCGGCCCGGCTCCTTGCGCCCAGACGGGGGCGTCCGCCGTCTCCACCTGGACGCGGCGGGCGAGGGCCATGTCGATGGCGGCGCGGATGCGATCGAGGCGCTCGAACTGGTCTGGCCAAATATAGGCGAGGAGGCGCCGGCGCTGCAGCGGGTCGGAGATGTCGGTGGGACGCCGATCGCAGGCGGCGCGTTCGATCACCCTTGGCGCCTGGTCGAGCGGGGGATGGGGGCCGGACCAGTCGGTGGGCAGGAACACCGGGCTTTCAGGTCCCCAGGCGGCGTCCCCCAGCTGGTAGCGGTACTGGTCCCAGGAGAGATTGAGGCCGGCGCTGGCGGCGAGCTCGAAACAGCGGAGCGGGAGCCCGGTCTCTTTGGCGATGGTCAGGAAGCCTCCCAGCAGGGCGACGGAGCGGCGGACCTCGTTGGTCTGTGGCTCATGGTCGATAAAGGCCCGGATGCTTGGACTATGTTCGGCAAGCGCTCGGCGCGCCTGGCTCCAGGCGCGAGCCGGGTCGGCGGCTTGATCGCGCCGCGGATAGGCGTCCGCCAGCGACGGGGCATCGCCGCTGAGGACAAGGTCGTGCAAGGCTCCGAGGAGGCGCAGCGGCACGGCGGCGGCCATCAGGGCGCGGAGGTCGTCGGCCGCCCACGGCGACAGCAGGGTCTCGAGCGGCCCGCCTCCGCCGGCAAGGTCATCGGCCGCATGCTCCAACAAGGCGGCGTGGAAGGGCGAGCCGAGCGCCGCACAGGCCTTGGACTGCAGCCGCAGGGATCGGACGAGATCGTTTTCCATGCCGTGGCGATCGCGCCGCGACCCGGAACGGTCAATCTTGATTCAGCTCGTCAACCAGGACGCTCTCGCCCGTGAGGGCCAGCCGGACCGGCTCCCAGCCTTGGCGGTGGATCGGGCAGGGGCCCAGGGCGCGCAGGGCCTCGACGTGGACCTGGGCGTGATAGCCCTTGTGCGAGGCGAAGCCGTAGCCGGGATAGACCGAGTCCAGCTCGATCATCAGCCGATCGCGGGCGACCTTGGCGAGGATCGAGGCGGCCGCGATCGAGGCGCTGATTGCGTCCCCCTTGACCACGGTCTTGATTTCACAAGGCAATTTGAACTTGTAGTTGCCGTCGACCAGGGCGAAGACCGGCGTGACGGAGAGCTGCTCCACGGCGCGCCGCATGGCCAGGCCCGTGGCGTGGAGGATGTTCAGCTCGGCGATCTCCTCGACGCTGGCGAAACCAACGCCCCAGGCCACCGCGGCGGCCTTGATCTCGATCTCCAAGGTTTCGCGCGCCTTGGGGGTGAGTTTCTTCGAGTCATTGAGGCCTTCCGGCACCCGGGCCGGGTCGAGGATGACGGCGGCGGCCGAGACCGGGCCGGCCCAGGGGCCGCGGCCAGCCTCGTCGATCCCGCAGACCGGGCCAGGGCAGGCGAGCTCGAGCAGCATGTCGGGCATCAGCGGGCTAGCCTCTTCACCTCGGCGTGCCGATGGCAGCAGGTCAGGTGGTCGTTGACGAAGCCGGTGGCCTGCATGAAGGCGTAGACGATCACCGGTCCGACAAATTTGAAACCTTTCGATTTCAACGCCTTGGACATCTCTTCGGCGACGCGGGTCTGGGCCGGCACCTGGCCGATCTCGGTCCAGGCGTTCTGGATGACGCGGCCGTTGGTGAAGCTCCAGAGGAACTGCGAGAAATCCTCGCCGCGATCGCGCATGTCGAGATAGATCCGAGCGCCCGATATGGCCGCGTCGATCTTGGCGTTCGAGCGGACGATGCCGGGATTGGCCATCAGGGCGGCGCGCTCGGCCTCGCCGAAGCGGGCGACGACCTCGGGGTCGAAGCCGGCGAAGGCCTCGCGGAAAGCGTCGCGCTTGCGAAGGATGGTTATCCAGGCGAGGCCGGCCTGGAAGCCGTCGAGGACCAGCTTTTCCCAGAGGGCGCGGGAGTCGTACTCCGGCACGCCCCACTCGGTGTCGTGGTACGCCTCATAGAGCGGGTCGCCGGCCATGCCGCGCCAGCCGCATCGAATCAGGTCGCCGGTCATGAGGGGCAGTCTTGGCCACCTGGCAGGTTGCTATCAAGCGGCCGGCTCTAGCATCCATCGTCAGGTTTTCGAGTGATTTCTTGCAGAAA
>Ga0182741_1003812_pt1 | contig 15549 bp, 13 predicted proteins | sample eDN5th37CBELigOP_FD_128874 | JGI IMG/M metagenome (GOLD analysis project Ga0182741, IMG submission 128874) | Enriched Organic Plus compost microbial communities from Emeryville, California, USA - eDNA 5th pass 37_C BE-Lig OP (version 2) (version 2) ...
CGCTCCCAGCGGCTCCTGCTCGACCAACCGACGGCGATCGTGGTCTCGAGTGCGCTGGCGACGAGCGAGGACGACCTGCGGGCCTTCGTCAATTGGCTCGGCTCGGCAGCCGTCGTGGTCGGTGGAGCTCGTCCGGCCAACGCCCACTACGTGAGCGACCCGAACGACCACGCTCAACTGCGCGCCGCGATCGGCCGGAGCACCCGGGGTGTTCCCTTGGCTCCGTTGCCACCGTCCTCACTGCACCAGGAGGCGCACGTGGTGGACACGGAGTGGCACTTCGAGCGCAGTGACCGCAGTGTCGCCCTGCCGACCGATGCACTCGCCGATGCCACCGCCCCCGACTTCCTGGCAGCCCGTCCCCGGGCGACGCATCGACCGATGGCACCCGCCCCACCGGTGGCGACGCCCACGCCGTTCACCCCGACGGAGTCGCCGCTGGTCGACGCGGACCTCGATGCGCTCATCGGTGATCTGTTGCCGCCGTCGGCGCCGTCGTACGCGGCGATCCCCACGCCGACCCCCGCGGCGCGCACCGCGCCCACACCGAGTGTGCCGACCGCACCGCGGGATCCCGGATTCTTCACTGGTCCCGGTGCCACGACGCGTGCGTTCACCGCGGCCGACATGCCGGGCCCAGATCTGCGCCCGGAGCGTCACCTCGATGGCTGCAAGGTGTTCGCGGTCTATTCCCCCAAGGGCGGCGTCGGCAAGACGTCGATCGCGGTCAATCTCGCCGCGCACGTCGCGATGCGCACCCGCTTGCAGGTCTGCATCGTCGACCTCGACGTGGGCTTCGGCAACGTCGGTACCCGTCTCGGCGTGTTCACGCCGACGATTCGCAAGTTGCTGGTGGAGCCGGAGCTCGACCAAGAGGCGCTCGCTCGTAACCTTGCGTACGACGAACGGACCGGATTGCACGCGCTGCTCGCCCCGTTGCGTCCGGAGGCGGGTGCCGACCGCAAGCTGCTCAAGCCTGCGGTGTACGACCGCATTCTCGCCCTCCTCGTGGATCGCTTCGACGTGGTGTTCCTCGACTGCTCGGTGGAGCTCAACGACCCGTTGGTGAGCCAGTTCGCGATGGCACGCGCCCACAAGACGGTCGTGGTGGTGAACAACGAGCAAGCCACGTTGCTCGACGCCCGGCGCGCGGTGGAGGCGATGACCCGCCCGAAGGATGCCCAACGGCTGCCGGGTCTGGGCCTCGACCCCGAGCGCATCCACATCGTGCTCAACCAGAAGGTTGACGGCGTCGGGAAGGAAGCGAGTCAGATCCACGATCTGCTCACCGGCGGCGACCCGAACCACCCGAACAACCGCATTCCGATCATTGCGACGTTCCCCGACGATCGTCACCTCTGGGTGGGACAAGCCAACCTGGCCCGAACGGTCGCCGGGGCGGGCATCGCCGAGGTCGACATGGCACTCGACGCAGCGCTCGATGCGCTCTTCGACGGTGCGGTCGACGCACCGATGCCGTTGCAGTCGGCCTGGATGGATGAGCCACCGATCTCGCGCCACGACGACGCGAGCGACAGCGGCGCTGGTCTGCTCTCGAAGTTCACGAAGCGCTTCCGGAGATGATGGCGTGAGTGCGCAACTCGCAGAGATCCTGGGCACGGGGCCGGAGGCCCGAGTGGTCGCCGACAAGCTCGGCTTGGGCGTGTGCATGCCGAACGAGAAGGGGCGCAGCCCCGTGCTCGTGGTCGTGGCCGACCAGCGGACGCTCGAGGCCGCGCCCGACCTCGCGCAGCACCCGCGCGTGGTGGGGTTCATCGCCTGGAATCTGGCCGAGCGCGACATCGTGCGGCTCTTGGCGCTCGACCATCCGACGGCCGTAGGTCTTCCGACCCCCGACCAGTTGCGAGCCCTCGTGTGGAACGGCGAGATGCCGGTGCCGCGGGGCGTCGAACGCGACCGCACCGTACGGCTCGCCGCGCTCGAAGAGCTGTTGATCCCCGTCGTCGACGGGATCTGAGCACGGGCCACGCTGCTGGCCGACTCCTTGTGTGTACGTCAGTACCGAAGGGGTGACCGTGGGGCTCTCCACGAAGAAGAAGCAGCAGAACCGGGACGCCGCTCGTCCCGTTAGTCCGGAGGCACCGCGACCCGAGGTCGTGGCCAAGACCGGAGCCCGCGTCGGCATCGAGATCGACGGCCCGACCGTGCACGTGGTCACGATCAGTGCACACGGTGTCGTGACGCTTCGCACCTTCGAGGGCGACACCACGGCGGCCGCACTCGAATCCGCACTCAAGCACGTGCCGCGCGGCGACATCGATCGCGTGGCGTGGACGGGCGGACGTCAGAACCTGCGGCGTCTCGATGTCCCCAATGTTCCGACTCGCGCGATGAAGGCCGCGATCACCACGATTGCTGAGGAAAGCCTCCCGATCGTGCCGGGAGCCACGTCGATTGCTGCGCTCGACCTCGGTCTGTCGGATCCGCTCGATCCCGCAGTCGGCCGCTCGATGATCATCGCGGCGATCGAGAGCGAAGACCTCGACCCGGTCTGGCGTCGTCTCGGGGGTCGCCGAGCTCCGCTCACCGCCTCTGCATTCCTCGTGGGCAAGGACGGCTTGTATCTCCACGCCGCATACTCGACCGCGGAGTTGATCCTCGTCCGCGACGGGGCGCCGATTGCAGTGCGGTCGATGCGGACCGGCGGTGTGTCCACGCTGCTCTCTTCGATCAACGAATCGAGCGACACCCCGGTGCACGGTCTCGACGGCTTGGCCTACGCCGTTTCGGCGCCGTTCAACGGTGACGGCAGCGCGATCGACACCTACCTCGAAGCGCTCGTCGAGGACGTGCGCCGAACCGTGGTGTTCTGGCGGCGCGAGGGACTGCACGTGGAGGACACGATTCACGTGATCGGTGCCGGTGCCGCGCTGCCCACCCTCAACCAGCGGCTCCGCGAAGCCAGCTACGTGCCGGCCGCGCCCGCGCTGCCGAACAACCTCGACGTGTCGGGGCTCAACGACATCGAACGCACCGTTGCGTTCCCGGCGTTGATGGCAGCGATTCGTGACCTCGACGACCAGCCATATGCGCTGCTCCCGAACCCGGTGTTCGAAGAGAAGAAGGCCCGTGACAAGGCCAAGGCTCGACGCACCCGCATGGTGTTCGCGGCGTTGGTGGCGGTTGGTATCGCGGTGGCCGTCATCGTCGTTCCGTGGCTCGGTGTCCAAGCGCAGATGGCCAAGGCGAACTACGACCGCAACAACGCGGCCGATGCCGCGAAGGCCGTTGCCGACGAACTCCGGCTCGAAACGAAGGTCAAGAGTGGCGAAAGCACGATCAAGAAAGCCCGCGCCACGCAACCACCGTGGGCCGCGGTCATCCAGCGCATTCGCTCGACGACCCCGAATGCCACCTCGATGGTGGTGATCAACGACATCAAGCTGTCGGTCACCGAAGGTGTGCTCACCGGCCAGTTCAAGGCGTCGGCCGCATCGACGTCGGGACAAGCGTTCGACAATGGTGCGATCTCGGAATGGCTCATCGCACTCAAGGGTGCAGGCATCGATGCCGTGCCCGGATCGTTCGAAACCGAGGACGGCGTGACCTCGACCACGTTCACGTTCACGGCTCCCGTGGATGCGTTCTCCGGTGAAGACGGAGGTGAGGGCTGATGGGCAAGGGCAAGCTCGACGAGAAGCGCCAGACACTGCTCCTCTGTGTCGCGGGTGTGTTGGTCGTGATGCTGTTGCCGGGTCGCTGGGCCTGGGAGTCGATCCAATCCACGCGCGAAGACGTGGCGGCCGTGCAGGCGCAGACGAAGAAGTTCGAGCGTCAAGCACATGCGGGGGAGGCCGTCGCCAACCGCATCGACGAGTGGAACGCCCGGCTCGCCGCGGTGCAAACGGCGATTCCGATGGAAGAAGAGTTCGAGGAAGTGAACCAGATGATCGCGGCCGCGGCGCGCGCCGCCGGGGTCACGTGGAAGGTCGGTCGTCCGAGCGCCGCCACGTCTTCGGAGAAGGCTCGCACCATCGGCAACGCGAAGGTCTATGCGTTCGGTCTGAGCGAAATCTCCGGCGCACCGCTTCAGGTCAGCGACTTCCTCACCCAGCTCACCACGCTCGACCGTGTGGTCGTCATCGACCACGTCGAATGGCGAGAAGAGTTGGTGGCGGGCGTTCCGACGGTGAGGGCCGACCTGAAAGTCGGCTACCTCGCGGGCGACACCACGAAGCCGACGAGGACCGCCAAGGTGGAGAAGGCGGCGAAGTGACCGTCACGGAACCGAGCACCGAACTCCTCCCGGCGCGACTCGGAGGCCTGGCCAACCGGTTGAGTGCGGCCGGACTCGGCGAGGTCGGCCACCTGATCACGCTGCTGACTGCTGGCGAGGCGCGCGGCTTGCGTCCGCTGCGATCGCTGCTCGTGGGCGGCATCAGCACCGAAGAGATCGAACGCGCGGCATGGTTGCTGCAAGGGTTCGAGCTGATCGACGTGAGCGTGGACGACCTCGACCTCGATCACCTCGATCGCATCGGTGCCGCGACGTGCCGGCGCCTGTTCGCGGTGCCAGTGCGCAGCCACATCGAAGGCGAGGTCCTCGTGGCCGTCGCCGATCCGTCCAACGTGGTCGTGATCGACGATGTGCGGGAGCTGTTTCCCGGTATCGAGGTTCGAATCGCAGTCGCCGAGCGCGACGCGATCGCAGGAGCACTCGCCGCGCTCGAGCACCGCAGTCAGAGCGACGCCTTCGCCGTGGAGACTCCAGCGCAGACCGCCGACGTCGACACGGTGGCGATCGACAGTCCCGACGCCGGAGCCGACGGACAGATCGCCAAACTTGTTCGCAGCATCATCGACCGGGCCGCCGAAACGCGCGCGTCGGACGTGCACCTCGAGCCGGGCGCCGAAGATCTCGTGGTGCGTTTCCGCATCGACGGCGTGTTGCACGAAATCGCGACGTACCCCGTGGCCTCCACGCCTGCGCTCATCAACCGTCTGAAGGTGATGGCTGGACTCGACCTCGGAGAGCGACGCGTCCCCCAAGACGGTCGCTTCGACTTCGTTGCCGCCAAGCGGCCGCTCGACGTCCGGCTCGTGACACTGCCCACGAGTTGGGGAGTGGAGAGCGCAACCCTGCGACTGCTCGACCAGACGCGTTCGTTGATCACCCTGGAGTCACTCGGCTTCTCGGATCGCCAGCGCGATGCGTATCTGCAACTGGCAGAACGCCCGCACGGTGCGATCCTCGCCACTGGTCCGACTGGTTCCGGCAAGACCACCACGCTCTATGCGACGCTCCAGCGCCTGGCGACGCCGGAACGCAAGGTGCTCACCGTCGAAGACCCGGTGGAGTACAAGCTGCCGGGCGTCACTCAGGTGCAGGTGAACGAGAAGGCGGGATTGACCTTTGCGCGCGCGTTGCGCTCGTTCCTTCGCGCCGACCCCGACATCATCCTCGTGGGTGAGATGCGCGACGAAGAGACCGCGTCGGTGGGAACCCAGGCGGCACTCACCGGTCACTTGGTGCTCTCGACGCTGCACGCCAACACGGCCGCGGGCGTACCCGGTCGATTGATCGAAATGGAAGTCGAACCGTTCCTGGTGGCGAGCTCCCTCGCGGGTGCGATCGCCCAACGGCTCGTGCGAAAGCTGTGTTCGGAATGTCGCGAGCCCTTCGACGCGCCGGCCGAGGTGCTCGATCGCTACGAGTGGCCCGACGGCGAAGCGCCCGACACGTTGTACCGACGCCGCGCCGGTGGCTGTTCTCGCTGCTCGCGCACCGGCTTCCGGGGGCGGCTGGCCATCGCCGAGGTGCTTCCGGTGGATGAGCACATCGCCGCGCTGATCTCTCGACGGGCGACGGCCGCCGAGATCGAAGCGGCGGCGATCGAAGGCGGAATGCAGACGATGTTCGCCGACGGCTTGACGCGGGTTCGCGACGGTCTGACGTCGCTCGAAGAACTCGCCCGAGTCGTCCAATGAGACCCGGATCCGTAGTGCGGGATCGACGCGGGAAGGAATCGCGCTGATGGCGGTGGCATTCAAGTACGAGGCGTTCACTCGAGCAGGCGACGAAGCCAACGGCGAGGTGATGGCGGCCAGCGAAGCCGAGGTGCGCGAGCAACTCGCGCAGCGAGAGCTGCTCGTGCTCACCGTGAAGAAGGCAGGTGCGGAACGTCTCGCCAACAAGGAGCTCCGCCTCCGGCGGGACAAGGTGCGTCCGAAGGACGCCGCGTGGATCGCCCGCAACCTCGCGACGACCCAGGAGTCGGGTCTCCCCGTGTTCCGGGCGCTCGGACTCCTCGCGGGTCAGAAGGCGGGTACCGCGACCGGCGCGCTGCTCGCCGACGCGCAACAGCGCATGGCCGACGGTTCGTCACTCTCGGCCGGGTTCCGGGCGCATGAGTCCGAGGTGGGTTCGCTCACGTGCGCGTTCGTGGAAGCGGGCGAGGCGAGGGGGCGATTGGGTCAGGCATTCTCTCGCCTCGCCGAGTTGCTCGAACGCCGAGTGGCGTTGCGGCGCAAGATCATCTCGGCTGCGGCCTATCCGGTCGTCGTCTTGGTGCTCACGGTCGTGCTGGCCATCGCCATGTTGGTGTTCGTCATGCCCACTTTCGAGCAGATGTACACCCAGTTGGGAGGTGAGCTCCCGCTCCCGACGCAGCTCGTGATGAGCCTGTCGGAGTTCGTGCGTAGCACGATCCTCCTCTTGCCGATCGTCGTGGGTGGCATCCTCTGGGGAGTACGCACCTGGTTGCGGACGCCGGCCGGACACGCGCTTTGGGACCGGCAGATCCTGCGGCTTCCGTTGGTCGGTGAGATCGCGCGGCAGTCCGCAATGGTGCGGTTCTCGCTCACCATGTCGTCACTGCTCGACGCCGGGGTGGGACTGCTCGAAGCCCTGCGACTCACGGCGGCGGCAACCGACAACTCTGTGTACTCGGGCGCCATCGAGCGCACCGCCGAGCGGGTACGGGAAGGGCGTGGCCTCGCTCAGGCGATGGCCGAGGAGCGCACGGCGTTTCCGGAGGTGTTGGTCCAGCTCGTGAAGGTCGGTGAGGAGACCGGAACGGTGGCCGACCTGCTGGCCCGACTCGCCCGGTCCACCCAGGAAGAGGTGGAGACCCGCATCGATGGGCTCACTCACCTGCTCGAGCCACTCCTCATCGTTGTGCTCGGTGGGATCGTGGGCGCCCTTCTGCTGGCCATGTACCTGCCGATGATCGGCGCTCCCGCCCTGGTCGACGGCGCCGGCTGACCGGGATCTCCAGCGACCGCCAGCTCCAACCCGACGAGGGTCCAGTGGTGACGTTTGTGGCACAAGGGGAACCTGGCGGCTGACACCCGTTGTCGAAGGCTCGACAGTGGGATGGGTATGACCAGGTCTGTGGGAAAGCGGCGGTGGTGGGTGATGAGCATCATCGCCCTCGTCGCGCTGTCGCTCGGCACGGTGGTCTGGGCCGCTCAGGACGGCGGCCGAGCCGACGCGCTCGATGCCGCGGGCACCGACGGCGGGAACGGCACGGTCGACAATCCGCCGCCCCCCGATGTGCGCTGTCGCATCGCCGTGATGCTGGATCGCTCAGGGTCGATCGGGAACCCGAACTACGGCGGATCCTCCAACTACGTGAACGCGATGAAGTTCGCCACGGCAGTCCTGGTGGCGTCACTGGCAGGGCAGCCCGTCGATCTGCGTATCGGTGTGTTCGCCACGCGGGCGGAATGGTTGACCTTCGGTACCACCATGGAGTGGACCGCGATGGACACCCTCGGCCCCGATCCCGTGACGGGCGCGCCGCACCCGGTGGTCACGTTCATCAACACGATCATTCAGAACACCCCGTGGGCCACCAATCTGTGGACACCACCGGGCGGTGCGAACACCAACTGGGAAGAGGCGATCTACCACGGGGCCGACGTCTCCGGAGAACGGGCCAACGTCTTGTTGCTCGTCACCGACGGAGAACCCACGGTGCGGGGCTACCCCGGCATCAACACTCCAGACACCAGTTCGCTGGTCGCGGCTCGCAACGCCGCTGACGACGTGCAGCGTCCGTTCATGGGATTCCCGGGCACGCGGATCATCGGCCTCGGCATCGGCAGTGAGGTGAACGACCTCGCGTTCGCCGCCATCACGTCGAGTCATCGAAACGGTGCGACGGAGTGGGCCTACCGCAATGGAGTGGCGTTCAACTCGCTCCTCGACGAGATGGTGGGCATGGTCTCGAACGCCTGCGGGAACGCGCCGGGCATCCTCGACGAATTCACCACCGACGTTGGGCAGATCGCGTTGAGTGTGAGTGTGGCCCCGGAGACTCCGTTCCCGGGGCAGGCGGTGACCGTGACCTACGAGATCCGCAACGAATCCACCGTTCCGATCGCGGGCGTGACCCTGGATCTCGGGAACGGCGGTGGCGAACGCACGATCATCGGGTTGCTGGATGCATTCGGGAACCCGATCGCCAGCGACACGATCCCGGCCGGCGGGGCGGTGACGATCATCGAAACGGTGCCGGGCTTCGACACTCCGGGCGCACAGACCTTCGCCGCCGAGGCGTGTTACACGACGCCGGACGTCACCAGTCTTCCCGGTGCGCCGACCGCTGGTCGGCCGTGTGCCACCGCGTCCGACGACGTGACGGTGCGGCCGTTCCAGTACTTGCCCACCTGATCACCGCCCGCGGCACGGACGAGCGGCGAACGCCGGATACGGTGGGCCGTCGTGCGTTGGAACCTGGGCGTGGTCGACACCGTGTATTCCGCTGAACCATCGGTTCGCGAACGCTCGGTACTCGCCGAGATGGATGGGTTCGACCACATCGACGTGACGATCGACGTCGACCCGTCGGCGCTCGTCCTCCCGGTGGGATGCCCAGTGGCCTATCCGTTCGCGGTTCCGCGATGGTCGTCCACTCCCGCACCCGATGCGGCGCACGTCACCTGGGATGAAACCGTCGAACGGCATCGTCGAGCGTCCGGTGCCCTCATCGAACCGTGGGCGGGCGGTACCGTGCACTCGGTGGAAACCATGCGTGCGTTTGCGTCGGCCGTGCCGGGCGTGGGCTTTCTGGTCGACACCGGACACATGGTCGCGATGGGCGAAGACCCAGTGGAAGCGGTCACGTTCGCGGCGCACATCGAACTGCGCGACGCGCGAGTGGGCGAGGCGCAGGTACCTCCCGGCGAGGGCGACGTCGACTTCACCGCGGTGATTCGTCGCCTCGAAGAGATCGACTACCGCGGGCGGCTTTCGATCGAGTACTTCGACCTCCCGACGTTCGGGCTGGCCTACGACGACCCGCGGGCTGCCGCCAAGGAACTCGCGGCGCTTCTCCGCTCGCTCTGACTCACAGTCCGCGGATCACGCGTGCTCGCGCGAGCGACTCACCAGAACGCGAGTGGGAGACCCGGCACCGGCAGGTCGTCCCACGCGACCACGCGACCGGGGACGGCCTCGGTGGCGTACAGGGTTCGGCGGTCGGGTCCGCCGAAGCAGCAGTTGGTCACGATGCCTTCGCCCTCGAGTTCGAGGCGATCGACCTCGACGCCCTCGGGGCTCACGACGATCACGCAGTGGGCGCTGGTGCTCGCCACGTAGAAGTTGCCCTCCACATCCAGGCAGAAGCCGTCGCCTCCACCCGGACCGAGGTCTTCGATGATTGGTTCGCGCGCGCCATCGCTCGGATCCACCCGGTAGAGCCCGCGCTTTTCGACCACGATCATCTCGCCGTCGGCTGTGAACGCGATGCCGTTACAGAAGCGGAACTGGTCGGCCACGATCTGCCATGAGCCGTCGCGTTCGTAACGGATGATGCGGCCTCGGCGCGGTCCCTTGGGGTCGAAGTGCCCGGGATCGGTGAAGTACAGCGCACCGTCGGGCCCCACCGCGAGGTCGTTGGGGGCCAACATGTCGCGGTCGATGAGGTACGGCGCGGCCGAGCCGTCGGGCGAGACGAGCTGAAGCCCGGGGGTCACGTGCACGGGCTCGCGATCGAGGAACAGCCCGAGGCGGTGGAAGTCGGTCCCGCCGTTCTGGGTGACGAGGACGGAGCCGTCGGCACAGGCGAATGCCCCGTTGGGACCTCCGCCCGTCTCGGCCCAAGGGCGAGCGGTTCCTTTGTGGTCGTCGATCTCGAAGAGCCAGCCGTCGGCCACGCTCGTCACGATCAGTCGGTCGTCGGTGGTCCAGATCGGACCTTCCCCAAACGCCACGCCGTCGGCGACCACCCGTCCGATCGTTGCCATGCCGTCCCCCTCGTCGGTGTCGGCGTCAGATGTATCACTCCCCATCGGCGGACGGAGAAGCGGCCTCCGCGATGCCGCGCCGGGCCCGGCGGATATCGTGCCTTCATGCGGCGCTTGATCCCGGCTGCGCAACTCGTGGCCGAAGCACGGGGCCGAACGGCCGAACTCGTGCCGATCAACGTCACGCCCGGGCGCAGCACCACGCTGCTCGACCGGCGCACACGCGCGGTCACCCGTCTGTACGACCCAGCGGCTCGCGACGCGGCCGAACGCGAAGCCGACGCGGTCGAACGAGCGTTTGCGGGTGGGTTACCGGTTCCTGAGCTGATCGAGCGATTCGAGTTCGATGGCCAAATCGGGCTCATCATGGCGCCCACGATCGGTGCGCCACTCTCCTTGGTCGAAGCTGGTCTCGGCCCGGCCGAGCACCACGCGTTGATGCGCCAGCTCGGTCTGATGTTGGCGCGATTGCATGGAATCGAACCTGGTCCGCCGAGTGATGCGGTCAGCGTGTGCACTGACATGGCCGATCGGGCACGATCGATGTTGCGCAACGAGCGCACGCTCGCGAACGGCGTTCGGAGTGCGTTGCTGTCCCGGATCGAGGCGCTGCACACGGTGGCACCAACGTTGCGTCCGTACCGACCCGTTCTCATCCACGGTGCGCCCGACGACCGTCACGTATTCGTCCGCCGACAGCGCACCCGCACGATCGTTTCCGCGCTCGTGGGCTTCGCTGCGAGCGGTGCCGGCGACGCGATGGCCGACCTCGCAGTGGTGTTGTTCGACGGGGCTCGTCACCATCGCAGTCGCATCGGAGTCATCGAGGGCTACCAGAAGAGCCATCCGATCGACGGTCAAGCGCGCACGCGTCTGGAGATCCATCTCATCGCTCGGCTGGCCACGGCTCTGCAGCGCGAGTCGCATCCCGCCGAACGAACCCGACTCGCCGACGTCGCGATGGCGTTGATCGGGGAGGGGACGTTGGCCCGCGTCGTGCGCCCGAACCCACCTCGGAGCGAAGGACTCCATCGTTTCCGGCCGCGGGAGTTCGGAGGACATCAATGAGTGTCGCGGGCTTCGTGGCCGCGGAACGGGCTGGCATCGCTGACGACCTGGCTCGGCTCGGTCCCAATGCCCCCACCTTGTGCGAGGGCTGGACGACTCGCGACCTGCTCGCGCATCTCCTGTTGCGTGAGCACGACCTTGTCGCAGCACCGGGAATCCTCCTGCCCGGTCCATTCGCTTCGCATCTCGAGAAGCGCATGGAGGAGGCCGTGCACGACGACTACGAAGCGTCGATCGCGCGGTTCCGGGCGGGGTCAGGGACACTGTTTCGTTTCGTTCCCGCGGCCAACGTCAACGAGTACTACGTACATCACGAAGACATCCGACGCGCCAACGGTGAGGGACCACGAACCCTGAGCGAGGAAGACCAGCGCGCGCTCTGGAAGGTGCTCGGTGCCGTGGCGCTACAGGCGAAGCTCAGGGTGCGCGGAATCGGGGTGGTGATCGATGGCGAGCCCCACGGTCGTCGGGTGACGCGAGCCATCGAGCCAGTGGTGATCGTGCGGGGACTGCCGTCGGAGCTCGTCTTGTACTTCATGGGTCGACGCTCCGTCGCCGACGTCTCGATCGACGGAGATCCCGACGCGAAGGCGACGCTCGAAGCTGCGGCGCTCGGCTTCTGAGACGTCGAGGACATGACCGCGAGCGTGCGGTCAGAGGAAGCGGCGAAGCAGTGCTCGCTTGATGCGACCGTACGGCGGGTAGGCGAGCGGTAGGTCGGGACGAGCGGGCCGTTCGTACACCGACTTGACGTGAGAGAACGTTTCGAATCCGGCGTAGCCGTGATAGCGGCCCATACCGCTCGGCCCGACACCTCCGAAGGGAACGTTCGGTGCCGCCATGTGCAACAACGTGGCGTTCACACAGGCGCCGCCCGAGGAGGTACGAGCGAGGACGGAGTGCGCCGTGTCCACGTCGTCACTGAACACGTACAGCGCGAGCGGCTTGTCTCGGCCGTTGACGAAGTCGATGGCATCAGCGGTTGACGCGACGGGCAGGACCGGGAGGATCGGTCCGAAGATCTCTTCGATCATCACGGGCGCGGCCGTATCCACGTCGGTGAGCACCGTGGGGGCGATGTAACGAGCAGCGGCGTCGGATACTCCACCCTCGACCACGACCCCATCGCCGAGATAACTCACCAACCGACCGAAATGATGCTGGTTGATGATGCATCCGTAGTCGGGGCTCTGAAGAGGATCATCGCCGTAGAACTCGTGGATCGCTCGCACCACCTCGGTCAGGAAGTGGTGTTCGATCGACGCGTCGACGAGCACGTAGTCGGGGGCGATGCACGTCTGACCCGCGTTGAGATACTTGCCCCACGCGATGCGACGGGCCGCCACGCGCAGGTTGGCGCGGCGATCCACGATCGCGGGGCTCTTGCCGCCGAGTTCGAGCGTGACCGGAGTGAGGTGTTCGGCCGCGGCCTGCATCACGAGGCGCCCGACCCGACCGTTGCCCGTGTAGAAGATGTGATCGAACTGCTCTCCAAGAAGCGCAGTGGTTTCGTCGACGCCACCTTCGACCACGGCCACCGCGTCGGCATCCAGATATCGGGCCAGAAGTCGAGCAATGGTGGATGACGTCGTGGCCGAGACTTCGCTGGGCTTGACGACCACACAGTTACCCGCGGCAAGCGCGGCAGCGAGCGGCAACAACGAGAGCTGCACCGGGTAGTTCCACGCGCCGATGACGAGCGCGACCCCCTTGGGCTCAGCCAGGGTATACACGCGCCCGGGTCGTTGTGCGATCGAAGGTCGCACCCGAACGGGCTTGGCCCACTCGTCGAGATGGGCGAGCGCGTACGCAATCTCAGTTCGTACGAGTCCGAGTTCGGTGCTGTAGCCCTCGAATGCGGACTTTCCGAGGTCGGCGGTGAGCGCGGCGGTGAGTTCGTCTTCGTGGTCCCGCAGGAGTGTGTCGAGTCGCCCGAGCTGGTCGCGACGCCACTCCAGCGCCCGCGTGCGTCCGGTGTCGAACGTTGCCCGGAGGTGCGAAACCACGCGCGATGCCATCGCGTCAGGGTAGGGCAGTGAGCACCGTGAGGTCAGCGGATCGAATGACGCCGAGCGCGTCGGCCGTGCGGGCGAAATCGTCGGGCGCGGTGGGGTCGGGCCAGTGACCGTCACGCTGGAGATACACCGGCCGCAAGCCGACCGCGAGCGGTCCCTCTACGTCGGGGCCCCACGTGTCGCCCACGAAGATCGAGCGCTCGGCTGATACGCCGGCCCGTTCGAGCGTGGTGGTGAACATGCGCGGGTGAGGCTTACGAGCCCCGACCCACGCACTGCTCACCGGAACATCGATGAGATCGGTGAGACCGGCCTCCTCGACGGCTTCGTTCAAGTCCCAATCCCAGTTGGAGCAGATCACGATCTGCGCACCTTGCTCGCGCAGTGTGGTCAACACCGGCCGAACTTCGGGATAGGCCTCGATGGTGCGGTCCAAGACGCGGGCACGCAGGTGTTCCACGATCTCGTGCGCTTCACCGGGATGCACATCGGATTCCGCGAGCATCGCCAACAGACGGTCGCGTCGCCACGCTTCGTAGATCTCCTTGGATTCGGATGCATCGAGATGCTCCTGACCGTCGTGGCCCGAGAGGAAACGCATCCAGGCGGCATCGTTGTACTGATATCCCCGATCCGTGAGGATCTTCTCGGGGTTCTCGCCCCAGCGCGTGGCGTGCGCGAGCGTGCCGTAGAAGTCGAAGATCACGGCGTCGAACGAGCGGTTGGTCACGCTTCGGGTCTACCAGGCCCGCCAACCCGCGGGCGTCAATGAAGCGACCTGATGGAGGGCGACTCCGACCGGTGAAGCCGTGACCAAGCGGGTGTCCGCCACGATTACTCGTTCGATGGCGGCGTCGTACGGGCACGGAGCTTCCCCTCGAGTTCGCGACGACCTCACGTTCTCGCGACGGAGATCGCGGCGTGATCAGAAGGGGGGTTGGGCGCGTTACCGTCTCGTCGATGACCGAGGCGGAGTGGGGCCGTTTCCGACATCTCTGGGGCTGGGGCGACGACGGCACGGTCGAGTGGGTGTGGCGCTGGGGTCGGCGCCTGTCTCGACTGTGGGTCCGAATTCATGTGGTCGGACTCGAGCACGTGCCCGCCAACGGGCCGACGCTGGTCGTGGCGAATCACCGCAGTCACGCCGACATCGCCGCGTTGGTGGCCGCGATTCCGCGGCGGGTCACCTTTGCCGCGACCGCCGATCTGCTCGGGTTCCCCGTGACCCGCTTCATCCTCGAGACGCAGGGCTGTCCGATCGTGCGCCATGCCGGGACCGATCGCGCGGCCCTGGTGCAGAGTCAACGCATCCTCAACCTTGGTCGCGTGCTGATCCTCTTTCCCGAAGGCGGTCTTGCCCCCGACGGTCCACGGCCTTTCGAGGAGGGCGCGGCCTATCTCGCCGTGCGTTCGGGTGTTCCGGTGGTGCCCGCCGGGATCGCGGGCACTCGTGACGCCTGGCGGCACAAGACTTGGTGGCCAATCCGCTCGCGCCAGGTCGTCGTCGCCTTCGGCCCCGCGCGAACGCCAGTGCCCGGCATGGCGCGTCGCGCCGCGACCCGCCAGCTCAACCGAGAACTCGAGACCGATGTCGGCCAGCTCGAAGACCTGGCGACGCGCATCCGGACCCGGGCGCGGCGCGGGCGGTGACGCGCGGATTCCGTCGCGTGGCCGAGCGGCGCGGCCGATACGGTGCGCGCGATGCAGCGTCACCGTCTGATGGGCTTGCTCGCGTTGGTGGGAGTCGTCGGCGTCGGGGGAGTGCCCGGCGCGTCGGCTCGTTCCGGGGACCAAACCGAAGTACGCCCCTCCGCGATCGTGGTTACGGCCGCACCATTCGAGGCGCATCCCCTCGCGCAACCGTTGGTAGGCGCGGCGGAGTCGAGGAACGGGTACTGGCTGGTTGCGGCCGACGGCGGCGTGTTCAGCTACGGCGACGCGCGCTTCTTCGGTAGTACCGGCGCGATGGTGCTGAACCAGCCGATCGTGGCGATGCTGCCGACGCCGACCCGCGCGGGGTACTGGTTGATCGCCCGCGATGGGGGAGTCTTTTCGTTCGGAGACGCGCAGTTCCATGGAAGCACCGGCGCGATGGTGCTGAACCAACCAATCGTGAGTGCGGCGGTCACGCCGAGCGGGCAGGGGTATTGGCTGATCGCTCGCGATGGCGGCGTGTTCGTGTTCGGAGACGCACGGTTCTTCGGCAGCACCGGCGCCATGACACTCAATGAGCCGGTGGTCGCTGGACTCGCAA
>Ga0182741_1003816_pt1 | contig 15546 bp, 13 predicted proteins | sample eDN5th37CBELigOP_FD_128874 | JGI IMG/M metagenome (GOLD analysis project Ga0182741, IMG submission 128874) | Enriched Organic Plus compost microbial communities from Emeryville, California, USA - eDNA 5th pass 37_C BE-Lig OP (version 2) (version 2) ...
CCTCGTCATCGGGCACCAGCAGCTTGTTCAGAGGCGCCATGCGGCGTGAGCGGCCGGCTGCCAGGACCAGCGCCGCCACCTTGCGGCCGCGGCGCGGGGCACGGGCGGGGGGCGGGGTGGCGGGCGCCTCGGCACGCGGCAGCGGGCGGACATCGATCTCCTTCAGGAGACCACCGACACCCATGCCCATGATGTCGGCCGGGCGCACGGGCAGGCCGGCAAAGAGGCGCTGCAGCACCCAGTCGATGCCATTCAGCTTGGGCGAGCGGGCACAACCCGGCAGCACCAGGGCGGGCGTGTTCTCGATGCGGCCGAGGCAGATCAGGTTGCCCGGATCCACCGGCATGCCGAAATGCTCGATGGTGCCGCCAGCGCGGACGATGGCCGCGGGACCGACATCGCGCCGATCCACCACCGCCGAGGCGCCGGCGATCAGCAGCACCTCGGCGCCCTGGCGGCGAAGGCGCGCCAGCGCCTCAGCGATCGGGGTGGTTTCGTGCCGGGCGCGCTCATGCGGCAGCAGCGTGCCGAGCAGCGCCTCCACCCGGTGGCGCGTGGCCTCGACCGCGCCTTCCATGATGCTTTCCTTGATGCCCGGCAGCTCGGTGAGGACAAGACCGACCTTCAGCGGGCGGAAGGGATGGACGGAGATCACCGGCGGACCCTGCCGCGCCAGCATCTCGGCCACCTGCAGCACGGCGCCGGGAACGGCGAAGGGGATCACCTTGATGGTGGCGATCATCTCCTTCCCTCCCACCGGGACGTAGGGGGCGAGAGTGGCGATGGTCAGCGACTCGTCCAGCGCGTTCAGCCGGTTCACCGCCTCGGCGTCCACCACCAGCAGGCCCGCGGACTCCGCGAACAGGTTCACCCGCCCGGTGGCCGCGCGGGAGCGCGAGAGCAGCGGCGCCATCAGGGCATTGGCCATGCGATCGGCCGCCTCGTCCTCCGGCACATCGCCGGGCTCCAGGCGGGCGGCGACCACCTCGCGTTGCCCGGCGGCGGCGAGCGCCGCGACCGCCTCCTGGTCCAGCACCGTGCCCTTCTTCAGCACCTTGCCCTGCAGGCGGATGGTATGGGCGAGGATGGCGCCACGCGCCTCCTCGAGCCGGGTCGGACCGAAGTTCATGCCGCCTGTCCCGCCGGCGCCGGCGCCGCGCGGACTCCGATCGCCGCCCCGCGGCGCAGGGCGACGATCTCGGCCAGGATGGAGAGCGCGATCTCGGGTGCCGTGACCGCCTCGATATCGAGCCCGATGGGGGCACGGATGCGCGCGATCGCCGCCTCCGAATGGCCCATCTCGCGCAACCGGGCGACGCGCTTCGCATGCGTGCGCCGGCTGCCGAGGGCGCCGATGTAGAAGGCCTCCGACCGCAAGGCGACGTCGAGCGCCGGGTCATCCAGCTTCGGGTCGTGCGTCAGCGTCACCACCGCCGAGCGCGCATCGGGCGCGAGCGCGGTCATGGCGTCATCCGTCCATTCGTGGATCAGCGTGATGCCGGGGAAACGCTCGGCGGTCGCCCAGGCGCGGCGCGGGTCCACCACCGTGACCGCGAAGCCGAGCGGCATCGCCATCGGCACCAGCGCCTGGGCGATGTGCACCGCGCCCACCACGATCAGGCGCAGCGGCGGGTTGTGCGGGTGGACGAACCAGGCCTCGCCGTCCAGCGTGATGCTCCGTGCCGCATCCTCGCGCAGCGCCGCCTCCGCGGCCTCGGCGAGCATACCGGGCACGGCATCCTCCGGCCAGAGATGCTGCTCCCCGTCCGTCAGGCGCGTCAGCAGCGCCACCGGGCGCTTCGCCGCCCGCGCCGCCTGGAGCCGCGCCAGGATCTCGGGTGTCATGCGAGCTTCTCCACGAAGACCGTCACCTTGCCGCCGCAGGCCAGGCCAACTTCCCAGGCGCGCTCGTCGGAGATGCCGAAATTCAGCACCTGGGGCGAGCCCGTCCGCATGGTCTCCTTCGCTGCATCCGCCACCGCCCCCTCGATGCAGCCGCCGGAGACGCTGCCGGCCAGCTTGCCGGAGGCGGTCATCGCCAGCCGCGAGCCCGGCGGGCGCGGCGAGGAGCCCCAGGTCTCGACCACGGTGGCGATGGCGACCGTCTCGCCCTGCGTGACCCACTGGGCGGCGGTTGTCAGGATGTCCTCGGTGGAGTCGCTCATGCCGCCATCCTCCTCCCTGCCTGAGGGCCGCTCAAGGACACGACCAGCTCTCGCAGGCTTGCCAGATTGTGCACCGGGCGGAACTCGTCCACATGCGGCAGCATCGCCCGGATCCCCTGGGATCTGGGCTGGAAGCCCTCGTAGCGCAACAGGGGGTTCAGCCAGATCAGCCGGCGGCAGGAGCGGCGCAGCCGGTCGGTGGCCTCGGCCAGGCCGTGCGCACCCTCCCGGTCCAGCCCGTCCGTGATGAGCAGCACCACCGCGCCCTGGCCGAGCACGCGCCGCGCCCAGAGCCGGTTGAACAGCGCGAGGGATTCGCCGATGCGCGTGCCACCGGACCAGTCCGGGACGATGTGGGAGACCAGCTCGAAGGCCACCTCTGCATCGCGGTGGCGAAGCTGGCGCGTCACATTGGTCAGCCGCGTGCCGAACAGGAAGCTGTGCACGCGGTCGCGGTCATTGGTCACCGCGTGCAGGAAGTGCAGCAGCACCTGGGCATAGCGGCTCATGCTGCCGGAGATGTCGCAGAGCGCCACCAGCGGCGGCGGGCGCGTCACGCGGCGGCGGCGCACCAGGGTCAGAAGCTCGCCGCCCTCGCGCAGACTGGCCTTGATGGTGGCGCGCAGGTCAACGCTCGGGCCGGCCGGGTCGGGCCGGAAGCGGCGGGTGCGGCGCTCGTCGAGCGGCAGCACCAGGCGGCGGATCTCCCTCTTCGCCGCAGCGATCTCGGTCGCCGACATCGCCTCGAAATCCATGGTCTGCAGCCGTTCGCGCTCGCTGACGGTGAGTGCCATTTCCACCTCGCGCCGCTCCTCCTCCGGCGGGCGGGGCGGGGTAGGGGGCGCATGCCTCTCGCGCATCGCCTCGGCGACGCGACGGGCGGCGGGTGGGGCCTTCTCCTGCTCCTTCATCCCGCCGAGCAGCGCCATGGCGGCGGCGTTCCGCCCGGCTTCGGGATCGCGCCAGAACAGCAGGAAAGCCTGATCGAACAGCTCGAAATGCTCGCGCCGATGGACCATCACGGCCCGCAGCGCGGCATGCACCTGGCGCCGTTCACTGATATCGATCGCCCGCAGCGCCTCCAGTGCCCGCAGGGTCTCGGAGACGCCGACCGGCAGGCCGGTGCGCCGGAGGAGTCGCGCGAAGGCCAGCAGATTTGCCGCCAGCGCCCCGCCGCCGGCGCCGGTGAGCCGGGCGGTGGCGAGGGCCTCGCTCACCACGCAGGCGGGCAGGGGGCCTCGCCCCCCTGGCGACGGCATGCGCCCGGTCCCGCGCCCTGGACCCGCCAGATGGGGAGGGCTGGCAGGCGGCGCCCGGGCATCACGCGACCGCCTGCCGTGCCTCGGCGACCAGCTTCGCCGCCTCGGCGCCGCGCAGCTTGGCGATATCGTCCTGGTACTTGAGGAGCACGCCCAGCGTCTCGTCCACCGTCGCGGGTTCCAGCTCCCGGGCATCCAGCGCCGAGAGTGCGGCGGCCCAGTCGATCGTCTCCGCCACCCCCGGCAGCTTGAAGTAATCGCCGCCGCGCAGCTTCTGCACGAAGGCCACCACCTGGGCGGAGAGCGCTTCGGAGACTTGCGGGGCGCGGATCTTCAGGATGGCGCGTTCGCGGGCCGCGTCGGGATAATCCACCCAGTGATAGAGGCAGCGGCGGCGGATGGCGTCGTGCACCTCCCGCGTGCGGTTCGAGGTGATCACCACGATGGGCGGCGTCCCGGCATGAATCGTGCCGAGCTCCGGCACGGTGATCTGGAAGTCGGCCAGGATCTCCAGCAGGAAGGCCTCGAAGGGCTCATCGGCGCGGTCGAGCTCGTCGATCAGCAGCACGGCCGGGCCGCCCTCCGGGCTCAGCGCCTGCAGCAGCGGGCGTTCCTGCAGGAACCGCCGGTCGTAGATGCCGCGCTCTAGCGCCGTGCGGTCCGTCGCCTCGCCCGAGGCCTCGGCCAGGCGGATCGCCATGAGCTGGCGGGCATGGTTCCACTCATAGGCCGCTGCGGAGATATCGAGGCCATCATAGCACTGCAGCCGCACGAGGCGGCGCGGCAGCCGGGCGGCCAACACCTTCGCGATCTCGGTCTTGCCGGTGCCGGGCTCGCCTTCCAGGAACAGCGGCCGGCCCATGCGAAGAGCCAGATAGACCGTGGTGGCGAGCGCCCGGTCGGCCACATAGCCGCCGGCGGCGAGCAGCCGCTGCGTCGCCTCCACCGAGTCCGGCAGGCCGTCTCCGGAGATGGGCGTCACGCTCCGCTCCTCGTGCTGCGCCGCCGCATCACGATCACAGGAACAGCAGCGCCAGGACGATCAGCATCAGCAGGCTACCGATCCAGAACTGCATCGGCAGGCCCAGGGGCTGCATGGTCGTGATCAGGCGCAGCGGCCGGAAATCCTCCGGCCGGGAGGGCGGCGGCGAGATCTCGCCGCCCGCTCCGGCGCCCGCCGGCCCCGTCACCGGCGGAACGTTATGGTGGGTGACCGGGCTGGTCTTCAGGTTCTCGGGATTGCCGAGATACTCGGTATCCGTGCCAGGGGTTGGCGTGACGCCCGCGGGGGCTCCGGCCATGGCGGTGGCTCCTGCCGTGGAGCCCTCCTCAACCGGCGCGGCAGCCTGTGGTTGCGCCGCGGGCGCGGCCGCGAACCGCTGGCTGAAGCGGTCGAAGAACTGGTCGGCCATCTGCTTCGCCGTGCTGTCGATCAGCCGGGCGCCAAGCTGGGCCATCTTGCCGCCGACCTGCGCCTTCACCTGATACTTCAGCAGTGTCTCGGCCGGGCCGACCTCATCGAGCGCGACATCGGCGCCGCCCTTGGCGAAGCCCATGGCGCCGCCGCTGCCCTCGCCGGTAATGGTGTAGCTGGCGGGCGGGTTGAGGTTCTCCAGCCTCACCTTGCCGCCGAACTTGGCCGACATCGGGCCGAGCTTCACCGCCACCCGGGCCTGGAACTGGTCCTCGGCCACCCGTTCGACCGATTCGCAACCGGGGATGGAGGCGCGCAGCGCCTCCGGGTCGTTCAGCGCTTCCCATACCTGCTGGCGCGGCGCGGGGATGCGCCGCTCGCCCGTCATTTCCATGGTCTGCTCCCGAATTCGGGCCGGACCTTAGGATCGTAGGGCCGGAAGGAAAACCCCCGGGCCGGGCCGGCCGCCACTTCGCACCGGTGCGAGCAGGGGCCGGGCTCGCGGCGGTCCGGATGGGGCGGCATGGTGACGCGATGGGCATCCTGGTGTAGGGCCGGGCGGGGAGCAGCCGGGGGGGCGGGGAGTGACGGGTCGCTCAGGAGCGGGTCTTGCCCGCGGCATGGCGGGGTTTGGCCTGGTGCTGGCAGGGGCGCTGGCGGCGGTGCCAGCCTCGGCCGCTGAGGCGGTGGACCCGAGCGAGCTGTCCCTGCTCTGGGGCCTGCCCTTCTGCGGCCTGCTGCTGACGATCGCGCTGATGCCCCTCCTGGCGCCGCATCTGTGGCACCATCATTACGGGAAGATCGCGGCGGTCTGGGCGGCGCTGCTCGTGATCCCCTTCGCCGCCGTGTTCGGGCCAGAGGGGGCGGCGCGGGAGATCTGGCACGTCCTTCTGCAGGAATACATTCCGTTCGTCGCCCTGCTGCTCGCCCTCTACACGGCGGGCGGGGGCGTGCTGCTGAAGGGGTCGCTGGTCGGGACCCCGGCGACCAACACGGCGCTGCTGGCGGTGGGCACCGTCATCGCGAGCCTGATGGGCACGACCGGCGCATCCATGGTGCTGATCCGTCCCGTGCTGCGCGCCAATGCCTTCCGCCGGCGCAAGACGCACACCTTCGTGTTCTTTATCTTCCTCGTCAGCAACATCGGCGGGTCGCTCACGCCGCTCGGTGACCCGCCGCTCTACCTCGGGTTCCTGCGAGGCGTGTCCTTCTTCTGGACCACGACGCACCTCTTCACCGAATTCCTGTTCTGCAGCGTGGCGCTGCTTGGCCTCTATTACCTGCTCGATTCCTGGATCTGGGCGAGGGAGAAGCCCGCCGCGCCCGCCACGACGGCGAAGCAGCCGCTGGCCATCGAGGGCTGGCAGAACGTGGCGCTGATCGCCTGCGTCGTCGGCGTCGTGCTGCTGCAGGGCGTGTGGCGGCCGGGGGAGGTGGAGGTCCTCGGCGATCCTATCGGCCTCGAGCGGCTGGCGGCGATTGGCGCCTTCATCGGCATCACCGTTCTGTCGATGCGCTTCACCTCCGAGAGCCTCAGGGAGGCGAACGGCTTCGCCTGGGGCGCGATGGCGGAGGTGGCGAAGCTGTTCGCCGCGATCTTCGTCTGCATGGCGCCGGTGCTGAGCATCCTGCGCGCGGGGCTGGACGGGGCGGCGGCGCCCCTGGTCGCGCTGACCTCGGGCGCTGGCGGCGAGCCGATCCCCTGGGTCTATTTCTGGCTGACGGGCGGGCTTTCCAGCTTCCTCGACAATGCGCCGACCTATCTGGTGTTCTTCAACCTCGCAGGTGGCGACCCGCATGTGCTGATGGGGCCGGAGGCGCTGACACTCGCCGCCATCTCCTGCGGCGCCGTGTTCATGGGCGCGAACAGCTACATCGGCAACGCGCCGAACTTCATGGTCAAGGCGATCGTCGAGGAGCAGGGCGTCAGGATGCCGAGCTTCTTCGGCTACTGCGCCTGGGCGCTGGTGGTGCTGGTGCCGCTCTTCGCGCTGGTGACGCTGGTGTTCTTTCCCTGAGGAATGGGCACGCCGGGTGCCCTCCGGCCCGGGGCTGGGCTAGGATCGCCGCCCGACAGGATGTCATTGCCAGGGGAGAGCGCCGATGCCCTATGTGATCGCCGACGACGTTCCGGACGAGCCCGCGGGCCTGCGCTTCCGCCGCCTGCTCGACCGCCCGCAGATCCTGCAGATGCCGGGCGCGCATTTCGGCCTCGCGGCGCTGCTGGCGAAGAAGGCGGGATTCGAGGCACTGTACCTCTCGGGCGCGGCCATGACCGCCACCATGGGGCTGCCCGACCTCGGCATGATCACGGTGGACGAAGTCTGCTTCTGGATCCGCCAGGTGAACCGCGCGGCCGGGCTGCCCATGCTGGTGGATGGCGACACCGGCTATGGCGAGGCGCTGAACGTCATGCACATGGTGCGCAGCTTCGAGGAGGCCGGTGCCGGTGCGGTGCATCTCGAGGACCAGCTCCTGCCGAAGAAGTGCGGCCATCTGAACGACAAGAAGCTGGCCGATGCGCATGACATGGCGGCGAAGGTCGCGGCCGCGCGCAAGGCACGGAAGCATCTGGTGATCGTCGCCCGCACCGACGCCGCCGCCAGCGAGGGCATGGACGGCGCCGTGGCGCGCGCGAAGCTCTACCTGGAGGCCGGTGCCGACGCGATCTTCCCCGAGGCACTGACCAGCGCCGAGATGTTCCGGGAGTTCGCCCGCCGCCTGCCGGGCGTGCCGCTGCTGGCGAACATGACGGAATTCGGCCGCACGCCCTTCTTCACCGCCGCCGAGTTCCAGGAGATGGGCTATGCCATGGTAATCTGGCCGGTCTCCCACCTGCGGGTCGCCGCGCGGGCGATGGAGGAGCTCTACGCCTCCATCCGGCAGGAGGGAGGCACCCACCGGATGGTGGACCGGATGCAGACCCGGGCACAGCTCTATGACACCATCGGCTACCAGGCCTACGAGGCCCTGGACGAGACACTGGTGAAGACCGTCGTCCCCCAGGCCATGCCGCAGCGCTCCTAGAGCATGGCCGGTTCAGGCTGGACCGGCTCCGCTCCGGAATCGAGAGAGAAGGCGCGCTTCACGCCCCCGGCTGCTCCAGCCCCAAGCGGTCGCGCTCCGGGGAGCGGGGCGGTTCCGCCTGCAGCCCGGGCCGGGCGCCGCTGCCGCACTGGACAGGCCCGGCGCCCGCGCCGGATGCTGCCGTCTCGGATCGAGCGGGAGGAAACGCATGTCGGAGGCAAGACCACAGCCGACCGTGGCCCAGAAGGCGCCCTATCCGGTCGAGGTCGAGGGCGGGAAGACATACTGGTGGTGCGCCTGCGGCATGTCGCGAAAGCAGCCCTTCTGCGACGGCAGTCACAAGGGCAGCGGCATGGCGCCGATGCAGTACACCGCGGCGCAGGACGGTCGGGTATGGTTCTGCGGCTGCAAGCACACGGCGAAATCGCCGCTCTGCGACGGACGGCACAAGGCGCTGTAGCCGCGGCGCCGCGCGGCTGCGGCTGAGCTCGATCGAGGAACACGCTCCCCGGTGTGATCGGTCACGTCCTGGTCGCCGAAGCTCCGGACATGCGGCGGGGTGGCGCGGAAACCGCCGTCTGGGCGGGGCTTGCGCCCAGTGGTGTCGCGCAGCGCATGCGGGAAGGGGATGGCCACCGTCTCGCCGAGCCGGAGGCTGCGGATGTTGTCGCTGCGCCAGTGCACGCCGCCCGTGCTTCGTCCCATGGCGACGTTGCGGCGATCCTGCCGGGCTCGCCGAGGACCATCAGCCGGTGCGGGCTGGATTCTGCCCGTTCCGGCGCGCCTGTGACCGCGGCGGCGCTCCGCATGCTTCCCTGCCGCGCTCCGTGCCGCCTATGGTGCCCTGTGGGAGCGCGGGCCGGGCCACCGGTTTGCCATCGGCGGCGCGCCGGAACACATGCTGGAGCGACGCCGAGACGATGGACAGGCCTCAACCGTCACCCGCCGATGCCGGCCCGCTCGCGGGCCTGCGCGTCCTCGACATCGCCACCTTCATTGCCGCGCCCTATTGCGCCACCGTGCTGGCGGAGTTCGGCGCCGATGTCGTGAAGGTGGAGATGCCCGGCAGCGGTGACCCGACCCGCAAATTCGGCAGCATGACGGAATGCGGTGACAGCCTGGTCTGGCTGAGCGAGGCGCGGAACAAGCGCTCCATCGAGCTCGACCTGCGCACCGCCGAGGGCGCGGCGACGCTGAAGCGCCTGGTCGCGGCGGCGGATGTGCTCTGCGAGAATTTCCAGCCCGGCACGCTGGAATCCTGGGGGCTGGGCTGGGAGGCGCTGAGTGCGGTGAACCCGCGCCTCGTCATGCTGCGTGTCTCGGGCTATGGCCAGACCGGGCCCTATCGCGGCCGGCCGGGTTTCGGGCGCATCGCCAACGCCTTCGGCGGCATCTCCTTCCTCGCCGGAGACCCGGACCGGCCGCCGGTGACACCGGGTTCCGCGACGCTCGCCGACTACCTCTCGGGGCTCTACGGCGCGCTCGGCGTGATGATGGCGTTGCGCGAGCGCGACCGCAGCGGCCGCGGCCAGGTGGTGGATATCGGGCTGTACGAGACGGTGTTCCGCATCCTGGACGAGCTGGCGCCCGCCTATGCCCGCTTCGGCAGGATCCGCCAGCGCATGGGCGCCGGCACGGTGAACGCGGTGCCGCACAGCCATTATCCCACGGGTGACGGGCGCTGGGTGGCCATCGCCTGCACCAGCGACAAGATCTTCGCCCGCCTCTGCGAGGTGATGGGCCGGCCCGAGCTCGCCGCGCCCGACCGCTTCGGCACCATCGCCGCGCGCGAGGCGGCACGCGGCGAGGTGGACGGCATCGTCGCCGACTGGACCCGTGCGCGGCCCCGCGACGCGGTGCTCGCGGCCTGCGAACGTGGCCAGGTGCCCTGCGGCCCGGTCTATGGCATCGACGAGATCTTCGACGATCCGCACTATGCCGCGCGCGGCAACATCGCGCGCGTGATGGAGCCGCGGCTCGGGCAGGAGGTCGCGGTGCCTGCGCCGGTGCCACGCCTGACGGCAACGCCGGGCCGCCTGCGCTGGCTCGGTCCGCCGCTTGGCGTGCATCGGGACGAAGTGCTGGCGGAATGGCTGGGCGAGGGAAAGCCTGAATGACGGCGCCCGGGCCGAACCGCAGCTTCCTCTTCGCTCCCGGCGACCATGCGCGACGGGTCGAGAAGGCGCTGCAGCTCGGTGCCGATGCGGTGATCCTCGACCTCGAGGATGCGGTGGCGGTCAGTGCCAAGCCGGCGGCGCGCGGGGCGGTCGTGGCTGCGTTGGCGCGGCCACGGTCCTGCCGCGCCCATGTGCGGGTGAACGCCTTCGATACGCCCTTCTGCTTCGGCGATATCGACGCGGTGGTGGGGGCGCGGCTCGACGGCATCGTGCTGCCGAAGCTCGAGGATCCGGGCCAGCTCCTGGCGGTGGACTGGATGCTGGGTGCGCTGGAAGCGGCGCGCGGCCTGTCGGTCGGCGCCATCGACCTGATGCCGATCGTCGAGACCGCGCGCGGCTTGGTCGGGCTGCGCGCGCTGGCTACCGCGGCGGCGGCGCTGCCCTCGGGTCGCGTCCGTCGCCTCGCCTTCGGCGGAGGGGACTACACCACGGATCTCGGCCTGACCTGGACGCTGGAGGAAGAGGAGCTGCTGCCGGTGCGCAGCGAGATCGTGCTTGCCTCCCGGGCCGCGGGGCTGGAGCCGCCGGTGGACACCGTCTTCACCGCGTTGCGTGAGGCGGAGGCCTTCGCCCGCTCCTGCCATCGCGGCGCGGCCCTCGGCTTCCAGGGCCGCATGTGCATCCATCCCGACCAGGTTCCCGTCGCCAATGCCGCCTATACGCCGCCGGAGGCGGAGGTGGCACGCGCCCGCCGTGTCGTGGCGGCCTTCGCCGAGGCCGAGGCGCAGGGCCTCGCCTCCATCCAGGTGGACGGCGCCTTCGTGGACTACCCGATCGTGCAGCGCGCGCAGCGCATCCTCGCGCTCGCGGCGCGCATCGCCGCGGCGCGGAGCGGCTGAGAACGGGCCGTCGCATTTCACCCCTGTCGGTGCGGGCGCGCCCGCTGCTAGCCTCGATGCGGGACGGTCCAGGGAAAGGCGACGCATGCGGGCGGGCATCGAAGTCGGCGGCACCTTCACCGATCTCGTCGCACTGGACGGCGAGCGGGTCGCGGTGGCGAAGGTGCCGAGCACGCCACGCAGCCCCGATATCGGCGCATTTGCGGTGCTGGGCGCCGCCGGCATCGCGCCGGGGGAGGTCACGGACCTCGTGCATGGCTCCACCGTCGCCACCAATGCCATCCTGGAGCGCCGCGGGGCCCGCGTCGCCTTCGTCACGACCCGGGGCTTCCGCGACATCCTGTTCTTGCAGCGCCAGGACCGCCGCAGCATCTATGACCTGCGCTACGCCAAGCCCGCTCCGCCGGTGCGCCGGCGCGACTGCTTCGAGGTGACCGAGCGTCTCGACGCCCGCGGCGAGGTCGTCATTCCGCTGGATGAGGTCGCGCTGCGCCGCGAGCTGATCCCGGCGCTTGCCGCCGGCGGCTACGAGGCGGTCGCCCTCTGCCTGCTCTCCGCCTATGCCTCGCCGGTGCACGAGGCGCGCGTCGTGGCCCTCATCGCCGAGGCGCTGCCCGGGCTGCGCATCGCCGCGAGCCACGCCGTCGCGCCCGAGTTCCGCGAGTTCGAGCGCGCCTCGACCACCCTGCTTTCCGCCTATGTGCAGCCGGTGATCGACGGCTATCTCGACCGCTTCGAGGCCCGGTTGGCGGATGCCGGATTTCGCGGCCAGTTCGGCGTGATGCAGTCGAATGGCGGCCGGCTGCCGGCGGCTGCGATGCGGCGCAATGCCATCACCGCCCTGTTCAGCGGTCCCGCCGCCGGCGTGGTCGGCGCCATCGGCCAGGCGCGGCGCTCGGGCCGCACGGAGCTCATCACCTTCGACATGGGCGGGACCTCCACCGACGTGTCCCTGGTGCGGGGCGGCGCGCCCGCGTTGGCGCCGGAGACCGAGGTGGATGGGCTGCCGATCCGCACGCCGGTGCTCGACATCGTCTCGGTCGGCGCCGGCGGTGGCAGCCTGATCTGGATCGACGATGGCGGCATGCTGCGCGTCGGCCCGCGCAGCGCCGGCGCCGATCCCGGCCCCGCCTGCTACGGCCGTGGCGGCCGGGAGCCGACGGTGACCGATGCGCATCTGGTGCGCGGCACCATCCGCCCGGACAGCTTCCTCGGCGGCGCCATGCGCCTGGACACCGCGGCGGCGCACCGTGCCTTCGAGGCGCTCGCGCCGCGTCTGGGCACGGATGTGCCCGGTGCCGCGGCGGCGGCGATCCGGCTCGCCGTCGCCAACATCGTGCGCGCCATCCAGCTCGTCTCGACCGAACGCGGGCGGGATCCACGCGACTACGCGCTGCTGCCCTTCGGCGGCGCCGGCCCGCTGCTCGCCGCCGAGATCGCCGAGGAACTCGGCATCACCGAGATCCTGGTGCCGCCCAATCCTGGCGTGATCTCCGCCCTGGGCCTGCTCTCGGCCGACACGCTGAAGGTCTATGGCGCGACGCGGCGCATGCCGCTGGACCGGGCCGCACCTGATGCGCTGCGAGAGGCGCATGCGGCCTTCCGGGCCTCCGCCGAGCAGGATTTCCGCGCCCTCGGCCTCGAGGGTGCACTGGAATTCGCGCTGGAGGCCGATATGCGCTTCCTCGGCCAGGCCTTCGAGATTCCCGTCCCGATCGAGGATGCGGCGCTGCCCCGGCTCGACGCGGCCGAGCTCGCCGCGCGCTTCACCGCAGCGCATCGCCGCGTCTATCTGCATGGTGGCGAGCCGGGACGGCGGGCCGAGATCGTCTCCCTCCGCTTCAGCGCCCGGCGCCGCCTCGACGCGCTGCCGGAGGTGCCGGAACGCGCCGCCGGCCTGGTGCGCCCGGCCGAGACCCGGATCCGCTCGGCCGATGGCCGCACGCTCCCCGCCCGCGTGCTGGATGCGGCGCGCCTGGCCGTGGACGACATGCTGGCCGGCCCGGTCCTGATCGAAGGCTATTCCTCCACCACCTGGGTTCCGGAGGGCTGGCAGGCCCGGCGCGATGGCACGGGCAACATCCTGCTGCGGAGGGCCGACGCATGAGCCGCCTCGATCCGGTCGAATACGCCATCCTCAGCCAGTCGCTCATCGCGGCGGCGCGGGAGATGGGGGCGAAGCTGATCCGCTCCGCCTATTCCACCATCCTGCGCGAGGCGCGCGACGGCTCGGCAGCGCTGCTCGACGCGCGCGGGCAGACGGTGGCGCAGGCCGAGCTGATCCCGATGCAGCTCGGCACCATCGGCCGCATCTTCGGCCCCTGCGCCGCGCTCTTCCCGCCGGAGACGCTGGAGCCGGATGATGTCCTCTTCATCAACGACCCCTATTCTGGCGGCCAGCACCTGCAGGACGTGTTCATCTTCCACCCGATCCATGTGGAGGGGCAGGTGATCGGCTTCGCCGCCTCCGTCGCGCACCATCTCGATCTCGGCGGCGGCAATCCGGGCCTCAACCCGGCGGCGGCGGATGTCTATTCCGAAGGGCTGATCATCCCGCCGATGAAGATCAACCTGAAGCGGGACTGGCATGGCGGCGGGTTCGAGCGCCTGCTGCGCGCCAATGTGCGTGTGCCGCATCAGACGATGGGCGATTTCGACGCGCAGATGGCGGCCAATGCGGTGGGGGTGCTGCGGGTGCAGGAATTGGCCGGGCGCTATGGGGTGGGAAAGGTGCTCGCCACCATGTCGGCGTTGCAGGACTATGCCGAGACCCGCATGCGCGCCGCCATCCGTGCCGTGCCCGATGGCGTCTATGTCGGCGAGGATGCGCTCGACAATGACGGCGAGGGAGAGGCGCCGGTGCCGGTGCGCGCCACCGTGACCGTGACGGGCGACAGCATCGCCGTGGATTTCACCGGCACCGCATCGCAGGTGCGGCGGAACTTCAACGCGCCCTTCGCCTCCACCGTCTCGGCCGCGGTCTCGGCACTGAAGGCAGCGCTGACCAGCCCGGACATTCCCTTCAACGACGGTGCCATGCGCCCGATCGCGGTGACGGCGCCCGAGGGCAGCCTGCTCAACCCCAGGCATCCCGCGCCGGTGCGCGCGCGCATGGAGCCATGCTCGCGCGCCTGGAACGCGGTGATGAAGGCGCTGGCGCAGGCGGCGCCCGGGAAGGTCATCGCCCCCGGCTTCGACACCACCACTGCTTATTGCCTGTCGCATCTCGGCGAGGCGGGCTGGTCGGTCTATCTGGAAGTCTTCGGCGGCGGCTTCGGCGCGACGGCGGAGACCGATGGTTGCGACGCGGTGGACAATCCGCTGTCCAACTGTTCGAACACGCCGGTGGAGGCGCTCGACCAGGATTTCGAATTCTTCCGTGTCACCGAATATGCGCTGCGGCCGGATTCCTGCGGCACGGGGCAACGACGCGGGGGCCTGGGCTTCCTGCGCCGCTACGAGGTGCTGAAGAATGGCGTGCGGCTCGCACTCTACTCCGACCGCTTCCGCCGCCCGGCGGAGGGCCTGTTCGGCGGCGGCCCCGGCGCGACCGGGGCCTGCGAGGTGCTGCGCGGCGGCCAGCGGATCCCGCTGCGCGCGCAGGACCAGATCGAGCTGCGGCAGGGCGATGTCGTCACCCTGACGCTTGGTGGCGGCGGAGGCTACGGCGACCCTGCCGCCCGCTCCGCCGCACTGATCGCGCGCGAGGTCGAGGACGGGCTGGTCAGCCCAGGCCTCGCCGCGGGCTGGGCTGCGGCGCGGTCAGCGGAGTAGCTCCCCGCGCCCGTGCCCGTCCGGCGCGCCTCAGTCCTGCAGGAAGCTGCGCAGCGCCCGGCCGCGGCTGCCGTTCTGCAGCTTGCGCAGCGCCTTCGCCTCGATCTGGCGGATGCGCTCGCGCGTGACGCCGAAGGTGCGACCCACCTCCTCCAGCGTGTGGTCGCTCGGCATGCCGATGCCGAAGCGCATGCGCAGGATCCGCTCCTCGCGCGGGGAGAGGCCGGAGAGCATCCGTGCCGCCGCCTCGCGCAGCGAGGACCGCGCCACCGCGTCGAAGGGCATCACCGCGTCGCGGTCCTCGATCAGGTCACCGAGCTCCGCATCGCCGTCCTCGCCGATCGGTGTCTCCAGGCTGACCGGCTCGCGCGCCAGGCGCTGCACCGCCCGCACCTTCTCGATCGGCATGCCAAGCCGCGAGGAGAGCTCCTCCGGCGTCGGCTCGCGGCCGCTCTCCTGCGCCAGGCGCCGGCCGACGCGGGCGATCTTGCCCGCCGTCTCCGCCATGTGCACGGGCACGCGGATGGTGCGCGCCTGGTCGGCGATGGCACGGGTGATCGCCTGGCGCACCCACCAGGTGGCGTAGGTCGCGAATTTGAAGCCGCGCCGCCAGTCGAACTTGTCCACCGCCCGCATCAGGCCGATGTTGCCTTCCTGGATCAGGTCGCCGAACATCAGCCCGCGATTGCGGTAGCGCTTGGCGATATGCACCACCAGGCGCAGATTCGCCCGCGTCAGCTCCTCCTTGGCGCGCCGCATGTCGCGGTCGCCGCGCACCACCGCGGCATGCACGCGCTTCAGTTCGGCCGGCGACAGGCCGGTCTCGGCGGCGATCGTCGCGGCCTCGGCGCGGATCGCGGGCAGGCCCTCTTCCAGCGCCTTCAGCGCCGC
>Ga0182741_1003817_pt1 | contig 15546 bp, 8 predicted proteins | sample eDN5th37CBELigOP_FD_128874 | JGI IMG/M metagenome (GOLD analysis project Ga0182741, IMG submission 128874) | Enriched Organic Plus compost microbial communities from Emeryville, California, USA - eDNA 5th pass 37_C BE-Lig OP (version 2) (version 2) ...
GGACGGAAAACGGAAAAATATAGAACTTTCGGCCCGTGAATCTCCCCTCCGGAACCAGCATCGAGGTCGAGGAGTCCACAGGGCTTCCTCGACCAGGGCATCTGCCAGGATGTCCGATTTGTGGTTCGATGGTGACCGTGGCCGCATTGATTTGGTTGATCGCCGGAGTGGCGTTGGCGGCCGGCGAAGCGCTCACGGGCGATTTCGCGCTGCTGATGCTCGGCGGTGCAGCGCTCGTCACCGGCGGTGTCTCCGCGGTGACCGATCTGCCCGTCTGGATCGACGCGGTGATCTTCGCCGTGACCTCGCTGGGTCTGCTGCTCGGTGTCCGGCCGATGCTGAGGCGGCGGTACTCCCAGCCGCCCGCTCTGCCCACCGGGATCGACGCTCTCCCGGGCAAGCACGCGTTGGTCCTCGAGCAGGTGGGGGAGCATTCCGGGCGCGTGAAGATCGACGGTGAGGTGTGGACCGCCAGGTCGCTGGACGCCACCGAGGTGTACGAGCCGGGAACGACAGTGACAGTGATGCAGATAGACGGCGCGACCGCCGTCGTGTGGAGGGGTGTCTGAGGATGGAAGCTCTGATCGTGCTCGCCGTAGTGGTGGCACTGGTCGTGGTGGTCGTGGCCAAATCAGTATCGCTCGTACCGCAAGCGGAGGCCGCGGTCATCGAACGTCTCGGCCGGTATTACCGGACGGCGTCGGGTCAGCTCACCTTCCTGGTGCCCTTCGTCGACCGCATCCGCGCGAAGGTCGATCTACGCGAACGTGTCGTCTCGTTCCCGCCGCAGCCGGTCATCACCCAGGACAACCTGACGCTGAGCATCGACACGGTCGTGTACTTCCAGGTGACGAACCCGCAGGCGGCCGTCTACGAGATCAGCAACTACATCGCCGCGGTCGAGCAGCTCACCGTCACCACGCTCCGCAACGTCGTCGGTGGAATGACCCTCGAGGAGACGCTCACCTCGCGCGACTCCATCAACGGCCAGCTCCGCGGGGTGCTCGACGAAGCGACCGGCCGATGGGGACTGCGTGTCGCCCGGGTCGAACTCAAGAGCATCGATCCGCCGCCGTCGATCCAGGAATCGATGGAGAAGCAGATGAAGGCCGACCGTGAGAAGCGCGCGATGATCCTCACGGCCGAGGGTCACCGCGAATCCGCGATCAAGACCGCCGAGGGCGACAAGCAGTCGCGCATCCTCTCCGCCGAAGGTGCGAAGCAGGCCGCGATCCTCGAAGCCGAGGCCGACCGGCAGTCGCGGATCCTGCGCGCGCAGGGTGATCGCGCGGCGCGCTACCTCGAGGCCCAGGGCGAGGCGAAGTCCATCGAGAAGGTCTTCGCCGCGATCAAGGCCGGCAAGCCCACTCCGGAGCTGCTCGCCTACCAGTACCTGCAGACCCTGCCGCAGATGGCCCAGGGCGATGCGAACAAGATGTGGGTGGTGCCGAGCGACTTCGGCAAGGCGCTCGAAGGATTCGCGCGGACGCTCGGCGCGCCCGGCGAGGACGGCGTCTTCCGCTTCGAGCCGAGTCCTGTCGACGAGGAACTGCAACGGCCCGAGGACGACAGTGCCGAGGTCGAGGACTGGTTCGCGACCAAGCGCGACCCCGAGGTGGCCCAGGCCGTCGCCGAAGCCGAGGCGGTCGCGCGCAAGCCGGTCGACCCCGCAGTTCGGACGGGTCTCGCTACGGAGGGGACGCAGGGGGGTTCCGGTGAAGGGCAGTCGGCATTGCCCGCAACGCCGCCGGCGCAGCGCTGGATGACGAACGACGCATCCGAGCAGCCGGCCGAGCCGCCGCAACAGCAGTAACGGAAACCGATTCGAGTGGGAGGGCGCGCCCGTCGGCGCGCCCTCCCACTCGTCATCGGCGGCCGAGCATCGGCAGTGTCATCGGCGGCCGAGCATCGGCAGTGTCATCGGCGGCCGAGCATCGGCAGTGTCATCGGCGGCCGAGCATCGGCAGTGCCATCGCCACCATGATGAGACCGGCGCCCGCGGCGGCGAGCACGGTCACGGACTCTCCGAAGGCGACCATGCCGATCATCAGCGCGACCACGACTTCGAGGTAGGACAGCCCGGACAGTTCCGCGGCGCGGAGGTGCTTGCCCGCAACGACGAGCAGCCCCAGCGCGAACAGACCGCAGACGACGAAGAACCCACCGGCCCACAACCAGTGCGTCGCGGTCATCCCCGACATGTCGGGTCGGGTCACCGCGACCATTCCACCTGCCGCGACGGCACCGAAGACGAAGTTCCACAGGGACCGGACGTCGGACGGCATGTCGGTGCGATAGCGGTAGCACAGCAGGGCCCCGCCGTAGAAGACTCCCGAGGCCGCGCCCAGCACGGTGCCCAGCGTCTCGTGCTCACCCCCGGACGACTCACCGCCCACCAGGCCGGCGGCGAGCAACATCCCGGCGAACGCCGTGCCGATCGACAGGGCGTCGAGCCGACCGACCCTCTCCTTCAGGAACACCCGGGCGAGGGCCGTCGCGACGACGGGGCCGAGGTAATGGAGAACCACGGCACGGGACAGGTCGGTCAACACCGTGGCGGACAGATAGGTCGCGAGGGACAGTCCGAGGAGGACACCTCCACCGACGACCGACCAGGACAGGCGGGTCCGGCGCAACTGTCCGAGACGGCGGGAGAGCGCGATCAGGACGAGCATGCCGAGCGCTCCGACTGCCATCCGCCCGAGCGTCAGTGCCTCACCGAGCACCGCGCCTTCGGGAGTGGCCTTGCGGCCGAACAATCCTGCGGCGCCCATCGTGGTCGCGGACAGCACGATCGCGGCGATCCCGAGTCGCCGGTTCGTACGCGGCGGCGACTTCGGGGCGGGGGAGGGAGGGAGAACGGGGCCACGCGACTCGGTCGATGCAATTTCGGCGAGCTGCTCGAGCAGCGCATCATCGGCGCGCAGGGGCGCGGACAGCGAATTATCGGCGCGCGAAGGCGCGCCCAGGGAAACGGTCACACGTCTACCTCGGGTCCAGGGTGCACGAAACGAGCACCAGCGGGTGTTGTCGTTCCCCGCTCTGTCATCGGACCTGAGAGCTTTCGCGGACGGAGCCGCTTACACCTTCGGTGAACCCGGAAGAGTTGCTTTCCAGAGGAGCCTCGCCGTGGCGGTCTGGGGGCCTGAGAGATTCCCGGGGAGGTTGCTCCTTCGGCGCCCGCTGTGTGCGGGACTCTCCCGCCGCGGTTCGGTGGCTGTTCAGTTGTCCGTCGAGTATCTCATGGACTCGTCGTGACCGCGCCGAAGGGGACATCCGGTGCGCGTGCCCACAGTTCGCTGCGAGTGCCCGCGGTGCGGAGAACGGATGGTTAGCTTGGTCGACATGAGTGCTCTACCGAGATCGTGGATGCAGTTGCGGATCGCCGCGGGCGTATACCGATTCAGGGAGAGCCTGTTCGCGCTGCCCGCGCTGGTCGTCGTCGCCGGAGCTGTGCTCGCGGAGGTGAGCGGCTACATCGATCGGACCTTCGGCCCCTTCCCGTGGGGCATGAAGATGAACAGCAACGCGGCGATCTGGCTGCTGAGCACCGTGGCGGGCGCCACGATCACCACCGCCGGCGTCGTCTTCTCGTTGACCGTCGTGAGCCTGCAGTTGGCGAGCAGCCAGTTCTCACCGCGGGTGATGCGGTCCTTCATCCGGGATCGGGTCAGCCAGACGGTGATCGGGATGCTGGTGGCGACCTTCGTCTACTGCGTGCTGACGCTGCGTCACATCGGCGCGGACGACGCCGCACCTGCCCCGACACTGTCGACGACCCTCGCGCTGGTCCTCGCGGTGTCGACCGTGGTGCTCATCATCGCCTATCTCAACCGGCTGGCCCACGGTCTGCAGGTCGGGGAGGTGGTGCGCAGTATCGCCTCGGAGGCCGAGGAGGTCATCTCGAACACGAGTCGGAGTGCGCACCGTGAGATCCACGTCGACCGGGCGCCGGAGCCGGATTTCGATGAGGGGGCGACGGTGCACGCCCCGCGCGACGGCTGGGTGACCCAGGCACCGGCCGAACTCGTTCTCGCCGTGGTACCGCCGGGCGCGGTGGTGCGGATGGAGACACGTCCCGGCGCGTACATCCACCGCGGGGAACCGTTGCTGCGGATCCATCCGAAGCCGGAGCGGACCGTGATCCTGCGGCGGCTCGAGGCGGCCGTGGAGATCTCGAACGCGCGCACCATGCAGCAGGACGTGGACTTCGCATTGCGGCAGCTCGTCGACATCGCGTTGCGCGCGCTGAGCCAGGCGATCAACGACCCGACGACCGCGACCGAAGTGGTGCTCCGGCTCGGCAGTCTGCTGCGCACCCTGCTGGTCACCGACAGTCCGGCGCCGGCGATCGAGGGTGCGGAGGGTCGGATCCTGCTGCGTCCGTGGATCCTGTCGCCCGACGAGTACATCGAGCACGCTTTCGAGCAGATCCGGCAGGCCGGTTCGGCGCAGTTGCACGTGGCGACGGCACTGGCCCGGGTATTGCGCATGCTCATGGATCACCTCTCGGCGGAGGGGCGCACCGAGTCGGTGCCGGCCTTGCAACACCAGTTGCGTCTGCTCGTCGACGCGGTGGTCGACCGGCCCGAGTTCCGTCCGGAGGACCTGGAACGGTTCCGCGCCGTCGCCGAGGGGTCCGCGGATCCTGCGGAGCATCGAACGGTCCGACCGACCGGGGTGTAGGACCGACGGGAGACGGCTATCCGACTGTCACAGGAAGCGGGCCGATCGGGAGGACGACGACATGGCGACCCACTTCTCCATCGGTGACCACGTCCGATGGAACTCCGAAGCCGGATACGTCGAGGGCGTGATCATCGCGAAACACACGAAGGACGTGGAGTTCAAGGGACGTACTCGGCGGTGCAGCGAGGACGAGCCGCAGTACGAGATCCGGAGCGACAAGACCGATCACGTCGCGATGCACAAGGGCAGTGCACTGAAGAAGATCTGACAGCGGTATTCGGGATCAGGTGATCAGCGCCTGTCCGACGCCGCACACCGCGACCGCCCACAGCACCGAGGTGGACGTGCCGATGATGAACTGTTCGGAGGCGTTCGGTTCGCGCAGTTCGGGATAGCGGGCGAGACCCTTCACCGCCATGATGACCGCGATCCCTTCGGGCCATCCGGCGAGGATGGAGGCGGTGACCGCTCCGCGTTCGAGCACGCCGATGACCCGTCCGCCGCGGAGCGGACCCGGGGGAGGGGTGGGCTCGGGACCGGCGTCGGGTTGCCTGCGCGCGATCCGGAACGCCACGAGAACCGCGGGGCCGCCTCCGGTGATCGCCGCCGTGGCGGTGAGGACGAGTGTGGCCGCGAGCGCGACTCCCTGCACCGGCGTGGTCGCGGTGGCGGCGAGCGCGGCACCGGCGAGACCCGCGATGCTCAGCGACGCGGCCGGCCACACCGGCAGGCTCGGACGCAGGGCGAGCGCGGGCGCGAGGGCGGCCACGGCCAGACACACCAGTGAGAGGACGGTCAACGATCGGCCCTTTCCAGGAGTCGGCGTACGAGTTCACGTCCGGCGAGTTCGGCCTGCCACCCGGCGGTGGCGAGACGCTGGGACACCGCTTGCTTGCTGATGCCGAGACGCTCCGCTATCCGCGCCTGCGACAGGCCCTGACGCGCGAGGTCGACCGCCTCGTGTCCCTGTTCGGTCCGGCGCAGGACGACGGTGGCGAGCAGGGTGAGCGCGGCGTCGACGTCGGCAGTGGCCTCGGTGTCGTCGCCTTCGGCCGCGACCTGCCCGGGTGCGTTCTTGGCGCGTTCGACGGCGATACGGGCGTGTTCGAAGGCGGGTCCACGACCGGCGCGTGTCTGTTCGGGGAGCGGGGTCTCCACCGGCCCGACCCCCACCCCGATGCTCCAGTGTTCGCGCCGGAGGAGGTCGAGGACGAGATCGACGACGAGGGCGGGATCGTCCGCGACGGCCTGGACTTCGTCGCCCGCGGTGCGGTCGAAGGGGCGTACCAGCGGAACGTCCTGCAGGTCGGTGAGAAGGTCCGCCACACGGTCGATGTCTCGGCGGCTGCTCCGCTGGTCGACCGTCAATACGAACATGTGTCAAGTGTGAGGGCTTGATTTCCGATAATCAAGACCCTGAGCTTGACGATGACGTGCGGTGGGGGTCGCGCACAGGCTATCTGGCCGGCTCGTTCCCCGTCAGCTCGTGATGTGTGGTGATCGCGTCCACCGCATCGCCGTCGTATCTCATCCGTTTCGCGATGGTGAGGCGGAGTGTCGAGGGCAGGGCCGGGGCGAACTTCTTGAAGTAGGCGCAGAGCCATTCCTGGCGTCCGACGAGAAACGGGAAATCGGTCGTCATCATGTTGCGGGCGACGAGCATCGGCAAGGGGGCATCGAGTGGATGGAAGTCGTGATTCCACAGTCCCGGCTGGGTGCAGCCCGGGTAGAACTGGCCGAGCATGAAACCGTGTTCGACGAACTGCGATTTGAATCCCGCGTGGACGACGTCGATCACCTCGAAGCCGGTGAGGTCGGGCAGTACGGTCACGAGCGTCTTCAGGCTTCGATCGCGATCGTCTTCGCGTGAGAGCGTCGTGTACAGGTCGAACTGGTCCTCGACGATCGTGCCGAGGGCTCGGGCATCGATTCCGGATCCGTGGACGAAGGCGGCTCCGAAGAGTTGCTTACCGATGGAGGGGCGAACGAACGGGCAGACGGGTCCACTGCGGCCGAGTTCGGGGTTGGGTTCGGTGAGATACCCGCTCGCCCATCCTCTCAGCAGATCGGCGCTCGCTTCGCCTGTGTATTCGGAGGTTTCACCGAACAGGTCCACCCAGACCGTGCCCGAGCGGGGTCCGACTCGTCTCTGGATCGGCATCTGCGCTTCCTCCCTCCCGGGGACGGATATCGCGGCTGAGACGGGAGCGGCCGGGTCGGGAGCTGCGGAGGTCTCCCGGAAGGATTTGTAGCGAGGCCGTTTCGGACAACAGGAGTACGAACGACGGAAAACGTTGCAGCGCAACATTATCGAATGCCTCGGTCCGGTCGCGTGCATCGTCCGCTCGCGCGGATCCGGTGCCCGTGCGACCGTCGGGCCGACGTGAAGTCTCCTTCGTGCGGAGTTTACCGAAAGTTTTGCATTCTAAGTTTGTAAAACGAGCATAGCGCGAACGGGGGGTTTCTATCCATCCCTCAAACAAACCTTGGGTTTATGGAGTGAATATTCCGAATGTCGGAATGCGCGAATGCGGCCGTCTACGGAATGTCCCGGTCGCAGCTCGATCTCGTTCTCCCGCAAAGCATTGCAGCAATCCCGTCCTCGTTCTACGCTGACGCATACATTTTCGAAGCGACGTGCCGACTCGGTCGTCCCCACTCGCGAGCTACGCACGGTACTCGATGGCATCCGGCTCATCGAGACGTCCCCGTTCGACACTGCCGCTGCACGCACATGCAGCTACTGCATACACATCCTCGTGAAGGGGGCGCTGTGGCCACTCCCGTCGTAGGCGCCGCGCAGAACTCCGACGACGAGCGCGCGGGTGCGTTTCCGCTGACTCCGGCGCAGTACGGTATCTGGCTCGCTCAGCAGCTCGTACCCGACGTCCCTTTCGCCATCGCCCAGTATGTGGAATTCCGTGGGGAACTCGACCTCGATCTGCTGAAGTGGGCGTCGACGACCGCCGGGCGGGAATTCGGGACCGCCTTCCTGCGCCTCGTCGACGTGGACGGCCGTCCGTGCCAGGTCGTCGACCGGGACCTCGACGTCCCCACCGAGGTCATCGATCTCCGTGACGAACACGATCCGGAGAAGGTGGCCGAGGAGTGGCTCCGGCGGGATGCGGAAGCACCGATCGACCTCATGGCGGACCGGTTGTGCCGCATCGTCGTTCTGCGAACAGGTGATGCCGGTTATCTCGTGTACGTCAAGGCCCATCACATCGCGCTCGACGGGTTCGGAGCGATGATCATCGTGCGCAGGGGAGCCGAACTCTATTCCCGGGCACTCGCCTCCCGGAGTTCCGGCCGGGACGAGATACCGACCCCGGACAAACCGCCGGCCGATCTTCGGACGCTGTACGAGAAGGACCGGCAGTATCGTGCGTCGAAGCGGTTCGTCGCGGACCGTGAGTACTGGAGCGAGCGGGTCCGCGATCTGCCCGAGGCCGACACCACGGAGGTTCCACCGGCGGTCCGGACCCTCACGGCGGAGACGGATCTGTCGGCCGCTGCGGACGCCTGCTTGGCGGGGTCTCCGGCGATGCGGGATGCCTCCTCGGCCGCTGTGGTACTCGCGGCCGCTGCCTGTTTCTTCTCGCGGCGGTCGGGACGGTACGACGTGCTCGTCAATATTCCGGTGTCGGCGCGGACGACGGCCGAGCTGCGACGGTCCGCCGGAATGCTCGTCAACGTGGTTCCCCTGCGGATCCGGGTGGATCCGAACGAACCCGTGGAGGATCTCGTCCGGCGGATGCAGGTCGAGCTGGTCGGAGCCCTCCGACACCAGGCGTGTGGACTCGACGACATCCGCCGAGCGACATCCGAACGGGTGTCCCGATTCTCGGTACCCCTGGTCAACGTCATGCTGTTCGATCAGCAACCCGTACTGGGTGACATCGTGGGAACGCCGCACGTCCTGTCGCGCGGGCCCGTCGGGGACCGGCTGATCACCGTCCACCGCCGCAGCGCGCCGGCCGGCACCGTCATCGAGTTCCGCGCGAATCCGAACCGCTACCAGGAAAACGAGATACAGGCGCAGTGCATCTGTTTCACGGAGATCCTCGAGCAGTTCGTCGCAGCCGACCCTCGAACGCCGGTCGGTTCGATCCACCCCCCGAGTGCCGGGGCGGCCGCACCTCGTTACCGACGGAACACCGTGCTCGATCACTGGCGGCGCATTCTGGCGGGCGCACCCACACCCCCCGCCCTGACCCCGGCCGGTGGACGGACGGGCGGCGCGGGATCTGCTCCCGTGTGGGAGCAGTTCGTTCATCCCCTCGGGAGTGCACTGCGTCGAGCGAGTGCCGGATGTGCCGACGATCGTTTCCCGATGCTGCAGGCTGCGACCGCGATTCTCCTCGCCAGGTCGACCGGTACCGACGATGTCGTCCTCGGCTTCCCGGTCCCGGCCGGTACCACTCCCGTTCGCACGGTGCTGCCCCTGCGTATTCGAGTGCGCCCCGACGCGTCGTTCCGAGATCTCCTCGAGGGCATCTCCCGTGGGACTCGGGACGCTCTCGCACACGCCGACGTCCCTGCGGTGGCGCTGCTCGAGGCGCTGGCGCCGACACGGAACGGATCGCACGCCCCGCTCTTCCGCATCACCGTCGAAGGTCGAGGCGATGTGGACAAGGAGGTGAAGCGCGCCGTCCTCGGCGACGTCGACCTGCGTATCGATCTGGAGCGTCCGCAATCCGGCGACGGTGCCGGGCGCGAGGTGACGTCCGCGGACGTGCTCCGCATCCGGTACGTCACCGACGCATACACCGCGCCGATCGTCGAGCGCATCGCTCGCCGATTGGAGCGGATCCTCCTGGCTGCCGAAGACGATCCGACGATGTGGGTCGGCGACATCGATCTGCTCGACGCAACCGAACGGACCACGCTCGTCCCCGTGACGGGTCCGCCGTCCCTGCCCGAACGTCTGCTCCCGGAGATCCTTGTCGACGCTGCCCGCCGTGTCCCCGAGGCGACCGCACTGTCGTGCGGCGACACCCGATTCACCTACCGAGCACTCGACGAGCGGTCGAATCGGCTGGCCCGCATGCTCATCGAGCGGGGTGCAGGCCCGGAACGTTTCGTCGCGGTCGGCATGGCCCGGTCCGTCGACTCGATCGTCTCGATCTGGGCGGCGGCGAAGGCGGGTGCGGCCTTCGTTCCGGTGGACCCCTCCTATCCGCCCGCCCGGATCGAGTACATGCTGCGCGACTGCGGCGCCGTGCTCGGACTCACCACCACCGGCGAGCGGTCCCTGCTTCCCGCCACCGTGCCGTGGACGGCGGTCGACGATCCGGACATGGTAGCGGAGACGAAGCGATACAGCGCGGCGCCGGTGGCCGACGCGGACCGGTGCGCGCCCGCGCGTGCGGATCAACCCGCCTACCTCATCTACACCTCCGGATCGACGGGACACCCGAAGGGCGTGGTCGTCACCCACCGCGGTCTGGCGAACCTCGTCGCGCACACCCGCACGCTCGCCGACGCCGACGCGCGGGTCCGGCACGGAACCTCGCCGAGCTTCGACCTGGCGGTGCTGGAGCTGCTCGTGGCGTTCGGCTCCGCTGCGCACCTGGTGATCGGCCCGCCCGACGCGTCCGCCGGTGACGACCTCGCACGTGCCTTGCGCGCCGAGCGGATCACCCACTTCTGCACCACGCCCGCGGTCCTCGCGACGATCGATCCGGTGGACGCCGAGAAACTCTCGTTCGTGAGCGTCGGTGGTGAGGACTGCCCGGCCTGGCTCGTGGAGCGGTGGGCGCCGGGCCGTCGCATGGTCAACGGGTACGGGCCGAGCGAGATCATCGTGCAGATGTCATCGGACGAGCTCGTGCCCGGTAGACCGGTCACGGCAGGCACTCTCGGACCCGGATTCCGGGCCGTCGTGCTCGACGCACGTCTGAATCCGGTGCCGACCGGAGTGATCGGAGAGCTGTATCCGGCAGGGCCTGCTCTGGCACGGGGATACCACCGGCGACCGGGGACGACGGCGACGCGGTTCGTCGCCGACCCGTTCGGGCCACCGGGGTCGAGGATGTACCGCACCGGTGATCTCGTGCGGTGGTCGACGGGTGGCGGCGACAGCCCGGACGACGACAACACAGCGGCCGCCCCGGATCTGCGGCTGATCTACGCAGGTCGCGCCGACCTCCAGGTCAAGGTGCGGGGGCGGCGTATCGAACTCGGCGAAGTGGAAGCAGCACTGCTCCGCCACCCCGACGTCGAGCGGGCCGCGGCGGTGGTTCGGCGCGAGACCGGATCCGACCGGGTGGTGGCGTACGTGGTGCCGCGCACCGGAACGGTCCCGGATGCCGAAGCGATTCGTGATGCGCTCGCGGCGGAGCTCCCGGATTTCATGGTCCCGGCCGTGGTGGTGCCGCTGGCAGCGATGCCGATCACGGCCAACGGCAAACTCGATCGTGCCGCGCTGCCGGCCCCGGAGCGCCGTGGCGTGCTCCATCGCCCTCCGCGCAAGGGGCTGGAACGAACTCTCGTGTGGATCTTCGCGGACGTTCTGCATCTGTCCCCGGATCGTGTCGGCGTCGACGACAATTTCTTCGAACTCGGGGGTGATTCGCTGTCGGCGACCGGTGTCGTGGCGGGGATCCGATCCGCGCTGCACGTCGAGACACCCATCAGGATGCTCTTCGAAGCACCGACGATCGCCGAGTTGGTACCGCGGCTCGCGGACTGTGGTATCGCCCGGACACCGTTGATGCCCCGGCGTCGACCGGACCGGATCCCGTTGTCCTACGCGCAGTCCCGGTTGTGGTTCATCCACCGCTACGAAGGTCCGTCGCCGACCTACAACATCCCCATGGCGGCGCGGCTGACCGGACGGGTGGACGTCGACGCGATGAGGGCCGCGTTCGCCGATGTCGTGGTGCGCCACGAGTCCCTGCGCACGGTGTTCGAGGAATCCGACGGAATTGCCTTCCAGCGCATCCTGCCGATCGAGCAGACCTCGTTGTTGCTGCCCGTGCGGGCGGTGCCTGCCGACGAGGAGCAGCCGGCCGTGAGCGCCGAGGCGCGGCGGACCTTCGACCTGTCCACCGACATCCCCGTGCGCGCCACCCTGCTGCGGACCGGGTCCGACGACCACGTGCTGGTGCTCGTGCTGCACCACATCGCCGGCGACGGTGCATCGATGGTGCCGCTGGTGCGCGACATGCTGCTCGCATACGCGGCCCGATCGGCGGGGACCGAACCGCGATGGGATCCGCTGCCGGTGCAGTACGCCGACTACGCACTGTGGCAGCGGGACGTGCTGGGCGACGAGGGCGAGCCGGGAAGCATCCTGCACAGGCAGTTCTCCTACTGGCGGGAGGAACTGGCCGGGGTCCCGGAATGCCTCCCGCTTCCGCTCGACCGCCCCCGCCCAGCGGTGCAGTCCTTCCGCGGCGGCCGGGTGGAGTTCACGATCCCCGCACAGTTACGCCTCGCGGCCGACGAACTGGCCGCCGAGCACGGAGCCACCGCGTCGATGGTCTTCCAGTCGGCACTTGTGGTGCTCCTGCACGAATTCGGTGCGGGAGACGACATCACGATCGGAGGCCCGGTGGCCGGGCGGACCGACGAGGCTCTGACGGATCTCGTCGGATTCTTCGTCAACACCTGGGTGCTGCGCGTGAACGACATCACCGGACGATGGACACTCGCCGATGTCCTCGACCGCGTGCGGACCAAGGCGCTGGCCGCCTACGAGAACCAGGACGCGCCCTTCGAGCGGTTGGTGGAACTGCTCGCCCCGGCGCGCTCGACCGCCCATCACCCGCTGTTCCAGGTCGCATTCGCGTTGCAGAACAATCCGTTGCCGAACCTGGACCACCCCGACATCCACGTCGAGATGCTGCCCGTCGCGACCGAGGTCGCGCGGTTCGACCTGTACATCAGCGTGTCGGAACGTGCGTCCACCGACGACGACGGGATGCTCGGGAGCATCGAGTACGCGAGCGATCTGTTCGAGCACGACACCGTCGAACGGTTCGCCAATCGGTATCTCCGCGTCCTCGATGCCTTCGTGAGGTCGCCGCACCGGCGGGTCGACGGTGTCGAACTTCTCGATCGCTCGGAGCGCGATCTGCTCCTCGTCGCGTGGAGCGGCCCGGCTGCCACCACTGCCGATCTGACGGTTCCGGCGATGCTCGCCGAGCGGGTCGCGGCGACACCGGACGCACCGGCGCTCACCGGCGTCGTCGGCCGATGGACGTACCGCGACCTCGACGCCCGGGCCAACCGACTGGCTCGCCTGCTCGTCGACCTGGGCGTGGGGCCCGAGTCCGTGGTGGTCGTCGCCCTCGACCGATCCCCGGCACTGGTCGTCGCCCTTCTCGCGGTGTCGGCGGCGGGTGGCGCCTATCTGCCGTTGGACCCCGCCTATCCGAGCGAACGCACCGCTTTCGTCCTCGCCGACGCCGCGCCCCGCGTGCTGATCACCGACAGTCGTTTCACCTCGTGCGCGGACCCGGCCGTCGCGGTGATCCTCGACGAGACGGGCCGCCCGACGTCCCACGACCTGCCGGACGACGCGCGACCGCTCACCGACGTCGACAGGAACGCGCCCCTGCGCCCGTCGAACACCGCGTACACGATCTACACCTCCGGTTCCACGGGCGTCCCGAAGGGCGTGGCCGTCACGCATCGGAACCTCGTGCACCTGATCGAGCACGGCTGGACCGAGTCGCGACCGCGACGCCGGATGTCGCTGGTGTCCTCACCGGGCTTCGACGCGTCGGTGTACGAGATCTGGCCCGCCCTGATCGGCGGTACCGAACTCGTGCTCGCCCCTTCCTGTCTGCTCGATCCGTCGACCGTCGCGCACATGATCTCCGAACACGGTGTGACGACGATGTTCGTCCCGACACCGCTGTTCCATGCCCTAGCCGACCCCGCCGTCGTCCCGGCTCGGATGTGGGACGGAGTCGACCAGGTGGTCACGGCCGGGGACGTGCTGTCGCCGGATGTCGCACGCCGTTTCCACGAATCACATCCCTCGACGCTGCTCGTCAACGCGTACGGACCGACGGAGACCACGGTGTGCGCGACGATGTATCTCGTCGGGGACGCGTTCGCTCGGGGGGAGCGTGTATCGGTCCCGATCGGCACGCCGATCCCGGGCATCACGGTCTTCGTCCTCGACGCCGGACTGTTGCCGGTACCTCCCGGCGTCCCGGGCGAGTTGTACATCGCCGGCGACGGGGTGTCCCGCGGATATCCCGGTCGTCCGGCCACGACCGCGGCACGATTCGTGGCCTCTCCGTTCGGTGGGCCGGGGGAGCGGATGTACCGCACCGGCGACATCGTGCGGTGGATCCTTTCGAAGAGCGGCGCCGACCCCGAGTGCGCAGGAGGGCACCTGGAATTCGTGGGCCGTTGCGACGACCAGGTGAAGGTCCGCGGTTTCCGGGTCGAGCCCGGTGAGATCGAAGCGGTCCTGGGTGCGCATCCGGCGGTGGCCCGCGCCGCCGTGGTCGTCCGGGACACTCCGGGCCCTCACGAGACCGGACGACTGGTCGCGTATGTGGTGCTGGACCGGGAGCAGACACTGCTCGCCGATCCGACTCGCGCGATCGGCACCGTCGAGCGGTGGAGAGCCGTGTACGACGACGTATACTCCGCGCCACCGTCCGAGGACACCAGCGCCTTCGCGGGCTGGAACGCCACCGACACCGGGAAGCCCATTCCGCTCGAGCAGATGCAGGACTGGCGCGACGCTGCCGTGCGGGCCGTTCGGCGGCTCCGGCCCCGGTGTCTCCTCGAGATCGGGGTGGGCTCGGGTCTCCTGCTCCGCGAACTGGCTCCCGACTGCGCTGAGTACTGGGGCACGGACTTCTCGGCTCCGACGATCGAGACGCTGCACTCCGCCGTGCGATCGCAGCCGTGGGCCGACCGGGTGACGCTGAGGACGCAACCGGCGCACGCGACCGAGGGATTGCCGCAGCGGTACTTCGACACCGTCGTGCTCAATTCGGTGATCCAGTACTTCCCGGATGCGGCGTACCTGCTCGAGGTGCTACGGAAGGTCCTGCCGCTGCTCGCACCCGGCGGATCGATCCATCTCGGCGATGTCCGGAACCAGGCGCTGCTGCCGTACTTCGCCGCCGCTGTGGAACTCGCCCGTGCCGACGGAACCGAGAGCGCGGACGCGATCCGCGAACGCGTCCGCCGTGCCACGCTCTCCGAGCGGGAACTGCTGCTCGCCCCCGAGTTCTTCGCCGGCCTGGCCGGTCGTCTGCCGGGTGTCACCGGGGTCGACATCGAACTCGGCCGGATGCGGACGGCCAACGAACTCGGCCTGTACCGCTACAGCGTCGTGCTGCACACCGGTACCGGACCCAGGTCGCTCGCCGATGTTCGGTGCCGGTCCTGGTCGGGATTCGGAACCCTCGGCGCGCTCGCCGACCACCTGCGGACCGACCGTCCCGCTGCCCTGCGCGTGACCGATGTACCGCACACCGCCCTGCGGTCGGTGATCGCCGCGGCGACCGCCCTTGATGCGATGCCCGGACACGCACTCGTGTCGGAACCGGACCTCCGGCCACGATCGGGCGGCATCGGCCCTGCGGACTTCGATCGGCTCGGCGCCGAACTCGGCTATCGGGTCGCGGTGACCTGGTCGCAGGAACCGGGATCGATGGAGGTGGTCGTCCTCCGCGACGACCCGGACGGCGGGGTCGATACGGCGCTGACCGACGTCTTCCGTCCGGCCGACGACGTGGGCAGCCGCGCGCGCTACGTCAACGACCCCGCCGCGGAGGAGCGACTCGACGACGTTCGACGCTTCGTGCGGGAACGGTTGCCCGACTACATGGTTCCGGCCGCGTTCGTCCACATGGCCGATCTGCCGGTGACGGTGCA
>Ga0182741_1003824_pt1 | contig 15505 bp, 7 predicted proteins | sample eDN5th37CBELigOP_FD_128874 | JGI IMG/M metagenome (GOLD analysis project Ga0182741, IMG submission 128874) | Enriched Organic Plus compost microbial communities from Emeryville, California, USA - eDNA 5th pass 37_C BE-Lig OP (version 2) (version 2) ...
AGGGCCTGCAGAGACGGCAGTGGTGACAGGAGCGGCCGCAGGAGCAGCAGGCTTGGGAGCAGCGGGAGCTGCGGCGGGAGCTGCGGCAGGAGCAGCTGCAGGAGCAGCAGCAGGAGCTGCGGCAGGAGCAGCGGATGCCGCTGGCTTAGGAGCGTCAGAACCAGCAGGCTTGGGAGCAGAGGTGTCGATCTCACCAAGCTTGTCGTCAGGCTTGACGGTCTCACCCACAGCGCGAAGCTGAGAGACGAGGACACCCGAGCAAGGAGCGGGGATGTCAACGACGACCTTAGCAGTCTCGAGAACAACGAGGGTCTCGTCCTCGTTGACGTACTCACCGACGTTCTTGGACCACGCCTGGATATCACCCTCCTGGACAGAGTCACCGAGGTTGGGCACGACGATGCTCACGACGTTGGTGCGAACCTGCTGCGAGAACTGATTCTTGGGCGCAGCGAGGATGGAAGTGGTGTTCTTCTTGCTCTGGCGGTGGCCCATAGCGGTGTTGGAAGCAGACGTAAAGAGGGTGCGAGCGCCAGTTGCACTGGAGACGCGTGCCGAGCGAGCAGTGACAGCGGATGCTGCAGCCTGAACGCGCGAGAGCGCACCTCGCGCGAGGGTGCTTCGGAGCGCACGTGCAGCGACGGTAGCGGCACTTGTAGACATGGGATGTAGATCTACTCCTAGATTTTTTGGGTAAGCACATATGGAGCCATCATTGGCGCGCATCAGCAGGGTTCAGCAGGGTTGTGTTCCCGTCAAGACTACACATACTCCACATCGAGGTTTCAGCTCACAAGTGGGACGCTAAAAAGCTGTGTTTTCGGCACGATCTCAAAGGCTTCAAGACCCGAAATTACATGATATGTGTGGAGACACTAGCCAAATTCACGTTGGCATCAGCCACGCATAGTATACCGCTTAGCCCCGCGCACATTCCGACTCAGAACCTAGCTGGAAGACATCCTCTTTCGGCCTTTTTTCCGGCCGGAAACGGGCGGTTTTGCGCCTCTCTTCCGGGGGCATCCAGGCTGCAAGTCAATTATAACAGTACCTCTAAGCGTGTCCCATCCGCTGACGTGGCTTTAACACTGGGCCATAGCGAGCAACCCCACGAAATATGCAAAGAATCACCCTTTCAGAGGTGCTTCTTTTCCCTTCCCCTCGGGTATTCCGGCACCCCGGACTTCGTCGGTCGGAAAGACGTCAAGGCCGTCGTGATTGGCAGGTCATGATTTAGCCGGATACGGTTAAAATTTCCATGTTATGCTTCCCCGACTGCACAGTCGCGTCGAGGCATCACCCCGCGTGCAGCAGGAATCTGAGATAGGAGTCAGGCTGAGCGCCTCTAGAATAACTCGAATCTACTCGCTATAATCAGTGATACCCCGCCGCAGACCCTCACTACGTAAGATCCACAAACTGAGATTCACTGACCGCAAGTTCTGACTGTTGTGATAGTGAGCAGTGCAGTCGTGTGGCCAAGTTGCGTGCTTGATCTCTCGTACAGCGAAGCCAGGTTGGCTACAGTGCGAAGATGGCGTCCATGTATGCAAAGCTCCCCAGGGACATTGACGAGGCCTGCGAGCAGCTAGCGACAGTGTTTGACCAGATTTATGAGGTACATGAGAGGGAGGAGCAACTCCAGCTGTCGTACGAGTTAGGTGGTGATGATGCGCTTGGAATGCTTGGACATGAAACAGACACCCAGACGGACGATTTTGCCGTGCTGCATAATGCACAAACTGTTCTGAAGACCTCACTTTATCATCTGGTCGAAGCCCTAGATGCAGAGTTCGAGCTACTGACTGGAAACGCGAACAAAGGAGACCAGGCAGCGTCTAGCGACGCCTGTGAAGGCACACAGCGGCAGGAAGAGCTCATGGCTGCTGTCGACCGTCTACTACACTTGCTTCAGTCAACAAGTCTTCGTGGTGATACCGACTTGAAGCGAAGACAAGTCATCTGGGGAATGCTTGCTTGGAGTGCACAGGGGCTGAACACAGTCGACGTAGTCCTACAAAGCATGTTCTGCAGAATCTGGCCCCGTCAATCTGTGGTGCCCCATGTGCACGCTTTCCCCATCACTGAAAGGGTGGTCCGCTCCCTCTCTCGTTTGCAGCATACCATCATCATTCCGTCCGCCGACCCAAGGGAGATGATGCTGCCTCTGTCAACCATGCTCAACAGGGCCCTGTTATATCTGTCTCATGTCACTCCCACGCCAAATCAGCCGTTTGTTCAGTCGGGTATCCTACTGGATCAATACTCTGATGATCATGTAATCGCAGCAGATCACATCGTAGAGGGCAATTGTTCTCCTTCTGCACGAGTGCGGCCTCTTCTCCTCCCTCTGGCTACATCACTCAGCGCTGCCGTCACCGTACTTTCAAACGCTTTGGCAATAGTCATGGGGAACGAAATGGCCGCTCAAGAACAGAGTGAATGTCGCGAGTGCAATTTGGTCTATCAGATTGCACCCATCATGCCATCGCCGTACCTTGATGGCCCCCTCTCAAAAACACCATCATCACGTAGCCTTCGGCAGGCCAAAAACATCACGCAGACGCTTCATCTGATAATGCTAAGAACTGCCGCATGCGTCGTCCCGTTCCTGAGTCTGATCGATATGCAGCATTCGAAGCAGACCATGCCATTCTCCATGCAAGCCGATCTGCAACTACTTGCATCTGTCGTCTCGAACCTCTCAGCGGTGTCATTCACTATCTTCAAGGCCCGAAGGGCTCTCGAGGGCTTGGCTAACCTACTCGATCCTCACACAGATGCATGTGCCTACGCTGCATTTGCAATCGAATGCGCTGCTGTTACTGGAGCTATCGATCGAAATCTTCTAGCCAGAGTGACGCAACTTGAATGCGAACCGTCCGTGGGAACCATCCGGGGACTTGGAGAGCTAACGCCTATGGACTTCGCGCATATGATTCGAAATGGCTCTATTCCACTGACAAGACACCCATCTGAGAATTCACTCGCGACTAGCCGCCCGTATACAGAACTTTCCTCCTATCTACAATTGCTTAAGTCCACAGCAGCCAGTGACCTTGAAACACTGGTGTCGACGGTCGAGAAGAGTAGAACGATTTGGATTGGTGCAATTCATAGCGTAGACGGTCATGTTCCGAGCAGTCAAAGTGAGGAGACAGAGGAGCTGGCCCAAAGGGCACAGGCCGAAGAGTCGGACCCATGGGCTGGTAGGAACTGGGAAGAAGCAGCGTTCGAAACACCTGAGGACGAGCGGAAGGAACCCACAAAAAAGGGAATCTCCGAGCTTGCAGACTACATGAATGATGCGTTTGAACAGATGATCCACTCAGGCGAGTCACCGAGGCCAACGGATCCGGTGTCAACGACCGTAGGGCAAGAGCAACCAGCTGCGAGTTCGGCGGCTGACATGGCTTGGGATAGCATCGCAGTGGCCGATGCTGACGATTTTGCGGCCGCGGACCAGCTTCGTTGTGGTTGGTTCTTGGCGCAGCTTGGTGTGGAGCTTGTGGTTCTGGCATCGGAGCGAGTGGAGATGGATGCTGGACGGGACAAGATGGCTGTAGACTTGCTTGCGGGTGCTACGCTTGGGGTCATTCAAAGCGGACACCTTGGTTTGGCACAAGCCGCCTTAATCGGTATGACCTCAATCGCTGACCACGTCTTTGCTTCCCCACACTGTGCTGGGCAAACCGCGTTGTCTGAAGGCGAAATGCAAGAGCAGGATGAGTGGAGAATTGCCGCACGAAGGGAGTCACTCGGGGCGGCTGTGTGGAGAACATTGCAAGCAGCGGCATCCTTCACAGTGTTACTGCCGAATGCTGTAGCACCCATCGTTGAGAGTTTTATCAGGCAGAGAGGTGTGGAGGAATCCAAGTTAGAGTCGCTTATGGAGAGAGCCGTGCCCGCTGTCGCGGGATCGGGAATGAGCGCCGCAATGCAGGCATGTGAGTTGTTGCTGAACCTGTACAATATCGAATCCAAAGTTCTCATCATGTCAACAGTTATCCAGAGATCGCCTTACTCCTCAGTGAGAACCGGCTTTTATCGCTTTGCCAAGGACATGTTGGCGTCTGTTATGAAGAATGACAGCGAGCCCCTCAGCAGCGCAGAGAAGCAGGCTATTGCCTTCCTCGTTCAAAGCTTCACTGCCAAACTTCAGTCACTAGTTGAACCTCCTGTACCTGCAATGCTTGAGGAGCAAGGAAAGCATATCCGCGATGAGGACATCGCGGTTGTGCTAGATCGGCTGATGGAACTGAGCAAAGACTGTGTCTCTGCAGCCAATATTTTGCTATTTTTGGCAAGCCATCCGCACAATGTAAAGATGGATGCGAGCCACAAGATCAATGTTGACTGGGACGAGACTGCCAGAGTCACTGAGATGGCGGTTCAATTGACTGCGATATTAGCTGCGGAGAGATGTGGATCAACTCCGGCACACGCTAGAACTGCACGACTCCTCAACTTTTCGCTGACCAGCTTGCTTGGGGCAATTGAGAAGCGGCAGTAGCCTAACAACACGCGTCGGCAAGAATCACTTATACAGGTCGGCATAAAGGTACAAAAGGTGTATGGCGAACAACAACACATTAGTCATCGTGTGGGGACGGACGAGTGCTTGCAAACTCCTGTAGCGCTTCTGAGACGAGTGGCGCGCCGACAGCGGCCATGAAAGGAGCTAGCTCTTTGGCACATTCACGGCATCGACGTGTCGGACGCAAGAGAAGCAACGAGATGCAACGAGGATGTGTTGTACCCTGAGGCGTCTTCCACATGACCTCCTTGCCTAAGATGTTACAACGCGCTCGGAAGATACTAACAATTGAAGAGGCCTCTGGGATCAGTGGATCGATCTGCTCCTTACCAGGCACATCATGGTGAATCAATAAGGCAACGTACTTCTTAATGTCTGTGATCTTACTAAGACCGTCGTCGTCGGTGAGGATGTATCGAACCTTTCCTGCCTTGACTTGTTTGACAATGTGTTGCAATTCCTCCTCATCCATTTTGCCAGTTGCAATTGCGGCATGCTTGAATGTCACCTCGCGACCAAGATTCACGTGCTTGGAATGGGCCTTCGCCTGGATAGTAGTCTTCTCGATGATATTACCAATCAATACGTTGGCTGCCTTGTTGTCTCGGCAAACAATCACAACCGCACTCTTCTGTCGTTGACCTTCTTCGGCGCTGCTCAGCTTGTCAAAGTACTCTCGGATCTTGGCAAACGCATCCTCAGGATTTACGAGTTCTGCCAGCGCGTGACGAATTGCGACCGGGCGACCATCTACAAGGATTGGAGCGATCTTCATCTGGTTCGATGGCCCATAAGCGTCTGGCTTGTTTGGTTGTTCCTCCTCTACCTCTTCCTGTTCGCTATAATCTAACGCAGAATTTTCGCCTGCCTCTTTTTTCTTTCCCTCCTCCTCTGTGCTTACTACAGATGATACAAGCTGACCACTTTGTGCAATTCTCACCATTTTCGCGAACCAATCTGATGCTGACTCACCTGACTCAGTTGATTTCACCTCATCTGCCTTAGGACCCTTCTTACCTCGGGTAGGCTTCGGGATTGGCTCATTCGATGCAAGAGAGGGTGCCGAGCTCGACAGCGTGGTGCCAACCATCGTAGCAGCGGTGGCCGCACGAGAAGCCTCTGACGCGACTGCTTGTGTAGTACTGCTACGGAAATTGCCCGATGTGGGAGCTCCGCTCTTTGATGAGTTGCTTGACTCCTCCTCCTCCTCTGCAGGGCGATGCGAACTGGGCGTGTCAGATGCCTTGTTGCGCTGACGTTTGGGGGTTGCCTGTGCCTGAGTTTTCTCGGCATTAGCCCTGGGACGTCCTGGAGTAGAGGATTTCTTACTCTTCTTCGAATCCTTTTCATCATTATCGGGTGCCTCTGGAGTCAGGACGAGCGTAGGTAGCTCAGAATCTGGTGTTTCCTGGGATAAAGGCGACTGTAGAACATTCTGAAGTAAGGTTTTCGCTTCATTCGATCCTGAAGCCTTGCTTGGAGTCGAAGAAACGCTTGTTGCTGCTGAGGTCGGCGACAGCGTAGGTGTGGCTTGGCTTGGAGTGCTCACCCCAGCTTTACGAGCCTGCTGCTGACTCCGCAACATGTTGTCCTCCTCGAACAATAAACTGAAAAACTTCTTGTGGTGTGATTTCTTGTGTGGGAGTGCAGTAATGGAGAGTAAATGATGCAGGCCCTGAGGCGTCCCAGTATTAGAGTCGGTCGCGCTAGACTGTGATGATTGGGACATGATACTCATATGACTCTCACTCTCATCTGCGGAGCAGGTGGAGTCGGTAGGGTTTGTTCGTGAATCTGAAGTCGCCGCATCAGGGAGATTGACAAGAGAGGTCGATCCGATGAGACTTGCCATGCCACTAGTGGTTGACTTCTTCACTCGTTTCTTTGTCTGGGTCACACTTGATCCGGAGCTCGTAGACGTCTGAGACCTTTCACTTGGCTCAGGCTCTGGCAGCAGCTGACTGCCTTTCGCAGCAGGGTTCTCTTTGCGCTTTCGCAAAAGCTCAGAGGTTGGTTGTTCAGGGCCGGTGCTCTGTGCCATGCGTCCCGATGCGGAGCTTGTTGATGTTGATGCTGCCGTTGGTGCAGCTACTGTTCCCACTGTTGTAGCCGATCGCTGACGAGCGAATGCGTAGGGTCCTTCCGAGTCCGACGAGCTATCGTCAGTGGAGATTTCGTTCAGTAGAGCAAGCGTTGACGCCGAAAGGGGTCGCGAGGTTCCGATGAGACCTGGCGAAGCCAGATCCACCTTGGGTTTCGCTGCTGTTGTCGCAGACGTCCCCGGTCCAGCAGCCGCACTTGCCAAGGCCTTGCGGCTGGGATTGTTCTTGCGTGGGGACTGCGCCTCCATCTCTAGACTGGGGTGGTGTGTGAGGTGTGCCATTGATTCGACACATGTGGGTGAGCTCAATGTGTGTACTGCGGCACCACTTTCCTGAGAAGCTGCGCATATCCAGTTTCGCGCGCTTGAGTGAGAATGTATTGCGCCTGATAACTGAGTGCGTGCATGAGTGTCGCAACAAAACTCGCTACGCATATGCTATTCCATACTAGTATGAAGTGAATACACATTTATATCATAAATGCACTCGGTGTATATCCACCTTCGGTTCACCTGAGAAAGTTTGTGTTTTCACCTCCGCACCATTCAGAACGACTGCTGTACCGAGCCTCCCAGCAGGGCTCCAGGGCTTGGCGCTGGGATACTGCCTGAGGCGCCTCTGCAGAGTTACCTCGCTCGGTTTCACGCCAAGAGGCGATGCGAATACTCTTGAACACGCAGATCCGACACAGAAATGTGGTGCAACGGCATCCCCGTCGGGCGAGATCGCGATGACACAGGTTTGAAACAGATATATGTGGTGTAACACACCAGTGACGAGGATTTGCGCGCGTCGCCGTCTTGAAAGGTGATGCGCTTGCGCTGTATTCCACCTCGATTCAGCGGCTTGGTCCGTTTTTTCCCAGTTTGTTACATTCAGTGATATACTGGCTGTGAGGCTGTTCATTGAACTACAACCCCACTTAATCGGTTGAGGCCTCACAGCAACCAAGAATAATACCTCAGATACTATGCCTGAGACAATAGTGGCCATCAAACGACTCGTGGCAAACACGGAGGACTTGAAGCGAAAGCATTTGAATGACTTCTTGGACACTGAGGAGGATGACCAGGGCAACCCCCACAGGAAGCGAGTCCTGACCCAGCATGAAGCACAAATTCACGATTTGCTACGCCGCTGGATGGACGAACGCCGCGCAGAGGGCGTCATGTACACTCTGAAGAATGTTCGAATGTGGGCTGCACTCTTCGTGCTGTGCTTGATCGTCTGGATGGTGCCCTTCCCAGTCAAGGTGAGGGTCCTTCGATGGATCATCCCGATGGTGCTCTTAATATGCCTACCCATCATAAGTTACATCCTAGTTTGCATCGAAATTGAGCGGAGGTACATGGAGGCGTCAGGCATCAACGAGCTCGGCTCGGTTGACTTCAACTTCCTTACCGGGGGTGCGTACCTTGCCCAAATCAAACTTGATTCAGTTCAGGACGGATATGCTGATTCGGTCCAGACTGGTAGCAAAGCATCCCGGAACGTTCCGGCGTATCTCACTGTAGGATTCATTGCGTATCGCTCTGGCGGCGATGAGGATTTGGATAACGAGGACGACGACGATGACGATATCGATAGTGACACAGGCGATGAACACAAAACGGAGGCTAACCACATTTTGGCGAAGAAAGGCTCTGTTAATCGCCCCAAGCGCCGCCCTCTTGGTCGAAACGCATGTGAAATTCGCTACCTGTATGTCCTGCCAAAATACCGTCGGCGTGGTATTGCAGAGCTCCTTGTAGAGACAGTCTGCAAGGACGCTTGTGAAGAGAATCAATATGACATGGTTTACTTCTCGCTCCCTGCCGATGCTCCGAAGGGTCTCGTGGATTTCCTTCAGGCACGCAATTTCCGTCATGTTGGCTTGCGACCTCGACTTGGTCATCGTGACAGTTATAGGGCGAGAGCCGAGACATGGATTCGCGCGTATAACGGACGGACGGCACTTGGCAAATTCACGGTGCGGCTCTACCATTTCCTTCGTTGTATGCTTCTGTCAGCTTTCAATCCACTCTCAGTGGGCGTGGTGACTACACGACCTGCGATCCGCCAGCCGGCAGGCGGGCCAGCCACGCAATCAGAGCGCCAGAAACTCGTGAATCAATGCAAGATTGCCTTGGCAGGGCATGGTGGAGAGGAGGAACATGTGTACGCCAGGCCTCTATTCAGTCTCGATACGACGAGGCTGCAAGTTCGAGCCGTTCCTGTCTCAAAACCTGGGCAGTATGTTGACCGGGATGCGCGCGACGAGTTGGAGCAATCTGATGTCGATGATGATATGGAAGATGAAGATTATGATGGAGGTCTTGAAACTGACACGAGTGACGAGGAGAAGCGTATGCATCGCATCCTCCGTGAGAGACCACGACGGACTGTCTTAGGTCAGAAGATTGCTAGCGCGCGAGACGTGCGCACGTTTGTTCCGCAAGAACAATATCCACGAGAGCTTGATTTCGATGCGGAGTTGCGTAGAATCAAGAAGAGCGTTGAGCATGAAGAAAGGATGAAGCGCATTGGTGCGCAAGGCACCTTGCCGCGATACCGAGCAAAGTCGGGAGAAGCAGACGATGATCTCTTCGAATCCGAATTCGATTCTGAAGCAGAGGAATCTGAATCTCAATCTGATGTGCGGAAGCGTGGTCGCTACACTGTTCCGGGGGTGTGGGCCCCTGCTACATCCACGGGCCCAGGCTCACTTGCATCTGGACCACTCTCGGACGGAACCGGCCGCGCCATGGGTACATCTTCAGCATCGCGTCGGTTTTTCGAGTCAGTCAGTCATCAGGCTGAGCTGGCCGCAAAAGTGTCAGCCGACGCGGGAGCATCGACACGTTATGTTGAAACCAGGGGTGGTCCGCAAATCATGGGAGATGATCAACTTGAGATTCTGTTAAGAGGCAAAGCAAGAATGTAAAGCACCTCTAAAACAGACCGGAGAATCAATGTTACAATACAAGTGTTGTCGAATCTAATGTATTTGCAGGTGAATTCTGATCCGGTTTGAATCATACACTCACAGTCAGCCCAATTTAGGTGCGCCCATACTCCTATAAGTTCAAGTTCTTTAATACAAAACCCCGTAGTTGCGAGTAGCCTGATCTAAGCAGCGTGAAAAGTGTTGCTGAGAATGTGTGAAGAGCTTGGCGCTCGAATAGGGTGCTAAACCCGGCGTAGAAAGCTTGAATACCTTCGACATACTAAAGTTGTAGGGTAGGACGGCATAGAAAGAGCGATAAGTAAGCGGACAGTGTGGGAGGAAACCAAATTTCGCGAGCAAAGCATAGCAATTCGATGTGACCATGATTAAATCAACATACCAATATTCGTGCAGCGGCCTCAAGGTAAGTTGAATAGGCAACCGATCGCGGAAGCCCAATGCCGACTGCCACACGGTACCGCAGTGTCTTTAGAGGATAGCTAACGAGTTCACTCAGGGTAAATAGAAGCAAGTGCTCCCCAGGAGATCCGACAAAGTAAGACATGCCTCTCGCCACTAATCGTGTGAAGTACGCGCTGTCACAAACGAAACGTGCCTGCTCAGGACTATATCTGAAGGGAGTGTTGTAAATAAGCCTCTTGAGCTCGGGTGAGACCTCCTCCTCACGAGATGCAATTGCAGCGGGAGTCTGACCCGAGTGACTCTGCATTGCAAGATATTCACGCATCACAAATCTACCTGCCTCCATGAGCTCCGGAGCTACACCTGCATCCGTGGCTGCGATGGCTAATGCGCAGATCAGGCGCAAAAACCGCCTTGGTATTGTAGGAATAAGTGTTGCCATGTCACAGGATGCATCAGGATTCCACTCACGACCATATGCGTGCTGTGGCTCCACCTGAGGCTCCGAGTTGAGTTGCAGACGCGCCAAGAACTCCAAATCTGGGAGAGTAGCTGGTGGTGGTGCCATAACGTTTCCATGACGGGGTGCGGCAAACGCGGCTGAGATCCGAGCGCAGTCTTCACCCTCGTCTCGCGCCGCGGCAGCGAACTCGCTTCGATACTGCGAGGGAAGGTATGAAATTCTTCTGGCCTCCTCACTAATGTATAAACCCGTGTCCACTGCCCGGTTCCAGTAGGCGATAAGGAAGATATGCCAAGCAAGCAAACCAAAGTCGGTTGTGCTATCGATACGATAATAAAGGGTGTGGTGGGTGTTGTTGCGTACCTGCAACTTGTTGCGCAATGAAGGTGCACCCGCCAGCGCATTAGCAAACGTCCGTCTAAATTCGGTGTAGACACTTTCATTCGCTGTCCTTGCCTCAAAACCCTGGTCAGATGGAGTAACCATCGGAGTTGCACATTGAACGAGTCGCATGAAGCACTCGTACAGGAAACCGCGCCATGCACTTTGCGCAAGCGACGTCGTGAGTGTCCGGGTGCCAGTGGCAGTGTATGCATATGCACAATCGCTCAGGCACTTCTCAAGCAAGACGATCGGAATCTCAGTTGCCAAGGAGAAGATGCCCTGAGGTTGCTTAGATATGACGTACGTCCACTGCTTGAACGACATGTTCGGCACGGTATTCACAAACACTAGTGCGTGTCGTAATGGCACAGTAATCGCCGCTGATGCAAGATTGGCTGGAAGCTCGAGGGACCACTTGTTGAGGAGCTTCTTCCACGTCGACCACTGCTGAACGACATAATGAGGTGGCAGTTCTGTTTTGGGAGGCGCTAAAAGGTGATGGCATAGTCGATCAGCGAGGAAGCTAGCCAGCTGAAGCCATGACTCACGCAAGGCTAGTCCACCTGTGGTTCGTGCGAGACTTTGCTCCAACGCAAGTGCTCCAGGCACGACCGAGACTGGGGTCGAAGCTGCATTCGGCGTTGCCTCAACAGGTTGCATTCTCCATCTCCAACTGATGACATCAAACACAGATGAACGTTGGAACCGTCGAAGTTGGTCGTTTGTCGGAAGTAGCTGACCAGGCGCACCCTGCGCAAGGAGTTCCGCTGCCTGCTCCTGATTCTCCTCGACCTTCTCGCGCAATTCATCCACTCGCTTTGCAAGCCACGTCAGACCTTCGCCTGCTGCATTGTAAAGCGTACCGGCGATGTCTGAGACGACGTCCGCAGCGCTCTGCCAGACCTCAGGCGAGACGCCAAGTAGGTTCTGAATCGCGGTGGCGGCTCGGCCAATGCTCTGGTTTGTGGCCTCAGCTACCTTGGTGGTCTTGACCTGAACCGTTTGAACGAACTCAGGGACGAGCTCTGGTGGAAACAGAGGGCTGGGCATCAGTCTGCGATATGGTGTGTACGTCGTAGGGGGGGTGCCTTGGCACTGGCTGAACGCCGAAGGAATCGCACCGATGCGATATAGCTCAGGTTCCACCTGCTGCAGGATCTGCACGCGTTCTCCCATTCCGGCCACGATCGAGGTGGTGGTGTGGAATTCGGCCACGTCGAATAGTAGTTTCTCAAAGGGGGAGAGAGTGCAATGCACGCCGTTGCTACCTGAAATCGCTGACACGCCGCTTTCCCCATCGGCAGGTCCCAACCCCCCCAACCCCGCGCCGATCGCGGAGGAGGGACCAACCTCGTCGTCACTGGATTGGTTGTTGAGCATTCTCGCCATCTCTCGCAGGGTGTTGCGGGACGACATTGTGTCGTTCGAGTGTATATCTGTGGTTTCTGCCGAGATATGCGGTTTAATGTGGGAGATCTATGGTGCTACCTCGTATTTCAGACACCCAGCAGTGTGCAGTCAATGTCAGTTTTCCGTTCGAAGCAGGGGCACTTGGTTGGGTCTGAGCGGGAGCTTCATTCGGATGTTTAGCGGAAGCTTACGAGAGAAAGTGCCCTGCAACTATGCTCTCTACACTTTTTACGGTATTCTTCGTGCGTTTGATAGTAGAAAACGACCGCTCTCCCAGTGATCCTGTGAGTGAGCAGACCGACGACCATTCCAGAGGCATATTTCATCATACATTTCATAGATGTCATTGTCGCGCTACCTTCTATTGTATCGGCTCTCATATGACCCTTGCATCTCGTAAATGTGCGTGTATGTACCCTGTGATTGCAGAGAGCTCTGAAGTTCGGCTTGAGCACGAGCTCGAGAACAGAAACACCAGCAGTGTTCACCATGTCCCCAAATGATGGCCTAACGACGACTGCATAAAATACGTAACATGTATCGCTGTAACTGCATGACTTATCGCATTTGATACTGACGTGCGCCTGCCCCGCAACGCCTCGAAAATCAACTCCGAAACGCTCGAGCCAAAAGTCACAAAAAAACCGCTTGGTAAAGGATCGTGGTTAATCGGAATGGCATCCGTGTCCAGTGCTGAAACGAAGCAAGGTAAGTAATCTGTCTCGGTATGTTTTGAATCCACTCATTTACCTACCCTATCACTCCCGCTCATCCTGGAAACACCCCTAATATCTTACTTCACAACAGCCGAGTCGGGGCCGGCCCCGCATCCGGTCAGGCTCACCGCGCCGCTCACTGCGGAGCAGGCAAACGAGTTAATTCAGCAGAATGAAGAGCTAAGAACACGCCTGCGTGAGTTCAACCTTGCTCTCGACCGCCTCCTTCGCGCGAAACCAGGGTAAGTTAAATGATCTTGGAGTAACGGACGCCGCAGGCGTATATGCACGGCAATGCACGGCGGTCTAGTTCGAAAATATGATGTAGTGTATGGAACACACACTGATGCTCTTGATAAATCCAACATCACCCGACGATCTGTAGACAAAATCTTGCAAAGGCTGCTGGAAACATGCGCATCTGGCAGTCAGTGCAGGACGCCGAAGTCGCGAACCTGCACAAGCGCATGGACATTCTGCGTAAAGAAAATGAGGCGCTTCGCGCCGAGCGAGCCCGAGACACATCGGCTGACCGAATTGCCCAGCTTGAAAATGAACTGCGTGTGGCACAGCAGACCGAGAAGTCGCTAAGAGAGGAAATCAAAGTGCTGAATCTGGAGCTGAAGCGTGCACGCAAGTCGCTTGGTGACGCCCCCGACATGCTTTCAGCACTGCAAGCGCGCGAGGCCGCCGTTGAGGAGAAGATCCGAAAGTATCGTGAGCTTGTCAAACAGTACGTCGCTCGTCACGATCAAGACCAGAGGTTCATGCGCCAGCAGCAAAAGCAGATGGTAGATATGGATGCTCAACTTCGTGTGCTTAAGGGCGACTACGCACCAATCGTGCTTGCACCCCTGCCTCAGCCCATGATTCCCCCGAATGATCTGGATGATTCGAGTGTTTCTGGAACAGCAACATCAAGTGGACTGTCCACTTCAGGTTCGATTGGTCGAAACAACTCGCCTACTGCGCACGTCGGTCGAGGGTCACCAAGGCTATTCAGGCCGGGGCACGGAGCTGCACAGGGCGCATCGCCTAGGCTAAACGCATCTTCAAGTGATGCGGCCCCTAGTAACAGTAACAGCAGCAGCAGCGACGCTAACAACAGCAATACCAGTAGCAATCAGTCACAGGCTCCGGCCCCCTCCTCAACCTCCGCGGACCAACTTGACTTGGATGAGTAAGTGAACGATGGGACGGAAGCCTGGGCTCTCGACGAAGTGGCACTGACACTGTGTCAGACGGCCGCAACTGTGCTACCGGAGTGCTCAGTGAATGCTTTCCTCGACCATCATCTTAATCATGACAACCAGTTTATCTCACTTTCATGGTACAGCAACCCACTGAACTGCAATATGTGACTCCCTCTGTCCCAATACGTTTATTTACCCAAGCTACTCAGCATAGGTCTCACCCTCGAGCTAGCTGACCAACTGAATCGCAAGCTGATTAGCTGATTCTCTCTAGCGCTATTATTTCGCTTCTAGGTTTCGTGATCTGCTTTCTTTCATCATCATGTAATAACACAACTCAGCGATTCCGACCACTCACCCAAGTTCCTATCGGTTCTCTCTCCCCTATGTACTCTCCTCCTCGAACGGCATGGATGGCGTTACGGAAGTAAGTGGTCGTTCACAACAATACAAACTAACTTGTCGAATGTTTGAGATGCTTGTCAGTTTCTAATTTGGACCATCCGTCGAGTCACTTCTAGCAGTAGAGCTGTTGTGCAGGACACGTGTTGAACTTGAAGAAACGCGGGGCTTGGCCGAGACATCCCCAGCTCCACTCCCTGGATCACTTCCATTGCCACATCCGGAGAGACGACGTAAAAACCCGCCCAAGTGTGTCTCCCACTCCATCCCTCAATTCAACGAGGCCACAAGGAAGGATGGAACTAGGAGCTCAAACAGCTCGGGAGAGGTATGAGATCGCTCGCCTGGCCTGCGATGAGGAGTTCTTAAGCCGAGTCTTCATCAATGGACGATCGTTTCGGCACTGGACAGATCAACCTGTTCGACGCGAACTCTTGACACAAATTTATGACCTAAGCAAGTGGTGTCCAACCTCTTACAATATCGCCCCGCTTCGAGTGACCTATATAACATCGCCTCAGGCTAAAGCAAAGCTTCTGCGTTGTGTGCCAAACATCAGCAAGGTTGACATCCAAGACGCACCTGTCATTGCAATTTTATCCGCAGATCTCAATTTCTTCAACCATGGGGAGTCCGTGGGACTCGATGCTGCGGGAGTTGCTTGGTTTCGACGCAGTCGCGACGTGGCTTCAAGGGAGGTGCTATACAACGCGAAACTGATGTTTGGCTTCTTCATGATTGCCTCTCGCATGCTGGGCCTAGATATTGCTCCGCTTTGGCCTCATGTATGGAATCAAAGTCAGATCGATGAGGCGTTCTCTGATGGGAATCCAAACTGGTCTCATTGGCGACCGTTCTTGGTTTGTACGTTAGGCTACGCAGATAAATCGCGTGGGGCCTTGGCGCCTCGCAGCCCTAGATTGCCATTCAACCGGGCTGCAGTAGTTTA
>Ga0182741_1003825_pt1 | contig 15502 bp, 12 predicted proteins | sample eDN5th37CBELigOP_FD_128874 | JGI IMG/M metagenome (GOLD analysis project Ga0182741, IMG submission 128874) | Enriched Organic Plus compost microbial communities from Emeryville, California, USA - eDNA 5th pass 37_C BE-Lig OP (version 2) (version 2) ...
GGGCTCGTCGAGCAGGATGGCTTCCGGATTGCCCATGAGTGTCCGGGCGATGGACAGCATCTGCTGTTCGCCCCCCGACATCTCGTTGCCGCGCCGCCCGCGCATGGCCGCCAGGTTCGGGAAGAGGCGGAAGAGCCGCTCCGGGGTCCAGGGGGAACGACCGGCGCGGCCCGGGCGGCGGCCGACCTCCAGGTTCTCCTCAACGGTCAGGTCAGTGAAGATGCGCCGGTCCTCCGGCACGTAGCCGAGCCCGAGACGGGCGATCCTGTAAGGGGGCAGTCCCAGGATCGGGCGGTCCAGGAAGGTGAGGCGCCCGGCCGCGGCCGGCACGAGGCCGAGAATGGCCTTGAGCGTGGTGGTCTTTCCGGCGCCGTTGCGGCCGATCAGGGCCGTCACCTCGCCGGAGCGCAGCTGGAACGAGAGCCCGAACAGCACCTGGGCGCGTCCATAGGAGGCGGTCAGCCCTTCCACATCCAGCAGGGGCGGGCTCATGCGGGCCTCCCCGGAAGGGGCTGAAGGGCGTGGGCGTCGCCCAGATAGGCCTCCCGAACCCGGGGATCCCGCCGGATCTCCTCCGGGCTCCCGGCCGCGATGATCTCCCCGCGCAGGAGCACCAGGACCCGGTCCGCATGGCCGAAGACCACGTCCATGTCGTGCTCGGTGAACAGCACTCCGATTTTTCGGGCGCGGGCGATGGAGTCCGTCAGTTGCATCAGGGCGGAGCGTTCCCTGGGCGCCATGCCGGCGGTCGGCTCGTCCATGAGGATGAGCTTGGGGGCGCCCGCGAGCGCGATGGCGAGTTCCGCCCGCTTCACGTCCCCATAAGCCAGCTCCGCGCAGGAGCGGTCGGCCGCCTGTTCCATGCCGACCTGCGACAGGAGTGCCATGGCCACGTCCCGGTGGCGCCGCCGCGCCGCGCCCCACAGCGCCGCGCTCTCATTGTGGTGGCTGAGGAGCGCCATCTGCACGTTCTCGGCCACCGTCATGGACAGGAATGCCTGCGCAACCTGGAAGGTCCGGCCGATCCCCTTCCGGAACCGCTCCTGCGGCGACGCATGGGTGATCGGCGCGCCGTCGAGGAGGATGCGTCCGGCATCGGCCTTCAGCTGACCGCCGATCATGTTGAACACGGTGGATTTTCCGGCGCCGTTGGGACCGATGAGGGCGACCATTTCGCCCCTCTCGACCGTGAAGGCGACATCCCGCGCCGCCGTGACGGCGCCGAAGGATCGTGTCAGGCCGTGAACGTCGAGCAGGGTCATGCGCGCTCCTCGCGCCAGCGGGCGAGGGTGCCGACGAGGCCGTGGGGGAACACCAGCACCATAGTGATGATGCTCAGGCCCAGGAACAGGCGCCAGAAGGACGTCAGGGGCATGATCCAGTCGCGCAGGGCATGCAGGATCGCGGCGCCGACCGGTGCGCCTGCAATCGTCTGGATGCCGCCGAGGAGGAGCATCGTGAGGGCGTCGACCGAGGTCGGGATGCCGAGCAGGCTCGGATCGACCGAGCCGCGCGAGAAAGCATAAAGCCCGCCGGCCAATCCCGCGCTCGCGCCCGCGATCGTGAAGGCCATCCAGCGGTGCCGGCGCAGATGCAGCCCAATGGCCTCGGCGCGCGCCTCGGAGTCGCGGGCGGCGCGGAGGGCGTAGCCGAAGGGCGAGTCGATCAGGCGCGTCAGCAGGAACAGGGCCGCGGTCGTCACCACCAGGGTGAGAAGATAATAGGCGCTGCGTGCGCCGATCCAGGCCGGCGGCCAGACGCCGACGATTCCATTGTCGCCGCCGGTGACCTCGACCCACTGGAACGCCACCGCATAGAGGATCTGCGCGGCCGCGAGGGTCATCATGGCCAGATAGATGCCGGACAGGCGCACCACGAAGGCGCCAATCAGCGCGCCGCCGGCGGCCGCAAGGAGCACCCCGAGGGGCAGGGCCGCGCCCATGGGAGCGCCGAGCCACTTGACCGCCAGGGCTGCCCCGTAGGCGCCGAGCCCGAAGAAGGCCGCATGGCCGAAGCTGACGAGGCCGCCGACGCCGATGAGGAGCTGCAGGCTGAACGCGAAAAGGGCGAAGATCAGGATCTCGATCGCGACCTTGAGCAGATAGGCATCCGCCACCAGGGGAAGCAGGGCGAGGAGCAGGGGGACTGCAAGCCAGGCGAGGCTCTCGTAGCGCGACGGCTTGCGGCTGGCGATGCCGACCGCATGGGATCCGCCGACGATCTCCGGCCGCCCGAAGAGCCCGTAGGGCCTCACGGCGAGCACCACCGCCATGAGCAGGAACACGACCACGAGGGTGCTCTTGGGAAAGATCAGGATGCCGAAGGCCTGGAGCTGGCCGATGATGAGCGCCGCCAGGAAGGCCCCCGGAACGCTGCCCATGCCGCCGACGACCGTGACGACGAAGCACTCGGCGATGATCGACAGGTCCATGCCCGTATTCGCCGCGACGCGCGGAATCTGCAGCGCGCCGCCGAGGCCGGCCAGAAAGGCGCCGAGGAACAGGGTGCCGGTGAACAGGAGCGCCTGGTTCACGCCGAGGGCCGCGACCATGTCCCGGTCCTGGGTCGCGGCGCGCACGAGGATTCCAAAGCGCGTTTTGCGCAGGAGGAGCCAGACGAGGCCGAGCACGACCGGTCCCGCGGCGATGAGCACGAGCTCATAGGAGGGGAAGCGCCGCCCGAGGATCTCGACAGGCTGGCGCAGGCCCGGCGCGCGGGGTCCCAGGATGTCCTGCGGCCCGAAGACCTGCACCACCACGTCCTGGAGCACCAGGACGACCCCGAAGGTGGCAAGCAGCTGGAAGAGTTCCGGCGCATGATAGATGCGCCTCAGGAGCAGGATCTCGAGCAGGATGCCGATCACGCCCACCAGGAGCGCCGAGGCCAGGATGCCGACCCAGAAGGCCGTCGGCCCATAGGAGAGTTCGAGGAGCCGCGGCACCAGCGTCGCGGCCGTATAGGCGCCCACCATGTAGAGGGAGCCGTGGGCGAAGTTGACGATCCGCGTGACGCCGAAGACGAGGGTAAGCCCGCAGGCCGTGATGAAGAGGGACGAGGCGCTGGCGAGTCCATTCAGGGCCTGGATGGCGAGAAACGACGGATCCATGAAGGCTAACCTTCCCTCCGGCGGAGGGCGGACGCGCGTGGCGGCATGGAAGCGTCAGTCCTTCCGAGCGGCCTTCACGTCGGCCTCGGACGGCATGAAGGATGCGCCGTCATTGTACGTCCAGTCCGTCATGCCGCCGGTCGCGCCCTTGAGGACGAGCTTGCCGACCCAGGCTCCCATGGTCGACTGGTTGTCGATGCCACGCATGGTCACGGGGCCGATGACCGTGTCGAACTTGGCGTCCTCGAGAGCCTTGATGAGGGCATCCGTCTCCACGGAGCCGGCGCGCTCGATGGTGTCCCGGATCATGTACACGGTGATGTAGCCGAGAAGCGAGCCGAGGCGCGGCGTGTCCTTGTACTTCGCCCGATAGGCGTCCACGAAGGCCTTGTGCTTGGGCTCCGTGATCTCGTCCCAAGGATAGCCAGTGACCGTCCAGCCTTCCGGGATCTCGTCCTTGAGGGGCAGGAGCCATTCGGGCTCACCGGTCAGCAGCGACAGGATGCTCTTGCCCTCGAACAGGCCGCGCGCATTGCCCTCGCGGACGAATTGTGTGAGGTCGGGCCCGAAGGTCACGTTGAAGATCCCGTCGGGCTTCGCCTGTTCGAGCGCCGATACGGTCGCGCCGGCCTCGATCTTGCCGAGGGCCGGATATTGCTCGGCGACGATTTCCGCGCCCGGCACGCGCTCCTTGATGAGCCGCTTGAACACCTCGGCGGCCGATTGGCCGTATTCGTAATTGGGCGCCACGATGGCCCAGCGCTTCGCGCCCGAGGCCTTGGCCTGATCGACCAGCATGCCGACCTGCATGTAGTTGTTCGGCCGGACGCGGAACGTGTAGCGGTTGCCCTGCGCCATGGTGATGGCGTCGGTGAGCGGCTCGGTGGCGATGTAGAGGATCTTCTTCTGGTTGGCGTAGTCCGCCATCGCGACGCCGACATTCGACAGGAAGGAGCCGAACAGGAAGGAGACGCCCTCCCGCGTCACCAGCTCCTCCGCCACGCGCGTGGAATCGCCGGTCGTGGCGCCATCGTCCCGGGAGATGATCTCGATCTTGCGCCCGAGCACGCCGCCCTTGGCGTTGATCTCGTCGAGGGCCAGTTGCCAACCCTGACGATAGGGCACCGTGAAGGCGGCCCATTTGCTGTAGGAGTTCAGCTCGCCGATCTTGATCGGGGCAGGCTGCGCCTGAGCAGCGGGACTTGCGAGCGCCAGCCCCAGTCCAAGAGCCAGCCAGCGGATCGTCAATGTCTTCGCCATGAGGATTCCCCACCATAGGACCAGGGAGGATCTAGGACCATTTGCGCCCGGAAGGAAGCCACAATTGTCGCAGCGCGGGGAATTCCCGCCTTGCTGCCGGAACGGCGACAAGCCACTCTTGCGCTCTGTGCACCAGGGTCTTCCGCCCCAGACCTTGCTCTCGAAGGTGGGCGGGAGGGGGTTGAACCGCTGCAATTCCGGCCGAATTACCGGCAGAGCGCCAGGCTTTCCAGGAAAGGGGACCGATGAGCCATCCGATCGTCTATCCGAAGGTCCCTCACGTGGCCGTGGCAAGCGCCTGCATCCTGGGCGAGGGCATCGTCTGGGACTACCGCACGGATACGCTCCTCTGGGTCGACATCAAGGGGCCGGGCATTTGGCATTACAAGCCCTCCACCGGGGAGCACGGGCACATTCCGGCTCCGGAGACGGTCGGCTTCGTCCTGCTGACCCCCGAACCGGACGTGGTGGTGGCGGGCTTCAAGTCGGGCCTTGCCCGCTTCGACATGAGGAGCGGCAAGTCCACGCCCCTCGTGGCCCCCGAGCCGGACCAGCCGGACAACAGGCTCAACGACGGCTGCGTGGGACCCGATGGCTGCATTTATTTCGGCACCATGCATGATCCGGAAACGGCGCCGACAGGCGCCTTCTGGCGCTGGGATGGGCACGCGCTCTCGCGCATTTACGGGAGCACCGTCGTCACCAACGGCCCGGTCTGCAGCCCCGACGGGAAAACGCTCTATGCGACCGACACCACGAACCGGACCATTCTGGCCTTCGAGCGGGACGGCGAGCGGCTCGGCGAGCCTCGGGTCTTCGTCACGTTCGAGCAGGGCTGGGGCCACCCGGACGGTATGACGGTCGACCACAGGGGCCATCTTTGGGTCTGCCATTGGGGCGGGTCGCGCATCACCCGCTTCACGCCCGAAGGAAGGGCCGAGATGGTGGTGCCGGTGCCCACGGCCCAGGTCACCAACTGCGCTTTCGGTGGGCCCGACCTGACGACCCTCTACATCACCACGGCGGGCATCGGCCACGATCCCCATACGGACCCCATGGCAGGGCATCTCTATGCGGTCGAGACAGGCACCCACGGCATCAGGGCCCACATCTTCGAGGGATAGGCATGGCGATCGACCATTTTGGAACCCTCGACGGGCGGGACGTGTGGGAGATCACGCTGACCGGCCCCGACGGGATGGAATTGCGCGTCCTGACCTGGGGAGCGGTCATCCGGGATCTGATCGTGCCGGCGCGACAGGGGCCTCAGCCCGTCGTGCTCGGCCTCAACTCCATCGCGGATTACAAGGCCCATTCCCCATATTTCGGCGCCATTGTCGGCCGCTATGCCAACCGGATCGGGCAGGCGCGCTTCACCCTGGACGGGCATGAATACACGCTCGATGCCAATGAAGGGCGGAACCAGCTCCATGGCGGAACGGACGGGTTCGGGACCCGGCACTGGACGATCGTCGAACAGCAGCGGTCCAGCGTGACGCTCTCCCTGGTGTCGGACGACGGTGACATGGGCTATCCGGGGCGTCTCGTTGCCACCTGCACCTATTCCCTGCTCCCCGACGCCACGGTGCGGATCGTGCTGGAGGCGACCTGCGACCAGCCGACGCCCGTCAACCTCACCACCCACGGCTACTTCAACCTGGACGGCAGCCTCGACATCTGCTCGCACCACCTGACGATTGCGGCCGACTACGTTACCCCGACCGCATCGGACCTTATCCCGACCGGCGAGATCCGGCGCGTGGCGGCCACGCCCTACGATTTCCGCAACCAGCGACCGATCGGCGCGGCGGAGCTGCTGCGGGAGCGGACCGTCTACGACATCAACTACGTGCTGCGCGGCCCCTGGGGAACGCTCCGGCATGCGGCCACGCTGCAATCCCTTACGTCCGGCCTGGCCATGGAGCTCTGGACGACGGAGCCCGGGGTCCAGTTCTATGACGGGCACATGCTCGAGATCCCGGTTCCCGGCCTGAACGGTGCCCATTACGGCCCCCATGCGGGCCTCTGCTTGGAGCCGCAGAGATTCCCCGACGGCCCCAATAACGCCCACTTTCCCTCCTGTATTCTCGGTCCAGGATCGGTATCCCGGCAGATCAGCGAACTTCGATTCGCTTCCGTCTGATGGGAACTTTGCCGCTCGATGGGCTGTTGATTCCGAAAGGCGCTCCCTCTGGGGACGCAACCAGAGGGAAACCCATATGCCGGTGCTCGACGCGAATGCCCTGAAGACGGATCCGCAGGGAGCGGCTTTTCTTTTGGGCGTTCTTCGCCAGTCGAATCAGGCTCGGACCAGCCCGCAAAAGGCGGCGCCGGTCGACCGCAGGACCCCTTGCGCGGTCAAGCTGCGCGAATGGCGGACGCCGATCGTCCCGGCCCTTTGAGGCTTTATGCTTCCTCCGCTCCTGGAGCGGCCAATCCCCGCTTTGCCAGAAGAGCCTCGGCGGTCGGCAGACGACCGCGGAAGGCGCGGTAGGCATCTGCAGGATCGCGCAGGTTGCCGGCGGAATAGATGTAGCGCTTCAGCCGCGCCGCCGTCTCGCCATCGAAGACGTTTCCGGTCTCCTCGAAAGCGTTGAACGCATCCGCGTCGAGGACCTCCGACCACAGATAGCTGTAATAGCCTGACGAATAACCATCGCCCGCGAAGACATGGGTGAAATGCGGCGTGCGGTGGCGCATGACGATCTCGCGTGGCATCCCGATCCGGTCGAGAGAGGCGCGCTCGAAGGCGGATGCATCTACATGCGCCGCATCCGTAAGCCGGTGCAGGTCGAGATCGACGAAGGCGGAGGCGAGATACTCCACGGTCGCAAAGCCCTGGTTGAAGTTTCGCGCTGCCATTAACCGGTCAAGGAGCGCCTCAGGAATGGGCTCGCCGGTCCTGTAATGGGTCGCGAAGCGACGCAGAATCTCCGGCCGCGACAGCCAGTGCTCGTAGAGTTGGGACGGCAGCTCGACGAAGTCGGTCGAAACGCCCGTTCCGGCCAGGAGAGGATAGGTCACGTCGGAGAGCAGGCCGTGGAGCGCATGGCCGAATTCGTGGAAGAGCGTCTTTGCGTCGTCGAAGCTGAGGAGGGATGGCTCGCCCCGGCCGCCTTTGGAGAAATTCATGACGTTGACGATGATCGGGCGGACATCACCGGTCAGCTTCTCCTGCGAGCGGAAAGCGCTCATCCACGCGCCGCTGCGCTTGGAGGGACGTGCGAAGTAATCCCCGATGAAGATCCCGATGAGTGTTCCGGCCGCATCGACGACCTTCCAGGCACGGATGTCGGGATGGTAGCGCGGGAAATCCTGCAATTCCTGGAAGTTCAGGCCGAAGAGCCTGTTCGCTGTCTCAAAGGCCGCCTCGATGATCCGGTCAAGCTGGAAGTACGGCTTGATCGCTGCCTCGTCGAGATCGTGCCGCGCGATGCGGACCTGCTCGGCATAATAGCGCCAGTCCCAGGGCTCGATGACGATGTTGTCGCCTTGCGTCTGGGCATGGGCCTGGAGGTCGTCCCGCTCCTCCATCGCACGCCGCCGTGCCGGCGCCCAGACTTCATCGAGGAGCGAGCGCACCGCCTCCGGGGTCTTGGCCATGGTGTCGGCCAACTTGAAGTCCGCGAAGGTCTCATAGCCCAGAAGCTTCGCGCGCTCGGCGCGCAGCCGAACCATCTCGGCGATGATGGCCGTGTTGTCCGTGGCGCCGCCGCCTTCTCCGCGGCGGATCCAGGCCTTGAAGGCCTGCTCCCGCAGGTCCCGGCGACTCGAAAACTGCAGGAACGGCTCGATGCTGGAGCGTGACAGGGTGATGACGTATTTCCCCGCAAGGCCGCTATCGGCCGCGGCCTGCGCGGCTGCATCCCGCAGGAAAGGCGGCAGACCCGCCAGATCCTCGCCGTTCTCGAGGACGAGGCGATAATCCCTCTCGTCGGCGAGGACGTTTTGGGAGAACTGGGTGCCGAGGCTGGCCAGACGCTCGGTGATGGCCGCGAGCCGTGCCTTGTCCTCCGCTCCGAGGCGGGCTCCGGCCCGCACGAAGATCGTATGATAGCGGTCGAGAAGGCGCGCCTGTTCGGACGAGAGGCCGAGGCAGTCCTTGTCCCGGTGGAGCGCGTCCACGCGATGGAACAGGGCCTCGTTCATGAAGATGCTGTTGCGATGCTTGGCGAGGCGCGGTGCCATCTCGCGCTCGATGGCCTGAATCGCATCATTCGTGTGCGATCCGGCCAGATTGAAGAAGACGCCGCCGACGCGCTTCAGCGTTGCACCGCTGCGCTCCAATGCCTCGACCGTATTGGCGAATGTCGGCGCCTCGGTGTCTGCCGCAAGGGAATCGATCTCCGCTTTCTGCTCCGCAATGGCTGCGTCGAAAGCCGGCCCATAATGCTCCGGTGCGATGCTCTCGAAGGGCGGGATTCCGTAAGGAGTCGCCCATGGCTCGAGGAGGGGGTTCGATGAGCGATTCGCGTCCGACGGTGCCATGGCAATCCTCGTTCCTGCCGTTTCCGGGTCTCTTTTAGCCGTCTCGCCCGCCGGTCGAAAGGGTCAACGGCTCGGGCGACAGATGGCGTTGCAGGAAGGCCAGCACGCGCTGTGTCGCATCCTCCCGGGCAGTCTCATGAAACCCATGTCCCTCGCCTGGGTAAACCTTGATCTCGTAGGGAACGGCTTTTTGCCGGAGCAGGGTCTCGATGGCATAGGCATTCGCCACGGGCACGACCGGGTCCATAGCGCCATGCAGGATGAGGGTTGGCGGCAGCCGTGTGTCGGGAGCAACGACACCCTGCGGGAGAGGCCCGAAGAAACTGACCAGGGCCGCGATCTGCCCGTTCGCGCCGGACACCGCCAGTCCCAGCGCCGCCCCGAGGGAGATTCCCACGAGGCCGACCTTTTCGGATTCGGCTCTTTCGGTGGCCCATGCGAGGGCATCCCGCACGGTTTCGGCCCAGGGCAGGAAGTTCTGGAACAGGGTCGCGAAGGAAGCCCGCCGCTCCCCCGTACGGTCGAGGTAATGAACGAGGTTGACCTGGAAGCCGGAAGCCGCGATTGCGCGCGCGCCTTCCCGGTACCGGTTGTTAAAGCCGAGCCCGTCGGCGCCGTGGAGCATGACCACGGACGGGGCCCGCACCTGCCTACCGGGCTCGAACACGTCCACCGTGATGGCCTTTCCGCCGCTCGAAAAGCTCCGGCGGGTTTCTGTCACCGACATGGGCTCAGGTTCTCCGTTGAGGGCCAAGGCAGGCCGAAAGGCGACGGGCAGGGTGGCCGCAAAGGGAGGGCCGACCAGAAGCCTTCGCCGGGAGGCTCATGGGGTGCTCGTGGGGGTTGTCTGCAAAGCAGCCTGCGGGTAGCGCCAGATCCGACGGCGAGCAAGGCGGGGACGTCGGGTGGCAGGATGCTGGGTCTCATTCCTCAATTGAGATGGGGTACGTGCGCCAGCGGGCCAGAGGGCAAAAGGTCCCATCCGACTTCGGACACTCGTGAAACGGCCAAGGATCGAATCGCCGCCGACGGGCGTTGTAGGAGATGGCCAGGAGCCTTTGCTCCGATCCCGGAGAAGAGAAAACCCCTCATGAGCATCCCGTCTTCCACGCCACCGCAGGCCGAGGTTCCGCCTCCGAGCGTGCCCGGGATCTCAGGGCTGATGACCCTGATCGTCGGAATCGTCGTCCTCGCGGCCCTCTATATCGGCAAGGATGTGTTTCTGCCGATCGTGCTTGCGATCCTGCTCGCCTTCGTGCTCGCCCCCTTTGTGGAGATCATGCGGCGATGGCATCTGGGCCGTATTCCGTCCGTCATCATCGCCGTGCTCGTCGCCCTGGGGATCATTCTCTCGTTAGGCGGCATCATCGGCTTCCAGCTTGCGGGCCTGGCCTCCGACATCCCGCGCTACCAATTCACGATCAAGGAAAAGGTCGGCTCTCTGCGCGAAGGATCGATCGGGCGGCTGCCGGCTCTTTTGAAGAATATGGGACGCGAGCTCGATCGCGCCGTCCAGGAAAAGCCGGAGGAGAAGCAGGCGGCGCCGGCTTCGCCTGCCGCGCCGCAGGAAGCCGAAGGAACCGGTCCGCTTCCGGTCGAGGTGCATCAGCCCGAACCGACGCCTGTCGAGCTGGCACGCAACTTCCTGCTGCCCCTGCTGCAGCCGCTTGCCACCATGGGCATCGTCTTCGTGGTGCTGGTCTTCATCCTGCTTCAGCGGGAGGACCTGCGTGACCGCATGATTCGCCTGTTCGGCTCGAGCGATCTCCATCGCACCACCATCGCCATGGATGATGCCGCGCGGAGGCTGAGCCGCTACTTCCTGATTCAGCTCGGTCTCAACACCGCATTCGGCGTCTTCGTCGCCATCGGCCTGTGGATCATCGGCGTGCCGAGCCCGCTACTTTGGGGCGTGTTTGCGACGCTGATGCGGTTCGTGCCCTATATCGGATCGTTCATTGCTGCGGCCTTTCCGATCATGCTGGCCGCCGCCGTGGATCCCGGCTGGTCGATGGCCCTGATGACCGCAGCCCTCTTCCTCATCGGCGAGCCTCTGATGGGGCATGTGATCGAGCCTGTCGTCTACGGCCAGAGCACGGGCCTCTCGCCTTTCGCGGTGGTCCTCTCGGCGATTTTCTGGACCTGGATCTGGGGGCCCGTGGGCCTACTCATCGCGACGCCCCTGACCCTCTGCCTGGTGGTGCTGGGCCGGCATGTGGAGAGACTGGAGTTCCTCGACGTCCTCCTCGGCGACAGGCCTGCGCTGACACCGGCCGAAAATCTCTACCAGCGCATGCTGGCCGGCGATCCGGACGAGGCGCTCGAATCGGCCGAAGTCCTGCTGCGGGAGCGCTCCCTGACGTCCTATTACGACGAGGTCGCCCTCAAGGGGCTGCAGCTCGCGGCCAACGATGCGGGGCGCGGGGTGCTGACCGTTCACCAGCTCGAGCGGGTGAAGGATGTGGTTGGCGCCCTGATCCTCGATCTCGACTCCCATGACGATGCCGAGCCGGAGCGCAAGGAGACAGAGGACGAGCCGGTGGCCTCTCCCGTGAGCGAAAAGCCCGCCATCAAGGGGCCTGCCATCGCGCAGACCCCGCCCGTGGTTGCCCCGATTCCCGAAGATTGGCAGGCCCCGGGGGCCGTTCTCTGCATCGCCGGCCGCGGCCCTCTCGACGAGGCTGCCGCCGCCATGCTGTCGCAGCTGGCCACCAAGCATGGGCTGGGCACCCGCGTCGTGCCTTATGAAGCGGTATCAAGGGCCGGTATCGCGACGCTCGACACGGCGAACGTCCGGATGATCTGTCTGTCGTACCTGGAGATCGGCGGCACGCCCGCCCATCTGCGCTATCTTCTCCGCCGTCTTAAGAACCGGATGCCTGATGTGCCGATCCTGGTCGGCCTCTGGCCTGCCGATGACGCGGTGCTGAGCAACCAGAGCCGGCAGGCCTCCCTCGGAGCGGATTACTACGTGTCCTCCCTGCGCGAGGCCGTCATCCTTTGCGTGAAGAGCGCCACGGGCGAGGAGAAGGAGCATGCCGACAAGGCCGCTCCCTCGCAGCCGCAGAGCGCAATGGGGCCTGAGCGCCTGCCGCTTCCAGCCTAGATCATCGTGCGGAAAAAAGGTTTCCGCACGATGCGCCGAGGATCGTCTCAAACGGGCTGTTCGCGAAGGAAGTCTTCAGCGTAGTGACAGGCCACAAGGCGTCCGTCGAGCGGGCGCAGCGCCGGTCGCTCGGCCCGGCAGCGATCGGTCACATAGGGGCAGCGCGTCGAGAACACGCAGCCCTGCGGCGGATTGAGCGGCGAGGGCAGCTCACCCTTCAGGACGATGCGCTTGGTCTTCTTGCCCGAGATGCCGGGCGTCGAGGACAGGAGCGCCTGCGTATAGGGATGTAAGGGGCGCGCGTAAATGCGCTCCTTCGGTCCCTGTTCCACCGCATGGCCGAGATACATCACGAGCACATCGTCCGCGATGTGACGGACCACGCCCAGATCGTGCGAAATGAAGAGATAGGCGAGGCCTAGCTCCTGTTGCAGATCGGCCAGGAGATTGAGAACCTGGGCCTGGATCGACACGTCGAGCGCCGAGACGGGCTCGTCCGCCACCACCAGCTTGGGCGAAAGCATCAAGGCCCTGGCGATGGCGATGCGCTGGCGCTGGCCGCCCGAGAACATGTGCGGATAGCGGCTGTAATGCTCGGGGCGCAGGCCCACCTTCGCCATCATGGCCCGTGCCCGCTCGGTGCGCTCGGCGGCCGAGAGGCTGGTGTTGATGGCGAGCGGCTCCTCCAGGATCGTCCCGACTTTCTTGCGCGGATTGAGCGATCCATAGGGGTTCTGGAACACGAGCTGCACCGTGCGGCGCAGGTCCTTCGCCCGGCCGGCAGGTGGATGGATGGCATCCATGCCGTCGAGGTTCAGGGTGCCCTCGGTCGGCTTCTCGATGAGGGTGACCATGCGCGCGAGGGTGGACTTGCCGCATCCGGATTCGCCGACCACCGCCAGGGTCTTGCCGGGCGCGATGGAGAACGAGACGCCGCCCACGGCCTGCAGGCGGCCGGGCTCCTTGAACAGGCCGCGCCGCACTTCGTAGACGCGCTTGAGATTGTTGGCTTCGACAACGGGCGCGGTCACGATGCAGCCTCCGTGCCAAGGGGATGATCGGCCTCGATCCGGGCCGTTCGGCTCGGGTCACCGAGGGGGTAGTGGCAGCGGATCTGTCCGCCGGCCCAGGGGCGCAGCTCGGGGCGCACGTTGCGCGAGTGCTCCGTCGCATACTTGCAGCGTGGGCTGAACAGGCAGCCCTTTGGCCGGTCATAGAGCCCCGGCACGACGCCCGGAATGGTCGAGAGGCGCCCGCCTTCGCTGTTCTCCGGTAGCGCCGCCAGAAGGGCGGCCGTATAGGGGTGCTGCGGCGAGGCGAAGAGATCCTCCGCGGCGCGCTCCTCCATGATCTGGCCCGCATACATGACCATGATGCGCTTGGCCGTCTCGGCGATCACGCCCATGTCGTGCGTGATCATGACGAGAGCCATGTTGCGCTCCTTCTGCAGATTGCTCAGCAGGTCGAGGATCTGCGCCTGGATGGTCACGTCGAGAGCGGTCGTCGGCTCGTCCGCGATGAGAAGCTTCGGGTTGCAGGCGATCGCCATGGCGATCATGACGCGCTGGTTCATGCCGCCCGAGAGCTGGTGCGGGAAGGCGGACAGGCGGCTTTCGGACGACGGGATGCCGACCTGTTCCAGCAGCTCGATGGCCCTGCGATGCGCGGCCTTGCGGTCCATGCCCTCGTGCAGGCGAAGGGTTTCCTTCAGCTGGAAGCCGATGGTGAAGCATGGGTTCAGGCTGGTGGTCGGCTCCTGGAAGATCATCGCGACGTCCTTGCCCGTGAGCTTGCGGCGCTCACGGTCGGAGATCGTCAGGAGATCGCGCCCGTTGAACGAGAGCTTGTCAGCCCTCACCCGCCCAGGGAATGGGACGAGGCCCATGAGCGCCAGCATCGTGACGCTTTTCCCTGAGCCGGATTCGCCCACCACGCCGAGGATTTCGCCTTCGTCGAGCTTGAGGCTGACGCCGTCCACGGCACGCATGATGCCGCCTTGGGTCGGAAATTCGACCGAGAGGTTTTCGATTTCGAGCAGAGCCATGATCAACGCTTCAATTTGGGATCCAGGGCGTCGCGAAGGCCATCGCCCAGGAGGTTGAACGCCAGCACCGTGATGAGGATCGCAAGGCCCGGGAAGGTGACCACCCACCAGGCGCGCAGCACGAATTCGCGCGCATCCGCCAGCATGGTGCCCCATTCCGGCGCCGGCGGCTGGGCACCGAGCCCGAGGAAGCCGAGCGCCGCAGCGTCGAGGATCGCGGTCGAGATGCCGAGGGAGGCCTGCACGATCAGGGGTGCCGTGCAGTTGGGCAGCACTTCCTTGAACATGAGGCGGAGCGTGCCGGCTCCGCTGACTCGCGCGGCCGTGACGTAATCCTTCGACGTCTCGGTGATGACGGCGGCGCGCGCCAGGCGGACGTAATGGGGCAGGATCACCAGCGCGACGGCGAGCATCGAGTTGATGAGGCCCGGACCCAGGACCGCGACGACGACGATGGCCAGGAGGAGGCTCGGAAGGGTCAGGATGATGTCCATCAGGCGCATGATGAAGATCTCGGTCACGCCGCGGGTGAAGCCCGCGACGAGGCCGAGCACGGTCCCGAGGACGATCGAGATCGACACGATCACGATGCCGATCAGCAGCGACAGACGCGAGCCGTAGATCAGCCGCGAGAGGATGTCGCGACCGATCGGATCCGTCCCGAGCGGATAGGCGAGGCTTCCGCCCTCCTGCCAGAACGGCGGCTTGAGCGCGATGGAGGTGTCCGTGACATAGGGCGAATGCGGCGCGATGACATCGGCGAGGAGCGCCACGATGACCACGAACGCGATGACGACGAGGCCCGCGACCGCGCCCCTGTTGGCGCTGAAATATCCCCAGAACTCGCGCAAGGGGTGTGGCGGTGTTGCCGTCGGCGCAGCCGCGGCAGGAGCTTCCATGATTTCTGCGGTCATCGGTTATGCCTGATGCGCGGATTGATAAGGCCATAAGCGAGGTCGACGAAGAGGTTGACGCTCATCACGACGACGCCGAGGAGCAGGGCGCCGCCCTGCAGCACCGGGTAGTCCCGACGGAAGATCGCGTCGATCAGCCACTTGCCGACCCCCGGCCAGGAGAAGATCGTCTCGGTCAAGATGGCGCCCGTGAACAGGACGCCGACCTGCAGGCCGATGACGGTGACGACGGGAATGAGCGCATTGCGCAGAGCATGCAGGGCGATCACCCGATAGCGGGACAGGCCCTTCGCCTTTGCGGTGCGGATATAATCCTCGCCCAGGACCTCCAGCATGGCGGAGCGCGTCATGCGGGCGATCACCGCGAGCGGCACGGTGCCGAGCACGATGGTCGGAAGAATGAGGTGCTCTACGGCCGACGCGAAGGCGCCTTCTTCACCCGAAAGGAGGCTGTCGATGAGCAGGAAGCCTGTCACCGGCTCGATGTAGTAGAGAACGTCGATCCGGCCCGAAACGGGGGTCAGGTCGAGCTGCACCGAGAAGACCAGGATCAGGATCAGGCCCCACCAGAAGATCGGCATAGA
>Ga0182741_1003826_pt1 | contig 15482 bp, 11 predicted proteins | sample eDN5th37CBELigOP_FD_128874 | JGI IMG/M metagenome (GOLD analysis project Ga0182741, IMG submission 128874) | Enriched Organic Plus compost microbial communities from Emeryville, California, USA - eDNA 5th pass 37_C BE-Lig OP (version 2) (version 2) ...
CGACCTTCACACGCTCTATTGGCTGGCCAAGTACCTTGCCGGTGGCCCCGGCGTCGGCGACCCGATCGTGCAGCCCATCTTCACGAGCGAGGAGCAGACGACCTTCCGGCGCTGCGAGGACTTCCTCTGGACAGTGCGCTGCCACCTGCACTTCCTCACCGGTCGGCCCGAGGAGCGGCTGACCTTCGAGTACCAGCCGCAGCTCGCCGCGATCCTCGGCTATGCGAGCCGCCTCGGTCTCAAGTCCGTCGAGCGCTTCATGAAGCACTATTTCATGGTCGCCAAGGATGTCGGGGACCTGACGACGGTGCTCTGCTCCTGGCTCGAAGTGCAGCAGCTCAAGCTCTCGCCGGCATTCGACGCGCTCTTCGATCCCATGGGCTGGCGCATGCGCCGGCGCGTGCGCCGGACGACCGCATTCCGCATCGACAACGGCCGCCTCAACGTGGCCGATCCGGACGTGTTCCGCCGCGACCCCGTGAACCTGATCCGCTACTTCGCGCAGGTCGAGGAGACAGGCTCGCTCCTCCATCCGCAGGCCATTCGCCTCATCCGGCAATCGCTGCGCCTGATCGACGACAATCTGCGCAACGATCCGGAGGCCAACCGGATCATGCTGAGCCTGATGACCGCGCGCGGCACGCCCGAGCTGACACTCAGGCGCATGAACGAAGCCGGCGTCCTCGGCCGCATGATCCCCGAGTTCGGCCGCGTCGTCGCGATGATGCAGTTCAATCTCTACCACCACTACACGGTGGATGAGCACCTCATCCGCACGGTCGGCGTCGTCTCCGAGATCGAGCGCGGCGAGAGCGCCGATAAGCATCCGCTCTCCCACGACATCTTCAAGACGCTCATCAATCGGCGCGTGCTCTACGTGACGGCTTTCCTTCACGACATCGGCAAGGGACGCGCCGAGGATCATTCGAAGCTCGGCGCCAGGATCGCGCGCCAGGTCTGCCCGCGCCTCGGCCTCAGCGAAGCGGAGACGGAGCTCGTCGCCTGGCTCATCGAGAACCACCTGCTCATGAGCAATATCGCCCAGAGCCGCGACATCGCCGACCCCAAAACGATCCGCGACTTCGCCGATACCATGCAGAGCGTTGAGCGCCTGCGTCTGCTGCTGATGCTCACCGTTGCCGATATCCGCGCCGTCGGTCCGGGCACGTGGAATGGCTGGAAGGGTCAGCTTCTGCGCTCGCTGTATTATGCGACCGAGCCGCTGCTGTCGGGTGCCTACGAGCCGCTGGCTGTCAGCGAGCGCGTGGACACCGCCATCGAGGCCTTTCGAATTGCGGCCAAGGATGCGCCGGACGAACTCGTCAGCAAGTTCGTCGACCGCCACTATAACGACTACTGGATCAAGACGTCGCTGCCGAAGCAGCTCGAGCACATGCGGCTCATAGAAGAGACCGAGGCGGCGGGGAAGAAGTTCGGCACCAGTTTCACGACCAATGCTTTCACGGCGGTTTCGGAACTTTCGCTGATCGCGCCCAATCATCCGCGCGTGCTGTCTCTCTTCGCCGGTGCCTGCGCGGCCGCCGGCGCCAACATCGTCGGCGCCTACATTGCCTCGACGCGCGACGGCTTCGCACTCGACACGTTCCTCCTCCAGCGCGCCTTCGAGCAGGAGGACGATGAGCGCCGCCGCGCGAGCCGGATCGCAAAATCCATCGAGCGGCTGCTTCGGGGCGAAGTGCGTCTCGGCACGCTCATGGGCAAGAAGTTCGCGGCCCCGTCGATCATCAATACCTTCACCGTCGACCCGGAGGTGATGATCGACAACGTCGTCTCGGACCACTTCACCGTCATCGAGGTCTCGGGTCTCGATCGGCCCGGCCTGCTGTATGACGTCACGACGGCGCTATCCGACCTCAATCTCGACATCAACTCCGCCCACATCACAACCTTCGGCGAGAAGGCCGTGGACACGTTCTACGTCACCGATCTCACCCGCAAGAAAATCACCTCGCCGCAGCGCCAGGAGGCCATCCGGGCGCGCCTGATCGATGCGCTGACCGGCGACCCGCCTGCCTGAGCAACCTCCCCGACCGGAACCGGCTTGGCCTCATGAGACTCTACAGCGCCTTCGCGACGGTCGGCGGCCTCAGCATGGTGAGCCGCATCCTCGGCACGGAGACGCCGCTGCGCATCGCGCGCGCGGCCGACGTCCCCATCCTCTGCGTGCCGCCGGGGTTCGTGCAGCTGCCGCGCGTCGTCGTGGTCGCCGTGGATCTCGGCGCCGAGTGCGTGCGTGCCGCCGCGGCAGCGCGCCCGCTGCTCGGGGGCGCGACGCGGATCTTCCTCGTCCACGTGAAGCCGAAGGAGCGGCTCGACATGCCGGAAGACCTGGCCTCGGAGTGGGAGCAGTGGTACGAGCGCGAGCTGTCGGATGCGTTCACGCGCGTCACCGAGTCGCTCGGCGTCGCCGCCGACGTGAGCGTGACGACGGAGGTGCGACACGGCGGGACGGGACGCGAGCTCCTCGCCTTCGCCGCGACCGCGCACGCCGACCTGCTCGTCGCGGGGCATGGCCATCGGAGCCGCGTCGAGCGCTTCTTCGGCGGGAGCGTCGCGTCGCAGCTCTTCCGCGGTGCGCAGTGCGCGCTCCTCCTCGCCCCCGACGTCCTCCCCGAGTCGCATCTGCCGTTCGGCGGCCCCGGCACGACGACCGAGCAACTCGAGGATCGCGCGGGGTGGCTCGACGCGCTCGTCGCGTTCACCGAACGCAACGCGGGGCGCGTCGTGACGGTGGAGCTGCACGATCGCCGTCTCGGGGCGCAGATCGTCGCGCAGCGCTTCCGGCTGGGCGGCGTGGACTACGACTGGCGCGACGACGCGGTGGAGCTGGTGCTCGGCGGCGCCGTCGCGGGCGAGCGGCACTTCGCGCATCTGGTGCGCGGCCCGACGTCGATCGCGATCCAGCGCACCCGCGACGGCCGCGACCGGGCGCTCTGCGTCGAGTCCGTGGACGGGCAGCTGCTGGTGCTGTTGGGCGAGCGCGGCTGATTCGAGCCGGCGTCCTGCCCGGTCCGGTGCGCGCCGGGCCGGGCCGGGCGCCGGGCCCGAGTTGACAACGCGCAGACCCCCGCATAGGTTCGCGCGGGCTTCACGACACGCCGCCGAACGAGCTCCGCCGATGATCCGCTCGAATCCCAATAATCGCCACAATCACCGGAACTCCGCGCGGAGGTCTGGCTAGTGTCGCGTTGGCTCGAGCAACCTCGAGAGCGATCGTTGGCCCGCCAGATCCCGTTGGCGGGCTTTTTTCTTGTCCGGAATGCGGACAAGCACGTCGTCCGTCGTTGCTGAACTCCCTTTGGGGTGTAGGTCAATTGGCAGACCGCCCGACTGTTAATCGGGAAGTTGCAGGTTCGAGTCCTGCCGCCCCAGCTCGCCACTCGCATCACCCGTCGGTCCTCGAACCCTGAAACTCATGAGCGCGACCGGAACGTCCCATCCCCTCGACCTCATCTCGCTCGGCAAGATCGTGCAGGTTCGCGAGCAGCTGCTCGCCGCGCAGGCCAAGGGGGCGCACGTCTTCCGGTTCGAGTCGGGGGATCCGAGCTTCGACGTCCCACCCCACGTGCTCGAGGCGATCGCGGCCGCGGGGCGGGCGGGGAAGACCCACTACATCCCGAACAACGGGATCCCCGAGCTGCGCCGGGCCCTCGCCGAGAAGGTGCAGCGCGTCAACGGCATCGCGGGGGTGACGCCGGCCGACGTCTTCGTCACGAATGGCGCGATGCACGCCCTCTACTCGACCTTCGCCGCCATGCTCACGGCGGGGGACGAGGTCATCATCCCCGATCCGATGTGGACGGAGGTGGCGGAGAACATCCGCCTGGCCGGCGGGATCCCGGTGGGGGTGCCGCTGCGGGCCGCGGACGCCTTCGAGTACGATCCGGGAGCGATCGAGGCGGCGATCACGCCGCGCACCGTCGCGATCTTCGTCAACACGCCGCACAACCCGACCGGCGCGGTGCTCGAGGAGGACCGGCTGCGCGAGATCGTGGCGATCGCCGAGCGGCACGATCTCTGGCTCGTCGCCGACGAGGCGTACGAGGACGTGATCTATCCGCCGAACGTGCACCGGTCGCCGGCCTCGCTGGCGCCGGAGTGGGGGGAGAAGACGGTCAGCGTCTATTCCTTCTCGAAGAGCCACGCGATGCCCGGGCTGCGCGTCGGCTATATCGTCACCCGTTCGCCGATCCTCAAGGACCGGCTCCCCAAGATCCTGCGCTGCACGATCAACGGGGTGAACAGCCTCGCGCAGTGGGGCGCGCTCGCCGCCGTCACCGGCGACCAGTCGCATCTCGCGGCGATGCGCACCGAGTACCAGCAGCGGCGCGACATCATGGTGCAGGCGCTGTCGGGGATCGAGGGGATCGCGCCCTTCGAGCCGCGCGGCGCGTTCTATCTGTGGGCGGAGACCGACGCGGCGCTCTATCGCCGGCTCGGCGTCGAGGGGGCCGACGAGCTCTCCGACGTGCTGGCGGCGCGCGGCATCGGCAGCGCGCCGGGGAGCGCCTTCGGCACGAGCGTGGACGCGATCCGCTTCTCCTTCAGCACCGACACGGCGGCGGTGCGCGAGGGGGCCGGCGTGCTGCGCGAGCTGCTCACCGGAGGGCCGATCGGATGACCGTGCTCCGCGTCGCCCTGGGGGAGTACGATCTGGGGTGGCAGTCGCCGGCGCGGTCGCTCGAGGGCGCGGCCGACGTCGTGCGCCGGGCGGCGGAGTCGGGCGCGCGGCTCGTCGTGCTGCCGGAGATGTGCCTGACCGGCTTCACGATGGAGCCCGACGTGCACGCGGAGTCGCTCGACGGGCCGAACGTGCGCGCCCTCGAGGCGCTGGCGCGCGATGCCGGAGTGTCGATCATCGCGAGCATCGCGCGCGCGGCCGCCGACGGCGGGGTGCGCGCGCACTACAACTCGGTGATCCACGTGGACGAGGCAGGGGCGACTCGCGTCGTCTACGACAAGCAGAAGCTGTTCGCCTACGGCGGCGAGGACGCGGTCTACACGCCGGGCGACCGCTCGCCGGAGATCGTGGAGATCGGCGGCGTGCGCATCGCCCCGTTCGTCTGCTACGACCTCCGCTTCCCGGAGCTCTTCCGCGCCGTCGCCGACGAGGTGGACCTCATCGTCGTCGTCGCGAACTGGCCCGTCGCGCGCCGCCCCCACTGGGACACGCTGCTGCGCGCGCGAGCGATCGAGAACCAGTGCTGGCTCGTGGGAGTGAACCGTACGGGGCAGGGAGGCACGCTCGAGTACGACGGCGGTTCGGCGGCCTACGACCCCTGGGGGGAGCGCGCCGACGTCGACGGCCGGGGGATCCGCGTCGTGGACGTCGATCCCGCTCGCGTGCGGGAGATCCGGGAGCGCTATCCGTTCCTGAAGGACCGGCGCTGACCGATCCGGTCGGTGCGGCGTGCGCGATTCGCCGACGTCGTGGCAGGGCTTTGGCAATGATTATCTTCCCGCCACCTCATTCTCGACATCGTGACGTGCACACCATGAACATGACCACTCGCGCTCTGGTCCTCGCCGCCATGGCCGCGCTCGCCGCATGCGGCTCGAAGCCGGACGCCGAGGCGGCCAGCGACTCGAGTGGCGACCGCGCGAACGGCGCGGCGACCAGCGCCACCGGCCAGGGCGGCGTTTCCGCCGGCGCCGCCGACGTCAAGACGAGCGACGGCGACGTCAGCCGTGGGGAGGACACCACCAACATCCCCCCCGGAAAGCTCATCGCCGGCCGGGGGGCGCAGGACCAGCGCACCTTCGACGCCGCGATCCGCGCCGGGAAGAAGGCGTCGGCGACCTGGCCGAAGGTCGCCACCAACGCCGGCGGGCTCCTCCCCGGGAAGCGCATCGTCGCCTACTACGGCAACCCCAACTCGAAGCGGATGGGGGTGATCGGCGAGTATCCCGAGGCGCAGATGCTCTCGATGCTCGACAAGACGGTCGCCGAGTGGAAGGCGGCGGACCCGAACGTGCCGATCGTGCCGGCGATCCACCTCGTGGCGATCGTCGCGCAGGGGCAGCCCGGTCCCGACAACATGTGGCGCCGGCGTGAAGGGGCGGCGATGATCGAGAAGACCTACAAGTGGGCGAAGAGCCGCAACGGGATCCTCTTCCTGGACATCCAGGCGGGGCACAGCACGCTGCAGCAGGAGCTGCCGACGCTGCTCCCCTACCTCGAGCGCCCCGACGTGCACCTCGGCGTCGACCCCGAGTTCTACATGCACCACGCGAAGGAGGGGGTGCGGCCGAGCGCGAAGATCGGGCAGATGAAGGCGGCCGACATCAACTACGTCATCCAGACCCTCGACAAGCTGGTGACGGAGAAGAAGCTCCCGCCCAAGGTGCTGGTCGTCCACCGCTTCACCCAGGCGATGGTCCCCGACGCGGAGAACATCAAGCCGACCCGGAACGTCCAGGTCGTGATGCACATGGACGGCTGGGGGCCCCCGTGGCTCAAGTTCGACTCGTACCACCACTACATCGTGCGACATCCCGTGCAGTACACGGGGTTCAAGCTCTTCTATCACAACGACACCAAGAAGGGCCATCCGCTGCTGACGCCGAAGGAACTTCTGCAGCTCCGTCCGACTCTTAGCTATATCCAGTATCAGTAGCGGATCGGCAGTCGGCGTGACATCCAGACGCTCGTGGCGTCAGGGAGGGACGGCGAGAGCCGTCCCTTCTTCGTGTCACTCCTGCAGGTCGAGGTCGTCGTCGATGTCCCCTCTCGCTCACTCCAGTCGCCGGGTGCGCTCCGTCGCGCTCGCCCTCTCGCTGCTGAGCCCGGCGACGCTCCTCGCCCAGGATGTCCGGCAGGCGGGGCGTCCGGCGGCTGATTCGGCGCAGACGACGGACTCGGCGCAGACGACGGACTCGGCGGCCGCGAAGGGAGCCGAGGCGGCGGTGAAGATCCCCATCCGCCCTCCCTCGATCTTCTCCAAGCGGGATCTCGCCATCACGGCGGGATTCACGGCCGGGGCGCTGGCGCTCATGCCCCTCGACCGGTCGATCGCCGAGTGGTCGCAGGCGCCGCGACGACAGGAGAACGGCGGGCTCAAGGGAGCGATGGGGGCGGTGGAGCGGGTCTACGAGACGGGGCCGGTCGTGGCGGGGGCGAGCCTCTGGGCCCTCGGCCTCGCGACCCGAAACCGTCCGGTCGCCGAGATGGGGTTCCACACGCTGGCGGCGGTGGCGGTGAATCAGCAGTTGACGACCGTGCTCAAGGGCGCCTTCGGCCGCTCGCGTCCCTACGTCGTCGGCGACTCGTTGTCGCACGACTGGAACTGGGGGCAGGGGTTCAGCGGCGGCACCGAGCGGCGCTCCTTCCCCAGCGGCCATTCGTCCAACGCCTTCGCCTTCGCGACCGTGCTGAGTCACGAGATCTCGCAGAACTGGCCGAAGGCCGGACGCATCGCGACGCCGCTCCTCTACGCCGGCGCGGCGGGGGCCGCCTACGCGCGGGTCTACCACGACAAGCACTGGGCGAGCGACGTCGCGGTGGGCGCCGCGATCGGCATCGTGAGCGCGCGAACGACGCTGCGCTTCCTGCACGGCCGCCCCAACAACTGGTTCGATCGCATCGGGCTGAACGCGAGCATCGTCCCCGACGGCCGCGGCGGCGGAACGCTGGCGGTGTCGATTCCGGTGAAGTGAGGACGGCGGGGAGGGCGGTTTGACGGTTTGACGGTAACGGCGGTCAGCCCGAGCGAAGGCGAGGGAGCGTAACGGCTGTCATCCCGACCCCGAGCGCAGCGAAGGGGAGGGACCTGTGTCGATGGCTCGACAGCGTGACAGCGGTGAGAAACGGCGTCGTCAGAGGAGATCTCTCCTGACGACGCCGTTCTCTGACTCCTGTCGAGCTGTCAAGCTGTCGAGCTCATGAGCTGGCGTCCCGTCGTCCCGCCACGACCGCGTTCGCGCGACCGGGTTGGGACGACGGGACGGGGAGGCGGGGGGCGCGCGATGCTAATATTCGGGTGCCGATCGCTGCCCCCTCCCGCTTTCCGCTCCCGCCTCTGAACACCCACCACCGCGGCATCCGCTCCGCACAGGCCGGCCTCCTCGTCAATGCGGTCCTCGCGGCGATCAAGCTCGTCGCGGGGATCGTGGGCAATGCCTACGTGCTCGTGGCGGATGCGGTCGAGTCCACGGCCGACATCCTCGGCTCGGCGATCGTGTGGGGCGGGCTGCGCATCTCGGCGCAGCCGGCGGACGACGACCATCCCTACGGGCACGGCAAGGCGGAGGCGCTGGCGGCGGCGGTGGTCGCGGTGATGATGCTGGGTGCGGCGGTCGGCATCTCGATCGAGGCGGTCGAGCAGATCCGGACCCCGCACGATCCGCCAGCCTCCTGGACGCTCGGCGTGCTCGTCGCCGTGATCCTGGTGAAGTGGATCCTGTCGCGCCGCGTGCACGCCGTCGGGCACGACATCGGAAGCACCGCGGTGCGCGCGGACGCCTGGCATCACATGAGCGACGCCATCACCTCCGCCGCGGCGTTCGTCGGGATCTCGCTCGCCCTCTGGGGCTCGCGCAGCGCTCGCGGCGCCGCCTGGGCGTCGGCCGACGACTGGGCCGCCATCCTCGCCGCCGCGATCATCGCCGTCAACGCGATCACCCTGCTGCGCGCCGCGGTGGACGATCTCATGGACCGCATGCCGGGCGACGACGTCGTCGCCCCGGTCCGCCGCGTCGCCCGGCAGGTGGACGGCGTGCGCGACATCGAGAAGCTGTGGGTGCGCAAGGCGGGGCTGAGCTACCGCGTCACCATCCACGTCCAGGCGGATGCAGAGATGCGCCTCGACGACGCCCACGCCCTCGGCCACCGCGTCCAGCAGGCGATCCTCGACGCCGAACCGCGCGTGGCGAGCGTGCTGGTGCACATGGAGCCGTGGGGGGAGGGGCGAGGGGTCAGGGGTTAGGGGCTAGGGAACTGCTGCGGGACTCGGGAGCCGGGAGCTAGCGGAGGTGTCACTCCGCAGTGGCGAAGCCACTGTCGGGGCCAGGTCGCGGTACGTGGACTCCGAGCGGTGCGTGCGATCCGGCCTCCACGGTCCGCCACGCGGCCCGGCGCTCGGCGCTCGGCCGATGCAGCAGCTCCCTCGCATTCGCTCGGGACGACGGCCACCACCTCCCGTCCCCGTCCCCAGCCCCCAGCCCCCAGCCCGTGCAGTCTCGCCCCTAGAAGTGCCCCGCCAGGCGGTTGCGCGAGACGGTCCGGTTGCGCAGCTCGCTGCTCGCCTCCTTGAGGTGCTCGACCAGCCGGTCCACCTGGATCGCGTCGAGGATGCCGTCGGTGAGGCGGTCGACGAGGCTCCGGTGCGGCCGCTCGTGCACGCGCAGCTGCCGCGCGATCGCCGCACGATCGCGGCGGCGCTGGACCGCCTCGCGCGTGCCGTGCGAGACGCGCCGCGCCGCCTGCCTCGTTCCCCGGGCCGCCGCGCGATCGGCGCCGGTGGCCGACAGCGCCATCCCCACCCCCAGCGCGACGGCGATCGCCGGCCAGGGGTGGCGCTGCACCAGCTCGCCGAGGTCGATGCGATCGCGCACCGCACCGACCTTCTCCCGGACCGCGTCCGCGCGCGACGAGAGCTCGTCGCCGAGCTGGTCGGCCGCCTGCGAGAGCCGCGCGCGCGTCTCGTCCATCGCGTAGCGCACGTCGTCGGGAGTCCGCTCGTCGTCTCGTTCTGCCATGGCTCGCCCCTCGCCCTGTTGGTTCGATCTCGCCGGCTGTCCGGGATGTACGGCAAGAATCAGGCGGAGCCTCGCCGGTACGCGGCGTGCACTTCGCCAGCGCATGAGCGCGAAACCGAACTCCGCCGGACGACCGGGCGCATCGCCGCAGCGGGAGCCGCCGCCCCGGCTCGTGCTCGTCGACGGCTCCAACGTCGCACACTCGAGCGAGGGAGGGCGGGCGCGCCTCGCCAACCTGCTGGCGGTGCGCGAGAAGCTGCGCGAGGAGGGGCTCGAGTCCGTGATCGTCGCCGACGCCGCGCTCCGCCACCAGATCGACGACGCGGACGGCTACGAGCGGCTGGTCGAGGGCGGCGTCGTGCGCCAGGCGCCGGCCGGCACGGACGCCGACTACTTCATCCTCTCCTTCGCCGACGAGCTCGACGCGAGCGTCGTGTCGAACGACCGGTTCCGCGATCGCATCGGCAGCTTCCCCGACGTGCGGAAACGGATCATCAAGTACATGATCGTCGAGGGCGAGGTCGTCTTCGAGCGGCGCACGGGGCGGCGATGAGCGGGGCGCTCCGCGGGCTCCTCATCGACGTCGACGGGACGCTGATCGACAGCAACGACGCGCACGCCGACGCCTGGGTCGCCGCGCTGCGCGAGGCGGGGCGCGCGGCGACGTTCGAGCAGGTCCGTCCGCTCATCGGCATGGGGAGCGACAAGATGCTCCCCCGGCTCACCGGGCTCGCCGAGGACGATCCCGCCGCCGCCGCGCTCGTGGAGGGGAAGAAGCGCCACTTCGCGCGGATGCTCCCGTCGCTCCGCCCGTTCGCGGGGACGCGCCCGCTGCTGGAACGGCTCCGCGACCAGGGGCTCGAGCTCGTCGTCGCGACCTCGGCCGGCTCCGAGGAAGCGACGGCGCTTCTCGAGCAGGCCGGAGTCGCCGACCTGATGTCCAGGCAAACGTCCTCGTCCGACGCGGACAACTCCAAGCCCGACCCCGACATCGTGCGGAGCGCGCTCCGGAAGGGCGGGCTGAGCGCCGCCACCGCGCTGATGCTCGGAGACACCCCCTACGACGTGGAGGCGGCCACACGCGCGGGCGTGCGCGCGATCGCCCTCCGCTGCGGCGGGTGGTGGGACGACCGGTCGCTCGGTGGCGCCGTCGCGATCTACGACGATCCGGCCGATCTGCTCGCCCGCCTGGCCGACTCGCCGCTCGGCGCAGGCGGCTGAGATTCGAGCGGGGGGCGTGCGAAAACACCATTCGTGCTGCATCATAGTGCGCGGTTGCGAAGACCGGTGTGGTGCACGGCTTGCGTTCCGCTCGTACGGCGCGGTCGGAAACTTGCGAGCGTGGTTGGGTCCCTCTCCCGCTGTTCGGCACGCCACTCACCTGGAGGAGTTTCGCATGCACTCGAAGCTCAAGATCGCCTCGGCCATCGTCGCCATCGCGCTCACCGCCGCCTGTGGACGTGGCCGGGAGGGCGCCGACACCATGGGCATGACGACGGGCGCCACGACCTCGACGATCGCGCCGGCGCCGATGCCGCCCGTCGGCATGACCACCGGCGCCACCGGCATGGCCGCACCGATGACGGGCACCACGACGGGGATGACCACGGGCGCGACCGGCGCCTCGAAGACGAAGATGCCCTGACGTGCTCGACGACGTGCGCGAGCGCCCGGGTGCCACAGGCATCCGGGCGCTCGTGCGTTGTCCCGGCGATGCGCGAGCGGCTCGCGCTCGTCAGGGCGTATCCGCCGACACGCCGAGTCCGACGGCGTGCGCCTGCAGCAACCGCGTGCGGAGGTGGAAGGCCGGACTCGCGTCGCGCGTCGCGTGCGTCAGCTCGGCGATGATGCGGAGTGCGCGCGCCCGATCGCCGCTCCTGAGCGCGGCGACCACCGCACCGTCGCGCAGCGCCTCCGCCGACACCCAGCTCGATCCGGCGTGCCGTCCCGCGAGCAGCCGGTCGGCGGCCGCGAGCACCTCATTCCAATCCCAGGCGGCGAGGCCGTGCTGGAAGTCGAGCGCGTCGCGCACGCCGGGCGGCGCCTCCGCGCGTGCCGCGTAGCCGCGCACGTCGTCGAAGAAGCGTTCGTCGGCGATCCCCGCGGTGCCGAGGTGCAGCACGCGCTCGACGGCGAACACGTCGTCGAGCCAGAGCCGCCAGCTCGCCGGCGGCGCATCGCCCTGCGCGAGCTGCTGGAGCCGGTCGAGGCGGTACGACGCCGAGTCGAAGCGCGCGTCCGCGGTCGCGAACGGCGCGGGGATGGTGCGTCCGTCGCGGCGGGCGCGCAGTCGAGCGCCGCGCGCCAGCCCCGTCGCCCGCGCGACGTCCGGCACTGCGGTCGTGCCGACGGTGCCGAACGGGAGACGGCGTCCGCTCAGCGCGGCGGTGATGTCGAATCGCTCGGTGCCGAGGGCGCGGATCCCTTCCGCGTTCGCGCGCAGGTAGCGCGCGCGCTCCGCGCCCATGTCGAGCACCGGGTGGAAGTCCGAGTTCGAGACGCCGACCGTCGCGATCAGCGGCCGCAGCGCGGAGCCCGAGGCGAGGCGCAGCCGCTCGAGCGTCTCGGCCGTCAGCGGCACGACCCCGCTCAGATCCTCGCGAATGCCCGGCAGCTCGAGCACCCCCCAGTCGGGCGCGGGGACGCGATCGCGCGACGACGCGACGATGAGGATGTCCCACGAGCCGGTGAAGAACACCTCGTACGAGGGGAAGCTCTCGCCGAGCGCGGCGAGCACGCTGAGCACCAGCCGGTCGTCGATCTCGTAGAGATGCAGCCACTGGCCGAAGACGCCGTCGGGGGTGAGATGCCTCCGTACGCGGTGGTAGAACTCGCGCGTGAAGAGCCCGGAGACGCCGCTGACCCACGGGTTCGACGGCTCGGAGAGGATCAGGTCGTACTGCCGGCGTCCCGACGCGAAGTGGGATTTCGCGTCGTCGACCACGAAGTGCGCGCGTGGGTCTTCGAACACGCGATGGTTCGCCGGCATGAAGAGGCGCGACGCGGCGATCATCTCGGGTTCGATCTCGATCGTCTCGAGCCGCGCGAGCGCCGGGCTCGCGAGGAGCAGGTGCGAGGTGAGCCCCGAGCCCTGGCCGATCACCGCCGCCGTGCGCGCGTGCGGGGCGTGCGCGAGCGTGACGAGCGGGAGGAGCAGCTGCGTCCCCATGTCGCTCGACAGGGTGAGCGCCGTCGGGCCCTGCCGCGATCGCCACGCGGGCGTCATCGACGCGTCCGGCTTGCCGTTCGTCGCCAGCGTCATCGGTCCCTCGCGTCCGAACTGCCGTACGCTCACCGTCGCCGTCCGCCCGTCACGATAGAAGACGGGACGCTGGACGCTGTGATCGGGGACGGTGCCGTAGCGAAAGACGCCGCTCACGAGCAGCGTCTGGTCGAGTCGCAGCGCGACGAGATTCACGGCGACGAACGCCACCGTCGCGACCGCGGCGATGCGCACGAGTCCGCGCGTCCGCGGCGAGAGCACCGTGTGCGTGCGCCCCGCGAGCAGCAGCACGCCGAGCGCGATGTCGATCGTCGCGCCGACGACGAGGAGGCGCTGGAGCCCCAGCAGCGGCATCAGCAGCAACCCCGCCAGCGCCACGCCGACGATCGAGCCGAGGGTGTTGATGCTGTACACGGCGCCGATCGCCCGCTCGCCCGCGCCGGCGCGCAGCAGCAGCCGGGTGATGAGCGGCAGCGTCATCCCAGCGCAGAAGGTCGCCGGCAGCATCACCAGCAGGCAGATCGCGTAGCGCGCGACGCCGTGGGCGACGTAGCCCTCGGGGGTCGGCTCGAGCGCGGCGGCGATCGCCGCGCTCCAGCGGAAGGAGGCGAGGTAGAGCGGGAGGGTCGCCACGGCGAGGACGCCCATCATCCACTGCACGAGGCCGAGAGTCGCGAGCGGCTCGTGCAGCCGGTCGGCGCGGCCGCGAATCCACCACGCGCCGAGCGCGAGCCCGAGGATGAACGCGGACAGCATCAGCTCGAACGCGTGCGTCGCGCTGCCGAGGACGAGCGCGAGCATGCGGATCCAGGCGATCTCGTAGATGAACGACGCGACGGCGGTGCCGAAGCTGACGGCGAGCAGCAGGGGCCAGAGCGTCGCGAGGGAGACGCTCGGCGCTCCTTCGATGTCGGCGGCGAGGGATGGGTGCGGGGATTCGCGCGCCTCGACGCCATCCTGTGTTTCGGGGGGGGCCCCCCGCGCCGCCCCCGGCGTGAACTCGCCCACCGCGTGGACGGAGGGCTCGCGCGCGACGGCGGCCGCCGCGCCCGTCGCGCGCGGGGCGAGCTCGCGCATCGCGCTCGGCGCGGGAGGATGCTCGACCGGCGGGACGCTCGCGCGCGCGTCACCCGGGGCGGCGTCCGGTCCATCCGTCCCGGCCGGGCGTTCGTCGGACGCGGCGTCCCGCCGGTCGAGCGCGAACACCGCGCCCCCGACGAGCAGGTTGAGGAGCGCCGCCGCGATGAGCGTCCCCGGCAGCCCGACGCGGCCGACCAGCCAGAAGCCGGCGACCAGCACGCCGATGGCGGCGCCGAGGCTGTTGGCGAAGTAGAGGAGCCCGAGCACGCGCCCCGGCTCTCCGGGCGATCGGCGCAGCACCCCCGCGCTCATGAGGGGGAAGGTCGCGCCGAGCAGCACCGACTGCGGGAGGATGAGCAGCGCGGCGAGCGACCACTTCGCGACCGTCACCAGCGCATCGCCCCCCGGCGCGAGCGCCGGGAAGAGACGGTCGTACGCCACCTCGGTGACGGCGACGTACAACGCGTGGAAGGTGAGGCCGAGGAGCCCCGCCGCGACCTCGACGAACGCGTAGCCGGCGAGCGGGCGCGCGAGCCGGGTCGAGCGCTCGCCGACGAGCCACGCTCCGAGCGACATCCCGCCGAGGAAGATGACGAGCACGAGGATCTGCGCGTAGGCGCCGTGCCCGACGAACAGTCCGAGGTAGCGGCTCCAGATCGACTCGTAGATCAGCCCCGCCGCACCGGAGAGGACGAAGATCAGGGCGAGGAGCGGCCGCGCTCCCGCGCTGGGCAGCGCACGACCTGCCGGGAGCGCCGCCGCGCCGCTGCGCATTCAGCGACGGGCCGCCGGAAGGGCCACGACGAACGTCGATCCCACGCCGACCGTGCTCTCCACCGTCAGGTCGCCTCCCATCGCGCGCGCGAGCTCGCGGCTGATCGCGAGTCCCAATCCCGTTCCCTGGTGTCCGGAGCTGAGCCGGCGATCGAGCTGCACGAAGGGCTGGAAGATACGTTCCTGCTTGTCCGCCGGAATCCCATGGCCGGTATCGCGGACGTCGATGCAGATCATCTCGCCAGCGGTGCGGCAGCTCACGGTGATGCGCCCGCCGGGGTCGGTCGCCTTCACGGCGTTGGAGAGCAGGTTGAGCAGCACCTGGCGCAACTTCTCCCCGTCCGCGCGCACGACGAGCGCCGCGTCGCACGACGTGACCTCGTAGCGGAGCTGCTTCTGGGCCATCTGCGGCGCGACGAGAGTGTCGAGCCCTTCGACCGCCGCGGCCACGGTGATCTCGTCGATGTCGAGCTCGACGCGCCCGGCGTCGAGCTTGGCGAAGTTGAGCACGTCGTTCACCAGCGCGAGGAGATGATGCTGGCTCCGCTGGATGCGCTGGATGTCCTCGCGCTGCTCGTCGGTCAGCGTCCCCCGGAGCTCGAGCAGCAGCAGCTCGGCGTACCCGGCGATGGCGTTGAGCGGCGTGCGCAGCTCGTGGCTCATCACGGCGAGGAAGTCGGCCTTGGCG
>Ga0182741_1003829_pt1 | contig 15466 bp, 13 predicted proteins | sample eDN5th37CBELigOP_FD_128874 | JGI IMG/M metagenome (GOLD analysis project Ga0182741, IMG submission 128874) | Enriched Organic Plus compost microbial communities from Emeryville, California, USA - eDNA 5th pass 37_C BE-Lig OP (version 2) (version 2) ...
CCGCGCGACGTAGAAGGTCCTCAAGCTCGACCTTCTCGACTCCGAGCTCCACAGCGCGCTCCGGCGACAGGAACGGATCGTAGGCGATAACCCGCATGCGCAGGCCGATGCCGCGCTCCGCCACAATGGAGCCGATATTGCCGCAGCCGATGACGCCGAGCACCTTGCCGGTGAGCTCCACGCCCATGAAGCGGTTCTTCTCCCACTTGCCGGCCTGGGTCGAAACGTCGGCCTGCGGGATCTGACGCGCAAGCGCGAACATCATCGCGATGGCGTGCTCGGCCGTGGTGATCGAATTGCCGAAGGGCGTGTTCATGACGATGATGCCCTTCGCGGTCGCGGCGGGAATCTCGACATTGTCGACGCCGATGCCGGCGCGGCCGATCACCTTCAGGTTCTTGGCCTGCTCGAGGATCTTGGCCGTGACCTTGGTGGCGGAGCGGATCGCAAGGCCGTCATACTCGCCGATCACGGCGGCGAGCTTGTCCTTGTCCTTGCCGAGATCCGGCTGGAAATCCACCTCGATGCCGCGATCCTTGAAGATCTGCACGGCGGCGGGCGAGAGGGCATCGGAAATGAGTACGCGGGGTTTGGTCATGGGATTGCACCGGTCACGTCATCCCGGGAAAAGCGCAGCGCGAGCCGGGATCGTTGAAATGAGTTTGGCTGGGAAGAGCGATCCCGGATCGCGGCTTTGCCGCATCCGGGATGACGCATGAATCAAGCCGCTTTCGCGAGCTTCGCCTTTTCCTGCGCGAAGGCCCAGTCGAGCCAGGGCGTCAGGGCCTGAAGGTCGGAGGCTTCCACGGTCGCGCCGCACCAGATGCGGAGGCCGGGAGGCGCATCGCGGTACGCGCCGATGTCGAAGGCTACGCCCTCCTTGTCGAGCGCGGCCGCGATGCCCTTGGCGACCTGCGCCACGGCCTCGGGGCCTTGTCCGACCACATCCGGATCGGACACGACGAGGCACACGCTGGTGTTGGAGGCGGTGGCCGGGACCTTGGCGAGATTGGCGATCCAGGGCGTGCGGGCGACCCAGTCGAGGATCACCTTCGCGTTGGAATCGGCCTTGGCCACAAGGCCGTTCAGGCCGCCGACGCCCTTCGCCCATTCGAGCGCGTCGATATAATCCTCCACGCAGAGCATGGACGGGGTGTTGATGGTCTCGCCCTCGAAGATGCCTTCGATGAGCTTGCCGCCTTTGGTCATGCGGAAAATCTTCGGCAGCGGCCAGGCGGGCTTATAGGTTTCGAGCCGCTCGACCGCGCGGGGCGAGAGGATCAGCATGCCGTGGGCCGCCTCGCCGCCGAGCACCTTCTGCCAGGAGAAGGTGACCACGTCGAGCTTGGCGAAATCGAGCTTCTGGGCGAAGGCCGCCGAGGTGGCGTCGCAGATGGTCAGGCCCTCGCGGTCCGCCGCGATCCAGTCCGCATTCGGCACGCGCACGCCGGAGGTGGTGCCGTTCCAGGTGAAGACCACGTCGCGGGTCCGGGTGTCGACCGTCGCGAGATCGGGAAGTTCGCCGTAAGGCGCCGTGATGACGCGGGCATCGTCCAGCTTGAGCTGCTTGACCACATCCGTGACCCAGCCCTCGCCGAAGCTCTCCCAGGCCAGCATGTCCACCGGCCGGGCGCCGAGGAGCGACCACAGAGCCATCTCGACCGCGCCCGTGTCGGAGGCGGGCACGATGCCGATGCGGTAATCGGCCGGGACCTCCAGCACTTCGCGGGTCAGATCGATGGCGCGCTTCAGGCGCGCCTTGCCGATCTTGGCGCGATGCGAGCGGCCGAGAGCGTCGGTGTTCAGATTTTGGAGGGACCATCCGGGGCGCTTCGCGCACGGGCCGGACGAAAAGAAAGGCGCGCGAGGGCGCGCGGCGGGCAGATCTGTCATGTCATTCCATCCTTACAGATGGGCGCCTCTCGTTGGGGAGAGGTGTCCCGCCGACAGCTATGGGGGAGCGGGCCCGGCCCGTCAAGACAATTCGGCGCCACCCCGCGGGCCCCTGCCCCGGCCGCAAAGCAGGGATCCGTCAGCCATGACGTCCAGCGCGCCTTGCCCATTCCTCAAGAAGGTGGGAACCAGGCGCGCTCTCGTCGAGCGAACCATAGGCCGCCGGGATCCTCGTCCTTGGCACCGTTGGCGAGCCACTCGCGCACCACATTCTCGATGATCTCGTCCGGCTTCGATCCATATTGCGGCTGGGCGATCCATTCATGCTCGCCCTCCAGGCCGCCACCCACGACCGGCACCGCGCCGCGCGACAGCAGCTCGGCGATGCAGCGCCGGACATAGTCGGTCAGCGCCTCACCTTCGAAGCCGAAGCCATGGCGACCGCCCGGCACGATCTGCCACATACCGACCGCATCGATCGGCAATTCGTTGGCCACCATCTTGATCCATTCGCTCATAGGGTGGCCATACCGCAAGTGTTTGGGTTCCGTCGTCATTTCTGATGTCCTTGATTGCCGTTTCTGACCTAAAGCGCCCACGATCTTTCCGTGGCCTCAATCGTCGGCCCAATGCCCCTTGATCAGGTCAGCCAAGAAGGCGGTGTCCGTTTCGACATCCTCGTTTCCTTTGAAGACGCTGAACTCGACGTGGTCATCGAAGAAGTCGAGCTCGACGCGCATGCCGACAAGCGTAAAGGAAACCATGAGGGAGTCTTCGCGCAGGTGATCTAACCGGTAATAGATACCCTCCTTGTCCAGATAGTTCAGGAAAGGGAGAAGATCCTTCATTCCTCTGGGCTGCATTACGGCTCCTTATTTTCGGTATTCATCGCGACCGAGAATCTTCAGGCATGTCCTTGCGGCGCGGTCGCCCCTCCTTGCTGCCTGCATCACGTCAGCAATCGTAGAATTGAGAAATTGCTGCGGCAGGACGGACTTGATACGTCCCTTGCAGTTTGCTGACGCAAAATTCTGAACGCTCATATCGAGGTCCTCCTTGGTGAAACCTCCAGCAAGCCTGAAGCCTGGAGAAGCTCCCTGCGCCCGGGTAGAGTTCTCGCGAGAGGGCGAACGCCCCCCGCCGCCAGAGCCCCCATCCGTCCATTGACCGCCACCGGGCCGCCCTGCCGGAACGCGGGCTTGCGCCGGGTTGAACCGCCGTAAAGCCAGGATGACGCGAAGGGATCTCAGCTCCAGCCGGGCGGCGTCGAGCGCATAGCGGGCCCTTAAGAGCTCCTGCGTCCGCGAGGGGATGAAAGACATAAAGCAATTCCAGCACTCCAAAATATATTATAACGTTAGAACGTTTCATGAACATTGTCAAGCTTGTGCTGCGGCAAGCTGGGCGGGCAACAGACTTTCGGGGGAGCTTCAGATTACGAAATCGTAATACAAAATCTCGTGCGGCCTGCGGTATGTTCGCTTTGTCTGGCCTAATTTGTGCTAGGAACTCCGACACAAAAAGTTTCAAGGAGCGAGCATGCGTGTGTCACGTCAGCTCGCCGTCATCGCCGTGCTGGGGGCAGCGGGTTATGGCGGCTGGTACGCCTATCAGGGCGGCCACCTCGCGAAGGCGCCGGTCATCGGCGGCTATTTCGCGAAAGCCGGAGAGCCGGCGGGGCCGGCCGGGCGTGGCAGGCGCGGTCCCTCGGGTCCGCCGACGGTCGATGTGGGCACGGTGCAGACCGGCCGGATCGTCGAGACCCGCGAGTCGGTCGGCACGGTGCGTGCCTATGAATCCATCACGGTCACGGCCAAGATCGCCGGCGTGATCAGCGAGATCGGCTTCGAGGAAGGCCAGAAGGTCAAGGCCGGCGACATGCTGGTCCAGCTAGATGCGGCCGAGCGCAAGGCCGAGATCGAGCAGGCCGTCGCCGAGGCGAACCGGGCCGTGGCGCTCCGCAATGAGATCGCGATCAAGCTCGAGCGTGCTCAGGCGCTCAACCGCACCGGCGCCGGCACCACGGCCCAGGTGGAGGACCTGACGGCTCAGTCCAAATCCCTGGAAGGCTCCATCGCCTCCGCCCAGGCCCAGCGGAAGGCTGCGGAAGCCCGGCTCGAGGATCTGACGATCCGCGCCCCCTTCGCGGGCCGCGTCGGCACCCGCGCCGTGTCGCTCGGGGCCTATATCTCGCCCGGCACCCGCATCACGTCCCTGGACGACCTGTCCCGCATCCGGCTGGATTTCGCGGTTCCGGAGAACCTCCTCGGGCGCCTCAAGCCCGGCCAGACCGTGAACGCCACCTCGGCCGCCTACAGGGACCGGGTCTTCAAGGGCACCGTCTCGACCATCGACACGAGGATCGACCAGACCACCCGCACGGTGCGGCTGACGGCCGAGTTCGACAATCCCGACGAGGCGCTCAAGCCCGGCATGTTCCTGGCCGTCGCGCTGGAAGTCACCGTCAAGGACGACGCCGTCGTCGTGCCCGAGGAAGCCATCGTCAGCGAGGGCCTGCGCCAGATCGTCTATCCGGTGAAGGACGGCAAGGTGGAGCGTCGGGTCATCAAGCTCGGCCAGCGCCAGAACGGCAAGGCCGAAATCCTGGAGGGCCTGCAGGCCGGCGAGACTATCGTGGTCCTCGGCGTCCAGCGCGTGCGCCCGGGCCTCGAGGTGATCGCCCGCCCTCTCGGTTCGGCGCCCCCGCAGCCGGCCGACCAGGCGCCGGCGGCGAACCGTGAACAGCCGTCGCGCAGCTCGCTCAACCTGCCGACCGCCATCAGCAGCGCATCAGCCGCCGAGCGGAACTGATCGGACCCGGCCGCCCCGTACCTCGGGGCGACCCATTCACGTTTGAGTGGCCCCGGCCCTCTTCGGACCTCGTAGGACCATGCAGGTTTCAGACCTTTTCATCCGTCGCCCCGTCTTCGCCATCGTGGTCAGCATGCTGCTCGTCGTCGGCGGCCTCGCGTCGCTGATGAACTTGCCGGTGCGCGAATATCCGAGCGTGGACAAGCCGATCGTCTCGGTCTCGACGATCTATCGCGGCGCGTCGAACGAGGTCATCGAAAGCCGCGTCACCGAGGTGATCGAAGGGGCGGTGGCGGGCATCGAGGGCATCACCCAGATCCGCTCGCAGAGCCGGAACGACCGCTCGTCGGTCTCCATCGAGTTCGCCGTGTCCCGCGACCCCGAAGGCGCGACCTCGGACGTGCGTGACGCCGTGTTCCGCGTCGTGGGGCGCCTGCCGGACGGTGCCGAGCAGCCGGTCATCCGCAAGGTCGACGACGATGCGTCCGCGATCATGTGGATCAGCGTCATATCCTCGACCTACGATGCCCTGGAGCTGAGCGACTTCCTGAAGCGGGTCTATGTGGACCGCCTCTCCACCGTGCCCGGCGTCGCCAACGTCTATATCGCGGGCGAGCGGCGCTATGCGATGCGCCTTTGGATCGACCGGGCCGCCCTCGCGGCCCGCGGGCTCACGGCGCAGGACCTCGAAGCCGCCATCAAGCGCCAGAACGTGGAGCTGCCCGGCGGGCGCATCGAGTCGGAGCAGCGTGAATTCACCGTGAAGACGGATTCCCGCCTCTCCACTCCGCAGGAATTCGAGCAGCTCATCGTCTCGAACAAGAACGGCTATCTGGTGCGCCTCGGCGAGGTCGCCCGGGTCGAGGTCGGTGCGCAGGATACGCGCTTCGAGTTCTACGAGAGCGGCAAGACCGCCATGGGCCTCGGCATCGTGCGCCAATCCACCGCCAACACCCTCTCGGTGGCGGACAGCGTGCGCGCCGAACTCGAGGAGCTGAAGAGCTCCCTGCCGCCCGGCACCACGACGGCGATTTCCTACGACGAGAGCCGCTTCATCAGCGCCTCCATCGAGGGCGTGCTGCACACCCTCGTCGAGGGCCTTATCCTCGTGATCCTGGTGATCCTGCTCTTCCTGCGCGATTGGCGCTCCACCATCGTCGCCATGGTGGCGATCCCGGTCTCGATTATCGCGGCCTTCATGGTGATGAGCTTCTTCAACGCGTCCGTGAACGTGCTGACCCTGCTCGCCGTCGTGCTCGCCATCGGCATTGTGGTGGACGACGCCATCGTCGAGATCGAGAACGTCCACCGCCGCATCGAGGAGGGCCAGCCGCCGCTCCTCGCCTCCTTCGACGGCGCGCGGGAAATCGGCTTCGCGGTGATCGCCACCACGGCGACCCTCATGGCCGTGTTCGTGCCGCTCGCCTTCATGACCGGCAACACCGGCAAGCTCTTCCGCGAATTCGCCATCACGCTCGCGGCCGCGATCTTCTTCTCGGGCGTCGTGGCGCGCACACTCACGCCCATGCTCTGCTCCAAGCTGATGGTGCCGGCCCATGGGCGCATCCAGCTCATGACCGAGCCCTTCTTCACGGGCATGAACAACGTCTACCGGCGCCTGCTGTCCGGCGCCCTGAAGGCGCCGCTCGTGATCCTGGCCATGGGCGTCGCCGTGTCCCTGTCGGCCTATGGCCTGTTCAAGATGATCCCGCAGGAATTCGCCCCCACGGAGGATCGCGGCGCGATCATCGTGCGCATCAGCGCGCCCGAGGGAGCAAGCCTCGACTACACCCGCGAGCGCGTGAAGGAAGTGGAGCGCGAGCTCCTGCCCTATCAGGAGAAGGGCATCATCGCGTCGATCACGAGCCAGGTCGCGCCCGGCTATGCGCGCCCCTCGCCCGTGAACGAGGGCATCATCATTGTCCGCCTCGCGCCCTGGGACGAACGCTCGTTCAAGCAGCAGGATCTGACGCAGGAACTCTCCCGGAAGATCACGAACTTCCCGGGCGCCCGCGCCTTCCCGGTCAATCCCGGCTCCCTCGGCCAGCGCGGCACCGCGCAGCCGATCCAGTTCGTGCTCGGCGGACCGGATTACAGCACCCTGCGCGATTGGCGGGACATCGTGATCCAGAAGGCGCAGGAGACCGGCCTCTTCCTCAACATGGATTCCGACTACAAGGAATCCCAGCCCGACATCCGCGTGCAGATCGACCGGTCCCGCGCGGCCGACCTCGGCGTGTCGGTGCAGGATATCGGCCGCACGCTGGAGCTTGTCTTCGGCGAGACGGAAATCTCGACCTTCATCAGCCGGGGCGAGGAATATCCGGTGATCATGCGGGGCCGCCCGCAGGATCGCGCCACGCCGAACGACCTGACGAACACCTTCATCCGGGCCGCGAACGGCGATCTCGTTCCCCTCTCGTCCTTCGTATCGCTGACCGAATCGGCCGCGCCGCAGACCCTCAACCGGTTCGACCGCCTGCGCTCGATCACCATCCAGTCGGCCCTGCGGCCGGGCACGTCCATCGGCGAGGCGCTTGCGGTCCTCGAGCAGATCGTCCACGACAACCTGCCGGCGGAGGCGCGCATCGGCTATGCGGGCCAGTCCAAGGATTTCCGGGAATCGTCCAGCGCCATCTATGTCACGTTCGGCATGGCGCTGCTGGTGGTGTTCCTGGTGCTGGCGGCCCAGTTCGAGAGCTGGATCAACCCGTTCATCATCATGCTGACCGTGCCGCTCGCCGTCACAGGCGGTTTGGCGGCGCTCGCGCTGACGGGCCAGTCCCTCAACATCTACAGCCAGATCGGCATGATCCTGCTCATCGGCCTGATGACCAAGAACGGCATCCTGATCGTCGAGTTCTCGAACCAGCTGCGCGAGCGCGGCTACTCGGTGCGGGACGCGGTGATCGAGGCCTCCGTGCTGCGCCTGCGCCCGATCCTGATGACCTCCATCGCCATGATCGGCGGCGCGATCCCGCTGGCCTGGTCATCGGGCGCCGGTGCGGAGGCCCGCAATGCCATCGGCACCGTGATCGTGGGCGGCGTCACCCTGTCGACCCTGCTCACGGTCCTCGTGGTGCCGGCGATCTACCTGCTCCTCGGCGGCTACACCAAGCCCGCTACCTATGTGAGCGAGCTGATCGACAAGCTGCGCGAACAGACCGGCCTGAAGGCCCATGGGGAGGATATCGGCCCGGCCGAACCGCGCCCGCCCGCGCATCCGGCCGAGTGAGGCTTCCGCCTCCGGTCTTACGCGAGGCGCAGGAGCGTATGCCCCTCGCCTGCGCGGCGTGTGTCTAGTTGAAAGTGTAGCGAGCCCCCAGGCGCAGCTCGTGAGTGCCGATGCTGCGGGCCCGCAAGGGAGGCTCGAATCCGTCCGGCTCGCTGCGCGCCCAGCCCAGATGCGTGTAGCGATAGGCGAGATCGAGCTTGAGGTGGTCCGTCAGGTCGAACGCGACACCGCCCGTGAGCGCCCAGGCGAGAGCGGATTTCGTGTGAGAGGCCAGCGGAACCGCATCGGCCGGGAAGAGGCGCTGCGCCTCCTCGAACCGGTTGAGACTGACACCTATGCCGGCCCCGAGATAAGGGGTCACGCGACTCCACAGGGGCAGGTCGATATAGGCGTTGAGGAGAAAGGTCGTGGCCTGGAAATCCGCCCGGTCGAAGGCAAGGTTCGAGGCGCCGAAGCGGCTGCCTTTGTAGGATCCACCGAACCGGTGATCGACCGTGATGTCGGTCCGCAGCCAGGGCGCCATGTGATAGCCGATTCCGGCGCCGATGCTCCCTTCCCGCTCGAAACGGGCCTTCGCGAGGGGCGGTGTGGCCTCCGTTCCCAGATCGCGCCCATGGCGCAGCACAGGCTCGTCGAGGCCGATATCGCCGCGCAGGTACCAGCCGGCGCTGACGGGCTCGTCGGAATCGTCCAGGACGGGCGCCGGCGGAAGGTCGGCGGCGCGGGCCTCCGCGGCCGCAAGGCCGAGGGCGAGGCCGCCTGCCACCATGATCGTCACTCGACGCAATCCGCCACTCCGCACGTGTTCCTCCGGTCCCGGCCATGCGGCGGGCTCTGAAGGCCCGAACGTTAAAGGGCAGTGGTTAAGGGGCGATTAACCTTAATTTTCGGTCTATGGACAAAGCCCGACACAGGCGCGGAGGCGCGAATGTTCATGCGGCAGCCATCGAATGGAGACGCACAATGATCCGATCCAGCGCAAGGGTTTCGACCGCGAATGCCAGCCGCTACCTGCAGCAGCTCAGCAAGCATTGGGCGCACAAGTTCGACGTGACCTATAGCGAGACGCAGAGCACCATCCCGTTCGCCGAGGACCGGAAGGCCGAGTTGACGGCCGGGCCAGATCATCTCGAGATCGTCCTCACGGTCCCGGACGAGGAGAGCCGGAACCGGATGCAGAAGATCATCGAGGACCATCTGAACCGCTTCGCGTTCAGGGAGGCGCTTGTCTACGACTGGAGCTGAGCGACAGGCGTCGAGCGTCCTTGCCTCCAAGCCCGCCCCTCACGAAAGGGGCCGGGCTCCAGGGAGAGTGCAGCTCAGGCCGCACCCTTGACGGGAGTATCGGCCAGGGAAGCCGCGCGGCTGACCGCGTCGACCACATCGTCCACCACGCGGGCGACGAGATCGCTGTCGTCCCCCTCGGCCATGACCCGGATCACCGGCTCGGTGCCCGAAGGACGGATGACAAGGCGGCCCGTCGCGCCTAGGCGCTCGCGGCCGGCCTCGATGGCCTTGACCACGGTTTCGGACTGGAGAGGCTTGCCGGACTTGTAGCGCACGTTCTTCAGGATCTGCGGCAGCGGCTCGAAGCAGTGGCAGACCTCGGAGACCGGGCGGCCGAGCCGCTTGACCACCGCCAGGAGCTGGAGCGCTGCGATAAGGCCGTCGCCCGTGGTGGTGTAGTCCGACATGATGATGTGGCCGGATTGCTCGCCGCCCAGATTGAAGCCATGGGCCCGCATGTGCTCGAGCACGTAGCGGTCGCCGACCGCGGTGCGGACGAGGCTGAGGCCGAGATCGCCGAGATAGCGCTCGAGGCCGAGATTCGACATGATGGTGGCCACGATGCCGCCCTGGGTCAGGCGCCCATCCTCGTGCCAGGACCGGGCGACGACGCCCATGAGCTGGTCGCCGTCAACTTTCTGGCCCTTCTCGTCGACGATGAGAACCCGGTCGGCGTCGCCGTCGAGGGCGATGCCCACATCCGCGCGCAGCTCGCGCACCTTGTGGACCAGGGCCTCGGGAGCCGTGGAGCCGACCTCGTGGTTGATGTTGAAGCCGTTCGGCTCGACGCCGATGGACATGACTTCGGCACCCAGCTCCCACAAGGCCTCCGGAGCGACCTTGTAGCCGGCCCCGTTGGCGCAGTCGATCACGACCCGCATTCCTTCGAGGTCGAGCTGACGCGGCAGGGTGCGCTTGGCGAATTCGATATAGCGGGCATCCGCGCTCTCGATGCGCTTGGCGCGCCCGAGCAGGGAGGAACCGGCGAGGCGGAACGACAGATCGGAATCGATCAGGCGCTCGATCTCGCGCTCCACTTCGTCGTTGAGCTTGAACCCGTCCGGGCCGAACAGCTTGATGCCGTTATCCTCGTAAGGGTTGTGGGAGGCCGAGATCATGACGCCCAGGTCACAGCGCATGGAGCGGGTCAGCATGGCGACCGCCGGGGTCGGCATCGGTCCAAGGAGCAGCACGTCCATGCCGACCGACGTGAAGCCGGCCACCAGGGCGTTCTCGATCATATAGCCGGACAGGCGGGTGTCCTTGCCGATGATGACCCGGTGCCGGTAATCGCCCCGCTGAAACATGAGGCCGGCCGCCTGGCCGACCTTGAGGGCCAGGTCCGGCGTGATGACCCCGTTAGCACGCCCGCGGATTCCGTCGGTTCCAAAGTATTTGCGCACGTGCTGGTTCTCCGCCTTCTGTAGCGCCGATATGCGCCTTGGTCTTCTCAAAGCAACCTCCCTGAATCGGGTCAAGACTTTCGCGCAGAACCGGCCATCACAAGTGATGAGCGATTGTTACAGTGACGAAGCTCCGCCCCGGTTTGAATTCGGAACTTCGAAGTAGACAGAAAGAAGGTCTTCGCCGGAAGAGGCCCTTCCGGCTACCCCATGGGCCGGCTTGACTCTACCTTGGTACATAGGTACCAATCACTATGATCATCGAACGAATCCAAACCGGCGTGCGCCTCGAGAAGAGGCTGGTAAAAGTGCTCAAGGCCCTCGCCGAGCACCAGGACATGAGCCTCGGAGACCTGATCGAGGGGATTGTCCTGCACGCCTTCGAGGGGAAGCAGCCATTCTCCCCTGAAACGCTCCAAACCATCGCGGACCTGCGACGCATCTACGGCCTCACGCTCCAGGCGTCGGACAGTCACAGGCTCAGCGAGGAAAAGCCGTGATGCATCTCGAACGCCGCCATAGCATCGTGCTTCCCGCGCCCGTCGCGGAGATTTTCCCGCTCTTCACCCCGCGTGGCGAGACCCTCTGGGTGAAAGGCTGGGAGCCGGATTTCCTGCATCCGATGAACGGCGACACGCAGGACGGCATGGTCTTCCGGACCGAGCATGGGGGCGAGACGACCCTCTGGGCCTGTTGCTTATGGGAGCCCGAGGCTTACCGGGTCCGGTACGTCCGGGTCACGCCAAACTCGCGCTTCGGTTTCGTCGAGGTCTGGTGCCGCGAGATCGCTGCCGGGCAAACGGAGGCGACCGTCAGCTACGCCTTCACGGCCCTGAGCGGGGACGGCGAGTCCTATCTCGCCGACCTCGACGAGGAGGCTTTCCGGCGCATGATCGAGGACTGGCGGGTTTCCATCGGCGAATGGCTTGCGAAGGCCGCATGAAAAAAGCCGGCTGGAACACCAGCCGGCTTCGGATCGTAATGTGAGGCCGGATCAGGCCTGGGGCTGGGGCTCCATGCCGCCGCCGCTCTCCTTGGGCCGGCCCCGGCCAGCGGTCGGGACAGCGGATCCCCGGCTCGACGACAGGTTATCGCCGGTGTCGCGGATCGGAGGCTGGCCGTCGAGGAGGTTGTGGATCTCGTCGCCGGTCAGGGTCTCGTATTCCAAGAGGCCCTTGGCCAGGGTCTCGAGATCGTGGGCCTTCTCGGTCAGGATGCGGCGGGCATCCTCCAGGCCGGCCTCGACCAGGCGGCGCACCTCGGAGTCGATCTTCTGGGCGGTGGCTTCGGACACGTTCTGCTGACGGCCCATCTGCATGCCGAGGAAGACCTCGTCCTGGTTCTCGCCATAGGCGACGGTGCCGAGCTCGGGCGAGAAGCCCCACTTGGTCACCATCATCCGGGCGAGGCGCGTGGCCTGCTCGATGTCGGACTGGGCGCCCGAGGTCACCTTCTCCTTGCCGAAGATCATCTCCTCGGCGATGCGGCCGCCCATCATGATGGCGAGGCGCGAGGTCATCTGCTCGAAGCTCATGGAGAGCTTGTCACGCTCGGGCAGCTGCATGACCATGCCCAGCGCCCGGCCACGGGGGATGATGGTGGCCTTGTGGACCGGGTCGGTCGCCGGGACGTTGAGGGCGACGATGGCGTGGCCGGCCTCATGGTAGGCGGTCAGGCGCTTCTCGTCATTGGTCATGACCAGGGTGCGCCGCTCGGCGCCCATCATGACCTTGTCCTTCGCGTCCTCGAACTCGTGCATGGTGACGATGCGCTTGCCGCGCCTTGCCGCCAGGAGGGCCGCCTCGTTCACAAGGTTCATCAGGTCGGCGCCCGAGAAGCCGGGGGTGCCGCGGGCGATGACCTTCAGGTCCACGTCGGGAGCGAGCGGGACCTTGCGCACATGGACGCGCAGGATCTTCTCGCGACCGGTGACGTCCGGGTTCGGGACAACGATCTGCCGGTCGAAGCGGCCGGGACGCAGGAGCGCCGGGTCGAGCACGTCGGGGCGGTTCGTCGCCGCGATGATGATGATGCCCTCGTTGGCCTCGAAGCCGTCCATCTCCACCAGGAGCTGGTTGAGGGTCTGCTCACGCTCGTCGTTGCCGCCGCCGAGGCCGGCGCCGCGATGGCGGCCGACCGCGTCGATCTCGTCGATGAAGATGATGCAGGGGGCGTTCTTCTTGGCCTGGTCGAACATGTCGCGTACGCGGGAAGCACCCACGCCCACGAACATCTCGACGAAGTCGGAGCCCGAGATGGTGAAGAACGGCACGTTGGCCTCGCCCGCAACGGCCCGGGCCGTCAGGGTCTTACCCGTGCCGGGAGGGCCGACGAGCAGCACACCGCGCGGGATGCGGCCGCCGAGGCGCTGGAACTTCTGCGGATCGCGGAGGAATTCCACGATCTCCTGCAGGTCTTCCTTGGCCTCGTCGACGCCCGCGACATCGTCGAAGGTCACGCGGCCATGCGCCTCGGTCAGAAGCTTGGCCTTGGACTTGCCGAAGCCCATGGCCCGGCCCGCGCCGTTCTGCATCTGCCGCGACAGGAACACCCACGCGCCGATGAACAGCGCGATCGGCAGGATGTTCATGAGGACGGCGATGAACCAGGGGGTGGAGTCGGATTGCGGACGGGCCGTGATCTGCACGCCCTTCTGCTGCAGCTTCGTCACCAGGCTCGGATCATTCGGCGCATAGGTCGTGAAGGTACGGCCATCCGTATAGGTGCCGCTGATCTCCGGACCGGAGATGACCACGTTCGAAATGCGCCCAGCATCGGCATCGCTGAGAAGCTGGCTATAGGCAATGTCGCCGCTGCCGCCACGATGGCCCGGGCTCTGGAACAGGGTCACGAGCGCGAGCACCAGCAGGAAGATGACGACCCACAAGGCGAAATTGCGGAAATTTGAATTCATCGGATCAGTTTCTGCCCCAGAGGGAGACGAACGCGGGGCATGCCCCGCGCGGCTAAACTCAATGTAGGCGTGGAGCCTCCCCTTGCCAAGGGAATGCGGCGCCCATGCGGCATCTCATGCGGTCTTTGATGAACGGATAGCCCTCAAACCGGCGCCCTTCCACGCCGACGGGGCGGTTCCGGCGCCAGGGTGAGGCCCCCGCGGGCATCGAGCCGGACCAGCGCCCCGGACACGGTGGCCCGAAAGGCCTCCCCCTTCGCCAGGGCATCCCGGAGCCGGCCGACGCAGGCCTCGATACGTTGGAGACGGCCGGTTTCCGGCCGGATTCCCGCCCTGTCGAGGGCCTGAACGAAGGCCCGGAGCGCGATCTCGAAAGGCTCCTCGGCCAGGGGGGCGGCATCGAGCCGCAAGCCACCCTCCCCGGCCACGGGCCGAGCCCGGCCCAGGGCCTCGGCGGCCTTGGCATCGAGCGCCTCCTCGGCCTGCCGGGCCCTTCGGGCGAGGCCGGCCAGGCGCTCGGCCGTCAGGCCCTCCGCGGCGAGGGCCGGCATGAGGCGCCGCCAGCGCACCCGCGCGAAGCGCTCGTCCAGGTTCGAGGGGTCCTCCACGAAGGACCACCTTTCCCGGCCGCACAGGGCGAGGAGCGTGCTCTTCGGGCAATCAAGGAGCGGGCGGACATGGCGCAGGCCGTCCCGGTCGCGCTCGGACCGCATCCCGCCGAGGCCCGCGAGCCCCGACCCCCGCGACAGGCGCATGAGCAGGGTCTCGGCCTGGTCGTCCAGCGTGTGAGCGGTGACGAGGTGGGTGGCGCCCTCCTCCCGGGCGCAGCCGATCAAGAGCCGGTAGCGCGCCTCGCGGGCCGCCTCCTGAAGACCCGTCCTGGGCTTGGGGCCAGTCCAGACGAGGGTCCGGTGGGGAAAGCCGAGGCGGGAGGCCTCCGTGGCTACGAAAGCGGCCTCCCGGGCAGCTTCGGGGCGCAGGCCGTGATCCACGGTGGCGACGATCACGGGCGGCCGGGCAGCGGATCCGCGCCAAAGGGCCAGGAGATGCATGAGAGCCATGGAATCCGGCCCGCCTGACACGGCTGCGACGATTCCACAGGCGGAGGATAGGGAAAAAAAGAGAGCCTCCAGCCATGCGGCGGAGGCTGGATCAATGGGTGCGGAGGAGCGGGTCACGCGAAAGGCGGGAGCGGCGAGCAGGCCATCCTCAACCGCACGCTCAGCTGCACTTGGAGCGGCGCTGTTCGCGCTCGGAGGCCTGGCGCACGTTCGGGGAAGCCTGGGGATACTTGCGGTCGAGTTCGCCAAAGACCGCGCAGGCCCGGTCGCGGGCGCCGAGGCCGTTGAGGGAGATGCCGAGCTTCAGGAGCGCATCGGGCGCACGGGCTGCGCTGGGATGCTCCGTGGACACGTTCAGGAACTGCTCCGCCGCCTCCCGGTAGCGGTTGCGCTGGAGATAGGTCTCGCCGAGCCAGTAAGCGGCTTCGGGCACCAGCTTGTCGCGGGGGTTGGACTGCAGGAACCGGCGGAAGCCCATCTCGGCCTCCTCGTACTGGCGCTGCGCGAAATAGCCGTAGGCGGTCTCGAAATCGGACCGCGGATCGCCGACGCTGGTGGCCGCGACGCTCGGACCGCGGGAGGCCGGAGCGGCCGGGATCGCCCCTGTTGGGATCGCGACCGTGCGGCCGGCGGGATTGATGTCGAGGGGCGCCGCATCCATGGCCATGTCGTCCTCCTGGATCAGCTCCCCGATTCCGGACACCTGCCCGGGCATCTGGCCCCCGGGAAGGGGAGCGGGCTGGCCCATCTCCGCCGTGAGAGGGGCCGACGGAGGGGTCGCTCCCAAGGGAAGCGGAGCCCCGGGGGCGCTGGGCGCCTCCGAGGGGTTGAAGACGTCGCTGCGTCGCTGGGGCTGCGGGGC
>Ga0182741_1003830_pt1 | contig 15465 bp, 10 predicted proteins | sample eDN5th37CBELigOP_FD_128874 | JGI IMG/M metagenome (GOLD analysis project Ga0182741, IMG submission 128874) | Enriched Organic Plus compost microbial communities from Emeryville, California, USA - eDNA 5th pass 37_C BE-Lig OP (version 2) (version 2) ...
CTCGGCGGCGCTCGCCGGGGAGGCGCCGGCCCCACAGGACGCCGTGCTGGTGCAGTGGGAGGACACGCGCTACGGCTTCGGCGACCACCCCTACAGGGCCCTGCGCACGCCCCGCCACACGCTCGTGGTCGGCCGCGACGACGCCTTCTGCCTGCTCTTCGACAGGCAGGAGGACCCGTACGAGCTCCAGAACCTCTACTGGCGCGAGGGCAGCTTGCGCCGCGACCTGGGCGAGAGGCTGCTCGAGCTGGTCGCCCGCGCCGGCGAGGAGCCGCCGGAGTACGTGAAGGCTCGCCTGGGCGCCTGAACGGCGTCACCTGGCGGCGAGTAGCATTGCTCAGTCCTGAGCAGAGGACCACGCTCCACGGAGCGAAGGGTGGTGTGCACGATGACGCTGTACCGTGCCAATCGTAGGGGGCCGTTCCTGTACCTGGCCCTCGCCGCGCTCGTCCTGGCCGCCTGCGACGGCGGCGCCGTCGACCAGGGGCCTAGCTTGGCCGAGATCCCTGACCAGGCCACCACGCTGGGCGAGCAGGTGATCGTGCCGCTCACGGTGACCCATGCGAACCCCGCCGAGGTGGTCGTGGCCGCCAGCAGTTCGGACGGGGCCGTGGTCCCCGACTCCGCCATCGCCATCGCGGGCGCCGGCGCGAACCGGACGATCACGATCACGCCCAGCAACACGACCGCCGGCACGGCCCGCATCACCGTCGTGGCCGTCGACTCGCAGAGCCGTGCGGCGACGGAGGAGTTCGACCTCGTCGTCGAGGTGCCCTTCGCCGGCAAGGACCAGGTCCTGGAGACGTCCGAGGCCGACGCGATCGGCGTGGCGGTGGCCATAGACGGCGGCGTGGCCGTGTCGACCGGCGTCGACTACGCCTACGTCTTCCAGTACACGGGCGGCGCGTGGCAGGAGCTGGCGAAGCTCCTCAGGCCGTCCGAGAACGGCGTGGGCCCGGCCAACGGCTTCGGCGAGGCCGTGGCCATCGCCGGCGGCTACGTGCTGGTGGGCGCACCCGAGGCCAACGACACCTACGACGAGCAGGGGTCCGCGACGGTCTTCGAGCGCGACGGCGACACCTACATGCGACGCATGCAGGTCCACGACCAGGCGCCCGAGATGGGCGACCACATGGGCGACAGCGTCGGGCTGAGCGGCGAGTACCTGTTCGCGGGCGCGCCGGGCGCCAGCGAGGCCGGCTACGACAGCGGCTCGGTGGTGCTCTTCGGGCCCGACGACGTGGAGGGCTGGAGCCTCTTCGCCAAGCTCACGCCGCGCGAGCTCGACGAGTCGGATGACGAGCAGAAGGCCGAGAAGGACGCGAACGGCGACGTCAACGACGCGCGCGTGTTCGGCGACGCCTTGGACGTGGCGGGCGAACTGGTGGTCGTGGGCGACTACGGCGACGTGAAGCGCGGGGCCGACGCTGGCGCCGCCTACGTGTTCGAGGTCGTCAGCGGCTTCTGGCAGCAGACGGCCAGGCTCGTGCCGGACGAGCTGGAGGCTGGCGACCAGTTCGGTATCTCGGTCGCCGGCGACGGCGCCTGGGTGCTCGTGGGCGCCTGGAACGACGACGACGCGGCCGACGACGCCGGCGCGGTGTACGTCTATAAGAAGACTGGGTCGGACTGGGTGCAGGTGGACAAGCTCTTCGCCAGCGACGCCTCCGCCTTCTCGGGCTTCGGGTCGGGCGTGGCGCTCAGCTACCCGTACGCCGCCGTGGCGGCCATGCTCGACGACGAGGCGGGCAACAACGCCGGCGCCGTGTACGTCTTCAGGCACGACGGGGACACCTGGCACGAGCTCGTCAAGCTCACCTCCCCGCAGCCCTCGGCCGACTCGCAGTTCGGGTGGGACGTCGACATCAGCGGCGACTTCATCATCGCGTCGCAGTTCGGCGACGCGCTGACGGTCATCTTCCAGCGGCAGTAGCGAGTCCGGCTACGGAGTCGGCGCGCGGCGTTCCCCAGGGGGCGCCGCGCGCCACGACTCTGGACTTCTCGGCTCTCGTTCCTTAGGCCTTGAGGCCGGGCTTCGACCTGTAGACCCGCGTGACGTCCGGGATGCGGCCGATGTTGTCCTTCACGTACTCGATCTCGGCGTGGTCCTTGACGTCGATGCGGAACATGATCCGCGCGCTCATGTTCGAGTGCACGTCGGCCTGCACGCGGAAAGCGCTCTTGTTCATGCTGCTTATGACGTCCAGCACGTCCTTGAGCAGTCCGGGCCGGTCAACGGCCACGACCTCGAAGTCCACGGGGAACACCTCGCCGGCCGGCGTGTCCCAGGTGACGTTCACGAACCGGTCGGCGTCGGCCTCCATGAGGTGCTTGACGTTCGGGCAGTCCACGCGGTGCACGGTGATGCCGCGGCCGCGCGTCACGTAGCCGATGACGTCGTCGCCCCGCACCGGGCTGCAGCAGTTGGCGAGGTTCGCGGGGGCGTCGAGCCCGTCCACGTAGACGCCGGAGACGCTCTTGCGGTGCTGCTCGACGTGGTGCTGCGGCTTGCGGTCCTTGACGAGCTCGGGGACGAGCACCTCGATGACCTGCTTGGGCGTCACGCGCTGCGCGTCGAGGGCCAGGAAGAGCTCGTCCACGGAGTCGGTGTGCAGCAGCTGCTCGGCCGCCTCCTGGAGCTTGGCCCTGGTCATGTTGGGAGCCACGGGCAGGCTGCGCCGGCGCAGGCCGCGCTCGAGCATGCGCTTGCCGGCCTCGAGCTGCTGCTGCCGCTCCTGCGCCCTGAAGTAGTGCCGGATCTTCTGCTTGGCGCTGCGGGTGACGACCATGTTCACCCAGTCGGCCGACGGGCCGTACTGGCTGGAGCGGTTCGTCAGGATCTCGATCCGGTCGCCCGTCTGCAGCTTGTAGGTGAGCGGCACGATCTCGCCGTTCACGCGCGCGCCTATCGTCCTGTGCCCCACCTCGGTGTGCACCTGGTAGGCGAAGTCGATGGGCGTGGAACCGCGCGGCAGGTTCACCACGTCGCCCGCCGGCGTGAACACCAGGACGCGCTCGGACAGGTAGTCGGTCTTGACCGCGTCCACGAAGCCCTCGGCGTCGTCGGCGCTCCTGTCGATGTCCAGGAGCTGCTTCATCCACTCCAGGCGCTTCTGGATCTCGGCGGGGTCCTGGATGCCGTCCTTGTAGGCCCAGTGCGCCGCCACGCCGAACTCCGCCACCTCGTGCATGCGCTTCGTGCGGATCTGCACCTCGATGGGCTGCCCCAAGAGGCCGATGACCGTGGTGTGGAGGCTCTGGTAGCCGTTCGGCTTGGGCACGGCCACGTAGTCCTTGAACCGCCCGGGGATGGGCGTCCAGAGGCTGTGCACGATGCCCAGCGCGCGGTAGCACACGGCCTTCTCCGCGTCCTCCTGCGCCATGCCGTTGCCGTTGGTGCCGGGGTCGAGGATGGCGCGGATGGCCATGAGGTCGAAGATCTGGTCGAGCGAGCGGTTGTCCCGCTGCATCTTCCGGTAGATCGAGTACAGGTGCTTGCTGCGCCCTGACAGCTCGAACTGGAGGCCCTCGGCGTTCAGGCGGTCGGCCAGCAGCGCGATGGACTCCTGCACGTACTTCTCGCGCTCGATGTGGCGGCTGCGCACCTGGCGCTCGAGCTGCTCGTAGCGCTGCCTGTCGACGTAGTAGAACGCCAGGTCCTCGAGCTCGTTCTTGATGTGGTTGATGCCGAGCCGGTGCGCCAGGGGCGCGAATATCTCGAGCGTCTCCTCGGAGATGCGCCGCTGCTTGTGCGGCGGCATGTGCTCGAGGGTGCGCATGTTGTGCAGCCTGTCGGCCAGCTTGACGAGGATGATGCGCACGTCGCTGACCATGGCGAGCAGCATCTGGCGGAGGTTCTCCGACTGCTCGTCCTGGTAGACGCGCACGGCGAGCTTGCTGATCTTCGTCTCGCCCTCGACGATCTTCCTGACGGTGGGGCCGAAGCGCTCCTCGACCTCCTCGAACGTGGCGTCGGTGTCCTCGACGGTGTCGTGGAGCAGGCCGGCGCGCAGCGCGTCGATGTCCAGGCGCATCTCGGCGAGGATCACGGTGACCGCCACGGGGTGCGTGATGAACGGCTCCCCGGACTTGCGCAGCATGCCGCGGTGGTAGTGCTCCGCGAAGGCGTAGGCCTCCGCCAGCCTCTTGGCGTCCTCCGGCGCCAGGTAGCTGGTAGCCGCCCGGAGCTCGTCGGGCACGGTAACCACCGTCGCTTCCATCAGAGCGCGAGTCTACCACCGGACCGCGACTTCTCAGGGATTCCCCCTTGCTAACGGCCTTCCTTTGTGATTGAGGGGCCCCGTGTCTCCCCGGCTTCGGAACGGCGCCGTGCCAGGCCGTGGCGGCGACCAGCCCCTCTCAGGGACCCGCGCTAGGCTGTGACCGAGCCATGACCGACCTACCGACGTTCGCCGGCTTCCCAGAGGACGCCTTCCGGTTCTTCGCCGAGCTGCGCGCGGACAACTCTAAGGCGTTCTGGGAGGCGAGCAAGCAGCGCTACCTGGACAACGTGCGCGCGCCCCTGGAGGCGCTGGCCCGCGAGCTGGAGGGCGCCTTCGGCGAGTGGCACATGTTCCGCCCCTACCGCGACCTGCGCTTCGCCAAGGACAAGCGGCCCTACAAGGAGCAGGCGTCGGTGCTCTTCGGCGGGCGCGGGCCCGGCGTGGTGGGCGGCCAGTACCTTGAGATCGCTGCCGACGGCCTGTACGCGGGCTTCGGCGCCTACCGGCTGCGGGACGACCACTTGCGGCACTACCGCCGCGCGGTCGCGGACGACAGGTCGGGCGCGGAGCTCGAGGAGATAGTCGCCGAGCTCCTGGCCAAGGGCTACCAGTTGGACGGCGAGGTGTTGCGGCGCGCGCCGCAGGGCTTCGAGGAGGACCATCCCCGCGCCGCCCTCCTCAAGCGCAAGGGCCTGTTCGCCGGCAGCGCCTTCGGCGTCGAGCCGTGGCTGCACGGGCCCGAGGCGCTGGAGCGCATCGTGAAGGTGTTCGTGGACGGCGAGCGGCTGTGCGCCTGGTTCCGGTCGAAGGTGGCCTGAGCCTCAACCGCGGCGCCGCGCCAGCAGCAGCAGGCCCAGCACCGCGAAGACGATGTTCCCGCTCCAGGCGCCGAGCCACACGGGCACGGCGCCCGTCTGCGCGAAGAGCTGGCCGAACGTGTAGAAGAGGTACCAGACGAGCGTGACGATGAGGCTCACGCCGAAGGCCACGCCCCGCGACCGCGAGTAGTAGAGCGCCAGCGGCACGGCCACCAAGAGCAGCGACAGGTTGGTGAACGGCTCCGAGAGCTTGCGCTGCAGCAGCACCTGGGCCTGCCGGCGCTCGCGCAGGCCCACGAGCTCGTTCCGGGCGTCGCGCCTCAGCTCCGTTATGGACCGGCTGTCCTCGAAGCCCCCGCCCGAGAAGCGGGCGATGAGGTCCTCCTCCGTGTACGAGGTGGTCACCACGAGGGTCTGGGCCGCGTCCGGCGGCCTGTTGCGCAGGCGCACGAGGTTCGACAGCGCCAGCTGCGGGTCTGTCACCGGCAGGTCGAGGGCGCCGAGGTCGAGCCTGTCGATCCGGTAGCCGCTCAGCACCAGGTCCTTGCCGTCGAAGGTGGCGGCGTCGGCGCGCAGGAGCGTGAGCACGTCGCCCTCCCACCTCTCGATGCGCACGCCCCTCATGCCCTCCCCGCCGTTGGTGGTGTTCTCGAAGTGGAGCAGGAAGTCGTCGATGGGCAGGTTCTGCTGGGCCAGGCGGAAGAGGCCCGAGCGGCCCGTCGTGAGGCGCCAGTAGAGCTCGGCGGTGCGGGCGTTCGTCTCCGGCAGGACCCACTGGTTCATGGCCAGGACCGCCGCCGCGCTCGCCGCGCCGAGGCCCACGAACGTGAGGGCCACGCGGCGCAGCGGCACGCCGCCCACCTGTATGGCGAGGAGCTCGTGCTCGGAGGCGAGCCGGCCCAGCGCTATGAGCACGGCCAGCACCAGCGCGATGGGCAGGGTCTGCACGAGGGCCTGCGGCAGCTGCAGGACGAGCCAGCCGAGGAGCTCGCCGACCGGCGTGCCCACGATCCACTGCATGCGCGGGATGGTGGCCGAGACGACCGCCAGCGACGAGTACAGGACAAGGCCGAACAGGAAGGGCGGGAGGGCCTCACGGAGGACGTACCTGTCGACGAGCTTCACTCCGGCAGCCCCTCCATGACGGGCCATGATACCCGCGCGCCGCCGCGGGTCCGGAACCCGCGCTGGCGCCCTGGGCTCACTCCTTCTTCATTGGCCGCCGCTCGAGGTCTATGGCGAAGCTGGCCGTGACCGCCCCGTCCTTGTTCGTGTACCCCACAGTGAGCGAGCCGCAGCAGGTGATCACCGTGACGTCCAGGGCGTGGAGGCTCAGTATCGGCGGCAAGCCCGACTCGATCAGCGGCGCCACGTCGAAGCCGATCGAGGGCCTCAGCTCCAGGTTCTCGAAGGCCAGGGGCACCGCCACCGACAGGTCGAGACGCCGCAGGCCAGGGTCGTCGGCCAGCAGGCCTTGTATGGCCTCTGCGCGGACGGCGAACTGCTCGTGGGGCTCTACGCCCTCCTGGAGCACCGGCCAGCCGGAGCGCCGCGCCTCCAAGACGTAGGTGACGGAGGCGTCGCGGCTGGGCGCCGGGTCGAGCACGCCCGCCAGGCGCGCCGTGGCGCTCGCGTCGAACGCCCACACGCCGGTCTCGTACGTCAGGCCCGCGTCGGCCACGAAGGCGTTGAGCCCCGCGGGGTTACCGCTGGTCGGCAGGCCGTCGTGCGTGGCCCGCACGCCGGCAGAGCCAGTGACACGGCGGTCCTCCCCCCACGTCGCCAGCTGGCCGGCAGCCCGCGCGGATGCGGTGAGGCGGGCCAGCGGCCGCCGGCGGTCGAGCCCCTCGAAGGGCGAGGCGGAGTTCGTGAGCCAGGTGTCGTAGCCGAGCTGCAGAGCGAGCGGCGCGACGTCGAGGCGCCAGGTGGGGTTGAGCCGCACCGCCCACTGCAGCGCGCCCTGCGAGGGGTAGTAGGTGGCCTCGGCGCGCGTCCTGACGCTGAAGCTCCCCGCCGCGGTGCGGCCTGTGGCGGCCGTGAACCCTGCTGCGGCGCCCAGGCGCGGGCCGAAGACGAGCGGCGTCGCCAGGTCGTAGATCGAGGCGAGGGCCGTCGCGGCGGCGAAGGCCTCGGCGGTGACGGTGAGGCTCGGCGGGCCAGGGATGGGCACGTCGGCCTCGGCGTTCAGGCCCACCCGGGCCTCGTGGTAGGGCGTCTCGCCCGCTGCCGCGCCCGAGTACAGCGACACGGTGGCGTCCAGCCAAGGCGTCACCTCGCGCTCGGCGCGCACGTCGAGGAGCGGCAGGCCGCCCTCCACGCCGAACGTGGCGTTGACGCGCTGCTGCGACTCTCTGACGGCTAGGCGCACCAGGGCGACCGCTCCCGGCGTGTGCGGGGCGTCGAGGCCGGTGGCGCCGATGTCGAGGGTGGCGTCGCCTTCGTCCCCGAGCGGCAGGCCCACGAGCCGCACGCCCACGCCGCTGCCCGGGCGCGCCGGGTCTCCCCCGTCCGGCACGTTGCTGACCTGCAAGGGCAGCGTGAACCGCTCCAACGACTCCTCCGTCAGCTCGATTCGCGGCCGCAGGCCTATCCGCAGCGCGCCCAGGCGGAGCACGCCGCCCTGCAGCTCGACGGACCGGGCCGTCAGGTCCACGGTGGCGCGCACGCCCTGGATGGCGTAAGGCGTCTGCTCCACGCCGATGCAGGTCGTCACCTCGGCGTTGGTGACCGACAGCGTCTGCCCTATGAGCTCGGCGCTCTCCCCGCTGACGGCGAACGCCACGCCGGCCAGCGTGAACTCGGTCATGACGACGGCGCCGGTGAAGAGGTCGAGGACCATCGTGGTGGCGTCGCCCGAGAAGTCGGGCCCGTCGATGGTCGCCTGCTGCAGCACGAGGGTCTCGGTGGTGGCCGCCAGGTTGGCAGCCTGCATGCGCAGGTCGCCCCAGTAGAGCATCGGCGCGGCCGCCCGCAGGCCCAGCTCGCCACTGAGGCCCACGACGGTCACCTCGTCGGCGATGACCGTCCATTCGCCGCCCACGGCGGTGACGCACACGCCGCCGTAGAAGCGCACCTCGTCCTCGTCGGGCAGGCTCGTGAAGTGCAGGTAGTAGACGGCCAGGTAGTCGGGGATGGTGACCTGCGACGTGTCCGGCCCCGCGGTGCACTGCGCCGCGGCCCAGCCAGCGAGCGTCATGGCCGCCAGCACCGCCAGCGCCCGGGGTAGCCGTCGCGTCACCGTCTAAAGATAGGCTTTGAACCGCTCCAGGAGGGCGGGGCTGACCTCGGTGGTGGCGGCGTAGGTGACGGCCTCCCCCACCTGCTGCAGGGTGAGTTGCAGCCGCCCGCCCACCTCGGGCGAGCGCATGGTGAAGAGCCCACCGGCGTACTCGTAGCGCCCGTCAAGGAGCACGTCGCCGGTGAGGATGTCGAGCAGCACGCGGTCGGCCGAGAAGGTGGGCTCCGTGCCGGCGACCCCCCCGTCGAACACGGCCACCTGGTCGACGGCGTCGTAACGCAGCGAGGTCGCGGACACCCGGAGCCCGTCGCGGGCCAGCCGGAGCTCGCCCGTGGCCGTGAGCAGGCTCGTCTTGACGTCAATGCGCAGCGCCTCGGCCGTCACCTCGCCGAAGACGCCCGTGACCGTGACGGCCGTGGCCTCGATGTACTCGCCCTCCACGTACCTGATCACCTGCGCCAGGACCTCGACGCCCGTCTGGGCGTCCATGAGCCTGCCGCCGTCCGGCAACGTCGTGAGGCCGGTGACGAGGTCGATGGTCTGGCGGCCGTTGGAGAGGATCGTCAGCGCGGCGAACGGCCGGCCCTCCGGCGGCTGCGTTCCTTCCGCCTCCTGCGCCACACCCCAAGCGAGCAGGAGCGCCGTCACCGACGCGAGAAACCTCAATAGCATCGTGCGAGTCTATCCAGGGGTTCCATGAGAACAGGCTCCGAGTCAGTGGCGAGCGGCGCGCCTCAGCGGGCGTCGCCCGGGCCGAGCGTGTAGACGAAGTAGGAGTCGAACGGCCTGGCGGCCAGGAGCTCGAGGGCCGTCTCCAGCTGGGCGTTCAGGACCAGGTCCACCATCTCCGCCACGCTCCTGTAGACGCCCAGCGACTGGTAGGTGGCGCCGAACGAGGTGAGGCGGCCGAGGGGCGTCTCCGCCCGCAGCGTGAGGCCCGTGGCCAGCTTGCGCTGTGCGCGCCTCCACTCGTCGGGCGTGGGCGGCTCGTCCTGCACGCGCCGCACGACGTCGACGTAGCGCTGCAGCACCTCCTCGAGGCGCTCTGGCGCCGTGCTCAGGTAGCCGACGAACGCGCCCTGGTCCTCGTTGGCCTCGTGGCCGAGGCTGGCGGAGTCGGCGAGGCCCCTGTCCACCAGCTCCCAGTAGAGCCGCGAGCCGCTGCCGTCACCTATCACGTGGCCGAGCACGGCCGCGGCGTGGCGCCTGGGGTCCGTCATGGCGACGCCGGGGGCGTAGTACGCCGCGTGGACGCGGTTCAGCTTCGGGTCGACGCTGCCGTGCCTGCCGGTCGCCGGCGACGCCTCCTGGTGATCGCGCGGGGCGTCGAAAGGCTCCCACGAGCCGGTGAGGCGCTGCGCCTGGTCGACGAAGGCGTCCCAGTCGTAGCGGCCCGTCACGGCCAGCACGAGGTTCCGCGGCGAGTAGCGCTGCCTGAAGTACTCGAGCATCTGGTCGCGGGTGAGCGCCGCTACGCTCTCGCGCGAGCCGAGGACGCTCTTGCCGAGCGGGTGCCCGGCCCAGTAGAGCGGCGCCGACAGGTCGAAGACGTGGAAGTCCGGCCTGTCCTCGTACATCGCGATCTCCTCGAGGATGACCTTCTTCTCGACGTCGAAGTCCTCCTGCCTGAGGCTCGGCCGCATGAGCTGGGCGAGGACGTTCAGGAGCTGCGGCAGGCGCTCGGGCAGCACCGCACCGAAGTAGACGGTCCTCTCGGCCGAGGTGAAGGCGTTGTACTGGGCGCCGAGCTCGTCGAAGAGGGTGTTGAGGTCGTCAGCCGAGTAGGTCTCGTTGCCCTTGAACAGCATGTGCTCGAGGAAGTGCGAGACGCCGGAGACCTCGGGCGCCTCGTCGCGCGAGCCGGTGTGGACGAAGAACCCGGCCGCCACGCTGGCGGCGCCGTCGTTGTGCTCCCCGATGACCGTGAGCCCGTTGTCGAGGACCACCTTGTCGAAGCGCAGGCGCTGCGGCACCTCGCCGGCGATGGCCTCGGCGGCGTCCGTGCCCGCGGCCACGTCGGCGCGGTGGAGGATGCGCCTCATGCGCTCACCGCCACCGGCACGCGCGCCGGGCCCAGGGTGACGATGGTGGGCTCGGGCAGGCGGTCGCGCGCCAGGTACTCGTTCACGTCCTGGACCGTCACCGCCTGCACGCGCGAGGTCATCTCCTGCAGCGTGCGTGCGCGGCCCAGGTTGAACACGTCGGCGGCCAGGCGCGAGGCCGTGGCGCCGGAAGACTCGCCCTGCATGACCAGCGAGGAGAGCATGCTCACCTTGGCGCGCTCGACCTCCTCGGCCGTGACGCCCTCGGCGAGACGGGCCAGCTCGGCGAGGAAGACCTCCAAGGTCTCATCGGCGCGTTCCGGGGTCGTGCCCGCGTACCCGACCGTGTAACCGAAGCCGCGGAGCGACCTGTAGAACGCGCTGACGCTGTACACGAGACCGCGCTTCTCGCGCACCTCGGTGAACAGGCGCGAGCCGCTCAGGCCCGAGAGCACGTTGAGGACCACGTTGTGCACGTAAGCCTCCGGGGTGCCGGGGGGCGGGGCCGGGAAGGCCAGGCCGATCTGCACCTGCGAGGTCTCTGCCTCCACGTGCCGGCGCCCCGGCGTGGCCAACGCCACGGGCGGCACGCGCACGCCCTCGCCGGTCCAGCCCGAGAAGGCCCCCTGCGCCGCTGCCAGCACGCGCTCCCAGTCGGCGCCGCCGGCCACAGCCAGCACCGCTCCGGCGGGCCGCAGCACCGACTTGGCCGCGGTCCTGACGCTCTCGGCGGTGAGGGCGGCCAGGCCCTCGGCAGTGCCGAGCGGGCTGCGGCCTTGCGGGCTGGTGACGAAAGCCGCCAGCAGCTCGTCGAACAGCCGCTGCGTGGGCGAGTCGTCGAGCGACTCCAGCTCCTGCACCGCCAGCTCGCGGGAGGGCTCGAACTCGCCCTCGTCCAGGCGGGGACTCACGACCATCGCCGCCAGCAGCGGCATGACGGCCTCCAGCTCGGAGGCGAGGAACGACATGCTGAGGTTCGACGACTCGCGGCTGGCGCCGCCGCCGCGCCTCACGCCCAGGTCCTCGAGGGCGTCGGAGAGGGCGCGAGAGTCCATGTCGCCGGCCCCGCGCTGGAGCCACTCGTGGAGGACCGTCGCCGTGCCCTCCAACCCTTGCGGGTCGCTGGCGGAACCGAAGGGCAGCACCAGGTTGGCGGTCACCGACGGCAGCCAAGGCATCGCCTCGTAGACGACCACCAGGCCGTTGTCGAGCGTCGCCGTCAGCGGCCTGCGCTCGCCGACGGGCGAGGCGCCCTCCAGGGAGGCCGCCTTGTCATCGGAAGTCATGAGCGGGAGTATAGCCCCGGCCCGCGCGGGCCCCGATCAGCGGAGGATGCCGGTGGTGGGCAACTCCGCGCGCCTGGCGGGTCGGCGGAGGGTGCCGCAGGCCAGGCACTGGCCGTTCTCGCTGGCGCCGCCGCTCCTAGGCGGTCCCCACGAGCGTCCTGAGCGCTCCAGCCAGGTCGCCGCTGCCCGCCAGGCTGGTGCCCACCAGCACGGCGTCGGCCAGGTCCTCCACGCTCCGCAGGTCCTCGCGCGTCTTGTAGCCCGACTCGGCCACCAGGACGCCGTCGAAGCCCGCGTCCCTCGCCTTGGCCAGGAGGCGCGGGGCCGTGGCCAGGTCTATGGCCAGCGTCCTCAGGTCGCGGTTGTTGACGCCGAGGACCTGCGCGCCCGCCTCGATGGCGACCTCCAGCTCGCGCTCGTCGTGCACCTCCACGACCGCCGCCAGTCCCAGGGCGTGGGCCGCCCGCACGTAGTCGGCCGTGCGCTGGGCGGTGACCGCCACGATGACCAGCGCCGCGTCGGCGCCGGCCTGGAGCGCCTCGGCCAGCTGGGCCGGGTGGACGGTGAAGTCCTTGCGCAGCAGGGGCACGTACCTCTCCCATGCGGCCCTGTCGGCGGCGACGGCTGCCAGGTGCGCCAGCTCGCCGCCGAAGTGACGCGTCTCGGTGAGCACGCTGATGGCCGCCGCGCCGCCGGCCACGTACTGGCGCGCCGCCTCCACCGGATCGAGAGGGGCGATGGGGCCTTGTGAAGGGCTCGCGCGCTTGACCTCGGCGATGACGTTCAGCGAGGCGCCAGGCGCGCGCCTCAGGGCCCGCTCGAAGCGGTCGGCCACGCGGTCTTCGCCGCGCAATTTTTGGACCGACTGGTCTATCCAAGGCCCGAGGCTGGCACCCGCGTAGTCGGCCGCCCGCTCCCTGGAGATCTTCCCGAGCACCCCGGGGACCTCCGCGAGCCGCGCCGCAGCGAGCGGCTCCAGGCCCTCGAGCGCCGCCAGTGCGTCAGTAGACATGGAACCCCGTCAGGCCCACCGGCTCGGACCAGATCTCCTCTATGCCCTCCACCTCGGCGTGCGCCGGGCCCGTGCGCAAGCGCACGAGCAGGAGCTCCACGTCGTCGCGCCAGCCCTCGGCGACGACCTCCACGCGGCCGTCGTCGAGGTTCTCCACGTGGCCCGCCACGTTCAGCACGAGCGCCTGGGTGCGGGTGAAGGCCCTGAAGCCCACCCCCTGCACGCGCCCGCTCACCAGGGCCGTCAGGCGCGTCTTCCCTTGGCTGCCGCCGGCAGCGTCACCGCTCGTCCGCATGGGTGGCCATGGTAGCGCTTCGCCCAGCGGCCACGCGGTCCCGAGGCGAGGAACGGCCAACGTGCGGTGAAGCCGGCTTCGTGCCGCTGGGACCGGCCCTCTCATGCGCTCGTGGTAGATTCGCCTGTCATGAGAAGCGCGTAGGGAACGGTCTTCCTGGCGCTTTCGCAGACGCCACCCTGACCGGCATGCCCAGCCGGTGCTAGCGAACGGAACCGCCTGGCAGCGATGTCACGCCGTAGAGCCTCACTCATCGCCCTCGTGGTCCTGGCGGCGCTGGCACTTCTCGCGCTGCTGCCGGCCATGCCGCCCGTGCGCGACTACCTCGTCGAGCGCGCGCTGCAGGCGCTCGAGGCGTCTGGCACCACGGTCACCTACACCACCACGGAGGGCAACGCCTGGCGCGGCATCGCGCTCAGGGGCGCGACCATCACCGGGCCCGGCATCGACGTGGACGTCGACAGGCTCAGGGTCGGCTACTTCCTGCCATCGTTGATAGGCGGCGAGCTGCCTCTCGACATAGAGGTGTCGGGCGGGCGCGGCCGCCTGGACGTGTCACAGGTCCTCTCCGGCACGGTGGCCGGCGGTCCCGCAGGCGCCGCGCCAGGGCCCATGACCGTGCGGTTGAGGCGCCTGGCCCTGGACGACGTCGCCGTCGAGGTCGAGGAGCTGCCGTTCACCCTGCCCGACGCCACGCTCTCCGACGTCCAGGTGGACCAGTCGGGCACGGCCCTCGACCTGGCGGCCACCATCACCACCCCCGAGGGCTCGGCGCGGGTAGCGGGACGGTTCGAGACGATCACCGGCGCCTTCGACGGCCGCGTGGAGCGGGCCGACGCCACCCTGGCTCGGCAGTGGTGGGGCGGCGTCACGGCCGGCGATGTCACGGGCACGTTGCGCGTGCGCGGGTCCTCGATCACCGGCAGCTTCGACCTCACGGGCGGAGCGGTGGACGACATCGGCCTGGTGGCCACCGACGTGGCGGGCCGGGTCGAGCTCGACTACCCCGTCATCACCGCCGACCTCACTGGCGACGTGTTCGGAGGCCCCGTCGCCGCCACGGGGGTCGTCAACGTGGCGGCGGAGCGGTGGCAGGCGCGCGCCAACGGTCAGGCTGGCCTCGCGGAGGCCGTGGCATGGCTCTTCCGCGGCACCTACCCCGACGGGCCGCCGGTCGCCCTCGAGGGCACGACCGACCTGACGCTCGAGCTCGCCGGCTGGGACTACGTGACGTTGGAGGGCGCGGCGACCGGCTCCGGGTCGGTGCAAGGCATCCCCCTCGAGGGGCTGGCGGCCAGCTTCCGCCTGCCTCGTAACGGCCGCGTCCAAGCCGAGGGACGGGCGCTGCTCGGCGGCGGCGACGTCAGCCTCGCGATCGGCCCTGGGTCCGGCGGCGACGAGGTCGTCGTCAACGCCACGGGCGTCGACCTCGCCGGGCTGGCCGAGGGGCTGGGCACCGCCGACGCGCGTCTCCGCCTGGCCGCCGACGGCCGCCAAGATGGCGTCCTGGTGGTGGACTGGCGCGCCGGGCTGGCTGGTCGGGGCGTCGAGGCCCGCCTCGACGCCCGCCTGGACCCCGACGGCTGGCAGGGCTTCATCACGGGTCAGGACTCGGCGGGCACGCTCCTCGAGGGCGCCCTGGTCTTGGGCGGCGGCCGCGTGCAGGGCGGTATCACCGCCACCGGCGAGGGCCTGGCGCCGCTGTCGCCTGGTGCGGTGGTGGGCATAGGGATATCCGGGCCCGACACCCTGAGGGGCGCGCGGGTGACGTTGGCCCTCAACGGCGACGCACCCGTGACCCTCGGCGACCTGCTGCCGGGCGTGGACCTGAGGGGCAGCGCAGCCGGGACGCTCGACGAGGGCCTCGACGTGACCGGCCTGGTCGGGCAGTTCGGGCCGCTGGCCGTGAGCGGCGCCGTCGACATGGGCCCGTTCGCGGTCGTCGCCGACCTCATACTGGAGCCAACGCACGTGACCCTCGCCGGCGGGGAGGTGTCCGCCGAGCTGATGGTCCCGGCGAGCTCGCTGGTCTACGGCGCCGACGGGCTGTCCTGGCGCGGCCGCCTGCAGCATCGCGGCCTCACGGTCGGTCCCGTCGCCACCGTCGCGGGCGCGCTCCTCTTCGAGGCGCGCGCGCCCGACGACGAAGCGGCCTGGCGCATGACGGCCACCTCCGATAACGGGGACCTGCGTCTCACGGCGGACCCGGCGGGCGTCAGCCTCGAGGTCGACGGCCTCCCGGTAGACCTGGCTGGCTCCGAGGAGCGGCCGACGCTGTCCGTGTCGCTGGCCGGCTCGGCGGCGCTGCCGTTCGGTGCTGAGGCCTCTGGCGGGGTCGTGGACGTGACCCTCTCCGACGCCGGCGGCGCAGCGTTCGCGCTGCCGTCCGACGTGCGGTTGGCGGGCGAGACTGAGGGCGAGACCCTCGCCCTGTCTGGTTCCGTTGGTGACCTGCCTTTGTCGTTGCTGGTGTCCTGGTCCGGTCCCCTGCAGGCTCAGGCGGTCCTCGGCGACGGCGCCGGCGGCCGCCTCACGGCCACCATCGAGGACC
>Ga0182741_1003835_pt1 | contig 15458 bp, 8 predicted proteins | sample eDN5th37CBELigOP_FD_128874 | JGI IMG/M metagenome (GOLD analysis project Ga0182741, IMG submission 128874) | Enriched Organic Plus compost microbial communities from Emeryville, California, USA - eDNA 5th pass 37_C BE-Lig OP (version 2) (version 2) ...
CACCATCTGAGATCGTGGGCACTGTTGCCAATCTCTCATCTGTGGTCATTCGACCCATCCAGTACCCAAGCAGGAATTGGACCACTCCGAAGGCAATCACCCCGAGTGTTACAAGCAAGCCGCGTCGTTGCGCCTTCAAGGTTGACATCTCCAGCAAGCTTACCCTGGCCACGTGCGGCCTTGGCGCACCTAGATATCGAAAGTTACCCACGTCCCACGAGTAGTGTGAGCTCTCGAAGTTCTTCAACTTTGATTTCTCAAAATCAGGTCACGGATATCTCATGCGGCAATTATGCATTGTGACACCATACGTATTAAACAACAGCCTGCAGCTGTTTTAAACCTAGGTGCAGTGATAGAATCGCCACAGCTCATGCGGGTCGTGAAATACACAACCACTGGTTTTCTGTTCCCGCGCAGATTTCCGGGTAATGCATATCTCAATTGACAGCGAGTGTTCCAATCCAAAGATTACTTTGTCCACGTCATCATTCCCCTCAAATATGTTGTACTAACTCCTTTCATTGCTTCATCATGTAGATCCCCCGCAATCTCCTCAAAGCTCCACTTCTTTGAGGAAAGCATAACGGCTCACTCGCGTTGTACTGAATTTGGCGCACACGCGAGAGTACTGCGGTGCAGAAACTAACTATTCAGCATGTTCTCGATCTGGAGTATTCTATCACGCCTCGATTTGGTACGTAGTCTCCCTATGATGTGAAGAACTGGGTATCGTCTCGGATTGCCGGAAGCAGGGAACAAGGCTGACTCACGCATTTGCCGCTATATCACACACCTATAGCTCCACTGGATCCTCCTTTCCCTCTGGATCTATGTAAGCATCAAGTATGCGCTCGTCTCCCGCAAGTATAACAGGCGTTTTGGCTTCGGAAGACCATTCAGCGCGGAGGCCATGGTAGACTTCTTGCTCGTCGCTGGCCGACTCAAGCGTACGAAGCGTACGGGTTGGATCAACCACCGTGTCAAACTTCCTGAGAGTGTTGCAGATCACATGTATCGCTTGGCGCTTATGGGACTCTGCATTCAGGACCCTAACATCGACCGCGAGCGTCTTTCTCAAGTCGGACTTGTGCACGACATCGCTGAAGCGGTTGTTGGTGACATCGTTCCGTCCCAGTACAGCGGTGTTTCAAAGGAAGAAAAACATAAGCGTGAGGTTGATGCCCTGAACTCCATTGCGAGTCTATTCAAGTCATCTCCATCGTTCCAGCGTGAGTTCAAGTCACTCTGGTACGAGTATGAAAATGGCGACACCAAGGAGGGTGAGCTCATGAAGCAGCTCGACCGCCTCGAGATGGTGGTTCAAGCCTATGAGTACGAACGCGATCAGCGCTGCCGACTCGATGATTTCTTCAACAGCACCAAGGATATGTTTACGCACCCAGAGGCTTATGCCATCCACCAGGAGATCATCCGCCGCCGAGACCACTTGCACGCTATCTGGCAAGCGGAGTGGATTGAGCATGGCATTCCCATGCCCAAGCCAGTTGAGCGAACACAGTACAAATTCTGTTCTGGTGAGGCATTGGATTTCAAGGGTCGTATTCCATCGATCAAGTCTCTAATTTCACCGACCAACACTCATGCAGTGAGCATTGTCGTGAACGAAGAAGCACCAACATCCAATTCCGCACAAGTGAACCTCGAGTTGGACGAAGAGCACGAGAAAGAGACTGCACCGCCTTCTGAATCTATCATCGCTGAGATCCAGGCAAAACGACAAAGGCAGCTTGAGGCTAAGCTTGAGGCTGTTCGTCGTCTCCAGCCAGCTGCTCCCGCAGCTCCGACTTCACTGCCATTGGCGGCGTCTCGTACGCGGGCAGGCACCCTAGCCTCAAGAACACGTTCGCCAGGTCGTGGACATGCTTCGGCTACTGCCGCCGAAGTTACAACTGTACTGCCCACTCGGCGCACCGTGATGACTCGATCAACTCTCACTAACACAACTAGCACCACAACTACGCGTCCCAACAGCCGAGGTTCAGCTCGACTCGTCAAGTAAGTAGGGAAGCTAACAAGCAGGCTTGTAAGCTTGCAGGTGTCATCGTAAGTCGTGTATACACCTCGCGATTTCCTGTTTCCCTTTTTCTTTTTTCGTATCCTCTCCAGTTCAGGAACTTGCTAGACTTAAATGTGTAGCATGTGACGTCTCTGGTATTAGGCGCTAGTTAGCTGTAGCTCTTTATTCAATCCCGATCCCGTCAGGACCAGCAGCATCGTCGGGTTTACCTTCGTCTGGGTCATTCGGCTCGACATCTTCACCGTACTGGGTGCACATGTCAATCGCGAGGAGAAGATCTCCGATCGACTCTTCGTCTGTTACATCCAATGGTTTGAATGACACCATAGAGTAGTTCTCGATTAGCTCCGCCATTGCTTCATTCAATGGCCTCTGATCTTCGTGTGACTCGTCATTCAACGCGGCGAGCAGCGCATCCGTACTAGGATCCAGGAACGCATCCAAAGCGCGCTTGTTCCGTACAAGATCGCACTTGGAAAGCACGGATATGTGTGGGATTTCGAGTTGGGCCATGACTGACAGTGACATCAATACACCAGCCATAAATCGAGACGCGTCTGTGATCAGGATCGAGTCCATCATGTAAACTGCGCACAGATTGTAGCCTACCCTCTGCAGGTTTCGGATGACCGTTCGCATGATGGGCAGGTGCGTGTACAATTCGATTTGTCCTGGGCAGTCAAAGATCAAATAGTCGTCGGCATAGTCATCAATTTTCTCCATAAACCAGTCCATGTTCTCAACCAAGTATTCCAAGCAGTACACAAGACCGCCATTGGGACCCAGTCCCATGCTCTCCATGGCATCCTCTAGTGAGATCAGCTCGCGGATATCGATCACGGGCTCATAGTCAAACACCTCCGCGGCAGGGTCTAAGTTCACTACTGCGACTCGGCGCTTGACGGCCTCGCAGTGCTTCACCATATTCGAGCAGTATGTCGACTTGCCTGAGCCCGCAGGTCCGACAACGATTTGTCCGTGTTTTCCCATCTTTGCGTCGGCTCAGAGCAGAGTGAGGGAGATGAAATAGTTTTCACGCAGCTGTATAATAAGCCTAATGTGTTCTCTTCCTGATTTGACCACTGCAAGGTCGCGTTTACGTGATCCAATCACGGTGCTTGAGTGAACTTTATATCCGCCGGCAGAGGGTGGATTGTTTCATGATCTCACCTGAGGGTGGATGGGTTCTCTCCTCAGGGTTGGAAACGCTCAACGTTTGAGTAGACTTGAGTGCGGATATCTCCCACAGGGGCTGGGTACAATGGGTTCTGATACCCTGTGGCGCTTGGCATACTCGTAAACCGTCGTAGGAACAAGTTGATTATGGGCGCTGACCTGTCTATCTGTGAGATTTCCTATGCGCTGAAGATACTAGTGATGGTCTTGAGCACTATTTCTGAGGTTATCTAGCGCACGCCATTCGGTGCGGACTTGGCCATACGTTCATCAGATCTCTTTGAGTCCGCTTAACCTGAAGGCCCGACGGTGATACCTCGTGATTCCGACGTCCCGCCCTAGGGTACCTCTGGCGAGCAAGTATCTGGGAGCTCTCTTCTAGCGCATGGGATCGACCTCGCGTGGGCACGACGAGGCACGGCTGAGTCTGAATGGACATCATGAAGTGCATTAACTCACGTAATCCGCATCGAATATTATCATCTCTAGCGCCGTTTCGCCGCGCACGCCTGCTGCTGCGGCCGTTTTTACCCACTTGTGGAGGGTTGTCTCACCCACTGGCGAGGATACATAGCGAGTAGAGTCGAGTGGTGAGCACTCCACATAGATTGTTCTTGAAGGTTGAAAGAGATTGACGATTGTTTTATTTTGATTATCTTGTATTGAGCAGCATTGACATATTGCTCCATCCTAGCAGCTACTGCTTCTCTTCCACTCACACTAGTTCAGTTCCCAGTCATACGACCTTGCCTGCGCGAGAAGTACTCAGCCTGCTACGTGGATAGCATGTCAGACTCTCCACTACCATTCGGCGCACAAGAGCCTCCAGATCCTCTGGATCGCCAAGCTACGCGTTCGGAAGCTGAAGAGTCCTGCGGTGAAGATGACACACTAGGCAATCTACTAGGCTCTGTACCACCCCATGTGGTTCCACTTGCCAAGGAGGAAGGCTCCACAGGGAGTGAAGCACGGGATGACCTCAGCATTGACAGTGCGCGCAATTCCACCCTCTCAGCCACATCGGCAAGCCAACCAATCGGTGTACCTATAACAAAACCGGTTCCTCTACGACCCAGCCCACTCCAACAAAAGATGAACGCTTCGACTACAGTATCACAACCCGATAGTGCGAGTGTGTCTCCCACCACAGCGCAGTCCCCGGCAATCGCAGCGCTATCTGCCGGTTCACCTGTGGGTTTACATCCAGACCTGCTTCAAGCCCTTGCAGCGGTAGGAGCCTCCCCAAGTCCTCTTTTGAAGGCAATGACTGCCGGACGAACCACAAGAGACCGAGCCTCAAGTGTTGACACACTATCTAGTCTCGCGGCGTCCGAGTCTGGATCTGAGCGCAGTGGAGCAGCCAAGGTCAATCCCATCACACCGCAAGTCAGAACTAACGATAGAAGCGATCCCAGAAGAGCTACCCTGCAGCGAGCCCAGCAGGAGTTTGCAGAGCTTGTTAGTTTCTTGGGCGTGATTGAAATCGACGTGGATAGCGCCAGATTCGCGCAGATTGCGAGCCAGCATGAAATCCCCTTGCTTGATGAAGACTGCGTCCTTCCCACCCGTATTGCTTATCAACTTGACGCAAAGGCCCTAAACTTTGAAGAGTTGTTTAACTCACCGGATAAGAGTCAGCCCTCGCAGACATTCACGCAACGAGTCATGCAGCAGTTGCCTGAAGGGATGGACATCTTTGCATTCCCCGGGGGTTGCCGTTTAAGCGCCACCAAAAAACCCCCTGCTGTCCATGCATTCGTGCTGACTGATGCAGACGGAGAGCGATCGTATGGCTATGTAGCCACCACCTACGTTGCTATGCCGTCTGCTGTAGTCGCTACGGCGCGTGGTCAAATTGGCGCATGTCTCTTACAAATGTCGGTTCGAGACCCAGATCTGGACCCTTCTGCTTTTGTCTTGCCCACAAGCCTATACGGCCCGCAGGCATTGGTGATCCTATCCAAGAAGCCTTATCATATGTTCTTTTCTGCAATGCTTGAGGTTTTGACGGAGCGTTTTGTTGAGCATGCCGAGGTCTACGGTTCAATCCTTACCAGCTGTTCAACTGTGGACTCATCATCAAGTTCGGCGTTGACCACAACGCCCAACTTACAGCCTTTGTCAGGTTCGTCGCCAGAAAGCTGTGGTGTGCTTGCACCCTCGACTCCGAGGCGATCTGCGACCGGGGGAAATGCCCCAAGTACTCCTGTTGCTGGGCCAAAGTTAGATGCCCTCTCTGCCCTCCATTTGGCCCAGTTTGCAGCCGTGAAGCGTACTGCAGGTAAGAACGCCCCACCCGCGAAGCCGTCTAAATCTTCGGAAGCTCCAACACCTAAACTTGATCTCGAAGCATCGTCTTCATCTGCGGATTCTTCGATCAGTGCTGAAGGAACACCCACAATACCCAGTGAGCCTGACTCTGCGGATGGTTCTGTGCCTGAAATCTCCAAAGCAACGGCAAAGGCCGATCTCGAGCATCGGCCGCCTCCTCTTCAGCCAGATGACTCGTCGCTCGAGTATCTTGCAGCTGACCTCGACGATGAGGCCTATGCACTTGCCAGGCTCGTACAGCCACCCTCAGCAGAGCTTGTATATCCACCGACATTTACGTCCCATCTGACAGGTCTTCGTGGAGCAATGCATCCTGAGTACCCACATTACGTGATGTGCATTTTTGCTACCCTCTGCTACGCAAACGCCCAGAAAGCTCTGAACCCATCGGGTGGCTCACCTGTGCCCGCCATCCTTCGAAGTGAATCTATTTCTTCTCTCCGTAGTAGTACCGAGAGCGGAGGAGAATCAGAAACCGAACTTGACTTGGATAACAGTGTTGTAAACGAAAGCGGAACATGCGACACCATCGAAGAGGCAGAGCGAGCCTTACCCGCACCAACCAAACTTCCTTTCGAAGTGAGCGACTTTGCATTCCACCCTAGGGAGTTTTCCGCATTCCCTGAACCGATACTCCGCGTGTTTGCTCGAAGATTATATCTTCTTCAACGACCCCGTAAACCACCATTGGCACCGTGGCATGATGTTGACTTTGCATACTTGTGCAAGTTACTTACTCCGGAGTGTACAACCATAATTTTCGATGCGATCCTCCAGGAAACGCCCGTGCTCCTTCTGTGCTCAGCGCCTGAAGCCCTTCTACATATCTGTGAAGCAATCCTTGCGTTGCTCACGCCGCTTACCTTTAGCTTTGCATATATTCCTCTTCTTCCACTATGCTTGGCTGATTTCCTCGAAGCGCCCCAACCCTTCTTGGTTGGCTCGCTTCCTGCGATGCGCGAAAGCGCCCCACCCTATGCGTTAGTTGTGGATATAGATCACTCTCGTATCACATACCCTTCCGTGCTGTTCAACCCCACCGTCAATGAAGTTTGCCAGGCGTCACAAAACCCAAGGTCTTCAATCGACGTCGGAATCAGTGACGGGTTTGGTGCGCTTTCGACCGCACAGGATTTGACGGCGACTGCAAAGGCCGCTGCCGCCGCTGCAGCTGCGGCATCAGCTGCTTCTGACGGAAGAGGGGACTCGATGGTATCGAATTCAGGCTCTACTTCGGGGCATCGTAGCTCAACCACAATTAGCCGCGAATCTGCCACGGGTACTGGGCTTGGGTGTGAAGCGAACTACGTCGAGCAACCAGAGAACACACCCTTTCAGCTGGTTGTCCCACCGATTTATCATGTTCGCCTACGTCATGCCATGGACCAAGCAGAGTCAGCGCGCCAACAACACGCTCTAAAGATCGCAGCTCAAATCACGTCGATGACCCAGCAAGTCACACAGAGGCATGGTAGTGGTGAGTCAAACGCTTTACTCGAGCGGCCCGGCGTTGATGACGATGCAATTTATGGAGACCTGTCCATGTTAGATGATTCGAACGAGACACCGATATCCAATACCTCAAGGACACCTCAACTACAACCCCGCGTTGAGGCGAAGCAGCCGCCCGAGGACATCCCTTCCATTAGGTCACCATCTGAATTTGCTTCTGCACAAGAACTCTTTAGAGCATCGTCCCAGGCTGCCGACATGCCTCCAGCTACTTCGCAGCCTGCCTCGACCCCAGAGAGTAAATCGAAGTTTCTTGGTACCCTTCGTCGTCGCGGTGCAGCCCTCACGGCACCCCAACCATCGCCCGCTAGCTCTACCAGGCGACGCATCGGCCGTCAGACATTGATGACATTCAACTCACTGCGAATGAGCTTGTCAGGCACCTTTGGACTCAGCAACAAAACCAGATCCTCAGGATTATCTGGCGAACTGTCACGTCAGTTTGCCGATAATCCCTTTGGTGATCTGTATGACAATGACTCGAAGCATGAGGCATTAGAGCTGAATAAGGCGTTTGCGACCTTACGCATGGCATTTTTGGACACGTTTGTTTCACTCTTCCGCGGCTACCGCTCGTTCCTACGTCCCCCGAAAACTCTCTCCAGCCCTGACACTAACAATAGCACAATCGCTTCAGGAGATGAAGAGATGGATGTCGAAAAGTGGTTCAATCGCGACATGTTTATTACCCAAAGCGCAAGCGAGTTACACCCATTTTTGCGCTTTTTCACAAAGTCACAAATGTTCATGAGGTTCCTCACCGATCGCGTCACGCTGGCCAAAGTGGACTGGTTCGACCAACGAATGCTACACGTACTAGAAGAGTCGTCAAGGACTCTTCAGGAGGATGCAGCAGCTACCCTAACCTGTCCAGCTTATATGTTTGTCAAAGGCCTTATCTTTGACAAATGGGAGCTCTGCACACTGGAGGTCGAGCACATGTCTTTGCTCTGGACGCGACGTGAGAAGGACCGCAATGGTACTGTTGAAAATGTGATCAGTGGCAAGGTCTTCCTCAAGGAGCACTTGACCACTCTTACCTTAGTCGATGAAGTCTCTGCCAAACGGACCAACAAACCAACTGATTTCCCGCTGTGCATCACAGTATATCCGTCTGAGAATGCGGTGAGCTCCGCCAAAGGAGCCCCTAAACCTGAGGTGAATGTTTTCTACTTTAAAGACAGCTATACTCGAAGGCGTATTATCCAGCTCATCACAGCTCGTACCGCTCAGCACCACCGTCAGCTCTACGCTACTTTCTTGGCTGATGAGCGACTTAGAACCCGCGCCCTACGCGAGGCAGCACAAGTTCAGGCGCGTAAGAATCGCAGAGCTTATGCAGGCTATCGGCATTCAATTCACCGGGCGTCGGTGGCAGGAGGTGTGGGAATTCTCACACCTGGCACAGGCATTCACAGAAGAAGCGTTTTGGGTAGCACCAGTGCTTCGGTAAGTCCCGCCACTCTCCAGAGTCGCCCACGAGGCCGTTCATTCCTAGAATCTGCCGGCGTTTCTGCAGACACCACCACTACGTCGCCACATGGCCATCTTGCGCCATTAGGGGAAGTGGCTGAAGGTTACCAAACCCCTGCGAAGCACCAGAGTACCAAACCCAACATGCTGTCTCCGTTCGCCACTCACATTTCGGACGAGGAACTCGTCAGGATGAGAAGACTCGAAAGCTTTTCTTACGCGTCAGGTCCGGCAACTGAGGTCGAACCAGCTATTCCAGCTACTCCAGCTACTCCAGCTACTCCAGCCCGAAAGCCAAGCGCGATTCCGTGGATGGTCATCCAATCCGAAAGCTCAGGCGAATCATCCCAAGCAGCAGTGCAAACCGCAGTCGAGGCGTACCTAGCAGGCTTGGATGATGATGTCCCGAAGCCACCTCCTTCACCCTTCGGATAGTTCTAACAAGTGGAATAAACGAATCGACTAATATACAGGGTTTATTCATCCGCATTGCTCATGCTGCGTCGCAGAGAGGCGAACCTAGGCGAGCAGCATCAGGCGAACAAGCCCATCTAGGGTGATACCTAGCGACTTCGCTACTTGCTCGATTGCTTGGATGCCAATGGCACGACCAGGGGTGAGCATCTCGGGATGCTCAGCATAGAGCTCCCGTAGCGTTCGGACGAGCTGATGCAGCTTCTCAAATCCCGCGTTACTGATCGTCTCAAGCTGCTTAAACATGCCAGCTAGGGTATGACCAGGAGATGTAGCAAAGCCAACTCCGGCCAAAGGGTGAATAGAGGCCTCCCCAGCGGTTGAAGTGATTAACTTGACGAGCATATCCAACTGTGCCAACGTGTCCGCGCTGGGCGCATCACTCTTGGGAGAGGTTTCTGGCGAGCGACTTGCTGTAGCCTTCGCTTGGGCACTCACACGATCTGCAACCAGTTGCATAAACTCAAGGGCTTGCGGGGAGTGCGCTTCTGCAGTCGTCACGGGTGTTAGGCGTGCAGTCAGAGGACTCGATGCTGGGATACTGACCGTAGATGCTACGAGACTCCTACCTAGCCGCTTGTCTAGGGCCCTCGGAGCAAACCCCAAGATCCGTCGTCCTCCTGCAGAGGCAAGGTGAAGAGAACTCATGTCAACATCATTCTCTCGATACTCAAGCTCGAAGAGTGCACCGCCTCCCATGCTGGGCGCTGCCCCAACCACCGTTCTCGGGAAATTACGCGCATGAATGGACATTGACGAGTACGGCGAGGGCGACAAGGTTGAGTATGGGTCTAAACTTGAGTAGGGCGCTGTGAACAGTCTTCCGTACGCCAACCTTGCCCAGGTAGTTAGAAGGAAGCAGATTTGGAGGGTTCGATTGGTGAGCAATGATCTAAGCCAAGGGAGAGTAATACTGACGTCTCGAGTGCTTGGAGTAGTGGCGCGTGTACTCGCCAGGGACGATATCAGGGCGAGCTCCTGGACCAATCGCTGAGCGGGCTTGGTGAACTTCCCATTGAGCGTAATCTGTTGCGATTTGGGGCTGCTAGTGGGCAGCTGCTTAAGGTATTCGAGCAGGTCACGTGCACGCATAGTTGCCACCCGCATGCTTGGAAACGACGATGGGAGCAGTGTTTCCCCGATCGCCTTTGCTGCTAAGCTTTCCGTTAATGCATAAATAGCGACGTCATTCACTTCACCGACCGAGCACGATGAAGGCTGAAACGATGGATTCTGTTGAGCCCGCTGTGCAGCGGGTACGATTGAGATAACCATGTTAAACACATATGGCACTTCGAAAACGATAGCGCTCGGAGAGGAGTTTGTGAACAGGGGGTTGGCCTTGACATTACGGAAGGGTACTCGTGTCCGTCCAAACAAGAAGCTAAAACCTGACATACCTCGACCAAGGTGATCCATCATACCGCTGCCACCTGCGCCTGTGCCACCCGTCCGTGCTAGCCCTGAGATAAGGTCCTCAAGATCCTCGGCAATGGTCGCAGTTGCGATAGATTGCGAAGTTGATCCAGCCATGGACTCGCCCAGGGCAAGGAGCTTAGAGAGCTTCAGCTGTGAGGGCAATTGGGGTGATTTTGATGGACCGCGTTGAGGAGCTGGTTGAGTACCAGGTGGTATGTTCAGCCGATCTGAGATGCCTTCACCCTGAACCGCATGCGCGGGTGGGAACGCGTTGAGTGCGGTTCCCAGTGCTCTCGACGCCAAGGCGCGCTGTTCAGCTCGACGAAGGTACGCCGCACTCAGGGTGAAGTATGGCGAATCTTTATCTGTGCTAGAGAGGTCACCATCTTCGAGGCAATCGAGCTGATCGCCCTCCAATTGGATATTGCTTCGCTGGGTGGGGTCGGGTTGGATTGAAGGAATGAGACCTCGAATGAGGTCACCACTGTCGTCTCGATACGCGCACCGTTCGGAAACTGCATAGTGAGCCTCACCGACGGTAAGAGACAGCTGAGGGAAAGTCTGCGAAATTAGATGCCGAAGATGTCGCGCGGATCGGGCCGCTCGGACGTGTAGTGAACTCAGCAACCCTCGCCATGAAGTTAGCTTGGCTGGCTCCAGAGCTGCCAGGGCTGCTGGGACCGCAAGTCCAGTCGTTGCATCGACGCCACACAGGTGGGGGTCATCCAGATTGGCAGTCGCACTCAGTGAGCTCCTCGGTGGCTGCTGCTGAGGATTTTGAGTTTGACCTTGCTGTAACTGCTGCTGCTGTACACTCGCAGAGTGGCTCGCCGAATTCTTCAGTAAGGACATCTGGACGCCTTCCAGCGCCGAAAGCGTCTGAGGGAGTGGGGTGGCATGCTGTTCCAGTGGAACGTCCTCGTCGATCTGGTCGTCTAGTCCACCCTGTGCTAGCTTCAGCGCGTCAGCCGACTGCCCCACTGTGAGAGCAGGGATTGAAGGCTCGTTGGGCTGCACGAGGAGGGGGAACACACTGAGGGACTGCGAGTGGCCCGTCGCAATCGCCGCATTTGGATTCGAAGGTGTTGCGGCTCCAGGATGTGCGATGGCACTTAGCGGCCTGGGAACACGCTGATTGAGCAGAGCGGTGCGAATTACCTGGATGGTGGTTAGCGACTCGAGAATCCTGCCGCGTTCGAGTGCGATGCGAGTCGCTTGCGCGCTATTCTCATCGGGACTCGCGCTCGCCTCGACGATCAATGTGAGTAGCTGTGTTATCTGGCTTTGAGCGTGTGTTACCTGCGTGGCGAGTTCGCGCAGCAGTCGTCTGCGTGCAACGATCGCGTGTAAGTCGCTTGACATGGTGATTTCACCTACACACTGGCCAGATCTTGCGTATCACCCACTCAAGCAGTATGTACCAATCGACGGGATCCGAGATTCAGTCCACCCGGTGGATGGTATCATTTCAAAATTTCGAATTCCATCACTCAACTACACCACACCTAGAGTGCTGTTTAGCGGGGTTGCCGCAGTGGTAGACGTGAAAACACCTTGTATCCAGGTTGCTACAGCGGCGTCTACTCAGCATGGAGTGTCAGACGGAGCCGTCTCTCCAGGAGACGCGCGAAACTCGCGAAGAACGTTTAAATGACACAGAGCAGGAGGAACAGGTGGTATCGTTAGAGACACTGCATGAGATTGCCGCAGGTATCTCAGACGATGATCCTAGATTGTGGGAAGATGACCCGTTTGATGAAGTTGTTGTTGATACCAATGGATATCGCATCAAAGGCAGCTATATGCATGAAAATGTCGCAGAATGGAACGAACGAACCCAACCCATATCGGCCAAGGTGACCGAGGACCAGCGGCGAAAGGCGATCGAGAGGGCAACGGAGAAACGCGCAGGCGCTATTAACACGCTGCTAGAGCCACATAATGCTTCGTCCGCAGATCACGCTTCGGGTGATACAAAGGACGAAGGTTTAAGGTCGGGTACCCTCGGTCTCGATGAGGGTGAGGTGCAGTTCTACGCAGAGGCATTCGGGGTTTCAGAAAAGGTCGCTCGGATGCTTGTTCGTGCGATGAAAGAGCAAGGCTCGCAAAGCCTAACCGATCAGGAGTCCGTCACGAAGCAAGTGGAGGCTCTCATTGCTGCAGCTTTGACTTCGGAAATGTCTGGTGGAGAAGTGTCCCATGGCGACGAGAAGGATGAAGCGCAGAACGAGAGCAGAAACGATTCAACGGATGCCCATGCTGAGCCGACCAACACAGAATCCGCTACCAGCACGACTGACAATGCAAAGAATTCATCTCCGCTCCAGTCACTCACTCAACTTATTCAAGCCGTACGCAACCGAGACACACCTGCGCTTATGGCAGCCTTGCGTATGGTTGAGAATCACCCTGGAGGTACCATGTATTACGTGAACATGGTGCATCCAGCCTTCGGGCGAAGCCCCTTGATGCTCGCTGCAGAGTTGGGGTCCGTGGAGCACTGTTTGATACTGCTCAGCGCTGGAGCAGACCCGTGTGAAACCTTACCCAGCGACGATCTATCGATTGGCGACGACAGTATAGCCTGCGCATCACGTCATGGGCATGAGTCACTTGCTTTGCTCCTTCTTGAGGCCTCAATGAAGTACTCACATATGTTCCCAGATGCAGTACGTAGTGTAAGACGTGGTGCGGGAAAACAAATGGAGAGCATGGAGCAAGCTATGCTTCAAGCACAGGCACAGCGTGCAGTTGATGTTGCACCCGAAGCGATTAAATCTGACCACATAGGAGAGGAGGACCAAGAAGGGGCGGAGGGAATTTCAGTTGAGGAGCGCTTGAAGACTTACGCAGAGATCCGTGCTCGTACGCGAGAGGTTGAACAAGACGCTGCCGCGCAAAGTGAACGAGATATCCTTGGTTCGCCTGACCAAAATCCAGTACAGAAAGAACTCGGGCTTACATCTGGGAAGGCAGGTGCCCTCGATCTCATGTCCGAGACCGCCCTGGAGGACGAGGCTGAGGACCATGACGATGGCAAGGAGACCAAAAGCGTTCCCGAGCAGAGTGGGGCTGAGGCAGCGGAGGCTCAGTCGACAAAGGCACCCGTTGCTAAGGAGGGGGCTGTTGCAGCCGATCGAAGTCAACAACTTCGACCTGCGCTGAAGCACGAGCTGTATCATAACCACATGCATTATCCTAACGCACATCTTCGCGACAAAGAGGGCTTCACTCTTGCCATGAACGCGGTGTATCGTGGTCAGCTCCGACTGGCGCGTGCGCTCGTCCGAAGCGGCACGCCCATCGACGCCCAGGGCAAACATGGTGAAACCCTCGCATCCCTCCTTCGCGAGCACGCTGGTCTCTCTGTTGAGGAGTTTGTTCAAGACAAGATGCCACAACTGCTATAGATAGCCTGAAAGCATGTACAGACAACGAGGAGCTCGCAATAAATGCAAGCCGACAGTTATGCGCTTATCAACTTTCTACTTTTTAGTTTTATTCTTGGTTGGTTCGATTTCAACCTTACAATGCTTTAACGGCACATCTCCGCCTTCATGCACATCTGGTTCACAGTGTGACCCAAAACATAATCAACAATCATTCGGTCAATCTTGCCGAACATCTTGTTGCAAGCGTGGAAGAAGATCTGCGTCTCTTGTGCTTGTGCACAATGCTGTACAAAGACGTCGTAGAGCTGGTGGTACTCGCGCGAGTTGCCCAGGTCCTGTTCCACCTTGAGCCAAATGTATCGGCACGCTGTGCAGTCGATGACATCCATGTTGGTTCGACCCTGTTGTCGGAGTCGGCCCGTGGGTGACGTTCTTCGGACGAAGCGCTTCATATTGTTCTTGTTCCGCTGCTCCTCCTTCGCCAGCTCCCAGATAGGCATGACACGGTTCTCCTTAATATCCTTCAGGAGACGCTCCTTGTTCATGTGAAGCATGTGCACCTGCTTCATCAAGGTATCAGTATACGGAGTAACGGGCAAACCGTCGGTGCCGAGCTTAGCAGATTCTGCACTTGCAACACGGATGTACTCCGACACCGGTGCCTTCTCCTTGAGGTCATTCATAGGTGTCTTGAGGGGCTTGATCTCTGCCTTGGGAGGGCCCGTAAGCTTCTTCTTGGGCTTATCCGTCAGCGAAATGAATGAGGTCTTAGGAAGAGCCTCACCTTCAGCGACGGCATCAACGACCTTTTCGATTTCCTCATCCTGCTTCTCCTCGGTGACACTCGTCTCGATCAAAGACTTTTCAAAGTGTTTCAGCTCGAGGTGCTTGCGCTGGAGGTGGTCCAGTTCGTGGTCAGTTAAGAGCTCTTCCTTAAGCTTCGCGTTCTGCTCATGCTTGTGGCCAAGCAAAGTCTCTACCGAACCCGGATCATTGAACTCCAGCGATGCCAGATCACGGGTATCAGGTAGATTCTCTGAAGCTGTCGGTGTTCAAGGGGAGGGTTTGAGCGTGCGATGTGAGATCGAGAGCGCGAGAGCGTCGAGGCCTGCTCATGCATTTGGTTTGACTTACCGGGCTACATGCACAAACACTATGATCAAGCGCATATCCCCTCGTGCGACCCGCAGATCGCATGCAGAAGAGTGTATACAAGCGAACAATCAGGCCAACGTACCAGAAACCACGGCTGCTACAGTGAACAACACTGCCAGTGAAGCAAGAAGTATGCGGAACCGCATCTCTTCGTCACTACCGACAGATTACCACCTAGACAAGATGAGAGATCGGGTGCAGGGGTGAGTAAGAGTGTGGAAATGTGGGTTCAAAGTCGAGTTTAGGAAACATATCGAAAAAACGCATAAACACGAGGAGGTTTGGAACTTCCGGTGCTACCTCGGGATTCCAGTCGGTGACCAAGCTCTTCCAGCATGTCATGGCATTAAGTTCACTCGCGCCGCACAAACCCCTCGCGTGATATTCAACGCCAAAAGTCCCTCCTTTGAGCTTCCTTGCCCCCTCTGAGACGCCCCGAAAAGGTAGAGAGATCGGAGGGAGGGGATCGGAAAAGTTTCGGTCGA
>Ga0182741_1003837_pt1 | contig 15448 bp, 11 predicted proteins | sample eDN5th37CBELigOP_FD_128874 | JGI IMG/M metagenome (GOLD analysis project Ga0182741, IMG submission 128874) | Enriched Organic Plus compost microbial communities from Emeryville, California, USA - eDNA 5th pass 37_C BE-Lig OP (version 2) (version 2) ...
GCCCTGTCGGTGTCGTAGAGATCTTCGGTGGGGAACGTGTCGACGAGGCGTCCTCGCGACATCACCCCGATGCGGTCGCACATCCACTCGACGAGACCCAGTCCGTGCCCGATGAACACGCACGTCAGGTCGAGTCGCTCCCGCAGGTCGAGCACGAGGTCGACGACCCCGGCCTGGGTGGACACGTCGAGGGCGGAGGTCGGTTCGTCGAGGATCAGCAGATCCGGCGACAGGGCCAGTGCCCGTGCCAGGCAGACCCTTTGCGCCTGACCTCCGGAGAGCGCATGCGGATAGCGATCGGCGAATGCGGCCGGCAGACCGACGAGTTCGAGGGCCTCGGCCACCGCGTCGGACACACCACTATTGTCGGGCACGGTCCCGAAACGCCGTAGTGGACGAGCGATCTGCTCACCCACCCGCACGGCCGGGTTGAGCGAACCGACGGGGTCCTGGAAGACGTACTGCAGGCGCGGGCGGGCGGCGCGGAACGTGTCACGGTCGGTGCCCGAGAGCGGCTCCCCCTGGAAGTGCACGCTCCCGGAGGTCACGTCGAGCAGACCTCCCATGAGTCGGGCCAGCGTGGACTTGCCCGAGCCGGATGCGCCGATCAGACCGTAGATCTCGCCGGGCCGTACCTCGAGGGACACGTCGTCGACGGCGACGAACTCCGAGCGGCGTGTGCCGGTGCCCCAGCCGCCGACCGTGAAACTGCGTGTGACGTTCTCGAGTTTCAACACCGGGGTGACCGGATCGGATGTCTCCGCAGCGGTTTCCGTCACTGCCTGGGTGACCGCACCGCCTGCCAGCGAGCGGGCACCGCGCCAATGCGGCAGGGTACGTCGCCTCCCGAGGCGGGGGACGGCGGCGAGCAACTGCTTCGTGTAGGGATCGCGGGGCGAGGACAGGATCTCGTCACGGGTCCCGGCTTCCACGACGGCACCGTTGCGCAGTACGACCACCGAATCGGCGAGGTGTTCCACCACGTCGAAATCGTGGGTGATGAGCAGCAGGGAGGCACCGGTGGAGGAGGCCACGTCGCGGAGCAGGTCGAGCACCTGCCGCTGCACGATCGTGTCGAGCGCGGTGGTCGGCTCGTCGGCGACGAGCAGCGTGGGCTCGGCCAGGCCGGCGAGTGCGAGCACGACGCGCTGGCGCATCCCGCCGCTGAGCTCATGCGGATACGAGTTCAGTACCCGCTCCGGATCGTCGAATCCGACCCGTCGCAGCCACTGGGCGGCGAGCTCGCGCCGTTCGGCGCGGCGCGTGCGCGGACGGTGCCGCACGAGCACCTCGTCGAGCTGGCTGCCGACCCGGAAGGACGGATCGAGCGAACTCAGCGGATTCTGGAAGACCATGCCGATGCCCGAGCCCCGGAAGGTGTTGAGCCGCTTCTCGCTCAACCCCGCGAGGTCGACGGCCTCGCCGGACCCGCTCCGGAACCGGATCGATCCGCCGGCGAGATACGCTCCCGGGGGCAGGAGGCCCAGGAGGGCCGCGGCCGTCAGGCTCTTCCCGGAACCGGACTCCCCGACGAGGGCGAGTACCTGACCCGACGCGATATCGAAGGACACGTCGCGGACCGTCGGCTCGTCGTGCGGGTCGCCGCGGAAGGCGATCCGCAGGTCGGTGACCGAGAGGATCCGATCGGACGGCTTGGGGCCGGGTACGGCCAGGACGTCGGTGTCGTGGAGTGTGCTCATCGCCGGGCTCCTCGCCGTGACCGGGGATCGAAGACGTCGTTCAGTCCGTCGCCGAGCCAGTTGAAGGCGAGCGCGACGAGCAGGACTGTCAGGCCGGGGATCAGCGCGACGTAGAGGTGACCCGAGATGACCACCTTGGCGCCGGACGCGATCATCTGCCCCCAGTCCGGCGCGGGCGGTTGGACACCGATGCCCACGGCACTGAGGCTGGCGGAGAACACGACCATCGCCCCCACGAGGCTCGTCGCGTAGACGACGATCGGGCCCACGACATTCGGCAGGACCTCGCGGACCGTCAGCGACCACCGTCCCGCACCGAGCGACACCGCGGCCTCGACGTATTCACGGCCTCGCTGTTGTTTGACCTCGGCGAACACCACGCGTGTGATGTAGGGGACGACGGCGAAGCCGATGGCGAAGACCACGACACCGGCCCCGGGGCTGAGCAGCGCCGCGAGCGCGATCGCCACGAGGATCACCGGGAAGGCGAACAGCACGTCCACGACCCGCATGATCAGGCCGGACACGCGCGGACCGGCGAACCCCGCAGCCAGTGCGGCGGCCGATCCGACGACGGTCGCCGCGGCGACGGCGACGACGGCGAGCAGGAGCGAGGTGCGGCCACCCCAGAGGAGCCTGCTGAGGAGATCCCGGCCGAGTTCGTCGGTTCCGAGGAGATGTCCGGCGCTGCCGGGCGGGAGGAACTTGGCGGTGGGGTCGGTCAGGATCGGATCGTAGGGCGCCAGCAGCGGAGCGAACAGCGAACACACCGCGACCACCGTGATGACGACGAGACCGGCGACCAGCTGGGCACGGTGCCGTCCGTGCCCGGACGGGGATCGCTTCCTGGCGACCACTTCATCGAGAAGTGTTGCCATCAGGCACCTCTCATGCGTGGGTTGAGGACGTCGACGACGACGTCGGTGACGAGGTTGACGACGAGATAGCACAGGGCGACCAGCACGATGCCTCCCTGGATCACCGGATAGTCCTTGCCGTTGACCGCGTTGACCAGCTGGGTTCCGATGCCGGGCCAGTTGAAGACGATCTCGACGAAGAACACTCCCGTGATCAGGGTGCCGATCTCGAGGCCGGTGATGTTGACGACGCTCGGCAGGATGTTCCGGAAGACGTTCCGGCCGTAGAGGGTCCGGGGCGTGATGCCCTGGGAGCGGAAGGTCCGGAACCAGTCCGACGAGCGTTCCCGGATCACCCCGACCCGCACGAAGCGCGCCAGCACGAGCATCGAGATCAGCGCCGCCGACACCGCCGGCAGGACGAGATGCTGGAGGAGGTCGCCGAAACCACCACCCCCGCGGGATTCCATGCCGCCCACCGGAAGCCACTTCAGCTGCAGCGCGAACACGCTGATCAGAACGAGACCGAACCAGTACACCGACAGGTTGCTGCCGACCTGCACGACCAGCATCACCAGGCGGTCGATCCAGGCGTTGTGGAAGATGCCGGCCACGAAACCGATCGCGGTCCCGAACACGAGGCAGACGACCACCCCGGCCGCCGTGAGGATCAGCGTGTTGACGAAGTTGGGCACGAGGATGTCGAACACCGGGGTGCCCAGGGTGAGGGACAGTCCGCCACCGTCGGCGAACAGGTTCTTCACCCACACGAAGTACTGTTCCCACAGCGGCCGGTCGAGACCGTAGGTGGCGCGGATCTCGTCGAGCTGTTCGGGTGTGAATCTCGATGCGAACTGCGCCTCGACGGGATCGCCCGGCGTGAGTGCACCCAGCAGGAATGCGAGCACCGAGACGATCACCAGGATCGGGACGATGTTGAGTGCACGGATACCGATCCGCCGGAGGTGGTTCATCACTCCCCCGAGAGCCAGACGTTGCTCAGGTCGTACCAGTTGGTGGACGCGAAGGTGAATCCTTCGACGTTCGAACCCGTGGCGTAGTACCGGTTCAGGTTCACGGCCGGGATCACGAGAGCCCTTGTGCGCAACTGTTCCTCGGCGGCCTGCCACAGCGCGATGCGCTGGTCGGCGTCGTCGGTGTAGAGCGCGGTTTCGATCGCCTGGGTGACCTCGGGGTACTGCTCGGGATTCAGGCCACGGTTCTTGAGGCCGTTGTACCCGTTGTGGAGCCATTCGGCGTTCGTCTCACCGAACTCGTCGATGTTCAGGCCGTCGCCGGGCTGCGGGTTGTACACGCGGGCGGAGTAGTTGACGCGGTCGAGGCTGACCACCTCGGTCTCCACACCGATCTGCTTGAGGTGCGCCTGCAGCCACTGGCCGACGTTCTCGTTGGCCACGTCGACCACGAGATTGAAGCGCAGCTCGCCCGGCTCGTAGCCGGCTTCGGCGAGCAGCTGCCGCGCCCGCTCCGGGTCGTATGCGAAGTCGACGACGTCGTCGCGGTAGGCCTCGTTGCCCGGCGGCAGGAAGGAGTACTGCGGCGTGGCGTACCCGTTGTAGACCTCGTCGGCGAGCGCCTGCCGGTCCAGGCCGTGGATGAGGGCCTCCCGGACGCGGTCGTCGTCGAAGACGGGATTGCGCCGGTTGAAGGAGAAGTAGATCAGCTCCGCCCCGGTGCCCTCGGGCACCTCGAGTCCGGCGTTCTCGAGCGTCTCGACGTCGTCGGGTTGCACGTAGCTGATCAGGTCGACCTCGCCGTTGAGCAGGGAGGCGACGCGGGTCTGGTTGTTGGGGATGACGCGGAAGGTGAGCGTATCCAGGTGCGGCTGCTCGCCCCAGTAGTTCTCGTTGCGTTCGAGTTCGATCCGGTCGCCGATCGCCCGTGAGACGAAGCGGTACGGGCCGGTGCCCTCCGGGTGCTCGGCGAAGCCGTCGTTTCCGTAGGTCTCCCACACCGCCGGGTTACCGATGGGCAGGGTGTACATCGACTGTGCGAGGATCCGGGGGAATCCCAGGAAGGGACGGGCGAATTCGAAGGTGTACGTGTACTCGCCGGTGGGAGCGGCATTGGTGAGGTTGCCGAACCACACCTTCACCCGACCGGCGCTCTCCTCGTCGAAGAACTCGTACGACCGGTCCCACACGCGGCGGACGTTCTTGTGCAGCGCCTCCGCGTCGAAGGGGGTGCCGTCGTGGAAGGTGACGCCCTCACGTAGCTGGAAGGTCCAGGTCCGTCCATCCTCGCTGTGCTCCCAGCCGGTGGCCAGCACGGGGACGAGTTCGGGGGTGCCCTCGGTGGTCGTCAGGTCCTCCCCGACGAGCGGCTCGAAGATGTTGCGGGAGACGCGGTAGGTCTCCCAGAACACCTGCCGGTGCGGGTCCAGTCCCCGCGGTTCGAGGTACAGACCGGTAACGAAATCACCGCCGTCGACGGGATCCGATCCCGCGTCGGCGCTCGCTCCACCGGACCCGCACCCCCCGAGGAGCAATACAGCCGCCAATCCTGCCGACGCGACCGCGAGACGGTTCCTTTTCCGCACTTATCCACACTTTCGTTCGAAACACACAGATGTCCGGTGGTTGAACTTAGCGGCGCCCGGTGCGGCGAGCATCCTATGGAATCACCGTGATTCGAAGTCTTCACGGCTTGTTCCGGACGTATTCCTGCCGGAATTAAAAATCACTGCAGCGCACAATTGTTGCCGCTCACTCCTCCCGGAGGCTACCTTCCGACGAGACTTCCGAGGACGCTCACCCTCGTGCCGCGAAGCAGGCGCATCCGTCCCGGAGGACCGGGATACATCACCTCGGCAGGCGCATCGGCACCGGTGCGCCTGCCTTTCGTACGACAGGAACCCGATATGTCCGCGCTCCCCACAGGTCGCTCCGCATCCGGTGTCGATATCCGGGTACTGACCGAGGAACGGGAACTGGCCGAGGCCTTCGACCTGTTCCGCACCGCCATGGTCGGGCTGCCCTGGTCGGCTCCGCTGCCGGCGGGTGCCGCCGGGAAGGTCTTCGAGGCCGGCCGAACCCTCGGCGCCTTCACAGACGGGAAACTCGTGGGGACCGTCGACTCGACGAGCGGTGCCCTCACCCTGCCCGGGGGACGCACCGTCCCCCACGCCGCGGTGACCCACGTCGGGGTCCTTCCCACCCATACCCGCAGGGGCATCGTCTCCCGTCTGGTGCGCCGTCAGCTCACCGACGCCCGCGACGCGGGGAAGGTCGTTGCGACGCTACGGGCCTCGGAGGCAACCATCTACGGGCGCTTCGGGTACGGGATCGCGAGCCGGGTGAGCTCGGTCACGGTCGACACGCGCCGCGGCGGGTTCCGCCCCGAGGTGCCGGCAGGAGATCCGGTCCGCCTCCTCTCCCCGGAACGGATGTGGGACGTCCTGCCGGCCGTGCACGCGCGTGTCCCGAACGTCCGCCCCGGCTTCATCACCCGCTCGTCGCAGTGGTGGGCGGCGCAGGAGTTGCGCTTCGACCCGGCCCGGGGTCCGGCCTACACCGCGGTGGCCGGGCAGGAGGGCGCCCAGACCGGTTTCGTCCGGTACCACCCGATCGGCACCAAGACCTGGTTCGGCAGCCACGAACGCAGCATCGTCGTCGACGACCTGTTCGCGCCGTCCAGCGGAGCGTTCGTCGGGCTGATCCGGTTCCTGTGGGACCTCGACCTCGTCGACCGGATCGTCGTCCCCGGCCTGCCCGTCGACAGCTCGTTGCCGTGGCTGTTGACCGACCAGCGCGCGGTGGCCACCACCGGGATCCGGGACGAGACGTGGTTGCGGATCCTCGACGTCGAAGCCGCCCTCCGGGCGCGCACCTACGGGAGCGGCGAATCCCTCGTCCTCGCCGTCCACGACCCCCTGTTGCCCGAGAACACCGGCACCTACCGCATCGATGACGGGCGCCTCGAGTCCGTGACGCCCGGCATCTCCTCCGATTCCGACCTCGAGGTCGACGTCGCGACACTGGGCAGCGCGCTGCTCGGCAGCGTGCGCTGGCACCAGCTCGCCGATTCCGGCGCGGTGCGCACCGGCTCCGGCGACGCGATCGCCCGCGCCGACCGGCTCTTCGCCACCGACCTGGCGGCCTTCGCCGGCACGAACTTCTGATCCCCTTCCCCCACCCCCCGAAGGATCATCTGTGAACACACATCGACGACCCGCCTCCCGCGCCCTGCGGAACATCGGTATCGCCGCCACCGCCCTGACGGCTCTGCTCGTCTCGGCCTGCACCGGAAGCGCTCCGGCCACCCGCTCCGGCGACGACGGTGACATCGTCGCCGGCGGCACCTTGTGGGTCGCCTCTCTCGCATCGGACATGGACTCGCTCGACCCGCTCACCGGCTACGACACCAACGCGTGGGCCGTGCAGCGGGCGATCACCCGGCAGCTCGTCACCTTCCCCGGTTCCACCGGGGAACTGAAGGACGACACCGAGATCGTGCCCGACCTCGCAGAGTCGTGGGATGTCAGTGAGGACGGCCGCACCTACACCTTCCATCTGCGGGACGGCATCACGTACTCGGGCTCGTCGAACCGCGAGATCGTCGCCGGCGATTTCGTCTACGCCGTCAAACGGTTCTGCGATCCGAACAAGCAGGTCGCGGCGATCAACTACTTCCACCTGTCCTTCGAGGGCTTCACGGAGTTCTGCGACGAGTTCGCGACCGTCCCCACGGGTGACCTCGCGGCGTCGAAGCAGTTCATCGACACGCACGAGATCTCGGGTGTGCAGGCCGTCGACGACAAGACCCTCGTCATCACGGCACCGACGAAGTCGTACGACTTCCTCGACATCCTCACTATGAACTTCGTGACGCCGCTGCCCCCGGAGGTCGCCTCGCAGTACTTCGGCGACTCGCTCGAGTTCCGGAAGAACTTCCCGTCGTCCGGTCCGTACCGGATCGACGCCTACCAACCGGGCCAGCAGCTGGTGCTGAAGAAGGTCGAGGGCTACAACCACGACGCGGACCCCGCCCGCGCCGCGTACGTCGACGAGATCGTCGTCGACTTCACTACCAACAGCGAGGACAGCGTCGTCCAGAAAGTTCGTTCCGGAGAGGCCGACCTGACCCTGTACATGGACGTTCCGCCCCGGGCCGTGCTGAACCAGTACGCCTCGGCGAACGACCCGAACCTGCACACCTCCGACAGCGGCGCGGCGAACTTCATCGTCATCAATGCCAAGCCGGAGGCGACCTTCCCCGGCGCGACCGCCCTGCGCGACCTGCGCGTGCGGCAGGCGCTCGCCTATGCGGTGAACAAAGCGAATCTCGTTCAGGGACAGGGTGGCCCGGTTGCCGCGAAGCAGAACGGACAGATCGTCACATCCACCCTGCTCGGTCACGAGCCGTTCGATCCCTACGCCACGCCCGACAGCAAGGGAGATCCTGACAAGGCCCGGCAGCTGCTCGCCGAGGCCGGTTACCCCGACGGCCTGACCCTCGACGCGGTCTACAAGTCCACTGCCCAGTTCGAGTCCATCGCCGTCACCCTGAAGGAGGATCTCGCGGCTGCGGGAATCACGTTGAATCTCATTGCCCTGCCCGGTACCGAGTACACCTCCTACCTCCAGGACCCCACCTCCCGGTACGACGTCGCCCTGAGCGGTTCGTTCACGCCCGACTGGCAGGGACGCTCGACCCGCATGCTGCTGGGCGGCTGGCTGAACTCGGAGGCTGCCCCGTGCGGCAAGGGCAACGTCAACGGCATCTGCTACAGCAACGATCGTCTCAATGAGCTTGCACGTCAGGCGTTCCCGTCGGACGATCCGGCACCGATCTGGGCGGAGGCCGATCGGGTCGTGTCCACTGATCTTCCGTGGATCCCGCTGTTCGAGAAGCGCAAGAACCTCATCTCGTCCGACCGGGTGACCAACTGGACGTGGGCATCGCTGCCTGCGCAGGCCGACTACACCAACATCGCTCTGCGTCCGGGGTCCTGAGATGCCGCTGCTGCAGGTCGAGAATCTCGGCGTCTCGTTCCGGTCGACGCCGGTGGTACACGACGTGTCGTTCACCGTCGACAAGGCCCGCACCCTCGGCATCGTGGGTGAGTCCGGGTCCGGCAAGAGCATGTCGCTGCTCGCCGCGACGGGACTGCTCGGGCCCGGTGCCGTCGTGAACGGGCGCACCCTGTTCGACGGCACCGACCTGGTGACCGCGTCGCCGCGGCACCTCCGGTCGATCCGCGGTCGCGACATCGGATTCGTGTTCCAGGATCCGTCGAGCAACCTGCACCCCCTCGTGCCGATCGGCCGGCAGATCGGCGAGGCGCTCACGGCGCATCACCGACTGGATCGGAAGACGGTGCGACGCCGGGTGATCGAGCTGCTCGACGAGGTGGGCATTCCCCGGGCGCAGGAGCGGCTGGACGACCATCCCGTCCACTTCTCCGGGGGCATGCGCCAGCGGGTGATGATCGCGATCGCGCTCGCCAACAATCCGCAACTCGTCATCGCGGACGAACCGACCACGGCGCTGGACGCGACGGTGCAGGCGTCGATCCTCGCCCTGCTGCGCCGATTGCAGCAGGACCACGGCATGGCTCTCGTCCTCGTCAGTCACGATCTCGCGGTGGTGTCGGAACTCGCCGACGACGTGGTGGTCATGCGCAGTGGTCGCGTCGTCGAGTCCGGTCCGGTCGATCGGGTGTACAACGCGCCCACCCATTCGTACACGGTGGAACTGCTCGAGCCGCTCGCGCAACCCGTCGCCGCGCCGGCCGGCCCGCGGCCGGAGCGACCGGAGCTGGTGCGGATCGAGAACCTGACGAAGGGATTCCGCATCTCCCGCAAGGAGCACCGCCCGGTCCTGTGGGACATCGACCTGCGGATCGGTGAGGGCGAGATCGTAGGACTGGTCGGCGAATCCGGTTCGGGGAAATCAACACTGAGCCGTATCGTGACCGGTCTCGACGTCGCGGACACAGGTACGGTGAGTTTCCGCGGCACCTCCTACGTCGCATCCGGCAAGCGCCGGCCGGTGGTGGATCCACAGGTGCGGCGCTCGATCCAGATGGTCTTCCAGGATCCCTACGGCAGCCTGAACCCGCGCCGGAAGATCGCGCAGATCCTGGCGGCACCTTTCGAACTGAGCACGGACCTGCCGGGTCCGCAGATCCGGCGGCGGGTCGGAGAACTGCTCGAGTCGGTCGGGCTCCCCGGTGATTTCGTCGACCGCTATCCCGTGCAACTGTCCGGCGGGCAGCGTCAGCGTGTCGCCATCGCCCGTGCGCTCGCGCTCGATCCGGCTCTCGTCGTCGCCGATGAACCGGTGTCGGCACTGGACAAGACCACCGCCCGGCAGATCGTGGAACTGCTGCGCAGCCTGCGCGACGAGCGGGGGACGTCCCTGCTGTTCGTCTCGCACGATCTCGGAGTGGTGTCCGCGCTGTGCGACCGCGTCGCGGTCCTGCACGATGGGGTGATCGTCGAGCAGGGCTACACCGACGAGGTGTTCGCCGACCCGGCCCACGACTACACCCGGACCCTGCTCGGCGCGGTGCCGGGAAGCACCCGGAAGGAGACCGTCGATGCCTGACCTGTGGACCGAACCCGCCGGCGTCGACACCCTCACCGACACACCGCCGCGGAACGGGCGTCGGCTGTTCGCTGCCCTGGTGGAGGACCGTTCGGCGCGCCTCGGGCTGGGGACGATCGTGCTGGTGGTCCTCGCCGCGCTCGCCGCCCCGCTCGTGGCGGCCCTCGTCGGGCACGGCGCCACCGAGCAGTTCCGCGAGACCGCGCTCGACGCCTCGGGTATCCCGATCGGCCTGTCCTCAGGCTTCTGGCTCGGTGCCGACGGGGAGGGCCGGGACGTCCTGGTGCGCACCCTCTACGGCACGCAGATCTCCCTACTCGTCGGGATTCCCGCGACGACGCTGGCGATGGTGATCGGCACGATCATCGGGGTGGCGTCGGGCCTGGCCGGCGGCATCTTCGACCGCGTGACCGGCCAGGTGATCGACATGGTGCTGTCGTTCCCTTTCGTGGTGACGGCGCTGAGCCTGCTCGCGCTCAACCGCGGTGCCGACGGCCGGCCCGTGGTGAGCCCGATCGTGGTCGTGGTGGTGATCATCGCCGCGTTCACGTGGACCTACTTCGCGCGCCTGAGCCGGGGGCTGACGGTGACTCTGCGATCCTGCCCGTTCGTCGACGCGGCGGTGACCCTCGGCGCGGGACGCCGATGGATCCTGTTCCGGGAGGTTCTACCGAACGTCCTCCCGGTGATCGTCGTGTACTGGGCCGTGCAGCTTCCCGCGAGCATCGTGGCGGAGGCGACCCTGTCGTTCCTCGGCGTCGGCATCCAGGCTCCCACACCGAGTCTCGGCAACATGATCGCCGACGCCCAGCGCACGTCGCTCTATCAGGTGCAGCCGTGGTATCTGCTCGGTCCGGCCATCGCTCTGTTCGTCATCGTGCTCGGCTTCAACGCGTTCAGCAGCGGGCTGCGCAACGTCCTCGATCCGAAGGGACGGTGATCTCGATGCTCCGGCACGTCACACATCTCATCACCCGTTCGGTGACCACCCTCGTGCTCGTCCTGCTGGCAGCCTTCGTCCTGACCCGCATCGCCTATCGCGATCCGGCCACGATGCTCGCGCCACGCAACGCGAGTCAGGAGGGGATCGAGGCGGTGGCCCGCGCGCTGCGCCTCGACGATCCCTGGTATCTGCAGCTGAAGCACTACCTGTTCCGGGGGCCCGACATCCAGGGCGCCCCCATGGGACTGATGAACTGGCCGCCGGCGCTCGGCTATTCGTTCCGGCAGAACACCCCGGTGACGGAATTGATCCTGTCCAAGGTGCCGGTCACCGCGTCGCTGGCGCTGGGAGCGCTGGTGATCTGGATGACGCTCTCGCTCGTGCTCGGGGTGGAAACCGCGCGCCGGGAGGGTTCCGCGGTCGATCACGGGTTGTCGGGCCTGGCGTACGTCGCGTTGTCGTTGCCGACCTTCCTCACCGGCATGCTGCTGTCGTACTTCCTGTTCTTCACGTTGTCCACGCACGGGCTCTACCTCTTCCCCAGCAGCGGATACGTCCCGCTGTCGGAGAACCCCTTCGAGTGGGCCCGGCACCTGTTGCTGCCGTGGCTGACCCTGGCGATCGCCGAGATCGGCATCTTCCAGCGGGTGGTGCGCGGGTCGATGCTCGAGGTGCTCGGCACCGACTACATCCGGACGGCGCGGGCGAAGGGACTGTCGGAGCGGGTCGTCCACTACCGGCACGCACTGAAGGCGGCGCTGAACCCCGTCATCACCCTCGGCGGGCTCGAACTCGCCGTGATCATGGGCGGGGCGATCGTGACGGAGACGATCTTCGGCCTCGACGGGGTGGGGCGACTGGCGGTGAACGCCGCCCTCGAAGGGGACTTCCCCGTCGTGATCGGGACCACCGTGTTCACTGCGGCGGTCTTCGTGGCGTGTTCGTTCGCCGTCGACCTGATCACGCGGTGGCGCGAGCCGGCGCGCATCTGACCGGCGTCACCACGTGACGTCCTTCTCGCAGCGCTTGCCGTCGACCGTCGACTCGACCTGCACGGTGGCGTGGTCGAGCCCGTGTGACGACAGCGCGGTGCGGGCGGAGTCGAGGATCCACTGCGGGTCATGGTCGCTGACGAGGTGGACGGTCGCGACGTCCATGCCGGTGGTCAGGGTCCACACGTGCAGGTCGTGCACACCGGAGACACCGGGGAGCGCGAGCAGGTCGGAGCGCAGGATGTCGACGTCGAGATGGGCGGGCGAGGTCTGTGTGAGGATGCGCAGCGACTCGGCCGCCAGGCGCAGCGCGCGGGGCACGACCCACAGCGAGATGAGCACACCGACGACGACGTCGGCGAAGCTCCAGCCGAACATCAGGACGAGACCGCCGGCGACGAGCACCCCGACCGAGCCGACCGCGTCGGCGAGGACCTCCATGTACGCGCCGCGCACGGCGATGCTGTCCTTCGCGTCGGAACGCAGCAGGAGCATGACGACGATGTTGGCGGCGAGGCCGGCCAGGGCGGTGACGATCATCGGCAGGCCGGGCAGTTCCGGGGTGTCGCCGATCCGCTCGATCGCCTCGTAGAAGACCCAGCCCGCGACGCCGAGCAGCAGCACGGCGTTGACCATCGCGGTGAGCACCTCGGCGCGGTGCCAGCCGAAGGTGCGCGAGGCGGCGGAGCTGCCCTTGCGGGCGAGGATCAGCGCGACCATGCCCATCGAGACGCCGACGACGTCGGTGAGCATGTGCCCGGCGTCGGCGAGCAGGGCGAGCGATCCGATCCACAGGCCGACGCCGGCCTCGAGGACGAAGAAGGCGCCGAGGATGCCGAGGGCTATCGCCATCCGCCGGATCACAGCCCGGCTGGGACCTGCGTTGCCGCCGTGCCCGTGACCGACACCGTGTGAATGACCGTGACCCATCGCTCTCCCTCGTGAACCTCGGGCCATCGTATGCACGAATGCGCATACATTCAACGGTTACGGTTCCGGGGCTCAGTCCTCCGGCTCGTAACCCGGATGCTCGACGGTGGGCGGCAGCGTCGCGATCGCCGAGATGCGCTTGAGTCCCGCCGCCTGCAGCAGGTCGACGGTCAGCGACCGCAACTGCGCGAACACCACCGTCGCCGACACCCCCGCTCCCTCGATCAGCTCGGGTTTCAGCTTCTTCGCGACGCTGCGCAGCACCCGCGCGGCCTCGGCCTGATCGGGCTGTTCCCCCGGCTCGGCGAGCACCATCTCGCGGAGCACGTCCACGGCGTCGGCGAGCTCGGTGAAACGCTGCACGAGCCGGATGTCGAGGATCTCGTCGTCGCGGACCAGCGTCAGCGACCGCCGTGCCAGCACGCGGATGTTGCGCATCGCGTTGTCGATGGGATCGGCCGCCGCGGTGAGGATGACGAGCCGCCGCCGGCTGTTCCAATACAGCGGCGAGATCGTGCTGACCTCCCGGCCGCCCTTGATCTGGGTCCGCATCGAGTCGATCGCGGACTGGGTGGCGCGCGCCTGACGCAGAGCGTCGTCGATCGGCTTCGGGTTGTTCTCGACCAGCCCCGCCTCGACCTTGCGCAGCACCTCGCTCGCCGTGGCGAGGATGTCGGCGGCGTGACGTCGTGCCCGCCGCACCGGGTGGGTGGGGATCATGGCGACGACCGCGACGCCGGTGAGACCACCGACCAGCGCGTCGACCATGCGCTCGGCACCACCCGCCCCGCCCGGTGGCAGCAGCGTCGCCACGAGCACCGCGGAGTTGCCGGCCTGCATCGCGAAGATCGGGCCGCTGTTCAGCGCGACGGCGGTGCCCATGGCGATGCTCACGACCAGCGCGATCTGCCACGGGCCGCTGCCGATCTGCGAGACGATCAGGTCGCCCACACCGATACCGACGGTGACACCGCAGACCAGTTCCACCGACCGGCGCAGCCGCGCCCCGAGACCGAGGCCGAGCGAGACCACGGCCGCGATCGGGGCGAAGAAGGGCTGGGCGTGCCCGACGAGGTCCTTCGCGACCCACCACGCCAGACCCGCCGCGAGAGCGCACTGGATGATCGGCACGGCCGACGAGCGCAGACGACCGGCCGAGTCGTTCAGGCGCCTACGCAGTCCCTGACGGGTCGGCCGGCGCCTGTTCGACGCAAGCATTCAGCAGACGTTATTCGACGCCGAGCTCTTCGGCAGCGCGCGGATCGCAGTCCTCGAGCAGGTCGAGGCAACGGGCGTGTTCGTCGGTCTCCCCGATGGCCTGCGCGGCGCGGGCCAGGACGGCGACGCAGCGGAGGAAGCCGCGGTTGGGCTCGTGGCCGTAGGGCACGGGACCGAAGCCCTTCCAGCCGTTGCGGCGCAGCTGGTCGAGGCCGCGGTGGTAGCCGGTGCGGGCGTAGGCGTAGGCCTGGATCGTCTCACCGTTGTCGATGGCGGCCTCGGCGAGATACGCCCAGGCGATCGAAGCCGTCGGATGGTCGGCTGCGACCTTCGCGGGGTCCTCTCCGTTCAGCAGTGCCGACTCCGCGTCGTCGTCGCCGGGCAGCAGGGTCGGCTGGGGTCCGAGAAGATCACCGAAAGACGTCATGGGGCCATTCTGCCCTCCCGCCGCGAACGGTCGATAGAGTCCCCGGGTAACCGCAGCCCGCCGAACGAGGTGCAGCACGTGTCCGACCCGAAGAACGAGAAGACGCCCGAGGAGACCTCGCCGACCCCCCAGGCCGGGTCCGCGGGCGAGCCTACGGCCGGAAAAGGCGCCGACGTCGAAAGCCCCAGCGCCGAGTCGCCTGCAGCGGAGACCCCTGCAGCGGAGAGCACCGAGGCCCCTGCCGCGGAGAGCGCAGAGGCGGCGGACGCTCGTCCCGTCGAGGACGCGGCGCCGGACGAGACGGTGAGCGTGCCGGAGCAGAGCGCGCCCGAGAAGACGGTGAGCCCCACGGCCGAGACCGTCGCGATGCCGGTGACCGAACCCGCACCGGCTCCTGCTCCGCAGCATTCGGACCCGGCGGAGGCTCCCACGGTGCAGATCCCGGTCCGCAACCACGTGCCCAAGGCCCCGCCGCAGCGCATCCCGCCGCGCACCGAGGAGCCGGCACAGCCCGCTCCCGCCCCGGTCACGATCCAGCCCACCCCGACCCGCATCCCGCCGGTCGAGGAGAAGGGCCGCGGCAAGTGGCTGCTCGCCGCCGGCACGGCCGTGGTGGTCGTGATCGCGGCGATCGCCGCGATCCTGTTCTACCAGCAGCGGGAGGACAACTCCCCCGAGAGCGGCATCCGGTCGAGCATCGAGACCTTCGTCGAGGCGCTGAAGGCCGGCGACCTCACCACCCTGCGCGCGACGACCTGCGGCGGTCTCGCCGACTTCTACGCGTCGGTGGATCCGGCGGACTTCGCCGA
>Ga0182741_1003838_pt1 | contig 15444 bp, 13 predicted proteins | sample eDN5th37CBELigOP_FD_128874 | JGI IMG/M metagenome (GOLD analysis project Ga0182741, IMG submission 128874) | Enriched Organic Plus compost microbial communities from Emeryville, California, USA - eDNA 5th pass 37_C BE-Lig OP (version 2) (version 2) ...
CGCGACCAGCGCCGTCGGGTTCGACGGATAGTTGAGAATCAGCGCCAGCGGCTTCGGGATGGAATGCCGCACGGCGCGCTCCAGCGCCGGAATGAAGGCGTCGTTCGGCTCGACCTGCAGCGAGCGGATAACGCCGCCGGACATGATGAAGCCGAAGGCGTGGATGGGATAGGTCGGGTTCGGGCACAGGATCACGTCGCCTGGCGCGGTGATCGCCTGCGCCATGTTGGCGAAGCCTTCCTTGGACCCGAGCGTCGCGACGATCTGGGTATCCGAGTCGAGCTTCACGCCGAAGCGGCGCGCATAGTAGTTGGCCTGGGCGCGCCGCAACCCCGGAATGCCGCGCGAGGACGAGTAGCGATGGGTGCGCGGATCGCGAACCACCTCGCAGAGCTTGTCGACGATCGCCTTCGGCGTCGGCAGATCGGGATTGCCCATGCCGAGGTCGATGATGTCGGCCCCGCGCGACCGGGCGGAGGCCTTGAGCCGGTTGACCTGCTCGAAGACATAGGGCGGAAGCCGCCTGACCTTGTGGAACTCTTCCATGACCGTCGCGCGAGAAGGATGAGGCCGAAACTGGCGCGGCTATATACCTGTTCGCGGGCGGGGTCGAGACTACGATCGCATGGTGCGACCAGGGAACCGGATCCGCCTTCCCAGGTGACGTGCTCGCGCGACCCCAGATGGATTACTGCTGCGCCGAAATGGCAGCCAGCGTGTCGTCGCCATGCTGGGCAGCGATGCGCTTCAGCGCCATCGGATCGCCCTTGGTGCCCGCCCCGCGTCCAGCCGCCGCCTGGCGGGCGCGGGCGCCGTCCACCGTCGCAGTGACAGCCGCAGCGTCCTCCGGCGTCATGGCTTCGGCCGCCCGATGCGGCGGAATGTTGAGGTTGGGATAGGTCCCCGTATCGACAGCCCCTGACTGCGCATCGGTGGGCACGTAACTTGGCTCCGTGGAGGCGCATCCCGCCAAAGCGACCGCAGCGATGAAGGCAGCCGCAACAAATCGGCGACCAATCGCCCCTCCCCTCCCTAATGTCATGTTCATGACTGATTGGCTCCGATACAGACCGTGCTGACGGTTAGCCCATTCGGGCCGATCATGATAGCATGTCAACCAAAAGCGTCGGAGGAACGCGCTACGTGATGACCAAGCCTGGCGACAAGTCCGAGGCCGACAGGTCGGAAGGTCCGTCGATAGATCAGTACATCATCAAAGACCCCGAACGCTTTGCACTCAATCTCGCCCGCATGATCGAGCAGGCGGGGAAGGCGGCTGCGGCGTGGGCGGAGCCGCGCGAGCGCGGCGAGGTGCGCGACAGCATCGCCGAACCCGCCGTCGACATGGTCAAGACCTTTTCGAAGCTGACGGAGTACTGGCTTTCCGATCCACGGCGCGCGATGGAGGCGCAGACGCGCCTTTTCGCCGGCTACATGGGCGTATGGTCGAACGCACTGCTTCGCGCCCGCGGCGAAACACCCGAGGACGAGGTCAGGCCCGACAAGGGCGACAAGCGATTCCAGGATCCGGAATGGGGTCGCAACGCCTTTTTCGATTTCCTCAAGCAGGCCTATCTCGTCACCGCCAGCTGGGCCGGCGAGCTCGTGGAGCATGCGGACGGCCTGGACGAGCACACGCGCCACAAGGCGCAGTTCTACGTCAAGCAACTCACCCACGCGATCTCGCCGTCGAATTTCATCCTGACCAACCCGGAACTGTTTCGGGAAACGGTGGCGACCAGCGGCGACAACCTCGTACGCGGCATGAAGATGTTGGCCGAGGACATCGCCGCCGGAAAGGGCGAGCTGAAGCTGCGGCAGGCCGATTACAAGCCCTTCGAGATCGGTAAGAACATCGCGGTGACGCCGGGAAAGGTCGTTGCCCGCAGCGAGATCGCCGAGATCATCCAGTACGCGCCGTCGACGGAGAAGGTGCTGAAGCGGCCGTTGCTGATCTGCCCGCCCTGGATCAACAAGTTCTACATTCTCGACCTGAACCCGCAGAAGTCCTTCATCCGCTGGGCCGTCGAACAGGGCCACACGGTCTTCGTCATAAGCTGGGTGAACCCGGACGAACGGCACGGGCGAAAGGACTGGGAGGCCTACATCCGAGAAGGCCTGCAGGTCGCCCTCGACGTCATCGAGGAGCGGACCGGCGAGAAGAAGGTCAATGCCATCGGCTACTGCGTCGGCGGCACGCTTCTGGCCGCGGCGCTGGCGCTGATGGCGAAAGAGGGCGACAGGCGCATCGCCTCCGCTACCTTGTTCACCACGCAGGTCGACTTCACCCACGCCGGCGACCTCAAGGTCTTCGCCGACGAGGAGCAGGTGGCCGCGCTCGAATGCGCGATGGAGCAGAAGGGCTACCTGGAAGGCACGCGCATGGCCGCGGCCTTCAACATGCTGCGGGCCGGCGACCTGATCTGGCCCTACGTCGTCAACAACTACATGCGCGGCAAGGAGCCCCTGCCCTTCGACCTGCTCTACTGGAACGCCGATTCCACCCGCATGGCGGCTGCCAACCACTCCTTCTACCTGCGCAACTGCTATCTGGATAACAACCTCTCGCAGGGACGGATGCGCCTCGCTGAGCACACCGTTTCCCTGTCGGACGTGAAGATTCCGATCTACAACCTCGCCGCCCGCGAGGATCACATCGCGCCGGCGCGCTCGGTATTCCTCGGCTGCCGCTTCTTCGGCGGTCCGGTGGAATACGTCCTTTCGGGGTCGGGCCACATCGCCGGGGTCATCAACCCGCCCGCGGCGGGCAAGTACCAGTACTGGACCGGCGGGCGCCCCGATGGAGAGTTCGAGGACTGGCTCGCGCAGGCCACCGAGCATCCCGGTTCCTGGTGGCCGCACTGGCAGAGATGGGTCGAGGCGCAGGACAAGCGCCGCGTCAAGGCACGGGATCCGGAGGCCTCGGGGCCTGTCCTCGAGGATGCGCCCGGCACATACGTGAAGATTCGCGCCTGACCTCTGTGGCGCGATCGTGGCGGGAATCTTGATGTTGCCCCATTTCCTTCGTACGTCGGCTACGGGGAAAGTGTTTAGATTCGAGGCAATGCGTCGCCCTCGCGGGTGAGCCTTGTCGTGTCGTCCCGAGCGGTCCGAGCGGCCCGAACGCGAGGAAGGACATGTTTTGCGCGTAGCAGGATCGGGTCTGGGTCGCCGTAGTCGCTTGATGGCGGGGGTCATGTGCTCCCTGCTTGTCGCGTCCTGCACGTCCGCCCCCAACGGCGACCTGCAGATTGCCACCTACGAGAACGACGCCGCGATGGTGGCGACGCCCTCGCGGGGCGCATCGCAGGCTGACGGCGCGGCGCCCGCATCGGCCGCCCAGTCCGCGCGTGACGCCGGCGCGACGCCATTGCCCGCCGAAAAGCCCGGCACCGCCGATGTGGCCGCCTCGGAAAAGGCCTCCGAGGCCGCCGCGGCTGAGAAGAAGCCCGAGGCAACCGCGGCCGCCCCGGCCACCGCGACGGAGCGCCCCGGGCGTGAGGACGGGGCCGGTGCAACCACGGCTGCGAATGAGACGCCTGCCGCCGACGCGACAGGCGAGCCGCTCGCGCTCGCATCGCCTCAGACCGAGCCCGCCGCGAAGAAATCGCTGTTCAGCTCGCTGTTCTCGACGAATCGCGCCAACGCCACGCCGCAACGTGCGCAGGACGGCGGCAAGCAGCAGGCGACGGCACGCAAGCCGGAGGACGAGGCTGCGACGAAGCAGGCAGCCGCGACCGAGAAGCCCAAGGTCTTCATCGAGAACATTCCGGCCAAGCCGGTCGTCGACCTCGAAAGCAAGCCCGCGCGCAAGCCGGTGGTGGTGGCTTCGCTCGGCGGAGGCGGTGGCGGCAACGACGGCTTCGAGGGGCTGCCGGGCGTGCGCCAGTCGGCGCTGTTCGAGATCAAGCGCAAGTCCGGCATCGACGACGACAGCGACATCGACCTGCACGAAGAGGAAATCTACCGCGCGCCGGTCAGAGTCGCCTCGGCGGCAGGTCTCGCGCGGCTTGCCCCGAACGGCCTGCTGAAGCAGACCGAGGACGTCGACGTCGCCTGCCTGAAGCCGTCTCTGGTTCGCATCCTCAAAGCGGTGGAGCAGCGCTACGGCAGGAAGGTCGTCGTCACCTCCGGCTATCGCGACCGGGCGCGCAACCTGCGCGCGCGCGGCGCCAAGAACTCGCAGCACATGTACTGCGCGGCGGCGGACATCCAGGTACCGGGCGTCGCCAAGGCGGAACTGGCCTCCTTCCTGCGCTCCGTACCCGGCCGCGGCGGCGTCGGCACCTACTGCCACACCGAGTCCGTGCACATCGACGTCGGCCCCGAGCGCGAGTGGAACTGGCGGTGCCGCCGGCGCGGCTGATGCGCGTCACCACGTCGCTGTGAAAAACGCTTACAGGCCGGGTTGCCCCGCCCGAGCAAACCCACTATAAGCCCCCCTCGTCAGGCGCGCCCATCGTCTAGCGGTCAGGACACCGCCCTTTCACGGCGGTAACAGGGGTTCGATTCCCCTTGGGCGTACCACCTTTCTGATCCCCTCCCATCGATCTTTCATTCTGGCACAAACGGCGGCGTCGTCAGCCGCTGTGCGCATGTAGGGGCCACCCCAATGGCGCGGTGGGTACTTCGCCAATTGTGGCTCCCGTGCGGCAATCGTGGATTGCATGCGTGACCGCAACGGACCGGAGAAGCCTACAAAGATAGCAGCGCTATGGGCCATCTTCTCCTTTGCGAACGCTCAAGCCAAGGAGGCGCACGAGGGAACGGAATTGTCGCCTTCCCCCGGTACTCCCCTTGGGTGCCCCCTCCGCTCGTCCCCCTGGCCACCACGCGGCCGAAGGCGACTGAAAAGCCCTTGAGGGAGATCGGCAAGGTGATCACCTGTTCGCTGTTGACGGCCGTGACGGTGGTCTTGAGAGGGCTTCCGGCGCGCAGGGCGGCCATCGAGGCGCCTTCGGAGGTCAGCGCAACGATGCAGTCGATAGGCAGGCAGGCAGGTGCTGAAGCGGCGCGGCGCCTCGGCGGGCTTGTCGTCGACCTTTAGGGTCACGGCAGCGTCGAGTTCAAGTCTGGACGACAGGACGAGCGTGCCGGACGCGTTCTTGCCGTCGTTGACGGAGACCATCTCGATGGCCCGCACGCGCTGGCCGTTCTGCTGGATCTGCTGCCGCACACGCCGGCACCGCGGCCCCTCGCCCTGGACGCAGCTAACAGTCCGGTCGCCGTAGTTTTTCTGCAGCGCGCGGGCCTCGCCCCCGCAGCGTGCCCTGCGCCTGCGCAGCCGAAAACGGCGTCGTGGTTGCCGCCATCTCCGCTCAGGCGGCCTATGCTCTGCCCAGCAGGGCATAGGCATAGCTGCTCTTCGGCTCGATAGCGCCATTGATGTTCATCTGGGACTTGCCGCCACTGACGCCATTGGCACCCGAACTGTCCTCCTCGCCCCGAAGGGCGCGAACGCAAGGATTGCCTGCCGCTGCGAAACCCGTCGGCAAGCGACGGATGGGGGATCAGGTTGATGTGATGGCCGTTTCCGTAGCGCCGCTTCGTCGCGAGCGGACAATCGGCGTTGTCATCAAGGGAGCAATGTCGGGTTGGCGTCGCCAGCGCCGGACGGACGAATCCGGTGAGCGCCAGGCATCCTCGACCCCACGCATGACAGCCAGCCCTGGCACGGAAGCGGAAGTTGGATCGTATTTCCGAGGGATCCCCGGCAGTCGGGAAAAAAGCTTATGCTGACGAAGGTGGTATCTTAGACGTCGTGCCGCCCTCGGCTGCCCCTCGGTCCATCATTGCGGCAGACCTGCCGGCGCCGCCAAGGGACAACGGCGCACCATTCGCATCACCGGCATCTTGACGGCCAACCAAACTTGCCGCTGCCGGTTGTCCGCGGCTCAGTCGTCGCGATAGACCTTCTCGCGCCTTTCGTGACGCTCCTGGGCCTCGATCGACAGCGTCGCGATCGGCCTGGCGTCGAGGCGCTTCAACGAGATCGGCTCGCCCGTCTCCTCGCAATAACCGTAGGTTCCCTCGTCGAGACGCAAGAGCGCCGAATCGATCTTCGCGATGAGCTTCCGCTGACGGTCGCGGGCGCGCAGCTCGATGGCGCGGTCGGTCTCTGATGAAGCCCTGTCGGCGAGGTCGGGGTGGTTCGCGTTCTCCTGCTGCAGAATTTCCAGTGTCTCGCGGGCTTCTCGGAGGATCTCGTTCTTCCAGTTGATCAGCTTGTGCCTGAAGTAGGCTTTCTGCCTTTCGTTCATGAAAGGCTCGTCTTCCGAAGGCACGTAGTCCGAATCTACGAGACCACTCATACGATTCATCCCATCAACCCCTGCGATGTGCGGGCCTATATATTCGCGCCCCCGAGTCCACACAAGCGCCTTCATCGCGCCCGTCACGCGAATGTCAGCGCATTTTGAGATTACCTCACATGTGCTTCGGCTGAGCATGAGGTCGGCATTACGCCTTTCATACATGGCCCTGTCGCGACTGAGCCAAATGCATGCGCCCGCGTTCCGGATTGCACCCGCCACAGGCCCCGAACGTCCGAGAAAGCGAAAACTCCCGTCAGCGGAACGTGGGCTCCAGGAACACGGCGCGCTATCGTTCCCGAACCTTCCGCCCGGCAGCTGGCCGCGCCTGGCGAGGCAGGCGCGCGAGCTCGGCGGGGCGGCGAATCGTTCGGCGGGCAGCCATCTGCGGCTCGGCGCGCGCGTTGTCTTCCTCGAGCGCGGCAAACAGCCAGTCGATGAAGACGCTGACGATCGGCGTGGCGCGGACATTCCTGCGGCAGGCCACGTAGAAATCGTCGGCAGCGGGCACGGCGAGGTTGAACGGGGCGACGAGCTGGCCCTTGGCGAGCAGGCTGGCGGCCGTCAGCGTGTCGCCCAGCGCCACGCCGTGGCCATGCAGGGCTGCCTCGATCGCGAGTCTCGCGTCGGACAGGTGGAGCTGGCGTGGCGGGTCAAGGTCGAGGGCATCCGCGGCGGTCAGCCAAGTGTGCCATTCGCGCCCGTCGTCGGCATGCAGCATGACGTGCTCGCCGAGGTCGCGGATCGTGCGGATCGGCCGATTGTTGATGAGCGTCGGGCTGACCACGGGAAACAGGTTGAGCCTCGACCACAGCTTCAGCCAGCAGTCGGTCCAGCTCCCGTCGCCGTAGAGTATGGCGATGTCGACGTCCGGCGAGCGAATGTTGGCCGGATCGTTGGAGGCGTCGAGCTTAAGCCTGATCTCCGGGTAGCGCGCGAGGAAGCTACCGATGCGCGGGATGAGCCAGAGCGACAGCAGCGCCGGCACGCACGTGACAGTGAGGGACCCCGAGGTGGTCGGCCGCGTCATGCGCGCGGTGGCCGCCGCTATGCTTTCGAAGGCTGAAGTCACCGCCGGCAGCAGCTCCGCGCCGTGGCCGGTCAGCCTCAGCCGCTGCCCGGCGCGTTCGAACAGCCGCACCTGCAGCGCGTCTTCCAGCGCCCGGATCTGGTGGCTCACCGCGCCGTGGGTGACGTTGAGCTCGGCCGCCGCCTTGGTGAGCGAGCCGTGCCGCGCCGCCGCCTCGAAGGCGCGCAGAGGATTGAGCGGAGGCAGGCGCTTAACCACGAACGCTCCCGATTGTTAGTTTTTCTCACATCTGGGGCTACAACAATATCAATTGCCTTTTCAACTTCTCTGCACCACCATTCAACAATCTTGAACGGACGTGGACGGAGAAACGCGCCCTGATGGAGCTGCGTGCCCCGCCACGAGAATGGGAAGGCAGTTCATGGGCTCGCACCAGGAGAGGCTCGAAGCGCTGAGGGCGAAGTACGGCGAGGGCCATGGCGGCGAGCTGTTCGATCCGCGCTTCCGCCGCGTTGCTGACCGCATTTTCTCCAAGGCCGGGACCCGGCTCGCGCCCTATGCAGGCGTGCCTACCCTGCTTTCGGCCCCCTACCACCCGATCGACCCTGCAAACCCCGATTTTGGCGACCTCCAGGTCGCGCTACTCGGCGTGCCGATGGACCTCGGCGTCACCAATCGCCCGGGCTCACGCTTCGGACCGCGGGCGCTGCGCGCCATCGAGCGCATCGGCCCCTACAACCACGTGCTCGACTGCGCGCCGGTCTTCGAGCTTTCCGTCGCCGACATCGGCGACGTTCCGTTCGCCAGCCGCTACCGGCTGGAGCAGTCCCACGCCGACATCGAGACGCATGTCGGCAAGATCGTCGCGGCCGGCGTGCTGCCGCTGTCGGTCGGCGGCGACCACTCGATCACCCATCCGATCCTCAGGGCCGTCGGCAAGGATCGCCCGGTCGGCCTGATCCACATCGACGCGCATTGCGACACCGGCGGTGCCTTCGACCAGACAAAGTTCCATCACGGCGGACCGTTCCGCAACGCGGTGCTCGACGGCGTGCTTGACCCGGCCCGCACGATCCAGATCGGCATTCGCGGCCCTGCGGAATATCTCTGGGAGTTCTCGTACGACGCCGGCATGACGGTGATCCATGCCGAGGAGATCTCGGCCATGGGCATCCCCGCCGTCATCGCCAAGGCGCTGGACGTTGTCGGCGACGGTCCGACCTATCTCTCCTTCGACATCGACAGCCTCGACCCGGCCTTCGCGCCCGGCACCGGCACGCCGGAGGTGGGCGGGCTCACCACGCGCGAGGCGCTGGAACTGCTGCGCGGGCTGAAGGGCGTCAATCTGGTCGGCGGCGACGTCGTCGAGGTCGCGCCGCAATATGATGCAAACACCAACACCGCCCATGCCGGCGCCCAGATGCTGTTCGAGATCCTGAGCCTGATGGTATTCAGTCCGGCGACAAGGAACCGCTAGAAACAGCGGAAGCAACGAAAACAAGACCGGGAACAGGGCCGGACGGCCATATCAAGAGGAGAAATGTCGATGACCGAAATGCGCAAGACGGGTCCAAGCCGCCGCACGGTGCTCGCGTCCGGCCTCGCCGGGGCCGGGCTGCTCGCCATGCCCAACATCCTGCGCGCCCAGGAGCGCTCGCTGAAGGTCGGCGTCTATGGCGGCTACTTCAAGGACAGCTTCGACAAGAACATCTTCCCCGAGTTCACCAAGACGACCGGCATCGCGGTGGAGTCCGTGGCAGAGCCGACCGGCGAGGCCTGGCTCGTCCAGCTCGAGCAGGCCGCGAAGGCCGGCCAGGCACCCGCCGACCTCTCGATGATGAGCCAGGTCGCCATGCTGAAGGGCCAGGCCACCGAGCTCTGGACCCCACTCGACCTCGCCAAGATGCCGAACAGCGCGAACCTGCTCGACCGCTTCGTCTCGAAATATCCGGACGGCCGCGTCGCCGGCATCGGCGCCGTTGCCTGGTACATCACGCTGGTGACCAACACCGAAGTCTATCCGGAAGCGCCGGACTCCTGGGCGGCGCTGTGGGATCCGGCCAACAAGGACCGGCTCGGCCTGCTCGCCCTCGTCTCGAATTCGTTCCTCCTCGAGGTGACGGCCAAGACCTTCATGGGCGGCACCAACGCTCTGGATACCGAGGAAGGCCAGCTCAAGGCCTTCGAGAAGCTCGCCGAGGTGAAGCCGAACGTCAGGCTGTGGTACCGCGACGAGGCGCAGTTCGAGCAGGCGCTGAAGTCGGGCGAAATCCCGATGGGCCAGTACTACCACGACGTGACGGGCCTCGCCGCTGCTGACGGCCACCCGGTCCGCTCGACCTTCCCGAAGGAAGGCGGCATCCTCGACTCCGGCTGCTGGGCGCTTTCGCGCGCCTCGCAGAAGGGCGAAGAGGCCCTCATCTTCGTGGACTACATGTGCCAGCCGGCGATCCAGGCCCAGCTGTCGCGCAAGGTCGGCACGGCGCCGACGGTGAAGCGCGAACTGCTCGACCTGACCGACGCCGAATTCGCCGCGGTGTCGTCCGACATCGACCCGATCATCCCGCGCTACGACCTCTACCAGACCAAGTCGGACTGGCTGAACCAGAAGTGGACGGAGATGATCGCCGGGTAAGGTCAGGGCTTCGGGGTGGCGCAAGCCATCCCTGCCGGAGCGGGGGCCGGGCTTCTCGTCCGCTCCGCTCACCCGAGGCGGGACCGTCACCTTATCGGCGCGCGTCCGGCCTTCCGGCGCCCCGCCTCGGTCGCCGCGCACGTACCCGATGATCCGTCTGCAACCCGCAGAATCTTGCCGCTGATTTCCGCGCCACCAGTCGTATAGTCTTTGGCGCCGCCCCTCGCCGATCAGGGAAGAACCATGTCCGGACTGTCTCTGGAGAACGTCACCAAGACCTTCGGCGAGTTTCGCGCGGTCGACGACGTGACGCTGCGCATCCCCAATGGCGCCTTCGTCTGCATGCTCGGGCCGTCCGGCTGCGGCAAGACCACCCTGCTGCGCATGATTGCCGGTCTAGAGGAGCCCAGCGCCGGCGCGATCCGCATCGACGGCGAGGACATCACGCCGGTGCCGACCCACAAGCGCAACTTCGGCATGGTCTTCCAGTCGCTGGCGTTGTTCCCGCACCTGACCGTGGGTGAGAACGTCGCCTATCCGTTGCGCATCCGCGGCGTCACGAAGGACGAGCAGCGCAGACGTACTGAGGAACTGCTCGCGCTTGTGCAGCTCCCGGGCTATGCCGGGCGACCGGTCTCGAAGCTTTCCGGCGGCCAGCGCCAGCGCGTCGCGATAGCCCGGGCGCTGGCGCTCTCGCCGCGCCTGTTCCTGCTCGACGAGCCGCTCTCCGCCTTGGACGCCAAGCTGCGCGAGGCGATGCAGGTGGAACTGCGTCAGCTCCAGCAGAAGCTCGGCATCACGACCATCGTCGTCACCCACGACCAGCGCGAGGCGATGACCATGGCCGACCTGGTCGTCGTCATGGGCAATGGCCGCATCCGCCAGGCCGCGCCGCCGATCGAGATCTATCGACGCCCGGCCGACGCCTTCGTGGCCGACTTCATCGGCTCCACCAACCTGTTGCCGGTCGAGCGGGACAGCAGCGGCCGCGCCGTCGTGCTCGGGCACGCCGTGCCAGGGCTCGCCCTGCCGGATGGGCTGAGCAGGGGCCTCGTCTCGGTGCGCCCTGAAGACGTGCATCTCGGCCACGATGCGAGCTCCGGCCTAACCGGCAGGGTTACCTTCGTGCGCGACCTCGGCGGCACGATCGAGACCTTCGTCGATGTTGGCGGGACGATGCTGGTCGCCGTCACCACGCCGCGCCAGCGCGGCGACCTCGAAGCCGGCGCCACGGTGGGCGTGACCCTGCCGGCCGAAAGCTGCGTGGTGGTCGAGCGATGAGACGCGAGCCGCCGCGCCACCTTGCCGACTACGCGCCGCTGACATTCCCGGCGGCGATGTTGGTCGTCTTCTTCGTGGTCCCGTTCTCCACCATGATCGCGGTGAGCTTCTTCCGGCGCCAGCAGGGCGGATTCTACACGCCCGACCTCGTGCTCGAGAACTACGGCCGCTTCCTCTCGACATTCTTCGCCGGCGTGCTCGGCTTCTCGCTGATGCTCGCGGTTATGGTAGCGGTGATCTGCGTGGCCATCGCCTTCCCCTTCACCTACCTGCTTACCAAGTCCTCCCGCCGCGTGCAGATCGTCTGGTTGGTCTGCCTGCTCTCGATCCTGTCGCTGTCGGAAGTAATCATCGGCTTTGCATGGTCGACGCTGTTCTCGCGGACGGCGGGCATCACCAACCTGCTCGTCGCGGCCGGGCTGATGGCGGAGCCGGAGGCGCTGCTGCCGGGCTTCGGTGCGGTGCTGACGGCGATGGTCTACCAGGCCATGCCCTACACGATCCTGGTGCTCTACCCGGCCCTGGTACGGCTCGACCCAACGTTGCTGGAAGCCGCTCGCACGCTCGGCGCCTCGCCGCTGCGCGGCTTCTTCGACATCATCGTGCCGGCGCTCAGGAACACGATCATGGCGACCCTCATCATGGTCTTCGTCTTCGCGCTTGGCTCCTACCTGCTGCCTCAGATCCTCGGCCGGCCACAGCACTGGACGCTCTCGGTGCACATCACCGATCAGGCGATCTACCAGTCCAACATGCCCTTCGCCGCCGCGATGGCCGTGTTCCTCGTGCTCATCTCTCTGGCGCTGGTCGGGCTGACCCTCCTCGTCGGCTCGCGGCGGGAGGCGACATGAACGCGCGCCTTCTGAAATTCATCGGCTTCGCGATCGTCGCGGTGTTCATGGCGCTGCCGCTGGCGGTGGTCGCCGGCGTCTCGGTCAACGAGAAGCAGTCGCTGATCTTCCCGCCGCAGGGCTTTTCGCTCGCCTGGTACGCGCAGATCTTCACCGATCCGGGCTGGCGCGCCGCCCTCATCGCCTCGATCGTGCTCGCCGCGCTGTCGGCAGCTCTCGCGGTGCTGATCGCGCTGCCGCTCTCCTGGTTCCTGTGGCGGCGCATCGCACCCTGGGCCAACGTCTTCCGCCTGCTGGGCGTCGCGCCCTTCATCCTGCCGCCGGTCATCACCGCGCTCGGCCTGCTCACCTTCTGGGCCACGCTCGGCGTCTACGGCCAGCCCTGGACGGCCGTCATCAGCCACGCGATCTTCTTCGTGACGCTGCCGCTGGTGACGCTCTCGCTCGGCTTCACCTCGATCGACCGCTCGCTGGTCGAGGCCGCCGCGACCATGGGCGCCGACGACCGCACCGTGCTGCGGACGGTCGTGCTGCCGCTGATCCTGCCCTATCTCGTCTCCGGCTACGCCTTCGCCTTCGTGCTGTCCCTCAACGAGTACATCGTGGCCTACATGACGGTCGGCTTCACGGTGGAGACCCTGCCGATCAAGATCTTCAATGCGCTGCGCTACGGCTACACGCCGACCATGGCCTCGGTCTCCATCTTCTTCGTGGCAATCGCCGCGCTCGTCTTCTCGCTGATCGCGCGCTTCGGCGACCTGCCGCGCCTGCTCGGCGCGATGCGCTCGGACGACAGCTGATGCGGATCGCCGCCCTGCAGATGCGCGCCCGCGCAGGCGACCAAGCCGCCAACCTCGCACGGATCGGGTAAGTCGCCCGCGAGGCCGCGGACCGCGGCGCCGTACTGCTCGTCGCGCCGGAACTCGCCCTTCCCGGCTATGGCGCGGGCGAGGCGATGCGCCATCTCGCCGAGCCGCCGGAGGGTGATGCCCTCGCCCACCTCGCCGAAATCTCCCGCGACGCCGGCATCGCCATCCTCGCCGGATTCGCGGAGGATGCGGACGGCCGGACCTACAACAGCGCGGTCTTCGTCGACGGCCGGAAGCCGTCGGCCGTCTATCGCAAGTCGCATCTCTACGGCGACTACGAGCGCGGCCTCTTCACGGCCGCCGAACCGTCCGCCTGCATCGTGGAGCATGGCGGCCTGAGGATCGGCATCCGGATCTGCTACGACGTCGAGTTCCCGGAGAACGTGCGCCGGCTGGCGCAGGCCGGCGCGCACCTCGTCGCCGTGCCAACCGCCCTCCCCGCTTCTGGCCACGCAGAATTCATCGCACGCAGCATGATCCCGGTGCGCGCCTTCGAAAACCAGGTCTTCGTCGCCTATGTGAACCACTGCGGTGCCGACGACCGCTTTGCCTATGCCGGCCTCTCCACCATCGCCGCCCCCGACGGCACCCTGCTTGCCGCCGCTGACGAAACCTTGGAATCCCTCCTCGTCACAGACCTCCGCCCCGAAGCCTTCGCTGCGTCGGCAGAAGCGAACCCATATCTGCGGGATTTGCGGATATAGAGCCGGCAGCTTGCAGGTGCTGGCGCAACATACCCAGCGTCGGCTTTGTCTCACGCGACGACATGGAGGCGTCCGCACAAAAGAGGAGCCTAGTCGTCGTTTCTTCGAGAAACCTCGCCAGAGGCAGTGCAGACTAGTTTTGCGGCGTCACCGACGCCGTTCGATCGGGTATGCTGTCGGGGGCACTCCTGGCTTGAAGGAACATCGGAGATCCAGGATCGTGCTGACCCAGCCCACACTTGCGCAAGAGAGTACAAGGTCGATCTTGCACGGTTCCTGCGCTAGCCATTTCATCAAGGCCGCCGCGGGGTGAAGCCTCTCTCTCCCAAACGCCCACAAACGTTCCGCCCCCATGGTCCTCAGCGCGCTGCAAGCACCGGCAACGCAGCTTGGCTGCCTCCCGGCATGGACCGGAGCCGAATATTGCCGGGAACTGTGCTGTCCCCGTCTGACGTGCAGTCGGCTTCCATCGCGCGTGGTTCCGCAGGTAAAATTGTCGAACAAAATCAGCAACAGCCCGCTCGACCAGAAATTGCAACCCTATCCCAGTTGTGGCCGACACCCTCTGGGCAGTGTCTATTGTTTTCCCGATCGAAATCCGGCTATATTCGCTTACTATCGTTCTGATGTTCAATTTAGCGAGATTTGGTGCAGCGCAACGACTCTTTCAGATACCGTTTGAGCTAAACCCCATTATCACGTTCTGTTACATAACCAACTCTTCCTATTCCGCCAAACCATCTTGTTTATTAAGCTATAGGAAAAGGCTATAAGGCATTTGCGTCGTACTCATGCCTGGGGCGGGAGATACCACTAATGATACCCGGGTCGGTGAAGCGCACGGCTGCGTCCAAAGGGCAGCGCGCGAGTGTCGCGCGGCCTGAAGTAGGTTTCCTGCAGACTTTGTTATTCGTCTCGCGTCATGGCGAGTTGTCTGCGGCACTCGAGGCCGCGATAACGCGGGAGTTTCCCTGGATATCCCTTCGCTACGTTGCCGAGCTTCGCTCCGCGTGTGGTCCAGGCGAACGGGAGGCCCAGCTCATTCTGGTCGACGTCCGGCAGATGGCGGATCTCGCCATATTCTACGACGAGATCTGCAGGCATCACCCTTGGGCGCACATTGCGATCATGAGTGATGGCGATGGCCAGGGACTTGGTGCGCACTGGACATGCGTCGAGGCTGGCATGGTGCACGGCATCGTGCCGTTCAACGTCAACCTGGACGTGCTGCTGTCCATCCTGCGCATCCTTCTCAACGGAGGCGAGTATTTCCCGGCATCCGCCTGTCGCCACCGGGGGACCGTGGAACCGAAAGCCGTGCCAAGGCACGTCGTTCCTCCGCCGATGGACCTGCCGGACGAACCTGGCTTCGGCGACCTTACCGGACGCGAACTGGAGATCCTTTCGGCGGTGGCGAGGGGCCGACAGAACAAGATCATTGCAGCCGATCTCGGCCTTTCCGAACACACGGTGAAGCTGCACATCCACAACATCATCACCAAGCTCGGCGTTCACAACCGCACCGAAGCCGCAATCCTTTATCTCGAGCGAAGCAACAGCGCGGCCGCTTCGGCCGGCCTTGCCACGATCGAAGCGGCCGGACCAACCGGTATATTGCCCTGATCTTCATGCCAAGGCTCCAGGACGTTTTACTTCTGATTGGGCAACTGAACTATACGTGGACCAACACGGAAAGCCTCCTCATCCACATGATCGCAGGGCTGGCGAAGGTCGACAAGGAAACGGCCATCGTCATCTTTCTC
>Ga0182741_1003839_pt1 | contig 15435 bp, 15 predicted proteins | sample eDN5th37CBELigOP_FD_128874 | JGI IMG/M metagenome (GOLD analysis project Ga0182741, IMG submission 128874) | Enriched Organic Plus compost microbial communities from Emeryville, California, USA - eDNA 5th pass 37_C BE-Lig OP (version 2) (version 2) ...
CGACAGGCGAGATACGCCTTCAATCCGAATCCGTCCCTAGCCGAACAGTTCGCAATTCTTGCCGCATAATTGGCCTCGGACCGGCCCCCTTTGCGCTTCAAATCAGCCGTTGCAACAAAACCCTTTTCAGGGGGCAGACCAGAAAAGGCGATCGTCATCGCGGCAAAACGCGGCGTCCAATGCCTTTTTGTTCACTACGGGCAACCACCAAAATCCTTTGCCGACGCTGGCGTTTTGTGCTGGCCCCACGAAGGCAACGGCATCAGACTGGGCATGGGTGCAGACTATCTGACTATCTGCTGTGACTTCGAAAACGCCCTCATCTATCGGATCAGTCCCGATACGGAACTTGCCTATTCCGAGAACCGCTCTTTCGTCTATATGACGAGCGTCATGATCCGCCATGAAATCTATATGTCTGAGATCATGGGGACGCTGACGGACGAAGTCGAGAAGAATTTTGGGCCCGGTCTTTACAATCTTCGCCGCAAATTCAGCCTTACGCCGCTGGGACAAGCTTTTGAGGATTTTGTCGAGGAGCGGATGAAAAGCATCAAGGCAGCTCATTAAGCCCGCTGCCTGGGAGCAGCGATTGCTTTATGCCAGACAGATCAGCTTATGCAAAATTATGTCAGTCGGTAATCTTACCCGGGTTCATGATGCCTTTTGGATCAACCGCATGCCGGATAGCTGCCATCAGATCCACAGCAACCCCGTGCTCCTTCCGCAGGTAGGATTTCTTACCGAGTCCGACCCCGTGTTCACCCGTGGCAGTGCCGCCAACGGAGAGGGCTCGCTCGACCATTCGGCTATTAACCTTCTCAATGCGTTCAATCTCATCACGATCATTTGGATCCATAAGAAAAAGAACGTGGAAGTTTCCATCGCCCACATGCCCAATAATCGGGGCCAGAAGCTTCTCGACTGAGATATCTTTTCGAACATCCAGAATTGCCTGTGACATGCGGGAGATGGGAACGCAGACGTCGGAAATAAACACCTCACAGCCCGGTCGCAGGCTCTTTGCTGCAAACAGGGCATGATGCCGTGCCGTCCATAATGCGGTCCGATCTTCAGCGCGCGTCGCCCATTCAAATCCGGAACCACCATTGGCAGTTGCCAATTCGCGAACAATCTCGGTCTGCTCGGACACGCCCCCTTCAGATCCATGAAACTCGAGAAACAATGTCGGTTTCACTGGCAGACCAAGCTTGGAATCTTTATTGACGGCATCAACAGCCGTTTCATCTAGCAATTCGATCCGGGCGATCGGTACGCCCATCTGAATGGTTTCGAGCGTCGTCTGGACCGCACCTTCGAGAGAGTCGAAAGCGCAGACTGCTGCAGCTATATGCTCGGGCACACCGTGCAGTCGGATGGTGATCGCAGTGACAACACCCAACGTTCCTTCAGAACCAATAAACAAATGCGTCAGATCATATCCGGAGGATGATTTGCGCGCATGGGAACCGGTTTTAATTACATCCCCATTCGACAAAACAACCTCCAGTGCGAGGATGTTGTCAGCCATTGTGCCGTATCGGACAGCGTTCGTTCCCGAAGCACGCGTGGCAACCATCCCGCCGAGTGTTGCGTTTGCACCCGGATCGATCGGGAAGAACAGACCGGTATCACGCAGATGCGCATTCAGATCCTCGCGGGTCACCCCAGGCTCAACCGTCACGAGCAGATCTTCAGCATCGACAGAAAGAATTCGGTTCATGCCGGTGAGATTTAGGGTTACTCCGCCATAAGGTGCCGCGATATGCCCTTCAAGCGACGAACCCGCACCATAGGGAATAACCGGGATACCATGAGAATGGCATATGCGAAGAACGCCCTGCACCTCATCGCGTGAATTGACGAACGCAACAGCATCCGGAGACTGGCCAGGATGATGGGTAACATCCTTGCCGTGCTGGTCGCGAACCGCCTGACTTGTCACGAGCCGCCCCCCTAAGAGAGCAGTAATCTCAGCCAAAGCTGTTGCCAGGTCGGAAGGATCAGGACGACCGACCATGGCTATGCCTCCACCGGCGTATCACCGGGGCGACCCCATTCGGTCCACGAACCATCATAAAGTGCAACATCCTCACGACCGATCAAGGCGAGTGCAAACAGGAGCGCTCCAGCTGTAACGCCAGAACCACAAGAGGTTATCACCGGGCGATCACTGTCAAGCCCGGCATCAGCGAACAGCGCTCTCAGCTCCTCCTCAGATTTCATGCGTCCCGTCTGCGGATCGCTGAGCTGATCAAAAGGCAGGTTCAAGCTTCCGGGGATGTGCCCTGACCTGAGCTCCGGGCGGGGCTCGGCCACGCGAGCATGAAAACGGTCCGCCGAGCGTGCATCGATCACCTGTTCAGTCCGACTGCCGATATTGCGCAGCACCTGTTCCTTATCACGCACGAGATCCGAATTTTTCCGGGCCGTGTAGCGAACCGGTTTCGGATCAGGCACGGTATCGTTCGTCTCACGCCCGTCCGCCAACCAAGCCTTCAATCCGCCATCCAGAACCTGAACGCGTTCATGGCCCATAATACGGAACATCCACCATGCTCGCCCCGCCGACATCATGCCTGGCGTGTCGTAGACAACCACATGCGTGTCATTGGTAATGCCCATAGCTCCAACTGCCCTTGCAAACTCCTCTTCAGACGGCAGCATGTGAGGCAGGTCGCGGGAATGATCCGCAACCGCATCAACATCGAAACGAAGTGCACCCGGGATATGACGCTCGGCATAGAGGCTGGCTGCATCCGGCACCGCACTTGGCATCGTAAAAGTGGCATCAAGCAGAACAACCCCTTCAGACTGAAGGATGGTTGCAAGCTCTGATGTGGAAATCAATGGAGTCATAGGTCACACGTCTCGTCAATGTTGCAGGGGTACAGCGTCAGGGCAACTGGAAGGCTACCGGAGACGGCAATGCAAGTTCTTCTGTGTCATCACCAGCATGCGTGCGCCACATAAGCATCGCCATATCTGCCGGGCGGTCAAAAACCGTCATGGGCGCATGCCAGACGCCTTTGTGAATGCATACAGCGTCTGCAGGACCCGCGACGAATGCAACAAGGCGTTCAAGATCTGGCAAGCCTTCTGCGGTAGCGGGCGCCACCGCGACCATCCAGCGTCCGCTGTCCAACGGTAGAAAACTCTGATTGCTATACGGATGCCGCTCAAGCAACATCAACGAGCCATGCGTCTCAACAGGTTGATGCGTAGCGATGGAGAACACCGCTTTACCAGGCTTGTCGCCCGGTTCGGTGGTCTCTGGATAAGCAATTCTGCGCCCCGGGACGGAACGTAAAATCGTACCGAAGGATGCGAAATCATCTTCCGCCAAGGGACGCAAAATCAACATTACAAGCCTACCGGTTCACCTTTGAGATGACGCTCGAGGAAATCAAGATTGTCCTGTCCCCAGTAAAGCTCGCCCTCATAGACGCATGTTGGAAAGCCGAAGACGCCAAGCTCCTTGGCATCAGCTCTGTTCTGTTCCCATGATGCCTGAACCTCTGGGTCAGCCTCACGCGCCAGCAGTGCCGCACCGTCCAGCCCGGCCTTGTCAGCAATAGCGGTGCGCACATCAGCCTGACCGATGTCGGCCTTCTCGGGAGACCAGAACCCTTCCATCAATGCTGCGGTAAGCTTGAACCAATCCTGTCCATCTTTCGCGGCTGCTATGATCATCATTGCTGCTGGGGTTGGATCCGACAGATGTGCACGATCCGACATGACAAGTGTCTTGCCACGGACAGCCGCCCACCGATCGATCTCTTTCAACCAATAGCGGCGACGAGGCTCAGGACGGTCCTTGGAAAAGATACCGCCATTCTCGGCAATCAGAACAGTCGGGCGTGGCACAAGCGGCGCGTCATACTTCCGCGACAGTTCTGCCAGCGGCTCGAGGGCCAGATAAACGTATGGCGATCCGACTGCAAAAAAGAAATCAATCTGTCTGCTCATTATAGAAAGGGTCCTCTCGCAGAAATGCGATGATAGTGGAGGGTGCAGGCGATGGCCGTCACCCTGTCTCTGACAATCAACCGAACTGGCGTAACATCTCGCTGAATTCTGTGTAATCCTCTTCCGTCATCTTTCGGACTTCTTCCAAGGAAAGACGGTCAGGATACAGGCCCAGCAGTTTGATTTTCTCAATGACCTCAGGCTCAGCCAGAATTGTGTCCAGCATCTCGGACCATTTCTGACGAATCTCTTCAGGAACTGTGGCCAGAATAGACACCGTGTGCCAACTGCGTGGAGCCCAACCTTCGATGCCAAACTCAGCGGTAGTCTGCAGTTCTGGCATAGCGACGGATTTAGCATCGCCCAGAATGCCGATACCGTTCAGAGATCCTGCGCGGATTGATTCGACGGATTCCGGTCCAAAGAAAATCTGGACCTCATCGGCAAGGCAGGCCTGAAGCGCTTCTGTCGCGCCTTTGTATGGTACGTGCAGCATTTCAATGCCTGTCTTGGCTGCCAGCCACTCACCACAAAGGTGACCCACTGTTCCCTTCCCCGAGCTGCCGTAGGAAATCTGCTTGCCATCCTCTTTGACCGCCTTGATCAACTCGGCAAGAGATTTCGCTCCCGTCGATGGATTTGCTGCAATAACCATCGGTGCAATACCCAACAGGCATAGCGGGACAAAATCTGTCTTAGGGTCGTAATCGACCTTCGTGACGATCGGAATAATGCTGTAAAAGCTGTTTGTGCTCTGCAGGATCGTGTGACCGTCTGGCTTGGTGCCCAGATAGTAATTGGCACCGAGTGCACCACCCGCGCCTGGTTTATACTCGTTCAGTACATTCTTTCCGGTCATCGCGACCAGACGCTCACCGATAATGCGGGAGAGATTATCACTCATACCACCCGCGTTATAGGGAACAATGACGGTGATGTCCCCGGTTGGGAATGCATCTTCAGCCAATGATCGACCGGGAAGGAAGCTGGCTGCAACTGCCGCACCTCCTGCCTGCAATACGGAACGGCGTGTCAAACGTGTCATAGGTTTATCCTCCGATAGACGGATTTGCTCGGTTATTCGACGAAAGCTTCATTACGAAATTTGTTGATGCTCGGTGCTGCTGTGGCCACCACCATGACAACGAGAATGATCAGAAGGGTTAGACTGATCGGACGGTTGATGAAGATCGAGAAATCACCCCGACCCACGAGAAGAGCTCGGCGGAAATACTCTTCCATCATAGGTCCGAGCACGACAGCGAGGATCAGGGGGGCCGGCTCGCAACGCCACTTCGCAAACAGATATCCAAGGAAACCTGCCAGCACCATAAGATAGAGATCGAAGGTGGTGAAGTTGACGCCATAAACGCCGATCGCACTGACAACGAAAATTGTCGGAAACAGGTATTGATACTTTACCTTCAGCACCTGAACCCAGACACCGACCATCGGGAGATTGATCACCAGCAGCATCAGGTTACCAATCCACATACTCGCGATCAGCCCCCAGAAAAGAGCTGGCTGATTGGTCATGATCTGCGGACCGGGCACAATACCCTGCATGAGCATGGCACCAGTCATCAGAGCCATGATGGCATTTGATGGAAGACCAAGCGTCAGGAGTGGCATGAACGATGTCTGAGCACCCGCATTATTTGCAGATTCCGGTGCCGCGACCGCTTCCGGCAGTCCAGTCCCGAACAAATGGCCACGCTTGGAGATCTTCCTTTCCGCAGCATACGCAACGAAAGAACTCAACAGAGCTCCACCTCCCGGAAGAAGACCCAGTAGCATCCCGAGTACCGTGCCACGGGCGCTTGCCGGGGCTGCGTAACGCATTTCTTCGCGTGAGGGCCAAAGGCGTGAAATTTTTCCAACCTGAGGAACAGCCTCACCACTTTTAACAGCACGCTCCAATGACAGAAGGATGTCCGCTATGCCGAAAAAGCCGATGACGAGCGGCACAAAAGGGGCGCCTTCCATCAATTCATAAAAGCCAGCCGTATAGCGATACTGGCCGCTGTTGACGTCCATACCAACCATGCCGATCAGAAGCCCAACCATAATCATGATCAGAGCGCGCAACACGGAGCCCCGAGCCAGAAGGATCGAAGCGAACAGGCCAACAGCCATCAGCATAAAATACTCAGGTGCCCCGAATTTCAGGACAACGATGGCCAGTATGGGGGCAGAAACCGCGATGAAAATCGTTGCTACGGTCCCGGCAAAAAATGATCCGAGCGCAGCAATGGCCAATGCGGATCCGCCACGCCCCTTGCGGGTCATCTCGTAACCATCAAGTGCTGTGACCACGGAGGACGACTCGCCCGGTAGACGCAGCAGAATCGAGGTCGTCGATCCACCATACTGCGCACCATAGTAGATTCCGGCCAGAGCAATCAGACCGGTTTCGGGCGGCAGCCCATAGGTTATCGGCAGAAGAATAGCGATCGTCGCTGTTGGCCCCAGTCCCGGCAAGACACCGATAAGCGTTCCAAGCAGGCATCCTACCAATGCAAACGCCAGATTGATCGGCAGGGTCGCAACGCCGAGTCCCAGACTGATACCGTCAAAAATCTCGAACATCAGAATACCCCCGGCCAGATACCAATCTGGACTTTCAGCAAAATGACGAAGACAACTGCAGAAAAGGCAGCAAGTCCAAATGCCAAGACCAGCGTAGGCCAGAATTTTGGTCCCGGATGCGCAAAACTGACGATCCCAACCAGCGCAATCACGGAAACAACCATCCCTGCTGGTTTCAGAATAAGTGCGAATACAACAAGGCCACCAAGCGCGCTGCCCAGCACCCTTAGGGTACGCAGAAGCTGCAATTTGCGCTCACCGGCTGAAACAGCGGAAACCCGGGATTCCGCAGCAGGCAAATCGTCTCCTCCGCGCATAAGCACAGCGATCCCCAGCAGCACGAGCATGATAGAGATAACAAAAGGGAAATATCCCGCGCCCATGTCCGTGACACGGCCGATATCGTAGGACCAGGCAATGTAGCCAGTTATGGATCCAAGCAGAATCGAAAATACTCCAAGCGGAATATGCGTCGAATCCCGCACGGTTTCTCCCGACGAGATGTCGAGATCCGTGTAACCGTCAGCCATAGCTCCTCCCAAAGCCAATGTTGCATATATTGCAATATTTAGACAATTATCATTCCTACTTTGCTATCTTGTCAATAATGGTTGTTGAGAGATTCCTTACGGAGATGACCGAGGAGCCCTGTAGAAGCCTCGCACAAACGAAAGAAAATACCCATCAAGAGCGCTAAGTGAAGAAATAATATCCTTTATTTATAATGATATTTGGTATTCTAATCGACAGAGAAAGGCGACGCGTTACACGCAACTCGCGCCAGCAGACATCCCCGGGAAAAGAGGCAACTCTGAATGTGGATAAATTTTTTATGTTGACTATTACGCAATATTATAAAAAGTATCTCAATATAGCCGCCTGAGAGCGCGCTAGGGAGAAGACATGACAGCCATATCACTTGCGCATCTTTCCATGATTGATGCCGCTCCTGAGCAGTTAATCACAGCTGCAGAAGCCGGCGGCTTTGATGGAATTGGATTGAGAGTAACATCCACCATGCCGCTGCCCGGCGGGATAGACCTGGTAGCGGATCCAACTGCTCTGCGCGCAGTTCGCAGGCAGTTGGCTGACACCGGCTTGAAAGTGTGCGACGTCGAATCCTTCGTTCTCGCCGGTCCTGACAACACAGCTAAGCTTGATGCAGCACTGGATGTCGCTGCCGAGCTGGGCGCGCAATATGCGCTGTGTGTCGCAGATGATGAAGACCCTGTTCGCCTTGTCGAGCGGTTCGCAAGCCTGTGTGAAATGGCGCGCTTACGCAACATCACAGTGGGCGTTGAATTTATTCCGTATCGCACCAACAAGACGCTTGGCGCGGTACGGGATTTGCTGGCCCGTGCAGACCAGCCAAATGCAGGATTGATCATAGACGCGCTCCACCTCAGCAGAAGTGGTGGTAAGCCCGAAGACATTGCAGACTTACCTGCCGGTCAGATTGCATTTGCACAACTCTGCGATGCACGAGCAGAACGTCCAGCTTATGAAGACCTGCCGACCGAGGCGAGGACGGATCGCCTGTATCTTGGTCAGGGCGCACTCTGGCTTGACCGTCTTCTGCCCCTTTTACCACGAGACCGCCATATCAGCATTGAAGCCCCTGTAGCTGCTGACGCACATCTAGACTTTACAGAACGGGGCCGCAGACTTGGAGCGACAACGCGCCAGTTCCTGTCTCACCACAATGTCAATTAACGCTTGTCAATTTGGAAGCCAGTCACATGAATAAGATGGATATTGCCGGGCAGATAGCAGTGATCACCGGAGGCTCGGGAGATGTGGGCCGTGCAACAGCAGCACGGATGATCCGCGACGGTGCTATTGTCTATGCAATGGATCGTAACCCTGAAGCGCTGGAAGCTGCCGCTGAAGCATTGCCGGGACTGCGCACGATTGTTGTCGACCTTCTCGATGAGACTGCGACAGACGTTGCGTTCAAACAGGTTGTTGCAGAAGCCGGACGCCTCGATATTCTGGTTAACTGCGTTGGTATAGAAGGCGTCCGCTCGTCCACCGAAGAACAGGATATCGCAGTCTGGCGGCGCATTATGGAAGTCAATGTGACGGCTCCTCTGATCGCGGCAAAATATGCTATCCCTCACATGAAGCTTCATGATTACGGCCGCATCGTTTTCCTTGGATCGACAGCGGGCAAAGATGGCAATCCAATGGGTGCAGCCTACTCTGCATCAAAGGCGGCCATCATGACGGTGGCAAAATCCGCAGGGAAGGAGCTTGCCCGTACCGGTATCCGCGTCAACTGCGTGACACCTGCCGCGTTGGACAGCGCTCTTTTTGAACGCAGCTCAAGTCCCGATGCACGCCAGACGGCGTTAGCCCGTATTCCCATGGGACGACTAGGCGAGGTGGATGAGGTTGCTGCGATGATCTGCTGGCTTTCTTCGCCCGATTGCTCGTTCTCGACCGGTGGGGTATTCGATGTGTCTGGTGGTCGATCAACCTATTGATCGCCCTTCCTTGGGACAGGAGATTCACGATACCTGAACCCTTTGTGCCAGCAAGCACCAGCCCGCACTTATGGAGCAATCAATGCGTGACAGCGACATAGACCTGGATCTGCCAATGGCGTCATTGGCTGAGCCGCGCGATACGAATGCGGAACCAGACAATGGCGACGCAATCTCGTCTGGTCCTGTCCGCTCTCTGGCCAAGGGCCTCGCCGCACTTGACCTTCTTCGTTCCGGTAAAGATGTGAGGACCACGGATCTTGCCCAGCATCTTGGGATAGACAAGGGCGCTGCCACACGCATCCTTCAAACCCTTTTGCAAGCAGGCTATGCGGAGCGGACATCCGGGCGCCGCTATCGCAGCGGGTTGCGATTGCGCGAGGCGATCCCGGGTCCCGACCCGCTTGTCAGCATCAGGCCTAACGCGCAGCCACTGCTAGCACGATTATCTTCAGAACTGGGCGAAGCGGTTTATCTCGGCATCATGGTTGACGGACAAGTTCTCTATATCGACAAGCTGGTACCGCCCGATGAATCGCTGCGTGTGGAACGCAGCATTCCCACTTTGGCACCACTGTTCAACACCGCCATCGGCAAGGTCTATGTAGCCGCACTGAACATTCCGATCCCCGCTTCACTACCAGCCTCCACACCGAAGACCATTACGAACCCTCAGATCTATGCTGAAGAGATCGAAGTCGTGCGCCGAAATGGTTACTCCCGTGACGACGAAGAGCTGAATCTGGGAATTCGGTGCGTAGCAGCACCATTATTCGGCCGTCAAGGACAGGTTTCAGGCGTACTGTGTGCCACGGTTCCCAGTGTCAGGTTGCCCGCAGATCAATTGGACAAGTACGGAATTATCACAAAACGCATCGCTGACAGCTTCGTCGCTCCCTGACGAATTCGCAACGACCGAGACGACTTGATCGACGGACGGATGATCATTCGGCTCTGCCCTTGCGCGAGGCAGGCAACCATCCATGAGGGAAATAGCAATGAGCAATCGCCCAATCATCGCCAGCAGCCTGCCTGAAATACAGAACAGTGCTGTTGAGAAACACAAAAGCAATCCGGTTGTCATCCGTATTGAAGGCCCCGCATGGGATGTGCCCGATGAAGCGGAAATTCTATTCACCTATCAAAGCCACTGGAAGACCGCTCCCAAGGAGAAACCTGCGGCATGGCCAGGGAAGCTTAAGTGGATACAGGTTGCGTCCGCAGGCGTCGATACGCTGCCAGCATGGGCCTATGAAGTTCCACTCTTATCCCGGGCCCCCATGATCCAAGGGCCGATAATTGCAGAATACGTGGTCGGCGCTGTATTTGCCCATGAAAAACGCTTCTGGGAAGGCTCCGTGCATTCTCAGGAAGAATGGCAGATGCGACCTCTGGGTGGCGTTGCTGGCAAGACTCTCGGCATTGCAGGCTTCGGCTCTATCGGTTCTGAAGTTGCCAAAATTGCGCGGGGTGTCGGCCTACGCGTCATAGCCGTCACGCGATCTTCTTCCATCGAAGCAGAAGGGGTTGAACGGGCCGCCGACTTGGCTGAGTTGTTTGCAGCTTGCGATCACGTGGTTCTCACGATGCCATTAACGCCCGACACACGTGGCATCATTGGCCGGACACTTTTGAGCGCAGTAAAACCTGGCCTGCACCTGATCAACGTGGCGCGCGGCGGGCTCATCGATCAGGAAGCGCTCATCGAGGCATTGGACGCCGGAAATTTATCAGCAGCAACACTTGATGTCACCGAACCAGAACCGCTCCCAAAGGGCCATCCGCTTTATGACCACCCGCTTGTTCGTCTGACACCTCACGTTTCCGGCAGTTGTGAGGACACGGACGGGCGTACTTCCAGACTGCTATGCAACAACCTTGAGCTTTTTCTGGCGGGAAAGCCTGTTCCAAATACAATCATACGCGACCGGGGATACTGAGCGAGCGTGCGCTATCAAAGTCGTGCAGGCGGCAGGAGCGAGATGAGTTCCGAAAGGATTTCGTTCCTCCGGGGAATATCGAACCACCGCAGCACGACCACAATATCACGGACAGGATCAACCGCCAGGAAGTTGGCGATACCGGCGCTCCAGATGGCCTGCCGTGACAAGGGTGCAATTGCGCCCGTGCTGTTATTCCACCATATCAGACCGAATTCTGGCTTGAGTGGTGTCGGTGAACGAAGCGCGTCAAACCATGGTGCGGAAACCAGTTGGCGCTCGGCCCAGGCTCCGCGTGTAGCATACAACAACCCCAGGCGCGCCAGATCAAAGCTTGAGGCGATCAGTCCACCACCCCAATGCGCACCACCGACGACCACAGGGACCTGACGACCATCGATCGTCGTTATGGAATTATTGTATCCGCTCCAGTCCCAGCCATCCGGAATGCCAATCGGGCGTGCGATCTCGCGTTGTAAAACGAGGTCCAACGGCTCCTGCCATGCATGTGTGAGCGCAAGAGCAAATGCGTTGACACGCACGTCATTGAACTCCCACTTTTGTCCCGGCGCGTAGCGCTTTCGTGGGCTCCCCTTCGGCAGATCCTCGGGACCTTTCGGCACGTTTCTATGAAAATCAATCGAGTCTGGAATGCCCCAGAGGGTTCCCTCCCACTCACTGGTCAGGGTCATCAGGTGCCGCCACGTTATAGCGGCATTGGCACCACTGGAGAATTCTGGCGTTTGAACAGTAGCAGAAACCGGCGCATCCAAAGCGGGTATCAAACCACGATCCAGCGCCAGCCCAGTGAGAATGCCCAGACAGCCTTTTGAGACGCTGAAGGCGGTATCCCTCCGTTCAGGTGCACCCCAGATTGCAGCAATACGCCCCGACTGCAGGACGATACCTGTTGCAGGTCCCCGATCAGGTAACGGACCAATAATAGGAGCGTATTCTCCTTCTCCCAGATCGGTATTTTCCTGGTACTTGAAACTTTGAAGATCGATCGGAACGCTCGTCTCCCATGAAGAAAATCTAGCTGCAGCATCCTCCAATGCCGGGCTGGAGATCCGCTCCCACTCCGAGTCAGAAGAGGGAAAATAGCGTGTAGACATCACAGAAAAGTCCTCAACTTTTGAAGTATCACGCTTCATCCTCCTGAAACGCAATCATTATCTGCCTGAAGCGTTTAGAGCATTTCAGAATGAAATGTAATCATCGAACAAGGGGTCGTTTGCGGGAGGGGGCGAAATCCTACGCTAAGCCGAGCACGCGCTTTCCATAGTCCCTGAGTTCGCCCTTTGGGCCGACGTAGCGGTAGAGAGTGACGCGCTCGATCCCGAGTTCCTTGCAAAGATCGGAAACAGAAGTATCGCGCTGCGCCATGGCGGCCTGAGCAAGACGCACCTGTGCTTTGGTCAGGGCGAATTTTCGTCCGCCCTTTCGTCCGCGCGCTCTGGCAGCGGCGAGACCGGCCATGGTCCGTTCGCGGATCAGGTCACGCTCGAACTCGGCCAGGGTTGCGAAGATGCCGAACACCATACGGCCGGATGCGGTCGTGGTGTCGATCTGAGCGCCCTTTCCGGTCAGCACCCGCAGACCGATATTGCGATCCGACAGATCCTTCACAGTGTTGACCAGATGAGCAAGCGACCGCCCGAGGCGATCGAGCTTCCAGACCACCAGCACGTCGCCGTCGCGTAAGGACTTCAGGCAGGCAGCCAGTCCCGGCCGATCGGCGCGGCCGCCGGAAGCGCGATCTTCATAGATGTTGTCCTGTTCGACGCCGGCGGCGCACAGGTCGTCGTGCTGCAGGTCGAGGGACTGCGAGCCATCGGCTTTTGAGACGCGGGCGTATCCGATCAGCATGTTTCTTAAACGTCGGTTTGAGGCGGCGCGCTGGCCGCGAATGATTTGTTCGCTAGAAATGTATCTCAACCAGCTTCATAAACAAAGCGTCTTGAACATCATCGGATTTTGAAAAAGGAACATGGATGCCGCGTCGCGTCACTCTCACCGATCGGCAGAAGGACGCGCTGTTGCGCCTGCCGACCTCGCAGGCGGATTTGCTCAAGCACTATACGCTGAGTGATGAAGACCTTGGACATATCAGGCTGCGCCGACGCGCCCACAACAGGTTCGGCTTCGCCCTGCAATTGTGTGTCCTCCGCTATCCCGGCCGGGTGCTGGCTCCGGGCGAACTGATCCCAGCGGAGGTCGTCGAATTTATCGGAGCACAGCTTGGCCTGCATGCCGACGATCTCGTTGACTACGCCGCCCGCGAGGAAACGCGGCACGAGCATCTTGCCGAGTTGCGGGCGCTCTACGGATTCCGCACCTTCTCCGGACGTGGCGCGCGCGAGCTGAAGGAATGGCTGTTCCGGGAAGCCGAGATGGCGGTGTCGAACGAGGATATCGCCCGCCGCTTCGTGGCTGAGTGTCGGCGCACCCGCACGGTCCTTCCTGCAACATCAACGATCGAGCGGCTTTGCGCCACGGCCCTGGTCGATGCCGAGCGCCGGATCGAGACGAGGATCACCAGTCGGTTGGCCATGTCGGTCCGGGAACAGTTGCTGGCATTGCTCGATGAGACGGCTGACGATCGGGTGACCCGCTTCGTGTGGTTGCGCCAGTTCGAGCCGGGCTCGAACTCTTCGTCGGCCAACCGGCTGCTCGACAGGCTCGAATACTTGCAACGTATCGATCTCTCCGAAGATCTGCTGGCCGGAGTTCCCGCTCATCGCGTGACACGTCTGCGTAGGCAAGGCGAACGGTACTATGCCGACGGCATGCGCGATCTTCCGGAAGACAGGCGGCTTGCGATTCTGGCCGTTTGCGCGTCGGAATGGCAAGCGATGCTCGCCGACGCCGTGGTCGAGACCCACGACCGGATCGTCGGCAGGCTCTACCGGGCATCGGAGCGCATTTGCCAGACGAGCGTCGCCGACGAGGCGAACGCGGTGCGCGACACACTGAAATCCTTTGCCGAAATCGGCGGTGCCCTGGTCGATGCACAGGATGATGGCCAGCCGCTGGGCGACGTCATCGCGAGCGGATCAGGGTGGGACGGCTTCAAAACCCTTGTTGCAATGGCAACCAGGCTCACCGTCACCATGGCCGACGATCCGCTCAACCATGTTCTCGACGGTTATCACCGTTTCCGCCGATACGCTCCACGCATGTTGCGGCTGCTCGATCTGCGGGCTGCGCCAGTCGCGCTCCCGCTTCTCGAAGCGGTGATGGCTTTGCGCACCGGTTTGAACGATGCTGCGCATACCGGCTTCCTGCGGCCAAGCTCGAAATGGCATCGCCATCTTCGGGCGCAGGCGGCCGGTGATACTCGCCTCTGGGAGATTGCGGTTCTGTTCCATCTGCGCGATGCGTTCCGTTCCGGAGATATCTGGCTGGCCAGATCCCGGCGCTATGCCGATCTGAAACAGGCACTCGTTCCGGCGCAAGCTGTCGCGGAAGGTGGCCGTCTCGCTGTGCCATTACGGCCGGAGGAATGGCTGGCAGATCGGCAAGCCCGCCTCGATATCCGGCTGCGCGAGTTGGGGCGTGCGGCACGCTCGGGAACGATTCCCGGCGGGTCGATCGAAAACGGCGTTCTGCATATCGAGAAGCTCGAAGCCGCCGCGCCGGACGGCGCCGAAGATCTGGTGCTTGATCTCTATAAGCAGATCCCGCCCACGCGCATCACCGATCTCTTATTGGAAGTGGATGCAGCGACCGGCTTTACCGAAGCGTTCACCCATCTGCGCACGGGAGCCCCCTGCGGCGACCGGATCGGTCTGATGAACGTCATTCTCGCGGAGGGGATCAACCTCGGCCTGCGCAAGATGGCCGACGCGACGAACACCCACACCTTCTGGGAGTTGATCCGCATTGGACGGTGGCATGTCGAGGGCGAAGCCTACGACCGGGCGCTGGCCATGGTGGTCGAGGCGCAAGCAGCGCTACCCATGGCACAGCTCTGGGGCTTGGGCACCTCGGCTTCGAGCGACGGCCAGTTCTTCGCCGCCACAGAACAAGGCGAGGCCATGAATCTGGTCAATGCGAAATACGGCAATACCCCGGGCCTGAAAGCCTATAGCCACGTCTCGGACCAATATGTGCCATTCGCAACCCAGGTGATTCCTGCGACGGCGAGCGAAGCTCCTTATATCCTCGACGGACTGCTCATGAACGATGCCGGCCGCCATATCCGCGAGCAGTTCGCCGATACGGGCGGCTTCACCGATCACGTCTTTGCCGCATGCGCCATTCTCGGCTACCGGTTCGCGCCGCGAATCCGCGATCTGCCGTCCAAGCGGCTCTATGCGTTCAATCCATCGACCTGATCGGCCCCCACGGACGGGTCCAATTTGATTGTTAGTGCAATGATGGTCGTGGCGCCAGCGCGGGCGGCATCGCTGGTTGGGGTTGCAGGGCCGCCCGCGCGAATGCCGGGA
>Ga0182741_1003841_pt1 | contig 15432 bp, 6 predicted proteins | sample eDN5th37CBELigOP_FD_128874 | JGI IMG/M metagenome (GOLD analysis project Ga0182741, IMG submission 128874) | Enriched Organic Plus compost microbial communities from Emeryville, California, USA - eDNA 5th pass 37_C BE-Lig OP (version 2) (version 2) ...
GCGCAATTTACCGACCACGGTGGTGGCATCTGCGGAGTCAGATGACAGACGGCATGTGCCCTCAGTGTCACCAACCTGGAAGGTGACGTAAGCGCAGGAGCCACCTGCCTGAGTGATCCAGTCCTTGATGATCTCTCGAGTGCCACCCTCACCTACGTTGGTGATCTTGAACAGGCGACCAGCCTCGAACTTAGTTTCCTCCTGCTTCTCTTCCTCATTGTCGTCCTTCTCAATGTCAGAGCGCTTGCGGCGGCGATTCTCAGACTCCTTGGACTCCAAATATGCGATCTTGCTCATGACGACGAGCTCCTTTGCCTCCTCACCCGCACCGTAGGTGTACTTCTTGCCCTCAGCGCAGGCCTCCTTGGCTTCCTCCGGAGTGGCGAACTCGGCGAAGATAGAACCCTTGAACTTCTTCTCGCCATTGGCATCCTTGTAGTAGCGCATGCGAACGCACTTGACGTTCAAGCCAGCCTTGGTTGTGAGGTAGTCGAAAATATTCTCAAGAGTGTCATCCTGCTTGAAGCCCTTGAAGTAGACGGAGTTGGGATCGAGGTCAAGATCCTCGGGGAGCTCCTTCTTGCGACGCACCTTGGTACCGTCCTCGCTGACCTCAAGCAACTCAGGCGACTTGCGGAGCGCAGCAACGATGGTGTCCATGTCTTCGGTGAGCTGGCGCATGCGCTTGAAAGTAGCGATGGTGGCGATGAGGACCCAGCCGTCATTCTTCTTCAACTCTGCATTGAGGAACTTGTCCTTGGGCAAGTTGTGGTCCGAGAAGTAGAACTCGACCTGCTTCAGGATCTTGGACTCGAGATCTTCAGTGCTCATGTTGTTGTACTCAAACAGATGGGCAGTCAGCCTAGACCAAGGTTTGAAGCGGATACGGATGCAGCTCTAAGGACATGTATCTTTTACAACTCCTCTAAATTCACAGCTCATGCTTTCACACCAAACGACCCGCTGTGCAGTGTGCATTCATTCAAGTCCGGAGTTCCTGCGAAATGCCGTGGAACAAATCGCTTCAATATCCCTCGGATCCGGGCGAGTGCCAGTGAGTGCGAGAGTCTCCAGAGGGTTGTGCAACCTATAAACATGCGAACGTATACGCTCTCATTCATGCTGCACACGTTTCGCGCGAGATACAGTCTATCAAAAAACGTGGACACACACTTCTGGTAACTCCGCTCAGCCTGACTGCTTGGTGTGTGACAGCACCACTAGGTGTCACATGAGGTGCGGTACTATAGCTCAGGCCTAGTTCGCTGGGTGTCATTCGAAAGCGTATCGTCTGGGGAGCATGGTTCTGATTTTATTTTCACAAGTTAAGGACATACATCGCATGTCGAGTATAATCAATTCCAGCTCCGATTCCAGCCGAAAGGTAGCCTGAAGCTGAAGAGGTGAGAGCGGTCGGTCGGTTGGTCAGTCGGTCGTCCGGTCCCAAAGGTTGGGAGCCACAGTATTCACTCACCCCCGGTTCCGAACCTTCTGGGTCAGCCTAAACCGAAGCGAAGCGAAAGCGAAAAGAGAAACTCGAAAGGAGAGACGTTTGGAGACGTTATTGCAGAGATCCAGTGGTGATAGGATATATTCGAGCATAATATATCGAATCATCACACTAAGATCTTTGCAACGCACTACGAACTAGACTATCCGCAGTCCACGCGTCTTAGGATCCCGAAGTGATTAATACCAATGCCACCCAAATCCAAGATCACATCAGCAGGTTCAGGTGCCGCGGGTACGCACACTGGCCGAAGTGCGACATCCAACACTAACCTCGTTGCGCTTTACAAGGCTGTGTATACCGGTTTGCACGATGACGAGCCCGACTATGAACAGGCTCTCGACGCAATTGAGCGCTTGCTCTACCTGGATGCGAACAATCTCAAGGTCAAGCTGTGCAAGTGCATTCTACTGATTCAAACGAATGCGTTCGAGCAGGTCGATCAGGTTGTCAAGACTTCCGAGGTGGATGAGCTCTATCGCTTGCTTTCGGAGGAGAAATCCGGCGACCAGTCTCGTGGTCTTCAAGCCAAGCGTCAGCAGCAGGCCACAGCCTTACAATTCCAGCTCACGCCTGCACAGCGCGCCGAGTTTGCCAAGCTGCTCTTGGTTGCCAAGGCCTACGCTTTATATCGACGCAACCTGGTTGACCAAGCACTCGAAATTCTTAACAACGTTGCGTCGCGAGTCGCTGAGCCTGATATGACCCTCGACAACCTCGTCGTGCAGACGTTGTACAAGCAAGGCAGCTTTACTGCGGCATCAGAAGCTTTTGCACAGCTTCTCACCAAGTATGCCGACCAGGGCCTCGAATCAGATCCCGAGTATATTGTCAACGCCATGGCAATTAATATCATGGCGAACCATGCTGACAAGGCATTGTCGCTCGTGCAGCCTATTCTCAAGACTATGACAAAGCACAGACTTGCGAGCAATGCTGCTATCAAGGCTCGCCTGGACCGTACACGTGAGAGCGATCGTTCTAGTGTTTTGGATACTTTGCGCCGAGAACAACTCTCAGAATTGCTCGCAGTAGCAGGTGAAGTTGATGCCAAGGAAGATGGTTCGTATCCAGTGGTGGATGCAGACGTCGCTGAGGATGATGTTGTTTCTACGCATGCAGATGCATGGCTCAACACGGGTCTGGCTCTACTTGAGCTCAATCGTCCTCGCGAGGCATTAGTGGCCATCCGCTGCGCTCGCAGACTCATTATACTAGATGCCATGGAACGTATTCGTGAGGCCGACCCAGAAGCATACTCGGGTACATTGCCTGCATCGGCCATCGCAAAACATGATTCTGCAGCTGCGTCAGAATTCTGGATGCTGATGACCGCCGAAGCCTACGCATTACAACGCCTTGTTAGTGAGCCCAGCGCCACCTCCAGTTACTCGAACTACTCACCCGCCCTCCAGGAACTGCTTGCTGCGTATGATGCCGACCTTTCTTTCTATCTCTCTGACCGTGACCAGACCAAGCTTCGCGATACGGTGAAGGAGCTGTATACCAAAGTGGCAAATACTGAAGGCGCGAATTTGCAAGCCCAGGCAGTCGCGATCAATAATGTTGCAGCCCTTCGCGGCAACGCGGCGGATAAGCCAGCAGAGATGCTGAAGAAGCTGGAAGCAGCTGTCGCTGCAGCCGGAGATCGATTGACGCCTGCACAGGTTCGCGGTGTTAGACTCAACACTTGCCTACTTCTTGCACACGCTCGCAAATTCCAAGAATGCAAGGACCTCCTGCTGAAGTTAAGCCGTTCGCTCAGGGAGACTTCCTCGAAAGGTGAGTTCTCCGTGCTGATGAATGCCTTCGTAGCAGTCAAGGAGAAGGCTTACGATCAGGCTGATGCGTTCCTGGCAGCCCACATTGAATCTCACCCCAAGTCGTCAATGCTCTCTCAGCTAACCCAGATTCATCTTTGCCTGTTGAAGGAAAATTATGCTGGAGCTCTGGCTAAACTCGAGGCATTTGTTGAAGACGGCAAGGTGGCTTCGGCTCAGTTCCCCAATATCCGTCACGCGCCCGCGGTGACTGCTCTGCGTGTTGCATTTTTGGAGCGCATGGGTGACGCTGACGGCGCCATCAAACTTCTCGAGTCCGAAATGGAGTATTTGAAGACGCACCCTCAGGAGGCGAAGGTCTTTGGAAGCAACGTTATTTCTGCAATGCGTGAGCACATTGTTGAGCTTTACCTGCGTTCTGGCAAGTCAGTGCTCGCTATTTCGTACTTGCGTGAGCTTGTCAACAGCGCAGACGTTGCAGGCCAAATCGGTAAGAAGCGTAAGTATCTTGCAAGACTTATCTTAGCTCTTGCAGACTCTAACCCCGAAGCTGCTGCCGAGCACTTCTCGACACTCGAACAGCTCGCCGGAGGTGAGGCTAAATCCGCGACCGGCTCAGCGATCTTGACTCCGGCCCATCTAAATGACCTCGAGACACAGTCTATTTCTGCGCTGAAAGCCGGAGCGAGTATTGTTGTATCTTCCGAGGCCAAGCGAGATGGTGCAGAGGCTGCGCAAGCTGCAGATGCTGCTCCTCAGGGCAAAGTTCGTGGCGCTGATGGTCGACCCAAGTATTCACCCGAGAAGCTCGAGGCGGTCCGTCGCCGCAAGAAACAGCGACGTATTCGCCATGTTCCTGAAGCCGTTCGCCGCGAGCTCGCAGCGGCCGGTGTTCGCATCCGTAAAACTGCCACTGTTAAGAAGCTGCATGAGGCGATTGATAAGGTTGTTCGACAAGAAGCACAGAAGGCTGAGACTGCCAATCTCGCAGCATCAGCAGCGATTGCTCCTGAGCGAAAGGAACAAGGTAAGGGCAAGGGTGCTCAGAAGGCGAGCTCCGCCGCGCCTCTTACTCTTGCACAGCGGTTGACACCCAATCCAACACGCTGGAGGCCGAAGTGGGAGCGGGGCGGCTCGACCAAGCGCGGTGAACTGGCACGAGGCCCGCAAGGATCGGGCGTTTCTGATACGGCGAAGGTCGAAGTAAGCGTAACACCAAGCGCCCAGAAGCCTGCCGCCCAGAAGCCTGCAGTTAAGTCAGCCCCTAAGGGTGGTCGAAGGAGATGAGCAAGTACCACCCCCACAAAACAATGCGCTGTTTCCATCACCTTTGCGAAAAAAAAGTATATTATCATATCCTCCAATCGTACAACATCATTCGGATTGCTTCTACAGCTAAGCTAGCAATACAGTAGAGCCACAAATTCCATCTTTATATGCAATAATTCTAATGTCCTGTGCGAGCCTATCCAGCCCGTGGTCATGCGTTGTATTCACTTGCGCACGATATTGCTGCGCGACTTTTGCACGTTCGATCCCGTGCCCCGTGCATTACGCCCGGATAATGCACTCAGATACTGGAGTGGAGCTCCACCTGTCACAAAGGACTGGCCGAACAGCAACCAGCTTGGCGGTTGCGCTGTGTTTGGATAGCTTGGAACAAGCAGATTTACCTTCTCCATGAGGTTGATTGGCGTCGGTGTTGCGATCTCTAGAACAAATTGCGTTGGTGGCCGACGAGGACGACTAGTATGGAATTGCTGATCTGTTGGCATCGCCACAGCATTCCCGTCACTGGGGGGCGTTGTTTGATCTTCAGCCATGTCTGAAGAGCCCTGTTGAATATCGATGCCCGTCACAACTCCAATTCCAACGAAAAACGGACTCGCTACGCTCGTGGCTTGGTAATACCACTCATTGCTTGCCTGATGGATCGCTTCAAAATCATGAGTCATCTGTGTCTCATTCTGAAATCCATGATGTACAAACCTTGAAATTACATTCTTTGGCAGCCTCGCCGAAATGCGAGGCACCATTGGAGCAACATCAAGCGCCAGACCCACTATGGTTCCAGTTAGCCTGGATGCAGCATGGAAATCCAACGATTCTCCGAAGTACCGTAATCCAGCATGCAGAATTGAGGCGCGCTCATGCTCAGACCCCGGTGTGCGCATGCGATCAAGAGCGCGCTTTCGAAGCATTGAAATGAACCGGGTGCGCTCCGCGATTTGAGCAAAGAGGTCGCTTGGTTTCGCAGCTCTCACCGATGAGAATTTGCGCGAAGCGATGTCCACTTGGATCTTGGTTGTAAATGCCACCTCGCTACACAATAATGCCACACAATTATTCGTGTCGACCGGAACTGGCACGGGAAGTGTCAGAAGTGCTCCAGTTGGAGGTCTCTCACCGCCATGCCTGGTGTGAACAAAGCTTGACTTGTCGGATGAATCAATCAGGGTACCACGCGCCCATCGATCCCACTTTGCTGTATATCCGATCTTCTGAGTAAGGTATCCTAGTAACGCCTGCTCGCGCGTGGCTGCGGCAGTTAAACCGGGGGATATAGCAAGGGGAGCTTTGAGTATTCCAGCAAGCAGTTGCCCTGCAACATTTTCCATATGAGACGTTGCCGACATGGAGACGAACCCAACTTCGTTCGTCAAGCTCACACACCAGCATTGTGCAATCAGGCGCAAAAGTCTGAGGGGTATGGGTGACGTGAACCTCTGAACACTAGTCGTGGCGCTTGGCCTACACTCCCCATCCTCCTCCTCGTCCTGCTCCTGCTGCTCCTCGTCCTGCTCCTCCTGCTTCTCATCATCATCTTCGCCCACCTTACCATCAGAAATGCCCGAGTTCAATGCTTCACAGACCCGCTTAATCGGTAAATTGAGCGTTGGAAGAAGGGGCAAGTAAGGCAGGTAATTGATACCTTTTCCAAATGGAATGCTGAAGGTAATGCTCTGAGTTGGTGATGTTCGGAGCAGAGGGTATGACCTTCCATCCGAGCTTGACGAGACAGACTTGGATTGAATAACGGCAGCTTGCTGAGCCAGTTGGGCGGTACATTCTTCCGTTCCAACTTCTGATTGCTCCGGAGCTGCACACTTGGACTCATCGGCCTCTTGTTGCAGGCGATGCTGCTCGGCAAGCCTAGTCGCGCTGATGAAGCTACTAAGGGATGCGGCAGAGGGGCTCATATCAGCATTCCAGCTAGGCAGCAAGACCACAATTGGATTGTAGGACAGACTCATCTTTGTTCCGAGAAGATCTTCATTTGAGTCGTGCATCGATCGATCGAGCGCTCGCAGCTTCCAACTGAGCGGTGATTCATGTGGCGGCTCAGATCTGAGTCGTTGTGGACTCGTAAATGAAACACCGTCACGCATGTGGTTCCTAGCCATTAAGAAGGCGCTCGCACGTAGGCCAAGCCTACTACTGATGTGATCTCTTTTCATTCGTTTGATTTCCTTTTCTGTCCATACACCTTTTGCCTCATTCTCCAAACATGCTATGTCGCAGAACTGATCACGTAACAACCACCCGCTATACTTGTGGAGAGTTTCGGCACCGAATACGCGAGTTCCGCCCGGTGAGTGTACAATTACATGCTCGGTGAAGCTCATAAACTCGCTAAGGTCTGATCCTTCGGTGACCTGAGGCTTGACATCATTCTGTAGAGGGACATCCAACGTAGGCGTAAGCACATGCCTAGGATCAGAAGGAAAGGCGACGGAGTTATTAACCTCTACGATCACACTTGGTCGCGCCAAACACATGATCGTCGTGAGAATTGCCTTACCCAGCCCAGTCGTCCATCCAGGCGTGTTGATAACAAGAGGAGTGTTGAGCCAGATTGGCGATCCGTCCGGATTGTGCATAGCCGTGAACCACTTTCGGAGCAGGTCCACAATACATGCAACGTAGCAGTCAGGGTCTGTACTTGGGGTGTTCGAACCGAAGAACTTTGCACTTTCAAACGGCCAAGAGTTTGGTAAATGTGCACGAGTACTAGGAGGGGTTGTGATGGGTGAGCTAGCTACTGCAAACGTGGCATTCTCGCCCGAATTTCCTCCATCTAGGACGCAGTCGACATCAGATCGAATCAGGCTAAGAGCCAACACACATGCTGGGGTACCTTCCGACTGTCCCGGGTCTGTATCAAGCAAGCCTGCCTTACCATATGCAGCCGCAAGTCTGTTCACGGCAATCCTATTGAATGTTGACTTTCCTGCATCACGATCTCCCACGAGCATAACAACTGGAGGTATAGTGCGTCTGGTACCCGGCTGGTTGTGTGCCGCACTGCACAATAGGTCCAGCGTTGCCTGCCATCGTGGTCCAATACTAATCGCACCGCATTTAAAGAGAAAGTTTGGCTGCGGGGCTGGAGTTGGCAGCCCTGCTATGTTACTCGGACCTAATGTAGACGTATCATATTGTGATGCCATGGTGATTGCTCGCGGTTTGTACTCCTGAGCATGACGTAAGATGTCCTCAACAACAAGCTGGCCCAGCGATTTGACAGTTGTGCCGCTTGCATCACACATAGGCTTTACCCATGGCATAATGTGAGATGCAAGGGCCATCATAAGGTCTCGTCTGGGGACCAAATGAGAAGGGGGGCGCAAACTTTGAGGTTCTGCAGACGATAATGGGCTGCGCCGAGATTCAAGCAAAACTACATAGCTCCGAGCAGATTCATTTGACTCTCGATATCCTATACGGTACTCTCGAGATGCTTGGCTCGATACACCCTGTGACGACAGCAGTGGAAAGGATGCGCCTGGAAGTCCTGGAAACACAAGAGGAGAGCTGGAGTAATAGCTCATCTGACTTTCTCGTAGGGCGGTTAGAGCTTGAACGATCAAAAGCTCCAACGTAAGATAGTGAGTGAATATGAGCTCGATGGTGAGTTCACCTATGTCGGGAGTTGAAGAACGCGGCTTTGATCGGGTTCTTTTCAGCTTAGTCTCCGTAGCCGAAGCACCCAGAGATGTCGACGCTCCCGAAGTGCTGGATTTTACTGTGTCAGACTCATTGACGGTCGGCGTTTGTATCTCAAGGCTCTCGGCAGACGGCGATGCAAGCAGGTTAGAAGCGAAGTTTTCCCAGTCTGCCTCGTCATTTCCGTCCGTGGCTGATGTCTCAGTCGATAACACCGGTGTGACCTCGTCGACCTCCATGCTATCTGTCAAGAAGGCTCGGGAGGGAGCTACCTCAAGTGTTAAAAGTCCAGGATCCCCCCCTTCGATTTCGCCAGGGCATGCTGCTCGCCCTTCGTCGTCACCGGCGTCATCGGTCACATGGGCAGCAGCCTGCGCCTCTTGTGATGTGTCCACATGCGTTGGTAAAGTAACATGCTGCGCGTCACCCGAGATAGATGGTAACGCGTAATAGGTTCTCCAAATCTTGCGCCAAGTGGCCGACGACTCAACAATGCAGTGAACGCACTCTGGTTGTATCGCTAAGCACGCTGTAAAGACGGACTGCATCGCTGCTCGAAAGTTATCCGGATTGCTCGTAACTAGATCGAACTTCCGTGATGCGATCGTTAAACTAGCTCCAAATACCGCACGAACACCTCGCAGAATATCGTTAATCTCCAAGCGTGTCAGTCCTGACACAAGAGATTCAGGGAGTGGTGGTTGGAATGGGGGGCACAAAGTCGCTTTGGCGCACTTGACCCCTCCACTCGGTTGCTGGTAAGTAAGGTCTACATCAGCTGCAGCGAACGGGAGAGCGTCGCTAGCACATTGTTGTTCAGACTGCATCGCTAGACCATTCCAGCAAAACGTAGAGAGTATAGCATTCTGCGCATGGACAAGAAGTGCCGGTAAGACGCATGCCAGAAGGATCCTTGGGAACCGCTCGTCGTTACAGCTTACCAGGGAGGCTGCACGTGGGACAAATTGAAAACCGCTTGATTTCGCAGCCATTGATTTGAATTTCTCGAGTTCGCTTGAGCCTTTTGGATCGAGCCTTTCTATAAATGTCGCGGCAAAATGACGTAAGGACTCAGTTAGCATAGTTGCCAACTGTTTAAGTGTGCAACCAAGAGTTCGTGGATTCTCGTCTGTCTTGTCACAGCTCGGCGGTGCACGATCAACGGATGGCAAGCGATGAGCTGTAAGGAATTCGGGTCCGAATCCGTTGGAAATCGACATGGCTGCAGGTTCGAGGGTCACTCCGGAAGCAAACAGCAGGACGTGAGCTTGGCATTCTCCTTCGTGCTGCTGTCCTGATTTCCGTCTAGCCTCGAGGGTGAGTAGGGCGCCTGGTTCCCACGATGGAGCATGAACTTCAATCATATTTCCGCAGCCAAATACTTCAACTGTAGCCGATGGCACCTTCGCTGGGACTGATTCATCTTTTGTTTCTTCGAAGGAAACGGCCCGAACAATATGCCTAAAGGGGGGCCCAGTCTCTTGACGCTCTCCGCAACCAAGACCAAGCACCGCACCATTGACCGACACTTCGATGTCTGAACATCCAGATGTAAACATCCGTTGGGCATATGCGACGTTAGATGGGTCGCTCGCTGACACGGCTTGGCCAGCGATACTAGAGTTTGGCTGCAGCTTCTGGCATAGGGCGACTCGCATAGCACCGCAGAGCGTTAGCTTCTCTCCTGGTCGCATCGTGATTACGTAACCACAAGGACGTGCATACTCCAGAATTTGGGCTTCAGCCTGTGCAACACTCGTAATCGCATCTGGTCTGACTTCCTTCGCTGGTAGAGGTGCTACATAGACTAAGGATATCGTCATCGGATCGAAACTGAAGCTGGAGACAAAGTGGCTCACCGGGTAGGAAGTGGCCGTGTTGGCTGCAGAGGAGGAAGGAGATGATGCTGATGGATAAGGTGCTGGACTTGCGGTCGTAGTGCGACCTTCAGGGGCCTGATTCACCTGTGTCCTAATTGTCTCGATAACAGCCTCGGATTCGCTGAGCAAGCCTCGTACTTTGGATCCGCTAAGATCTTGGACAAAACCGCGATCTTGGATTGCCGTATGTAGCGCAGCCGCCTTCTGTAGCAGTCGGATCTGCCGTTCTACAACGCTGCGTGGTTTGATCCCTGATTTCTGAGCGCCTACTTCGGTCAGCAGTTCCGATACGCAGGTCATGGTTTTCCCGGGATGCTCTAGCGCCTTTCTGGAGACGCGAACAACGGTATGTGGCATGTCCTGGTGATGAAAGTTAAGCATCTGGTCCGAATCCAGCTGCAGTTGCTTGGCATGCGGCCCAACCAATCGCTGGGCCCTAGCCAGGCTAGAACGTACCAGCTTCCTGAGGGCATCCGCACTGCTACTATTCGTACTGCCGGATTTATCCGACATGTCAGGGATAGGATGGAAGAAGAACAGTATAGACCGGTCTAGAATACAATTTCAAGCCGTATACAAATATTATCCTCACGATCCAAGTTGGCCTACCCACAATTCACCTGATCCTCTAAGTAGAATTTCAATTCGACTGCACTTCTGAAGATACGGTGAATCTTGGGCTTGCCGGCCGACAAACCACATCGTAGGACTCACCAGAAACGTCAAAAGCCATGTCCACGGGTGGATCTGACGCATCACCCCAGGACGACTGGCAATTACTTGAAGTTCTCAAGTACCTCGATGAGCTCGAGGCCGAGGTGGATGAGTTCGCACGGCTGCGCGAGGCCTGCCCCGAGGAACACGTCGATGTTCGAGAGATTGAAGGTTAGTATGACAGTTCTCTGTCTGTATTGGTCAACTTGTTAGCCCTTCGAACGCGATATGACGATAATCTGATCGAGTCGGCAGACGTTTAGATTGCAATTCATGCACCTCGCTCTCGGATTCACCTCGTCTCCCTTTCAACTCACAATTGTAGAGCATGCCAAAAGCGCCGAGCGCGCGTTTGTCGCAATCGAAACCATTCTGACCCGAAACATGTTAAACACATTGCCTCTGACTAAGAAGCCCTTACCACCGCTTCCCAAACGGCAAGCAGCGGCAGCAGCAGCCGCAGCGGGAGAAACTGGGCCAGGCACGACTCCTCAGGCCCAGCCAGCATCTGCCACACAAGTATATCCACCTTTGACTCTGCTTGGCTTCGCCGGGGCGCCTGAACTAAAAGCTAAGCTCCGTGACCCTGCCCGTGCAGAGATTCCCCACCGTCTCGTTATGAAGGCTATTGATAACGTGATTGACAGTCTAAAGTAAGTTAGTCGGTTATTAAGGTCGGCTATCACACTTGCGTGCAATAGCAGCATCCTAAGCATAACTCTGTACATAGTCTTGCATCGAAATCGTTACATACACTGACAGCTAAGTTTACGTGGCATTTATGTTGTGATAGGTTGGCTTCTGTCAAAGTGGCGTACGGTGGTATGGGCAAAGTGGAATCTAGGCCCACAACTTGATTTCGGATCCACCTGCAGTGATCAGCAGACGATGAGGAAACTCGAGCGCACGCAGAAAGCTGATTGACCCAGCGTGGGCACCTCCGGGTCTGATCGTGGGATGGAGTCGTGCTGCAGACACAGCTCCAGGAGTTGTAGCAGCACCAACTCCAGCCGTGGGATTGGACGTATGTTCTTGCATAAGTAACGCGATTTGGTCACCCCGCTGAATCTGGCGAATAGGCCCACTCTCACCTTCAAGCACCGGTGAGAACCGTTCACCACCTGCTGACGTGGATGGCACTAGCCAGGGTCGCGTTGAATGATATGTCTGCACACCAGGAATCTCACCGGTAATTCGATAGCTTCGGAGTGGGTCCCGAATATCCCAGAAGCGCAATACACTATCGGTAGATGCAGTGATGACGAAATCACCTTGGCAGAACAGCGCATCAGTAACGCATGGTGGCCTTGGGATGCTCCAATGCAGAGGATTAGCTGCGACATGATGGGCACCATCGAATCCAACCGCACTTCTAAAAGCAGATGTTTGAGCGTATGCTCGTTCGGACAGGCTCAGCCGCTGAAGATGTTGTAGCGTGGCGAATGACTGCTGGGCTTGCGAATGTTGCACAGGCGGAGGTCCGTCCAGGAACGGCATAATCGGAGCCGGGGCACTTACCGGCATTGCACTTCGAAACACGGCCCGGACATGGCCAGTGAGCACGTCATATGCCGCGAGATCCGCAGAGTAATCCGAAGTCGCAATAAGAAGTGGACCACAACGCGAGAGCGGCACAGGCCCACTCCCGAGACCAAGAATTTCTGCTTCATTTCCTACGAAGAAATCTGAGCACAGCCCGCCCGTGAATGTGGCCTCTGCAAAGAACGCTGGGTTCTCTTCTGTCATAAGCAGACGGACTCTCTGTTTCGAGGGTAACGAAAATAGAGAGACAGGTTGAGAAACACGCAAGTCATATGTGCAGATCGCCCCGTGGTAGCTACCGGAATGAATGCTATATGGCGATGGGCCAACGGCAAGAACGGACAGGGCTCCAAGTTGAGGAGGCTGTCTGATCGAAAACGCTGGATTTGCCGCACGGCAATCCCAACCCAGAATGGTACCATCATGCATACCTACGATAAGTAGTGATTCATTAAGCGTGTTGAAATGCTCAATGCACACCACGCTACCCATTTCAGACGCAAGTGTTTTAAGGTTGGTGATTCGGGCCGATGCCGAAGATGGCCCAGTTGCGTTCGAGTTCGAGCTTGTTCCAAGAGCGTTTAGATTAATGGATCCCGCAGTTGCCCCACCATGGTCAACGCGGATCAGATGGCATGTGCCATCGTCACAGCCCACCGCCACTGTTCTGCTCGAATCACAAATGACCATACTCGAAATTCCTGCGATCGCACTGTTACCACCTAACGGGCCTGACGTAGTCACGCCAATGAGAGAGCTCAATCCGCCCGATCCTGATGGAGAGTACCTTGCTCCATGAGCTGAATGGACTGTTGATGTAAATGTCGGAGACGATAGAGCGGAGGTTGCAGACCAAGGCTCGCCAACTCGCGCACTTACAGGACCAGAGTGGACCATCCCGTTTGGAGTCGCGCCACGGATGTTATTTTGCATCGCAGTGAAGGCTGCAGCAGCGCCATTTACCGAGTATGACGAGATATGAAGGGGCGTCCATGTGACCGCCGATTCGGGGCGCGCTGTGGCACAGGCTGCATTTGTCTCCCATATCTTGAGTACACCATCCTTCGAAGCACTCGCAATAAATGAATTGTCTCGCGCCACTGCTAACCCTGTGATCGCGTCCTGGTGTTCCTGTAGAGTAGAGGCTAGCACGCCGCGGGGGCGCCAGTTGCCTGGATCGGTTCGTGAATGAAGAGCTTCAACGTGTGGTGCAGTTGCTGCCATAAGGACGTATTGTGGATCACTTGACGCCAAGCTGCCACCCGAGTCGGCCGCCTCGGCGCCTAATAACCCGGTAGCCGAGCTTACATTCATTCCCATGCTCAGACCAATTGCAGCAGTATTCGCAGATGCGGCAGCGTTTCCGTGCTGACTGGCAGAAGGCAACCCTAGCGCCTCTGTTAGGAACTCCGGTACATCGTTCATAGGGGGGATTTGGCCTCCGTTGCCATTAGCTGTTGGAGTCGGTGCCGCCATGCTCGTTTGAAGAGCGTTCATAGCCAGGGGTGATGCAACGTCCAACCCACCACGCTTGCTTGCAATGGCTTGTACACGACCAGCATCCGCAGCGAGATCAGCGATTTCGCTAATATGGAGCAATTGTACAGGTGTTCCTCCCGCCAGAGCGGCAACAGCGCTAGAGGGTGCTCCAAGCGCGCCAGAACTCACATTCATGCCATAGGCACCCGTAGATGTTCCATTTATCGCTTGTGCAGCGTCATTGAGGGCGTTCGCCGCATTGAGTGCACTGGCTGCAGCAACTGCAGCAGCAGTAGCAGCTGCGCCCGGGAGAAGTGATAGACTTACTGCTGAAACAGTAGAGGGAAGCAACCCCGCAGCTGCCGCCGCACTGACAATTGCTGCAGCCGCTGAGTTACCATCAGTAGCTCCAGATCCAGCGCCTGAGACCTGGCCTGAATTGCCTGCTTGAGCACTCAAAGGAGATCCACTCGCTATGCCTAGGCTTGCAGCTGCACTGGCGATATTTGAGGCGACATTTTGTGCTGTCAGTGCTCGCAAGGCGTACGCTTCAAGTTGAGCCGCAGTCTGCGCACTTACAGATGCTGCAGCCGCTGTTGCTTCAGCAGTCGCTGCAACCGAGTTAAAGCCGCTTGTGACAACGGAGTAGTTTGGCAACCCATTCGGGAGCGTGATACTTCCTGCCATCAACGCATTCGCAAGGGGCGAGCCAATTTGTAGATACATTGGGCCTAGCTTCTGTGGACGTCGAGTGTGAATAACCTGACTCGCAAGGATAGAGTGGAAGTTGCGGAACGTCTTTGACAGTGATGTAGAGGCTGGGTTGAGTGACCCTAGGTTCAAAGATGGGGTAAATGCTGCAACTGCAGTGACTCCATTGTGTACGCTCAGATCTCCTGCCATGTCCTTGTCGCCGGAAATCCCGGATGCCACTGTAGAATCTTGAGTGGTTCCACTAATTCCTGATGCAGTGCTGTTGGTAACCGCAGAGATACCAGGGATATTCAATGCTTGAAGGATATTGAGCGGCAAACGCTCAGGGAAGTGGAGAACATGTTTTGCACAGATGTCAGCGTTAGAACCGCGAGCCCACATCAAGAGGGTTTCCAACCACAGCCGCAGCCGCGTACCATCTTCGGAGGATACCGAAGGGCCCAGGAACATGAGCAAATCTTCAGCAAGTGCGGTAGTCGATGTCGCTGAGGGTAGCTCCGACGTGGTAAACAAGCTGGATGCCTCTTCACTCATCCGCTGATCTAATGCCAATCCACGGATCACGTGGGGATTAGCAATGAAGCCTGAGCCTGCTAGAGCTTGGTCAATCGCAAATGTCGCTGCAACCGCAGGGCTCTTCGACAGAGCGAATGCGATTGACTGTAATGTTGCCAACTGAGCCGCAGTCAACTGCTTTGCGCTGAGAGCTACATGAGCTGTGGCAATGGGAGGCAATGGGATACCACTCGAACCCATGCTGAGCAGCTGAGTAGCCTGGCTCAGGAAGGCTTGGGCAGATGGTAGTCCCGGTGGTGATGGCACACCCGCTGCTGTTAGAGCGGCACTTAGTGACGAAAGCGTTGCA
>Ga0182741_1003844_pt1 | contig 15425 bp, 12 predicted proteins | sample eDN5th37CBELigOP_FD_128874 | JGI IMG/M metagenome (GOLD analysis project Ga0182741, IMG submission 128874) | Enriched Organic Plus compost microbial communities from Emeryville, California, USA - eDNA 5th pass 37_C BE-Lig OP (version 2) (version 2) ...
ACGGGCTGGTCTTATTGCGCTCGATGAGAGAGATCGCACCATTGGTCACGCCAGCCGCATCGGCCAGTTCCCTCTGGGAAAGCCCCCTCGCCTCGCGAATTTCCCGCAGGCGGTTTCCAACGTCGAATTCACCCATCAGGCGCTCCCCTCCCCAACTTCACTCGCGATAAAAATAATCAACACCACCCCTCGACAGGTCTCAAGCGTTATGTTTATTAAACGCAACGTTCGTTTTAATCAACGACTTGTTGCTGCCCTGGAAGGAATGAATCATGGCCAACTCTGAACTGGAAGCCCGTCGCACAAAAGCTCTCGCACGCGGTGTGGGCGTCCTTACCCAAAATTTTGTTCAGCGCGCGAAGAATGCAGAGGTCTGGGATGAAGATGGCAACCGCCTGATCGATTTCGCCTCCGGTATCGCCGTTCTGAACACGGGCCACGGCCACCCGAAGATCGTTGCTGCGATCAAGACTCAGCTCGATCTGTTCACCCATACCTGCCATCAGGTGCTCCCTTACGCGCCTTACGTCCGGCTTGCGGAGAGGCTGAACGCCATCGCGCCGGGCGACTTCGACAAGAAGACCGTTTTCGTCTCCACGGGTGCGGAAGCCGTTGAGAACGCCATCAAGATCGCCCGCGCCTACACAAAGCGCACTGCCGTCATTGCCTTCGGCGGCGGCTTCCATGGCCGCACCTTCATGGGCATGTCGCTGACCGGCAAGATGGTACCGTACAAGGTCGGCTTCGGCTCAATGGTACCCGACGTCTTCCACGTGCCGTTCCCCTATCCGCTGCATGGCGTCAGCGTTGCCGACAGTCTGGATGCAATCCAGAAGCTGTTCAAGGGTGATGTCGATCCGGAGCGGGTTGCAGCCATCATCTTCGAGCCGGTCCAGGGCGAAGGCGGTTTTGTTCCGGCACCGAAGGAGCTTGTCAAGGAAATCCGCGCTCTGTGTGACAAGCACGGCATCGTCATGATCGCCGATGAAATCCAGACTGGCTTTGCCCGTACCGGCACCATGTTCGCAATGGAGGCCTATGAGGAAGCGCCTGATCTGATCACCATGGCCAAGAGCCTTGCCGGCGGCGTGCCGCTGGCTGCGGTCTGCGGCCGTGCGGAGATCATGGACGCGGCACAGCCCGGTGGTCTCGGCGGCACCTACGGTGGCAACCCGCTTGGTATCGCTGCTGCCCATGCTGTCCTCGACGTCATCGAGGAGGAAGGCCTCTGCGAACGCGCCGCAACGCTCGGTGAAAAGCTGCGCAGCCACCTGTCCAATCTGCAGCGCGACGTGCCAGAAATCGCCGAAGTGCGCGGACCAGGCTTCATGGTCGCTGTTGAATTTAATAATCAGGATGGCACCCCCGCACCGGAACTCACCAATGCGATCCGCCTCGAAGCGCTGAAGCGCGGCGTGCTGCTCCTGACCTGCGGCGTCTATGGCAACGTCATTCGTTTCCTTGCGCCGATCACGATCGAAGATGCCGTGTTTGAAGAGGCGCTTGGCATTCTCGAGGCTTCCATCCGGACCGTGGCTGGCAAGTAATGACGCTAAAGCTCAAGGACCCCTCGCTGCTTGAGACGCGAGGCTACATCAACGGGGAGTGGGTCTCGGGCGAGACCACTTTCCCGGTCACAAACCCGGCAACGGGCGAAGTCATTGCCGAGGTGGCTGATCTTGGTGTCAGCCATATCCGCACGGCTATCGATGCCGCCGAAGCTGCCCGTCATGAATGGGCGGCAGGGACCGGCAAGGAGCGGTCTGCTGTTCTGCGCAAGCTCTACGAACTGATGGTGGCCAATGTTGATGATCTTGGCGCCATTATCACGGCAGAGATGGGCAAGCCGCTGGCCGAAGCAAAAGGTGAGATCCTCTACGGCGCATCCTATGTCGAATGGTTTGCCGAAGAGGCCAAGCGCATCTATGGCGAGACCATTCCGGGTCACCAGCGTGACAAGCGGATCGTTGTCATCAAGCAGCCGGTTGGTGTGGTTGGCGCGATCACGCCCTGGAACTTCCCCAATGCCATGCTGGCCCGCAAGATCGCGCCTGCCCTTGCCGTTGGCTGTTCCGTCGTCTCGCGTCCGGCAAACCTCACGCCCCTTTCCGCTCTGGCGCTTGCCGTACTGGCGGAGCGCGCCGGGCTGCCGGCTGGTCTGCTGAACGTCGTCCCGGGTGCGGCTCCGGAAGAGGTTGGCAAGGAACTCTGCGCCAATCCGAAGGTAAAGAAGATCACCTTTACCGGTTCGACCCGTGTCGGCAGCATCCTGATGGCGCAGTGCGCCCCCGGCATCAAGAAGCTGTCGCTGGAGCTCGGCGGGAATGCGCCGTTCATCGTGTTCGAGGATGCCGATCTCGAAGCCGCTGCCGATGGCGCGATCATCGCCAAGTTCCGGAACTCCGGCCAGACCTGCGTCTGCGCCAACCGCCTCTATGTTCATGATGCGGTGTACGATGCATTTGTCGCGAAGCTTCAGGATCGACTTGCACGCATGAAGCTCGGCAACGGCATGGAGCCGGATGTCGTTCTGGGCCCGCTGATCAGCGACAGCGCCCTGCGGAAGGTGGAACACCATCTTCAGGATGCTCTGTCCAAGGGCGCCTTGGTGGTTACCGGTGGACGCCGGTCACCACATCTCGGTGGCACCTTCTTCGAGCCGACGATCCTGACCGAGGTTACGCCCGAGATGCGGGTCTCGCACGAGGAAACCTTCGGTCCGCTGGCCCCGGTCATTCGTTTCAAGGACGAGGCGGAAGTGCTCGCCATGGCCAATGACACCGAGTTCGGCCTCGCAGGTTACTTCTTTTCGCAGGACATCAACCGCATCTGGCGGGTGGCGGAGAAGCTGGAGACGGGCATGGTCGGCATCAACACTGGCCTGATCTCGACGGAAGTTGCACCCTTCGGCGGCGTCAAGTCATCCGGCGTTGGTCGCGAAGGTTCGCACCACGGCTGCAAAGACTATCTCGAGATGAAGTACCTGTGCTTCGGGAATGTCGGCTGAGGGTTCGTTCAGTCCATACTTCTGAGACACTTGCGGAGGCGCCCAAGAGGCGCCTCTTCTCATTCAGTCAGGAATCTTGATTTCAGAGGCAAGCCAGGACTGCTTGTCAGTAATTCCAGAAAGATAGTGATCGCGCAGGATGCTCTTGGTAAGCGCTACCAGCTCGCCTGGCAGGCTACCGAGCTCGTGCTGACGCGTTGCAAGATAGAGCTTGCGCCGGAACTGGGCCCCCGGAAACCGCAGAAGTTCCACATCCTCTGGATTTTGCCAGGCTGAGCGGACACTGAGTGGTGTTGTGATGGTCCAGCCCAGACCTGCGGCAACCATGCCAATGACCGCGTAGGGCGCATCGATCTCAATGTCGCGCAACACCGGCACCTTTGTGCGTTTCAGCTGCGCATCAATATTCGACCGGGCAGCGGATCTGTGGCCAAACCGGATCATCGGCAGCTCTGCCGCCAGGTCGCGCAGGTCGGCAATGTCCTGAACGACGCGTCCGCGAGGAACGATCAGGATGAACGGTTCTTCGACGACCAGATGGCTTTTCAGTTCCTCCAGGTCATCCATCGGATCGCTCATGATCATCACGTCGATACGGCGTTCCAGAAAGGCTTCGCGCTGCTGGTTGGAGCTGCCGACCATCACTGTGAGGCGGTCAAGGCGCTCGCCAAGCGCTTCAACGAGCTTGGGAATGAAGGGCAAACAGAGCGTTTCCACGATGCCCATTCGTAGCGAGATCGAACGCTCGACCTCCGCCCGTTCGAACCGGTTGATGAACTGCTTTGCCTCCATCAGGAGATCTTGGGCGCGGTGCATGACGTCGTGGCCGTCGGGCGTCAGCCGCAACGGGCGTGCCGACCGGTCCAGCAACGTCAGCTGCATCCTCTGTTCCAGCCTCTGGATCAACTGGGAGGCAGCAGACTGTGAGATGCCGTTCCTGCGGCTGGCGGCCGAAATGCTTCCGGTCTCGCCGAATGCGACGAAGATCTCGAGTTCCCTGAGATTCAGAAGATCATGCAAGGATCTTTGCTCGTCCATTCGCCGCCTTTCAACCGTTCAAGCGCATGCGCCCTGAGGTCCGCATGCGAACTCGACTCATTCTCAAGGACTAATAAGCAAATGACGGCTAAATTATAAGCGCAATTCAGTAGCTGCTCAAAATGTAGCAGGCTCAGGACTGGAGTCTGGCTTCAAACTCACGCCGCAGCGCGGTCTTGTCAATCTTCTGGCTGGGTGTAAGCGGGAAGGCAGTGCGGTACTCGATGTGTTCGGGCACCATGTAGGGGAGCAGTCCTTCACGGCAACGCTGCAGGATGTCCACTTCCGGACCAGCCTCTGGGTTCTTCAGAACAATGCTGGCAGCAACCTCGTCCTCTCCATGCGGCGAGGTGACGGGATAGACCGCGCAATCCCTCACGCCCGGGATATTCCGCAGGAAGTTCTCCACCTCCCATGCCGAAATGTTTTGTCCACGACGGCGGATGACTTCCTTGGCCCTGCCTGCAAAGTACAGATAACCGTCTTCATCTAGCCAGCCAAGATCGCCCGTGTGGAACCAGCCATTGCGCCATTGAGCGGCGTTGGCTGCCGAATTGTTGTAATATCCCGAAGGCATCAGCCAGGGCGTGTTTGCCCGAATAATGATCTCACCCGTTACGCTGGGTGGCATCTGGAGGTCGTCAGCATCAACCACCCGAAGGTCAAAGCCGGGACGTAGACGACCGCAGGAAAAGAACTTGTCGTCCGGCGCGTCAAGCCCGCGTGCGACAGGAGCTGCGGCATCGGTCAGGCCGTAGGTGGAAACGAGCCGAACGCCAAAGCGCTCTTCGAATTCGCGTCCGTAGGGCGGCACCGGCGCTACCCTGACCATCCTGACCCGGTGGCTGCGTTCCAGTGGGTGTGCTGGTGCCTGCCACAGGAACGAGATCATCGCTCCCAGAAGATCGAAGGTGGTCGCCTGTGAGCGATGAATGTCGTCCCAGAAACGGGAGACCGAGAACTTTCGCGCAAGGGCAACGCTGCCGCCCTTCAGCAGAGCGACCCAGGCCGCGCCGCGAAGTCCGCTCGTGTGGAAGAGCGGGAGACAGATGTAGTAGGTGTCGTCAGACCGGTAGTCGAAAGCCTCAGCATAGCTTTTGGCAACCAGCAGCATCGTGGCTTGGGTAAATACAACGGCCTTGGACGGACCGGTGGTGCCAGAGGTCAGCGCCAGGCAGGCCACATCCGTGAAACGTACGTCGAATGGAGCCTGATCCGTTTCGGTCTCTTCATACAGCCGTGAGAACGGAACAAAATTGCCTGTAGCAGCTCCCCTCACAACGACCGGCCCGGCAAGCGAGTGCTGCGACAGCGCGTCCGACAGAGCCGGCAGGCAGACATCGTCAGCGATAACAGCTGTCGCCTCACATAGATCGAGGTAGTATGCCATCAATCGCGCGGGCGCTTCGGGATTGATGGGGGCTGCAACAGCACCAACCCGTGCGAGCGCGAGGTAGAGAAGGAGCAGGTCCGCGGAATTCCCCATGAGGAGCGCGACGTGGGTCCCCTTCCCAATGCCGATGGCGCGCAGATTGCGCGCCATCGTGGTCGAAATGACATCTATGTCCTGATAAGTGTATCTGCGATCTGTTTCGAGATCGTGCAGATACGTCTTGTCACCCCATCGGGCAGCGGCGCTGGAAAGGACGATATCCATCGTCAGCTGAGAAATCTCAGATTCCTGAATAATCGTCTCGCTCATCGTCCTGCCTTTGGAGTTTATTCGCTAGCTACAGCCGTCTTGTAGTCAGCCCGCAAAAGTTCGCCCTTCTCGCCAAAGACCAGAACTGCCTTTACTCGCGGGTTCACCGAAAGAGCAGCCTGTGCGAACTTGGCGATGACTTCACGCAGGACCTGGTAACGTGCGTTGCCTTCTCCAGCAAAGCGATTGGCAAGCGCGTCAACCTGACCTTCGTCCTTCGGCGCCAAACCGTGGCGACGGCTGCCGTCAGCGTCCGTGAAGGTGAGGAACGGACCAACCTGATCGTCCGGTGTCAGGCTGAGCGTGGTGATTGCAGCCTCAGCCAGTGACACGGCGGCGTTTGCCCGCGGGAAGTCAAAAGAGTCGACGATGTTGGTTCCCGCGACCTGTTTGCCTTCGATCGCTGCGCCAGCAGACACGGAAGAACGGGTGCGGAGGAACTCAGCATAGTCGGCAGAAGCACGAACAGCGCGGAAAGCGGCCTCGGCCTGCTCGAAGACAGGGAGCTTTGCCTCGCGCAGGCGCTTCAGACCGTTGGCATTCACCTCACGGCCGGTCCAGAAGGGAACCAGCGGCTTGTCAGCGGCCTGGGCCATCTCCACCAGGTCGATACCGGTCTGCTCTGCATACTGGCCGGCGGCCTGGCCGGAGACCACGATGTCGACGTTCGGATCCTTGAGAAGCAGTTCGTGCATGTGTCGGACCTGCCACCAGGTGTCCGCCGAAACCACCTGCCCGGTGATGTCGAGCGGGTTGAAGCAGCTGCCGTAACCAGCCTGCAGTTCCTTGACTTCCTTGTCGGTAGCCTCGCTGAACTCAGCCATGGTGACGCCCAGGCGGTCGCAGATGTCGGCCGAGAGGCCCGCAAGACCGCCGGAAGCAGAGATCACGCCGACGCGCTTGCCTTTTGGCCGCGGCAGATTGATGATCGTGTTCGGGATCAGGAACAGGTCGTCAAGGCTTTCGACGCGGATGATGCCGAGTTCGGCAAACAGAGCCTCATAGGCATCGTCGTTGCCGATAAGCGCTGCCGTGTGGCCCTGCGTCACGCGCTTGCCACGTTCCGAACGGCCCGTCTTCATCAGGACGATCGGCTTGCCGTTGTCTGCAGCGAGCCGGCAGGCTGCGGTGAACTTCGGGATGTCGCGGATAGATTCAGCGAAGACTGCGATGCCCTTGGTCGCAGTATCCTGCGCGAAGTAGCCGACACAGTCGGCAACGTTGATGCCAGCCTCGTTACCCGTGGCAATCGCCTTGGAGAAGCCAATGCCATGCGCCATGGCGCGGTCAAGGAACGAACCCATGATGCCGCCACTCTGCGTCACCATCGACAGCGGGCCTTCGATCAGCGTTTCGCGGCCGAGAACGGCAGCGCCGGAAAGCCACGTACCATTGTCGCGGTTGATGGCACCAAGCGTGTTGGGGCCAAGCAGGCGGATACCGCCGGCCTTTGCCTTCTCCGCGATCTCAGCCTGAAGCTTTGCACCAGCCTCGCTGGCCTCAGCCATGCCGGAAGCATAGATGATTGCAGTCTTGGTGCCGATGGCAACGAGCTCATCGATCATCGCCGGAATGTTCTTGGCACCAATCAGGAGCAGGGCCACGTCTGCCGGTCGGGGGAGGTCGCGGACCGACTTGTAGGTGCGGTAGCCGAAGATTTCGTCGTACTTCGGATTGATCGGATAGACCTGGCCAGGAAAGCCAGACTTGCCGAGGTTCTTGATCACCTTGCCCGGATACTTGCCTGCGTCTGGCGAAGCGCCGATAACGGCAATCCCTCGCGGATTCATCAGGGCATCAAGGCTGGCCCAATCATATTCACTCATTGTTGTCTCCAAAAGAGATTGCGTTCTCAGAACGACCGGGGCAGGCCCAGAACACGTTCTGCGATGAAGCTGAGGATCAGGTTCTGTGCGACGGGGGCCACACGCCACAGGCGCGCTTCGCGGAAATATCGCTCGACGTGATATTCATTCGCATAGCCGAAGCCACCGAGCGTCTGCATGGCGCGGTCGGCAGCCTCGAATGCAGCCTCCGACGCCAGATACTTGGCGATGTTTGCCTCTGCTCCACAAGGTTCGCCGGCATCGTAGAGCCAGGCTGCCTTGCGTGCGGCAAGATCGGCGGCTTCCAGACGGGCATGGCTCTCCGCAAGCGGGAACTGGACCCCCTGGTTCTGCCCGATGGCACGGCCGAAAACCTGGCGCTCGTTGGCATAGTTTACGGCCTTCGCAAGAGCCGCCCGTCCCAGGCCAACAGCCTCAGCAGCAACCAGAATGCGTTCCGCGTTCAGGCTTTCGAGAAGATAGCGGAAGCCCTTGCCTTCCTGCCCGACAATACGGCCTGCGGAGACCCGCACATCATCAAACACCACTTCGCAGGCAGCGATGGACCGGCGACCGAGCATCGGGATCGGGCTTACCTTGATCCCCGCCGCGCTCATCGGCACGAGGATGAGGCTCATGCCATCGGTCGGGCGGGGAGCATCCTCGATCTTGGTCGTGCGGACCAGCAGCAGACACTCGTCGGCATCAAGAGCCTTCGAAATCCAGACCTTGTTACCGCGGATGACATAGTCGTCCCCGTCGCGGCGTGCAAAAGTCGTGATGCGGGTCGTATCCGTGCCGGCGTCCGGTTCCGTGACGCCAAAGCAGACCTGAAGGGAGCCGTCGAGAATGCGCGGCAGTACTTCACTGCGCAACGCATCGTCGGCATGCTTCACGATCGGCTGAATGCCAAACATGCTCATGTGTACTGCGCTGGCGCCGGCCATGCCGGCACCGCTCTGCGACACTTCCTGAAGGATCGCCGCAACATCCGCCAGCGGGAGTGCGCTGCCACCCAGTTCTTCCGGTACGGACGCCCCGAGGAAGCCTGCATCAGCAAAAGCTTTGTAGAACTCCTTCGGGAAACGCTCCTCGCGGTCCTTTTCCATCCAGTATTCGTCCGGGAAATCCTTCAGAATCGCGCGGACGGCATCGCGGATGGCAATCTGATCTTCCGTATCCCTGAACATCAGATTTCTACCTCGTGTGCCTTGTAGGCAAAGATCCAGTCGTAGAAGTTGTTGACCGTGTTGCTGGAGAAGCGGGCGTTCATGAAAGCTCGCGCCTTTTCCGGATCCGCAAGGTCGTCGCCGTTACGAGTGCGCGCCTCCGTCCAGGATGCGGCGACGATCTTCGTCGTGCGTTCCACGCGCGCTGCCTGATAGCGCTGCAGCGCTTCCAGCACGTTGCCCTGGCAAGCCTCCATCGCACGCGCCAGCACCACGCCATCTTCGATGGCCATGACAGCGCCCTGACCCAGCGACGGCCGCGTCGGATGGCACGCGTCACCAAGCAAAGTCACGCAACCGTCCGTCCATTCCTGCAGGGTATCGAACTGGAACAGGCCCCACTTGTACGGGGTACCCATGTTTTCGATCATCTGGATGATATGCGGATGCCAGCCTTCGAAGTCCTTGAGGCACTCTTCCGTCGTTCCCTGCTGGGTCCAGGAAAGCTCCGTCCAGTCGCTGCGCGAAACCGTGCCGACGAAATTCAGCAACTCACCACGGTGTACCGGGTAGCATGTCACGGTCGCATTCGGCGAGAACCAGCCGCCAGCAATGTCGCGCTCGCGCGCCGGCACCAGGTCGATCGGAACCAGGCCGCGCCAGAACATGTTGCCCGAGTAGCGGGCCGTTATGTCTCTGCCGAGCTGCTTGCGGATGACCGAGTGAACACCATCCGCGCCGATGACGGCCTTGCCCCGGAACACCCGTCCGTCGTGGGTGGTGACCTGAGCGCCGCTCGGATCGTGCTGCAGGGACTCGACCTTCGACTTCAGGACAACAGCATCCGGCTTCAGCGCCAAAACTGCATCCCTGAGAGCGCCATGCAGGTCTGCGCGGTGCAGCAGCAGGTACGGCACGCCGTAGCGCTCCTGTGCACCTGCGCCATGCGCCTCCAGGCTCCATGCCTCGCCCGTGTTCCAGATGCGCATCTCGCGCTTCATGGCCACTACACCCTGGTCCATCAGCTGCTCGCGCAGCCCAAGACCGAACAGGGCGGCGGTTCCGTTGGGTCCCATGTGAACGCCTGCGCCGATTTCCTTGAGTTCGGACGCCTGCTCCAGAACTGTGACGTCAAAGCCTTTGCGCAGCAGGGCTAGAGCAGCCGAAAGACCACCAATACCGCCGCCGACAATTATTATAGAATCAGACATAGCTCTGCCCTTCGTTCTCCGAGCGGAACGCTGTACCTGGGGTTTACCCGAGGCAAGTATTCAAGAATTTCCAGTGATTAGACCGCGGTATATCCCGGGTTATCCAGAATTTGCAGGTGATGTCCCTGCGCATCCAGACTGCGGGCAACCGCCCAAGCCGTAGCAATAATGGCAGACCACACAGGAATACCAAGTTCTGCACGCAGCTTTGGAAGTATATTCATTGCAGGCATCTGCGCGCATGCCACGAATGCTGATTTCGAATGCGGAAGTACTGTTTCCTTCACCTTGCGGTAAATATCGTCTTCCGTAATCTTCATCAGGTTCTCAATGCTGCCCGGATAGAAGCTGTCGAGGGTTTCGACCTCAATCCCGATGGCATCAAGATAGCGCAGCAGGCTCTGGTTCGCCGCTTCCATGTAGGGCGTTACGACCGTCGTACTGTTTACACCCGAAGCCCGAAGCGCCTGTTCCATCGCCGGAGCGACACCGACGACATCCACGCCAGAAACCTTGCGGAGGCTGTCGATATATTCTGCATGGCGTTCCGGACCGGAAAGGAAGCCAGCCACGGTGCAACCGAAGATGACGATGTCCGGCTCGCAGCTGAGGTTGTCTTCAAGAACCTTGCGGCTGCGTTCTTCCAGGATCGGTAAGGTCTCGAGCGTCAGCATGCCAGGGCTGCGCGGGACCCGACCCACCGTTATGTCGCTGAATTCGGGACAAAGCGCCCGAATTTCCGGCTCGATCATCGTGCCATTTTCAGGCGTGACGATAAGAAGCCTGAGATTACCTTGGGTCATAATGCTTCTCACGTTGGGAGATGGAGGCGGTGCTCACGCACCGCCTGAGCACTTATTCTTCGAACTTGAGGCCAGCAGCCTTCACCGTGTTGGTGTAGTCTTCCACTTCCTTGGCGATGAGTGCTGCATAGTCGGCCGAGCTGATGTCGCCCGGAATCAGGGCCATGCCACGGAGCTTGTCGGCAACCTCAGGCAGCTGTGCAACACGACGCACCTCGGATTCGAGGCTGGCGAGAACATCTGCCGGAACACCAGCCGGAGCGAAGAGACCAGTCCAGAGCTTCATGTTGACTTCGAAACCCAGCTCCTTCAGCGTCGGAACGTCAGCCATCGTGGGGATGCGCTCGTCACCCGTAACTGCGAGTGCTCGGAGCTTGCCGCCTTCCAGAAGCGGAAGAGCCGAACCCGGATCAGCCAGCATGAAGAGGCTTTCGCCGGTGACCACGCTCATGAGCGCCTCGTTGCCCGAGCGATAGGACACCGCAACACCGGAGAGACCGCTGTTCATCTTCAGCTGCTCGGTCGGGATCGTGTAGGAAGGCCCGGGCGTCGGATAGTTCGAAGCATCCGGATTTGCCTTCGTCCACTCGACCAGTTCCGCGAAGGTCTTGGCTTCATGGTCAGCCGGAACGACGAGGATGAAGTTCGGGAATTCCGCGATGATCGAGACCGGGGTCAGGTCCTTTACCGGATCATAACGCAGCTCCGGATAGATGGCCTTGGCAACCGAGATAACCGCATTGCCTGCCACCATCAGGGTGTAGCCGTCCGGTGCCTGTCGGGTCACGTGCTCAGCAGCAAGACGTCCGCCGGCGCCCGGCTTGTTCTCGACGATGACCTTGGCGCCCTTGTCGGAGTACATGTGGCTTGCGAGCAGACGGGCCGTTACGTCGGATGCACCGCCAGCGCCGTAGCCGACAACGATCGTGACGAGCTTGTCCGGATAGTTGGCAGCGTCCTGGGCCGAAGCGATGGAGCCAGCGGCCATGATCGCGACGCCCGCGCCAAGCGCGGCGGCACGAAGCCCCTTGAACAGATTGTACATTGGATACTCTCCCATTATTTCTTGTTACTTACTCAAACTTCAAACCTGCGGCCTCGACCACGGAGCTGATTGCTTCGACTTCCTTGCCGATCTGGACCTTGAACTCGTCGGTAACGAGTGTTCCAGCCGTGACGCCGATCGTCTTGAGCTTGCCCTGAACGGCCTCGTCCTTCAGAACATTGCTGATCATGCCTGCAAGTTCTTCAGCCTGTTCCGGCGTGGTGCCCTTCGGAGCGAAGATGCCCGTCCAGAGGCTGCTCGCGACCTCGGGGAAACCAAGCTCACCGGCCGATGGAACGTCCGGCAGCTGGGAGATACGATCCGTCCCCGTGACCAGAAGAGCGCGCGTCTGACCACCCTCAACCGTTGGAAGCGTGGTGTTATGATCGCCCAGAAGGAAGGTGATCTCGCCGTTCAGCACGCCGACAAGCGCCTCCGAAGAGCTCTTGAATGAAACCGCTTCAGCCTGCAGGCCGGAAGCGAGCTTCAGCTGCTCGGTCGGAATTGTGTAGGCCGGAGCAACGGCTGCATAGTTCGACTTTTCGGGGTTGGCCTTGGACCACTCCACGAACTCTTCGAAGGTCTTGGCAGGATGATCTGCAGCAACGATCAGGACGAGCTGCGGATAATCTGCAATGATGGCAACCGGGACCAGATCATTGATCGGATCGTAGGCGAGATTGGAATAGATCGCTGCAGCCATGGAAACCACGGAGTTTCCCGTCGCCAGCAGGGTGGTTCCATCCGGTGCTGCCTTCGACACGAATTCAGCAGCAAGGCGTCCACCAGCACCCGGCTTGTTGTCCACGATGAACGTACGGTCAGTGGAGTTGGTCAGGGCTTCTGCCACAACGCGTGCAGAAAGGTCATTTCCGCCGCCCGGTGCGTAGCCGACGATGAACTTCGTCGTGCTGTCCTGGGCGATTGCAGGCGCTGCCACGAGCGACATCACAGCCGCGCACTGCGCTAATTTCCAAAGTCTCCTCATAGAGTTCCTTCCTCCTGTGCCGGATAGGCGTGAGTGATTAATCTTCTTCAACGAACACCTCGTTCCGCTTGCCGCTGATGGAGGGCAGCACAGCAAGGATCAGAAGAGCTCCAGAGAGCAGCAGCAGACCCAGGGAGAGCGGAGAGGTGAAAAACACCGAGGTGTCACCGCGCGAGATAATGAGCGCGCGACGCAGGTTCTCCTCGACCATCAAACCAAGCACCATGCCGAGGATCAGCGGTGCAGGCTCAAAATCCCACTTTACCAGCACGTAGCCGACCAGCCCGAACACACCCGCCATAATGACGTCGAAGGGAGAGTTGTTGATGGAGTACATTCCGATCGAACAGAAGACGACGATCGACGGGAACAACAGGCGGTAGGGCACGCGCAGCAGCTTGACCCAGATACCCACGAGCGGCAGGTTGATCACGAGCAGCATCAGGTTGCCGATCCACATCGAGGCGATCAGACCCCATACCAGCTCCGGCTGCTTCTCGATCACCTGTGGTCCCGGCACGATGCCCTGGATCATCATAGCGCCGATCATCAGGGCCATGACCGCATTGGAGGGAAGACCCAGCGTCAGAAGCGGAATGAACGAGGTCTGTGCTGCCGCATTGTTGGCGCTTTCCGGTGCAGCAACGCCCTCGATTGCTCCTCGGCCAAACTCGGTGCGATTGCGGGAAACCTTCTTCTCCAGCGTGTATGCTGCGAAGGAGGAGATCGTGGCGCCACCACCCGGCAGGATGCCCAGGACCGAACCAAGCGCTGTTCCGCGAACGACGGGCATGAAGCACGACTTGAGGTCCTGCCACGTGGGCATCAGGCCCTTGATCTTCTGCGTCAGCACGGAGCGGTCGACGCCATCATCTTCAAGGTTGCGGAAGATCTCGGCAAATCCGAAGAGACCCATTGCAACGACGGAGAAGTTGAGGCCGTCAGAAAGCTCCGGCAACCCAAAGGTCATGCGCTGCGCACCACTTTCCAGATCGGAACCGATCATTGCCAGCAGCAGTCCCAGCGCGACCATCGACAGGGCACGAACAACGGAACCGCGAGCCAGCACGACGGCGAGGACGAGGCCAAGCACCATCAGGGAGAAATACTGGGCAGCACCAAAGGCAAGCGCCACTTCCGTCAGCGGTTCACCGAGGATCGAGACGAGAAGGGTCGATACGCAACCAGCCACGAACGAGCCGATTGCTGCCACGGCGAGAGCCTTGCCCGCCCTGCCTTTCTGCGCCATCTTGAAGCCGTCGATGGCGGTGATGATCGAGCTCGCTTCGCCCGGGATGTTGACCAGAATGGAGGTGGTGGAGCCACCGTACTGGGCACCGTAGTAGATGCCGGCCAGCATGATCAGCGCGGTTTCCGGCGGCATGCCGAAGGTCAGCGGCAGAAGCATGGCCACAGTCGCGACAGTGCCAACGCCCGGCAGAACTCCGACCAGGGTTCCCATGAGGGCGCCCAGGAAGCACATCGCCAGGTTGATCGGCGAAAGAGCGACGCCGAAGCCCATGCCAAGATTGTAAATAGAATCCGTCATACCGTCCTCACAGGCTCGGCCAAAGCGGGAACGGCAACGAAAGACCGTAGTAGAAGAGAGCGGTACAGAACACCGTCATGCAGGCGCCCGCAATTACCGCTTCTCCCCACCTGGTTTCCTTCGAGGCGAGCCCCGCGATCAGGTACGTGAAAAATGAAGTGAGCACGATGCCGAGTGAGCTGAGCGCGACGGCGAAAAAGATGATCGCCGCAAACAGCATCAAGGGGCCCCTCAGTGCAAGGCGAGGCAGTGAAGCTCCCTTGATGACGAGACCCATTCCGATGAGACCAATCGAAAGCGCGATCAGCAGACCAATGATCAGGCGCGGCATCGTGCCTGCGCCGAAGGTGTAGCCGCGCATTCCGCTCAGGCCGCTCACTAGCCAGAGGGCCGTCAGCGAAACGACCAGGAGGGCAATCCCACCCCAAAAATTGCGAGGGGACGCAATGAGCGGGCGTGAACCCGGAGCTGCCCTCTGTTTAACAGTTGCCTCCAACATTCTACTCTCCCCTAGCGGTTGCATCTTATGATTTGTCATGGGTCACCGTGATCTCATGGCCAATGCCGCGAAGCCTTTCAGCCGCAACGTGGGCGATCTCATGGATGACCTCTTCGCAACTCACAATGTTCGAAATGGCGGCTGCGGCCTGCCCGGCCGGCAGCAAGCCGTTTTCCACATCTCCATGCTCCAGACCGAGCTTCAGAAGCTCTGGCAGTCGCGCCATACGTAGGGTCTGGGTGGCAGCCACCGGACCTTCTCTCAGCGCCTTCAGGCTGGTTGCTGCGAATTGCAGGAAGCTCATTTTTCCCTGTGTCTTAAGTGCCCAGGCTGATCGCAGAGCAGGGAGCAGCTGCTTTGCCGCCGAACTCTGCTCCATCTGCTCAACCATACGGTTGACGATCACCCGCTGTGGCAATCCATCGATCGCGCTGGACACCACGATCTTCGACGGGTCGGAAACTCGCGCGTAATGCGCCAGCGTTGATGGCGCCACGCGGGTGCTGGTCGTCATCATGAAGCGGGTGCCCATGGCGATGCCGACTGCGCCGCAAGCGAGCGCGGCGGCGAGGCCGCGTCCGTCCCGGA
>Ga0182741_1003845_pt1 | contig 15425 bp, 16 predicted proteins | sample eDN5th37CBELigOP_FD_128874 | JGI IMG/M metagenome (GOLD analysis project Ga0182741, IMG submission 128874) | Enriched Organic Plus compost microbial communities from Emeryville, California, USA - eDNA 5th pass 37_C BE-Lig OP (version 2) (version 2) ...
CACCTGGGGCGCGGCACCGGCGGCGCGCTCGATCCCGATGCGGGCGACGCGATCCGGAACGGCGCCGACGACAACGCCTCCGGGACGGCGGCAGTGCTGGAGCTCGCGCGGATGCTGCGCGCCGCGCCGCCGCGCCGGAGCGTCCTCTTCGCGCTCTTCAGCGGCGAGGAGCTGGGGCTCCTCGGCTCGCAGTATCTCGTCGAGCACGCGCCCGTGCCGGTGGACCGCATGGTCGCGATGGTGAACTTCGACATGGTCGGCCGGCTGCGCGCGAACAAGCTGATCGTCTACGGCGTGGAGACCGCGCGCGAGATGCGGGCGCTCGTGGACAGCGCGAACCAGGGCGCGCTCGACATCCGCGGCGTCGGCGACGGGTTCGGCCCGTCGGACCACAGCTCGTTCTACGCGCGCGGGATGCCGGTGCTGCACCTCTTCACCGACCTGCACGACGACTATCATCGCGCGACCGACGACGTCGAGCGCATCGACGCGGCGGGGATGGCGCGCGTGGTGGACTTCGCGGCGCGCACCGTGCGCCGGATCGCCGACCGCCCGGCGCGGCTCACCTACGTGCGCAGCGAGGCGCCGCGGGCCGCGTCCTCGTCGCGCAGCGGCGGACCGCAGCCGTCGCTCGGGACGATCCCCGACATGGCGGCGGGCGACGTCCCCGGCCTCCGTCTCACCGGCGTCCGCGCCGGCGGCGCCGGCGACCAGGCCGGCCTCAAGGCGGGCGACGTCGTCGTCGAGTTCGACGGCAAGACGGTCACCGACCTGCAGAGCTACTCGGACGCCCTCTACGCCCGCAAGCCGGGCGACGAAGTGGTGATCGTCGTGCTGCGCGACGGACGACGCGTCACGGTGCGGGCGACGCTGGGACAGCGGTGAGGCGAATTGACGAATCGACGGCAACGGCTGTCATCCCGAGCGAATGCGAGGGATCTGCGGTGAGCCGATTGACGGTGTGACAGTGTGACAGTGTGACAGAGGTGAGGGGAGGCGTCGTCGGGAGAGAGCTCCTCTGGCGACGCCGTTCTCTGACTCCTGTCGAGCTGTCGAGCTGTCAATCGGTCAAACCGTCGATCCGCCGCTCAACCCGCCCCATGCCCCTCCACCTCTGGTCCTCGGCCCGCTACACCTTTCCGCTCCCCGAGGGGCATCGCTTCCCCATCGCCAAGTACGAGCTGCTGCGCCGGCGGGTGATCGAGGAGGAGATCGTGCCGGTGTGGTGCGTGCACGAGCCCGAGCGGGCGACGGTCGAGGCGCTGCGGCGCGTGCACACGGCCGACTATCTGGCGCGCTTCACCGACGGCCGGCTCACGCCCGACGAGGTACGGCGGCTCGGCTTCCCCTGGTCCCCCGCGCTCGTCGAGCGGTCGTATCGCGCGGTCGGCGGCACCTGCGCGGCGGCGCGCGCGGCGCTCGAGCATGGCGTCGCGATGAACCTCGCCGGCGGCACGCATCACGCCTTCCCCGATCACGGCGAGGGGTTCTGCGTCTTCAACGACGTGGCGGTGGCGATCCGCCTGCTCCAGCACGAACGGCGGGTGCGCCGCGTCGCGATCGTCGATCTCGACGTGCATCAGGGGAACGGGACGCACGCCATCTTCGCCGACGACGCCGACGTCTTCACCTTCAGCATGCACGGCGGCCGCAACTATCCCTTTCACAAGGTCGCGGGCACGCTGGACGTCGAGCTCGACGACGGCACCACGGACGACGACTATCTCGCGCGGCTGGCCGGGGTGCTGCCGGTCGTGCTCGCGCGCGCGGCGCCGGATCTCGTCGTCTATCTCGCCGGCGCGGATCCGCACGAGAACGATCGGCTCGGCCGGCTGCGCCTCACCTTCGACGGGCTCGCGCGCCGCGATGCCTTCGTCCTCGAGAGCTGCCGCGACGTCGGCCTCCCCGTCTGCCTCACCATCGCCGGCGGCTACGGCCGCGCGATCGACGACACGGTGGCGGCGCACGTGAACACGGTCCGAGTGGCGCGAAGCTTCGTGGCGGTTTGACGGGAGATCGACGGTTCGACAGTTTGACGGCGCGACGGCTCTGCGGCGTACGAGGCGAGTGGCGTACCGCGTATCCACCCCTTATGCGGGGAGGATTTCCGCGGGAACCAGCGGATGTCCGCGGATCCGCCTCCACTGAAGAAGCGGGTCCTGCGCACCGCAGGAGATCCGCGGAGATCGCCAGTCACATCCGCGGAACTCCCGAACGCGCGAGGCTCGACACGGCGTACGACGCTTTGACGCCGTCTCTCACCCCTGTCACACTGTCAAACTGCAACCAGCAGATCCCTCGCCTGCGCTCGGGATGACAGCCCTGCCGTCAAACCGTCAAACCGTCAAACCGTCAAACCGTCGAACCGTCTAACCGTCGAACCGCCGTTGCCGCCGATCCCTCCCCCCGACGCCGAAGGCTGGACGTCGTCCACGCCCGTCCCGCTCTACTGGTGCGCCTACGGCGCCGCGCCCGAGCGCGCGCTCGTGCTGCATGGCGGACCGGGCGCGAGCCACGACTACCTGCTTCCGCAGATGCTCCGCCTCGCCGAGCGTCGGGCGCTGGTCCTCTACGATCAGCGCGGCGGCGGGCGTTCGCGTCACGATGACGATCGGGAGACGATCTCCTGGCGCACGCAGGCGGAGGACGTCGCGCGAGTGTGCCTCGAGCTCGCACTCGAGCGGCCGGTCGTCATCGGCTATTCCTGGGGCGGGCTGCTGGCGATGCTGCACGCCCTCGTGGCGCACGAGCGCGGCGACGCGCGCACGCTGCCGAGCCGGCTCGTCCTGATCGATCCCGCCCCCATCACGCGCGCCTTTCGCGAGGAGTTCGAGGCGGAGTTCGCGCGCCGTCAGGCCGGTCCGGCGGTGCAGGCGTTGCGCGACGAGCTCGCGGCCTCGGGGCTGCGCGAGCGCGACCCGGAGGCGTACCGACATCGAGCGTTCGAGGTGAGCGTCGCCGGCTACTTCGCCGATCCGCGCCGCGCGAGCGACCTCACGCCGTTCCGCGTCGTGGGCCGCGTCCAGCAGTCGATCTGGTCGAGCCTCGGCGACTTCGATCTCCGTCCGCAGCTCGAGGCGCTGCGCGCGGAGACGGGGATCCCCGCCCTCGTCGTGCACGGCCGGCAGGATCCCATCCCCCTCGCCTCGTCGGAGGCGTGCGCGCGCGCGCTGGGCGCCGAGCTGGTGGTGCTCGAGGACTGCGGCCATGTTCCGTACGTGGAGCAGCCGGACGCGCTCTTCGCGGCGATCGAGCGGTTCCTGGGGGAGGACGGCTGACGCCCGAGGGTGTTGCCCCTCCATCCCCGCGCCAGCAGTTTTCACGCCGGCGACCGTCCGTCGGGTCGTCTCGTCCCCGCCCGCTGCCCCCCGTCTCCATGCGCCTTCACGAAGGGCAGTCCGCCCAGCTCGGCTCGATCGAGTTCGAGGGGCGAACGCTGCAGGTCTCACTGCGTACCGGGTTCGACGGCGTCGAATTCGTGGGGCGCCTCTGGTTCACCGACGTCCTCGATGGGGACGGGATGCCCGACCGGGGGGTGCTCCCCGGCCGCTCGCGCGACGAGGTCCTGCAGCTCGCCCGACGCTACTCGACGCAGGACCTGGTGCTGCGCTATCGGCGGGCGCTCTACGACAAGCGGCGCTTCGTCGGCCTGCGCCGGCTGACCGACGACATCCTGGCGAAGATCCGCTACCTCAACCAGCTGGCGATCTCCGTGCGCTCGGGGCTTCTCGACGGCGAGGGCGCCGCGCAGGAGATCGAGCTGACCGAGCGGCAGCTGCACGAGCTGGTCGCGCAGCTGCGCGACTTCGCCGGCGTGCAGGACTCGGACTAGCCCGCGTGGATTCGCGCACCGCCGCGCACCATCTCGCACAGATCGCCGCGTTTCTCGAGCTGCGCGGCGAGCATCGCTTCAAGACGCGGGCGTACGGCACCGCCGCACGCGCCCTGCAGGCGCTGAACGTGGACGACCTCGCCCCGATGCTGCGCTCGGGCGAGCTGGCCGCGCTGCCGGGGCTCGGGCCGGCGACGCTCTCCGTCGTGCAGGAGCTGGTGGAGAGCGGGGAGTCCTCCTTCCTCGACCGGCTCCGCGAATCGACCCCCGAAGGGCTGCTGGAGATGCTGCGCGTCGCGGGGCTCGGCACGGCGAAGATCCATCAGATCCACGTCGGGCTCGGGATCGAGACGCTGGCCGAGCTCGAGGCGGCGGCGCGCGACGGGCGCCTCGCCGCGCTGCCGCGGTTCGGGCCGCGCACGGCGGAGCGGATCCTCAAGGGGATCGCGTTCCTGCGCGAGACGGGGGCGTACATCCTCTACCCGCACGGCCACGCCGAGGCGCAGCGGCTCCTCGCGAGCGTGCGGGAGCACCCGGACGTGGTGCAGGCGGAGGTCGCGGGCTCGATCCGCCGGCGGCGCGAGGTCGTGGCCGACGTGGACATCGTCGCCGCCTGCCGGACCGCGCCGAGCGTCGTGGCGGCGAGCTTCTCCCGACTGCCGGGTGCGAAGGACGTCGTGGGGGCGGGGGGGCCGTCGGTCACGATCCGCTTCGTGGACGGCACGCGCCTCGACCTGCACTGCGTGCGGCCGGCGCAGTTCGGTCTCGCCCTGCTGCGCGCCACCGGCACGGCGGAGCACGGGGCCGACGTGCTCGCGCGGCTCGCCGCGCACGGCTACGCCGTGGACGGGAGCACCCTGCGCTCGGCGGCGGGGGACGAGGTGCCGGCGCCGGACGAGGCGACGGTCTACCGGCTGGCCGGGCTCGTGTGGGTCGCCCCCGAGCTGCGCGAGGGGCGGGGGGAGGTGGACGCCGCCGCGCGCGGCGCGCTCCCGACGCTCGTGGAGCTCGACGACCTGCAGGGGGTGCTGCACTGCCATTCGAACTATTCGGACGGCAGCGCGACGATCGAGGAGATGGCGCGCGCAGCGATGGCGCGCGGGTGGCGCTACCTGGGCATCAGCGATCACTCGGAGTCCGCCTTCTACGCCGGCGGCGTGTCGCGCGACGGGATCCGCGCCCAGCACGAGGAGATCGACCGGGTGAACGAGCTGCTCGCGCCGCAGGGGTTCCGCGTGCTGAAGGGGATCGAGGCCGACATCCTCGCCGACGGGCGCGTGGACTACGACGGCGACACCCTCGACCGCTTCGACTACGTCATCGGCTCGATCCATTCGCGCTTCAACATGGAGCGACGCGCGATGACCGACCGCGTGCTGGCCGCGCTCGACGATCCCCATCTGACGATCCTGGGACATCCGACCGGGCGGCTGCTGCTGACGCGCGAGCCGTACGCGATCGACATGCACGACGTGCTGTCGAAAGCGGCCGAGGTGGGCGTGGCGGTGGAGCTGAACGCCGACCCGCACCGGCTCGACCTCGACTGGCGCGAGCTGCAGGTGGCGAAGCGACTGGGCGTGCCGGTGGAGATCGGCCCGGACGCACACTCGACGCAGGGGCTCGACAACGTGGCCGTCGGCATCGGGATCGCGCGCAAGGGATGGCTCGAGAAGGGCGACGTGCTGAACGCGCGGAGCGCCGACGAGGTGGTGGCGTTCGCGCGGCGGCGGAGGGGAGGGACTGGGGGCTAGGGGCTGGGGGGAGGCGATCGTCGCCTTGGCGCACAGCAGGCTCCTTCGACGGCGCGCCGGGTAGACTACGTCGAGCGAACGCGGCGCTCGCCACGGTGGGGTGACGCCGCGCACCCGCAGTCCGCGGTCCGGATCACGAGACAGGAGCAGATCGGAAGGATGGCGAAGAGTCGGAGTGGCGCGCGGCAGCCATTGCGCCGGGTGCGCCCGGGGAAGGCGAGCACGGAGAGCACGACGAAGCGGGGCGGCGCGACGCGGGCGGGTGCGGTGACGACGGCGGCGAAACGCGCTCGCGGCGTGGGGGGCCCCCCCCACCGGGAATCTGTGCGCGAGCGCGCCGCCACCCGACATCGGTCGAGCGCCGAATCGAGCGAAGCATCGCCGGCGCGGCCGTCGCGGCGCGCCGCCGATGCCACGGCGCTCTACGATCGGCTCGCGCAGGCCTATCCCGACGCCCACTGCGCCCTCGACCATCGAAACGCCTTCGAGCTGCTCGTGGCGACGATCCTGAGCGCGCAGTGCACCGACAAGCGCGTCAACCTCGTCACGCCCGCGCTCTTCGCCGCCTACCCGACCCCGCACGCCCTCGCGCAGGCGCGCCAGGAGGCGGTCGAAGAGCTGATCCGGAGCACCGGCTTCTTCCGCAGCAAGGCCAAGAATCTCGTCGCGATGGCGACTGCGCTCGTCGAGCTCCACGGCGCTGAGGTGCCGCCGCGGATGGACGCGCTGACCGCGCTCCCCGGCGTCGGGCGCAAGACGGCCAACGTGATCCTCGGCAATGCCTTCGGCGTGAACGAAGGGATCGTCGTCGACACCCACGTCGGGCGGCTCGGCCGGCGGCTCGGGCTCGCCGACGCCGACGACCCCGAGAAGGTCGAGGCGCAGCTCGTCCCACTCTTTCCTCGCGAGCGCTGGACGATGCTGGCGCACCTGCTCATCGAGCACGGCCGGCGGATCTGCGATGCTCGCAAGCCACGGTGCAGCGACTGCGTGCTGCGCGACCTCTGTCCCTCCGCATCATGACGCTTCGCCGTTCGCTGCTCGCCCTCTCGCCCCTCCTCGCTGCGGCGTGCGCGGGCCATGCCGCCCCTGCCACCGATCCCGAGCCCGTCGACGGCGCCGCTCCCGTCGCCGTCGCGACGGGGGACGCCTGCGAGGCGGCCCGCGCCCGCCTGGCCGCCGAGCCCGGGCTCATGGTCGACCGTCCCCCGGCGCCGATCGAGATGAAGCCGCCCCTCTTCCAGCGCGTCCCGCGCACCGCCTTGCGCAAGGACGGCAGCGCCGACGTGAAGGCGAACGTCCTCGTGGACACCCTCGGGCGCGCGGACGTGAAGAGCCTCCAGGTCGTCGCCGCCTCGCACGCCTGGTTCGTGACCGACCTGCGGCGGGTGCTCCCGCAGTGGAAGTTCACCCCGGCCGAGCTGGGGAGCTGCAAGGTGCCGGGACTCTACCACATCGCCGGCGGCATCAAGCCGCGCCCTGCCCCTCCCCCGGCGAAGCGTCCCGCGACGCGCCCCCGCGGATAGTCGCTCGCGCGCGGAATGCCGCGTGCGCGTCCCCGCCCCGGGGGGCGCCGTTGCATGCATGGCAATGCATCGGCCGCGGCGGCTCGGCGAGAAACGCGATGGCCGGGGTTCCGGGCCCGGCGGTGTGGGAGAATCCCCCGCACGCCGCGGGACGCGAGCGGGGCGCGCTCCCGCTCTGCCCGCTCGCGACTATCTTTCGGGTCGGCTGCCCGGACCGGTGGCCGCGTGCCGAGAGCCCCAGCCCAGAGCCATGACCAAGACGGCCACCTTCGAGACCAACCGCGGCACCATCGTCGCGGAGCTGTACGAGCAGGACGCGCCGGGAACGGTCGCCAACTTCGAGAAGCTCGCGAACTCCGGCTTCTACGATGGCGTCAAGTTCCACCGCGTCATCCCGGAGTTCGTCGTCCAGGGGGGCGACCCCTACTCGCGCGACCTCCCCGAGGGGGATCCGCGCATCGGGACCGGCGGTCCGGGGTGGAAGATCAAGTGCGAGACGAAGGGCAATCCGCACACGCACCAGGTGGGCGCCCTGTCGATGGCGCACGCCGGCCGCGATACCGGCGGCTCGCAGTTCTTCATGGTGCTGAACGCGGACAACACGCGGCACCTCGACGGCGTGCACACGGTGTTCGGCCAGATCGTCGAGGGGCTCGACGTGATGAAGCGAATCGAGAAGAACGACGTCATGAACCAGGTGAGAGTCGCATGAGCTCTACGCAACCGAAGCCCGGCGACAAGGGCGCCGCCTTCATGGGACTGATCGTGGGCGCGGTCGCCCTCTTCCTCATCCTGTTCGGCATGGTGAAGTGGACGCAGTCGCGCTTCGCCGAGCACGGCGAGTCGCCGGCGGCGACGACGACGCACTGATTCCGATGACGCTCCCCCTCCCCTCTCGCGCGGAGGCGCTCGCCCTCGTCCACGAGTACACCCAGTCCGACTCGCTGCGCAAGCACATGCTCGCCGTCGAGGCGGCGATGCGGGCGTACGCGCGCCAGTTCGGCGAGGACGAGGAGCGGTGGGGACTCACCGGCTTGGTGCACGACTTCGACTACGAGCGCTTTCCGAACGCCGCCCATTCGGCGACGGAGGAGCATCCGGCCGAAGGGGTGCGCATCCTGCGGGCCCGTGGCTGGCCGGAGGACGTGCTCGAGGCGATCCTCGGGCATGCGCAGTACTCCGGCGTCCCGCGGACGTCGCGGATGGCGAAGACGCTGTTCGCCGTGGACGAGCTCTCGGGGCTGGTGACGGCGACGGCGCTCGTCCGTCCATCGCGCAGCATCCACGAGGTCGATGCGAAGGCAGTCCGGAAGAAGATGAAGGACAAGGCCTTCGCGCGCGGCGTGAGCCGCGAGGACGTCCTGCTCGGCGCCCAGGAGCTGGGCGTCGATCTCGACGCGCACATCCAGTTCGTGGTCGATGCGATGCGCGCGCGCGCCGACGACCTCGGACTCGGGGGTGTGCCGGCCCCACCCGCGGTCCCGGCCGATTGAGGACCCGAGCCGCGGCCATGCGACCGCGGCTCAACGTTTTCCGGCGAGGGGGCGTATCTGGTGGGAACGATCCGACTGCCCCTGCATGCTCGCTGCTCCGCACACTGCGATGCCGATCCGGCGTGAGCCGACTCCACCGATCGTGGAGTCGGACTCCCGCGCCCGCGAGCGCGCGTTGGTCCAGGCCGCCCAGGAGGGCGACGCCGAGGCCTTCTCCGCGCTCGTCCGTCTGCATCAGCGACGGGCCTATGCGGTCGCGCGCGCGATCGTGCTCACGCACGAGGACGCGGAGGATGCGGTCCAGGAGGGGTTCCTGCACGCGTATCGCGCGCTGGAGCGCTTCCTACCGGGGCAGCCGTTCGGCGCATGGCTCTACCGCATCGTCACCAACGCCGCGCTGGACCTCGTCCGGCGGCGGAAGGTCCGCGACGCCGATCAGCTGTCGGAGACGGTCGCGCTGCCGTTCCGCGATCCCGGGGAGGCCGACGAGCTTCGGCGGCGCCTGACGACCGCGCTCGAGCGGCTCGGCGAGCGACAGCGCGCCGTCATCGTGCTGCACGACGTGGAGGGGTTCACCCACGGCGAGATCGGCGGGATGCTCGGCATCCCGGAAGGCACCGCACGCTCGGATCTACACCACGCGCGCACCGCGCTGCGCCGCGTCTTGAAGGACATGCGAGGGGAGGGGGATACATGACATACGACCACGATTCGCGCGCCAACCGCGGCGCGTCCGACGAGCTGACGCGGGCGTTGCGCGCCCTCGTCGCGCCACCCGCTGGCGAGGGCTACTGGGACGGGCTCGAGTCCCGGATCATGGCTCGCATCGCCGGCTACGGGCAGGTGGACATCGGCCCCTGGTCGGTGCTCGCCACCTGGATCCGACCCGCGCTCGTCGCCGCCGTCGCTGCCGTCATCGTCAGCGTCGCCGCCCTGGTCCACACGCAGCAGGCCGAGGCGCGCGTCGCGTATGAGACGCTTCTCACCGCTCCCCCCGGCGCGGCGCCCGTCGAGACGGCGCTCCGGCCGGCGATCGTGGGCGAGCGCGACGTCACGCTCGGCCTACTCCTCGCTCGCTAAGGAGCCACGCCATGCAGCGCACCAAGCAGCAGGCCCTCCTGTTCCTCCTCGGCGCCGTCATCGTCGGCGGCGTGCTCGGCTTCTCCGCCGAGCGCGTGCTCGATCGCGAGCACCGGCCGCAGAACTGGCGCATGCGGACCTACGAGGACCTGCAGCTCACCGCCGATCAGCAGCAGCGCTTCGACTCCCTCCTCGACGCGACCAACTGCAAGCGAAAGGCGGTCCTGCAGGCCGTCCAGCCCCAGCTCGACTCGCTCCGCCGCGAGGCGCGAATCGCGATGGATGCGCTGCTCACCGCCGAACAGCGGACCCGACTCGAGGCGCGCCGGCAGGAAGACGCCGCGAACCACGAGCAGAATCAGCCCCGCCGCCGTCCCAACGCCTGTCCCTGACGTCACGATGAATCGACGGTTCGTCATCTCCACGCGAGCGGCCCTGGCCCTCGCGCTCTTCCATCCACTCGTGCTCTCCGCCCAGGAGCAGCCCGTCGCCCCGTCGGGCGAGCTCCGCCCGATCACGCTGGACGAGGCGATCGAGCTGGCGCAGCAGAATGCGCCGAGCGCGGTCGCCGCGCGGGGGCAGATCCGCACCACCGCGAGCGCCGTCCGCTCGGCCTGGGGCTCGCTCCTCCCCTCCCTCAGCCTGTCGGCGGGTCAGAACAAGGATCTCGGCCCCGGCGTCACCCGCGTCGACCCGACGCGCGGCGACGAGTACACGGTGCGTCCGGTGTGGCGCTACAGCACCGGCTTCTCCGCGAACATGAATCTGTTCGACGGCGGCCGCCGCTGGTCGGAGGTCGCGCGCGCGAAGGCCGACGTCGGCACGGCCGAGGCGAACGAGATCACGCAGCGCTACTCGATCGCGCTCCAGGTGAAGACGCAGTACTACAACGTCCTGGCCGCCCGCGAGTCCGAGGCGGCCGCCCGCTCGCGGCTGGAGCAGGCGGAGCAGCAGCTCAAGGTCGCCTCGGCGCGCGTCGCCGCCGGCGTCGCGACGCTCTCCGACTCGCTCCGCTCCGTGATCCAGGTCGGCGACGCGCGCCTGGCGCTCCTCACCGCGCAGAACGCCGTGCGCGTCGCGAGCGCGTCGCTCACCCGGCTCGTCGGCACGAGCTTCCTCGTCACCGCCAATCCGAGCGACACGCTGCAGCAGATCACGCCGCTCCCGGACAGCGCGGCGCTCGCCGCGTGGGCGTCCGACGGTCCGGCCGTGCGCTCGGCCGAAGCGGCGGCGCGTGGCGCGACGGCGGCACGCCGCACCGCGCGCGCGTCCTACTTCCCGACCGTCAGCCTGACCTTCCAGCGCAGCGGCGGCGGCAGCGGCAACCCCTACGGGATCGGGCGCGGGCTCAGCGCCGACCCGATCTGGGCCGCCACCAGCTCGCTCCGGCTGAACTTCAACTACGCGCTCTTCGACAACTTCTCGCGCGAGGACGCGCAGGTGCGCGCCGCGGTGTCCTTCGAGAACTCGCAGGCGCAGCTGCGCGACGCGCGTCTCCTCGCGCAGCAGAACGTCGTGCAGCAGCTCGGCTCCCTGCAGACCGCCGAGCAGCGCATCCTCATCCAGCAGGCCTCGGTCGCCGCGGCGCAGGAGGATCTGCGCGTGATGCAGCAGCGCTACGCGCTCGGCGCCTCGACCCTGCTCGATCTCCTGACGTCCCAGACGAACCTCAATGCGTCCCGCCAGGCGCTCATCGAGGCACGCCGCGACTACCGCATCGCGCGCGCGCAGCTCGAGACCGTCATCGGACGCGACCTGCCGTGACCTCGAGGATCCACGTGACCCCACGATTCATCGCCGCGCTCGGCGCGCTCCTGCTCGTCACGACCGCGTGCAAGCCGAAGAAGGAACAGGCCGCTCCACCGCAGGTCGTCGCCGTCGAGCGCCGCACCATCACCATCGACGCGTCGGCCACCGGCGTCGTCGAGCCGATCAACGTCGTCGAGGTGAAGTCGAAGGCCTCGGGGCTGATCACCAAGATGACCGTCGAGACGGGCGACATGGTCAAGCCGGGTGATCTCCTCGTGCAGGTCGACACGCGCGACGTCCAGAACCAGTACGACCAGTCGATGGCCGACCTGAAGTCGGCGCAGGCGCGCATGGAGGTCTCGGCCGCGCAGAAGAAGCGCAGCGACGAGATGTTCAAGGCGCGCGTGATCACGGAGCAGGAGCACGAGGCCGCGGCGCTCGACTACACGAACGCGCAGGCGCAGCTGGTGCGCGCCGAGACGAATCTCGACCTCGCGAAGCAGCGGCTCGAGGACGCGACGGTGACGGCGCCGGTCGGCGGCACCGTCATCGAGAAGACGGTCTCCCTCGGCCAGGTCATCACCTCGGCCACGGGCGCCTTCGGCGGCGGCACGACGCTGCTCAAGATGGCCGATCTCGGCCGCGTGCGCGTGCGTGCGCTGTTCAACGAGACGGACATCGGCCAGATCGGACCGGGGCAGCTCACGACCGTGATCGTGGACGCGTATCCCGACCGCCGCTTCCAGGGGCTCGTCGAGAAGATCGAGCCGCAGGCGGTGGTGCAGCAGGGCGTGACGCTCTTCCCCGTGCTCGTGACGCTGGACAACGGCGAAGGGCTGTTGAAGCCGGGGATGAACGGTGAGGTCTCGGTGCTCGTGGACGAGCGCCCGAACGTGCTCGCGATCGCGAACGACGCGGTGCGCAACACGCGCGAGGCCGCGGTCACGGCGCCGATGCTCGGTCTCGACGCCGAGGCGGTGCAGGAGGCGATTCGCACGCAGTTCGCGTCGCTCGGCGGTGGGCGCGGCGGCTTCGGCGGCGGCGCGGGCGGCGGACAGCGCACCGGCGGCGGCGAGCTCGCGATGGCGGCGCCGAGCGGCGGACAGTCGCCGCAGCTCGCCGGCCGCCCCGCGCAGGGAAGCGGACGTCCGGGCGCGTCGAACGCCGCGAACGAGGGTGGCCGCGGCAACGCCAACGCCCCCGACGTGTCGGACGCGCAGTGCAAGGAGGTCGGTGAGAAGCTGACCAAGGCGGGCGCGCAGGCGAAGCTCGACGCGCTCCGCGACCGCGTGCAGTCGGGAGAGCTCGACTTCGCCGCGATGCGCGAGGAGAGCAGCAAGATCTACGAGTCGGCGGGCGTCGACGCGCGCGTGGCCGGCGCCTGTCGCCGCCGTGAGCGCGGCGGTCCGGGTGGCGGCAACGTCGGCGGGAATCGCGAGCGCGGCGCCGAGGGTGCCGCCCGCCGGGCCGACGCGTCGAGCACCGCGCCGAGGATGTCGCCCGCCGCCGGCGGCGGCGCCGCGACGCGCCGCGCGCGCCCGCAGCCGCGCCTCGTCTTCGTGCAGAAGGTCGCGGGGAAGGACTCGACGTGGGAGCCGCGCGTGATCATGGTGGGCGCGGGGAACTACGACTACACCGAGGTGATCAGCGGGCTGCAGGAAGGGGAGAAGGTCGCGATGCTCGCGTCCATCGCCCTCCAGGCGCAGCGCCAGATGCAGAACGACCGCCTCCGTCAGAACATGGGCGGCGTCCCGGGGCTGAGCCAGAACCAGGGCGGCGGTCAGGGCGGCCGTGGTGCAGGTGGTGGTGGTGGTGGCGGCGGCGCGCCCCGCGGTGGCGGTGGCGGCGGCGGCGCCCGCCCGTAAGGAGGATCGATGCTCTTCGGCGAGATCATCAGCGTCGCCCTCGGCGCGCTGCGAGCCAACAAGCTCCGCTCGATGCTCACGATGCTCGGCATCGTGATCGGTGTGGCGGCCGTCATCGCGATGGTCGCCCTGGGCACCGGCGCCCAGAAGGCGGTGAAGGAGCGCATCTCCTCCCTCGGCACCACGCTGCTGACCGTCAACCCCGGTCAGCAGCGCGGCATGGGCGTCGTCATCGCCGATCAGCAGACCAAGCTGACGATGTCCGACGCCCGCGCGATCGAGGAGCGGGCACCCAATGCGCTCGCCGTGCAGCCGGAGATGAGCCGCAATCTCCAGGTCACGTACCTCAACAAGAACACCAACACCTCGATCGTCGGCACGTCGGCGAACTACCTCCAGGTCCGCAACTACAAGATGGGGCTCGGGCGGATGTTCACGCGCGCCGAGGACGAAGGGCGGCAGCGCGTCGCGGTCGTCGGCCCCGCGGTCGTGACGAACCTCGGCCTCGAGACGCCGGAGGCGCTCCTGGGCGAGAACATCCGCATCCGCGGGATGCAGTTCACCGTCGTCGGCGTCCTCGCGTCCAAGGGGCAGAGCACGCCGTTCAACAACCCCGACGAGCAGATCCTCATCCCGCTCAACACGGCGCGCTTCCGCGTGCACGGCACCGACCGCCTGCGGTCGATCAGCGTGCTCGCGCCGTCGGAAGAGAAGATCCCCGACACGATGGCCGACATCCAGCGCGTCCTGCGCCGCGAGCACAAGCTGCGGCCGGGAGCGCCGGACGACTTCCAGATGCGCAGCCAGGCGGACTTCCTCAACACGCTCGGCGAGACGACGCAGGTCTTCACCTACCTGCTCTCCGGCATCGCCGCCGTCAGCCTCCTCGTCGGCGGCATCGGGATCATGAACATCATGCTCGTCTCCGTCACCGAGCGCACGCGCGAGATCGGCGTGCGCAAGGCGCTCGGCGCGACGCGCAGCAACATCCTGCTCCAGTTCCTCATCGAGGCGGTGGTGCTCTGCTGCCTCGGTGGCCTGATCGGCATCGGCGTCGGCGCCGGCGGCGCGATGGTCCTGAGCAAGGCCTTCGCCTGGAACACGAGCGTCTCCGCAGGCGCCATCGGCCTCGCCTTCGTCTTCTCGGCTGCGGTGGGCGTGCTCTTCGGCGTCTGGCCCGCCCGACGGGCCGCCTCGCTGGACCCGATCCAGGCGCTGCGATACGAGTAGCGGCGGATCGACGGCGGGGAGCCGCGGGACACAGCATCGGCTGTCATCCCGAGCGAAAGCGAGGGACGACAGCCCTGCCGTCAAACCGTCAATCCGCCCTCTACCGCCCCTTCGGCGCTTTGTCCCCCTTGTCGAACTCCTTCACCACGCGATTGACCAGCGGCGCCAGTGCCGTTTCCCAGTCGGTCGAGCCGCCGAGGACGCGGCGTGCGGCGACCATGTGGTCCACGAACCAGGCGCCGCGATCGGAGCGCAGGTCGTCGTAGCGCACCTGGCCGCCGCTCGACGTCGCGTGGATGATGCGGTCGTCGCCGATGTAGATCGCGACGTGGTCGATCCGCGAGTAATCCTGTGCGAAGAAGAGCAGGTCGCCGACGCGCAGCGCGCCGAGCGCGGGCATCACGCGGTCGCCGACCTTGGCCTGGTCGCGCGAGACGCGGGGGAGCCGGATGCCGTTCTTCGCGAACACGTAGCGCGTGAACCCCGAGCAGTCGAAGCCGCGCGGCGTCTCCCCGCCCCACACGTAGGGGACGCCGAGATAGTCGTCGGCGGTGTCCACCACCCGCACCGCTTCCGCCGACGCGGTGGTTCGCGCGCCGCCGCCCGCGAGGATCGTCCCCAGATCGCCGAGCACCGAGCCGCCGCGGCCACGCGTCGACTCGCGCGAGGAGGGACGTGAGGTCGTCCGCCCGCGCGTCCCCGACGTTGCGGCGCGCGAGCCGCCGAGGTGCAGCCTGAGGCCGACGCGATATTCCCACCCGCGGGGGAACGCGTCCACCCACTGCGAGCTGTCGGCGACCGGCATGCGATAGCGCGCCGACGCATCGATCCCGAGGACGTTGCCGAGCGGGGTGGTGATGCCGCCGCCGACGCTCATGCTCGGCCCTCGCTCCCATCCG
>Ga0182741_1003848_pt1 | contig 15419 bp, 10 predicted proteins | sample eDN5th37CBELigOP_FD_128874 | JGI IMG/M metagenome (GOLD analysis project Ga0182741, IMG submission 128874) | Enriched Organic Plus compost microbial communities from Emeryville, California, USA - eDNA 5th pass 37_C BE-Lig OP (version 2) (version 2) ...
AACTCCCACGATGCGCTACTCCACCAACGTCATCCTTCCCGGTGCCTACGCCGCCGTCGAGGCGCTCGACGATTTCGTCGCCACGGCCGGCCTCGATCCGCAGCTCCTCGATCTCGTGCGCACGCGTGCGTCGCAGCTCAACGGCTGCGCCTACTGCGTGGACATGCACTCGCGCGACCTGCGCGAGCGCGGCGAGAGCGAGCAGCGGGTGTATGCGATCGCCGTCTGGCGCGAGACGCCGTTCTTCACGCCGCGCGAGCGGGCGGCGCTCGCGTGGACGGAGGCGGTGACGCTCGTCGCCGGACGCGGGGTGAGCGACGCCGCGTACGCCGAGGTGCGCGCGCAGTTCGAGGAGCGCGAGGTCGCCACGCTGACGCTGGCGATCGCCGCCATCAACACGTGGAACCGGATCTCGATCGCCTCCGGTCTGACGCCGAGCGTGCGGCAGGCGCCCGAGACGGCGGGGGTGGCGTGACTCGCATGTCCACGCGCCAGCTCCTCTCGCTGCTCGCCCTCGGTGCCATCTGGGGCGCGTCGTTCCTCTTCATCCGCATCGCCGCGCCGGTGCTCGGGCCGCTGCCGGTGTCGGCGGGGCGGGTGCTCATCGCCGCGCTCGTCCTGCACGTGGGGCTGCGCGCGGCGGGGCAGCGGCCGGCGTTCCGGGCGCACGCGCGCGAGCTGCTCGTGCTCGGCGCCATCAACGCGGCGATCCCGTTCGCGCTCATCTCGGCCGCCGAGGTGCATCTGACGGCGTCGCTCGCCGCGATGCTCAACGCGACGATCCCGCTCTGGGGGACGGTCGTGGGGGTGTACTGGCTCGGCGAGCGCGTGACGACGCGCCGCATCGCCGGGCTGCTCCTCGGGCTCGCGGGCGTTGCGACGATCGTCGGCTGGAGCCCGATCGCCTACTCGCGCGCGACGCTGCTCGCGATCGCCGCGATGCTCGTCGCCTGCGTGTCGTATTCGGTGGGGGCGGCGTACGCCAAGCGCCGGCTCGGCGGCGTCGCGCCGACGACGCTCGCGCTGGGACAGCAGCTCGCGGCGGCGGTGTGGCTCACGGTGCCCGCGCTCACGCAGCTCCCCGCCGCGCGCGTCACGCTGGGCGCGACGGTGGCGCTGCTCGCGCTCGGACTCGTCTGCACGGCGGGCGCGTATCTCCTCTTCTTCCGACTGATCGCGAGCATCGGCCCCACGCGCACGACGAGCGTCGCGTATCTCTTCCCGATGTTCGGCGCCCTGTGGGGCGCGCTGCTGCTCGGCGAGCGCGTGACGGCCGGGATGCTCGCCGGCTTCGCGATCGTGCTGGTGAGCATGCTGCTCGTCAACGACGTGCGACTGCCGCGGTTCCGGACCGCGTTGGCGGAGTGAGGGAGGCGGACCCCGGGAGCTGCAGCGGTCACCCCGCAGTGGCGACGCCACTGCCGGGGCCGGGTCGCGGCACGTGGAATCCGAGGGGCACGATCTCGCCATGTCGCACCACGCGCCCGGACGATGCTTTGAAGGGAACGGCCACCCGGGAGCCGACCGAGCGGCCGTTCACGACGATCCCGATGATGATGCCGCCGCTCATTCGAGAAACCGCGCGCGCTGCTCCGGGCTCGGGAGTCTGCAGGTCTGGAGCCTGCCGAACATCCGGAAGCGGTTCCGCGCGAACAGATCGTACCCCCAGTCGCGCACGAATCCCGGGATGATGCGCAGCAGGGTGAGCAGCGACCATTTCCCACCCATGAGCTCCGCCACCCGCAGCGCGCCGGCGGAGCGGACGTAGACGTGCTCCTTCCCCTCGACCTCCTCGACGAGCATGAGCGAGTCCACCTGATGCAGCCATGGATGCCGCTGCATGAGGGCCTGCGCGTACTCTCCCTGCAGCGGCGCGAAGCGGATCACCCCATCCCGCTCGTTGCGCAGCACGAACTGCACGGCGCCGTCGCAGAAGCTGCAGAGACCGTCGTAGAGCAGGATGGGGGAGGACATGGGAGAGTGATGCGAGATGTCGTTCTCAGTCCGCAGGACGCAGGACGAGTACCTTCCTCCTCACCTCCCGTCCGACCTCGACCACTGCCTGCACGAGCGTCTCGAAGTCTTCCGGACGCGAGCGGTGGTTCACGTTGGCGACGCGGATCGCGTAGCGGCCATCGAGCTCGGTGCCGCTCGGGATCGCGATGCCGCGCTCCTGGATGCGGAGCAGCACTTCGCGGTTGAGCGCGTCGAGCTCGGCGTCGCTCGCGTCCGCGGCGGCGTAGCGGAAGCAGACGATGTTGAGCGGCGTTGGCGCGAGGCGCTCGAGCTCGGGGTGGGCGTCGATCGCCGCGGCGAGGCGCTGCACGTCGCGCACGTTCTGCTCGACGACGGCGCCGATCGCGTCGGTGCCGTTGGCGAGGAAGGACATCCACACCTTGAGCGCCTTGAAGTTGCGCGTCAGCTCGAGCCCGCGGTTGGCGAAGAGGTGGCCGCCGCGCATCACGCCGCGCTCGGTGGGGGCCAGGTAGCTCGCCGTCGAGGCGAAGGCGGCGGCGTGCATCGCGGGATCGCGCACGAGGGCGCAGGCGCACTCGAAGGGGAGCCCGCCCCACTTGTGCAGGTCGAAGCCGAGCGAGTCCGCGCGTTCCATCCCCTTCAGGAGATGACGCAGCGATGACGAGAGGGCGACGAGCGCGCCGAAGGCCCCGTCCACGTGGAACCAGAGCGACTCGCGGCGCGCAAGGTCGGCGAGCGCGTCGAGGTCGTCGACGGCGCCGGTGTTGACGGTCCCCGCGGTGCCGATGACGCAGAAAGGACGGAGTCCGGCGGCGCGGTCCTCGGCGATCATGCGATCGAGCGCCACGACGTCGATGCGATACTCCCTGTCCACCGGGACGCGTCGGTAGCTCCTGGTCCCAAGCCCCAGCAGCTCGGCGGCCTTGCGCGCCCAGTTGTGCGTCTCGGCGGAGCCGTAGAAGACGAGGCGAGGGCGACCGCCCTGGAGCCCCTCCTCGCGCAGCTCCCACCCGTCGGCGACGGCGGCGGCGTGGCGGGCGACGGCGAGCCCGATCGTGTTGGCCATCGTCCCCCCGGAGACCATCACCCCGCTCGCGTCGGTGGGGAACCCCATCGCCTGCGCGAGCCAGCGGATCACCTCGAGCTCGACGAGCACGGGCGCCTGGTCGAATCCGCCGACGTGCGCGTTGATCCCGGCGGCGAGCATGTCGGCCATCATGCCGAGCGGGGTGCCGTTCCCCTGGACCCACCCCCAGAAGCGGGGGTGGCGATTCCCGTTGGTGTAGGGCATGACGCGGCGAGCGAAGGCGTCGTACGCCGCGGCCTCGCCGATCCCCTGCCGAGGGAGGTCGGTGTCGAAGGAGTCGCGCACCTCGCCGGGCATCGGCTGCCAGGCCGGCTGCTCGGGGAGCGACTCGAGGTGGGCGAGCATGTCGTCCACCATCCGGTGGGCGAGCGAACGAAACTCCGCCCAGTCGGACGGGTCGAGGGTGCGATGCGACATGAGCGAAGGATAGCGGGGCGGCGGGAGGCGGCGGGGGCACCGCCTCCAGCTCACCCCCGCCGCCTACCGCATCACGAACCGGTTCGACGTCCTCAGCTCTGCCGGCACCGCCTCGCCGAACGGATGGCGGCTCGGGTCGTAGCGCATGACGACCTCGCCCCAGACGAGGCGGTAGGTCCCCTCGAAGTTGGTCGCGGCGAAGACCGGGGCATGGTTGCCGCCGGGCGCCGCCCCCCAGAGCTCCACCACCGTGTGATGGGTCGCCCCGGGCTCGACCACGATCGGCGCGCTCAGGCACTGCGGGAGGACGGGAGACCAGACGTGCGTCCACCGACCGTCCACCAGCTTCTCGAGGCGGATGTTCGTCGCGCCGTTGCAGTTCACGACGAACACCCGCTCGCGGAGCGCGTTGGTGTACGCGATCGCGATGCGCGCCCGATGGCCGGGCCCTTCGGGGACGAGGGTGTAGCTCAGGCTGTCGGTCTGGGCGTGCGCCGTCTCGTCGCGCACGAGCCGCCCTCCGGCGAGGGGCTCGCTCGGCAGCGCCAGCTCGGCGGACGAGCAGGCGGCGAGAAGGAGGGCGAGGGCGGGCAGGCGTCGCATCGGCGGCTCGGGGACGGGTCGATGAGCCTAACCGGCGGGGCGGGTGGGAGGTCACGGGGCGCCGGGAGCGACAGGTCGCGCGGGGGGGGGAGGGGAGGCGGAGGGCGCGCTCGTTTGACGGCGCGAAACGCTGCGCACGGAAAATCAACGACTTACGAGGAGGGGGTCTGACCCCACTCTGACCCCACTCTGACCCCACCCCGGCCCCTCCCCCCTCCCCCCACTCTTGACGACCTCGGTACCCGGCCGTAGTCTCCAGCCCACATCAAGTCATCACATGACTTGCTGACCTGACGGGTTGTCGACTCTTCCGACGAACGGAGTGCACCATGGGCACGAGCGTCATCGCGCCAGCAGCGCGACAGAGTCTCGCCGACGACGTGGCGCAGCGCGTGCGCCAGCTCATCCAGCTCCGCGGATTCCAGACCGGTGACCGGCTCCCGTCCATCACCGAGCTCGCCGCGGCGTTCAAGGTCGGGGCCCCCACCGTGCGCGAGGCGCTCCGGAAGCTCGAGGCCGTCGGCGCCCTCGAGATCCGCCACGGCTCCGGCGTCTACGTCGGCGCCCCCGTCGCCGACTCGCTCCTCATCTCGAACCCCGTCTTCGAGGGGGGCTTCTCCAAGAAGCTCCTCGTGGACCTGATCGAGGCGCGCGTGCCGATCGAGCTCCAGTCCACGGCGCTCGCCGCGGTCAACGCCTCCCCCGAGCAGCTCGACGAGATGCAGCGGCTCCTCGAGCAGGCCGAGGAGAAGCTCGACGACGACGCGCTGCTCAACCAGATCAACCTCTCCTTCCACCGGCAGATCGCCGTCGCCTCGGGGAACGCCGTTCTCCGCCAGCTCCTCGACGTCCTCTCCAGCCTGTTCAGCGACGAGCAGAAGCTGATCCTCGACATTCACGGCTCCCGCAAGCAGGACCACGTCGAGCACTGCGCGATCCTCGACGCCCTCCGCCAGGGGGACGCGACCCTCGCGCAGACCCGCATGCGCCGTCACCTCGAGGGCGTACGCGACGTGCTCCTGCGCTGGGACCCGCAGACTCACCCCGTCACCTGACCGCCGGCGCCGGTCCCCTTCCTACTGAAGGGGACCGGCGCCGGTGCGTCTAGGAGAGCCATGCGCTCCGAGACTTCCGTCCGTTACCTCTCGCTCGTTTTTGCCGGGCTGGCCCTCCCCGCATCTCTCGATGCGCAGATTGTCCGCGTCCGGAACAATCATTCGGTCCCCTATCGGGGGCCGGTCGAGGTGAAGACCTCCCTCGCCGACGGCCAGTACGCCGGCCCGAACGCCTCGGGCGTCGTCCGCGGCGGGACGGCGCGGGTGATGGTCGACCTCCCCGCCGGCGGCCAGGTCGTCCTCGCGCGCGGCGCCGGCGTCACGCAGGCGTCGGCCGGCGCGCTGACCCTCGTCCCGAGCGCCCAGGGGACGCTCGTCGCCAGCTGGCGCGGCCGCGCGCTGACCTCCCTCGACCTCGCCCTCGTCGTCGCCGAGGGGACGACGGCGACGATCGACATGATCGGAGCCAACGCCGTCCCGCTCACGAGCTGGCAGCAGGACGGCGATGCGCTCGTCGGACGCGGGACCGCGCGCGGGATCGCCACGACGGTGACGCTGCGCGTCGCCCCCGACGGCTACGTCGACGCGACGACGACGATCGTGCGCGAGTCGGGGGAGGCAGTCCCCGCCTACGTCGCCGTGGTGCGCGAGGTGAAGACCCCCGGGACGGCCGGCGCGAAGCTCCGCTTCAACGGCCGCGTCTTCGACGCCGGCAGCTCCCCCGATACCTGGGACCGCGACTTCTGGTACGTGCGCGGCCTCGATTGGCAGTCGTGGACGGCGAACGGCCTCTCCGTCGTGATGGTCAACGGCTTCACCCCCGCCCCCACGATCAAGAAGGGGAAGAAGTGGGCGGAGGGGAGCCACTTCTACGTCTGGGAGCGCTCGCGCGCGATCGACGGCGGCTTCCGCTTCGTCTCCGAGATCGCCGGTCCCAACGAGGAGCAGGCGAAGTCGCGCTACATGCCAGTGACGGAATACGCGCCGCTCGCCACGGGGGACACCGTCTCCCTCCGCTGGCGCCTCGCCGTCGGCGAGAACGCGCCGCCCACCTTCGCCGACGCGCAGCTCAAGGGGTTCGCGGGCTATCGCCTCGCCTCCACCGCGAAGGACACGACGACGATCGACATCGGGACGCCGCACGTCACCTTCGGCACGGCGTACTTCCCCTACTCGACCTTCGCCGAGAACCTCGACTTCTATCGCACGCCGGGGCTCGACCGCGAGACCTGGTGGCCCATTTCGGCCGAACAGTGGACGAAGTGGCGCGACTACGTCCCGCGCATGCAGACCGACCTGCGCATCATCCGCGCGCTCGGCTTCGACGCGGTGCGCCTGCACCACCTCGAGCTGCTGCAGCAGATGAAGCGCGAGGACGCGCTGGCGTGGCTGGACTGGTTCACCGGCGAGCTGCGCGCGCTGAACCTCTCGCTGATGATCGACAGCGAGGGACCGGTCGAGTGGATGGAGACGGTCACGAAGCGCTACGCCGACGTGATCGACCGCGTCGAGATCGAGAACGAGATTCTGATCGGCGGCGTGACGGACGCGAGCCCGGCGCGCTGGACGGCGCTCTACCAGGCGACCAAGCGCGCCGACCCGACGGTGCAGTCGTTCCTCACCACGGCGGGGAACCACGGCCAGTTCGAGCGGCTGCGGCAGCTCGGCGTGCCGTTCGATCGGGTCGGACTCCACGCCTACAAGCACGGTCCGCAGTGGAAGGAGGCATACAACTCGCACGTCCTCGGCACCGCGGACTACGCGAGCACGCTGGGCAAGCCGGTCACCCTCGGGGAGTTCAACTGGAAGGAGCTGACGAAGCTCTCCCCCGAGGACCGCGTCCCGCACGTCGCCGAGGTGTGGCGGCAGATGTTCGAGCCGCGCGCGATCCCCGAGGTGATGCAGTTCCACCTGCACGAGACGCTGACCTTCAATCCGGCGATCGCCGGCGGCTTCACGCGCCACTACGAGCCGCTCGGCCTCGACCGTCGTCCGAAGCTCGAGGCGGCGGGGATGGTGAAGACGATGCGCGAGTACGAGCGCGCGGACGCGCCGACGCGGATCCTCCCGATCACGGTCCGCGAAGCGACGGTCGTCGGGGCGGGCAGCGCGAAGCGGGAGGCGACGGCGACCTTCACGATCCGCAACAACACCGGCCGCACGCTGTCGCTGCGCGTCACTTCCGTCGCGTTCGACGGCACGGTGGCGCGGCTCCTCTCGCCGAGCACGGTGACGCTCGAGGCCGGGGACAGCCACGACGGCCGCGTCGCCCTGTCGCTGACGGCGACCGCGAAGCCCGGGCTCTATCATCACTTCGTGAAGGCGACGGCGTCCGACTTCAGCGCGTACGGCTGGGGGCTCGTGAACAACCCGGGCGCGCCCACCTTCGCCGCGGCGCCGGTGCTCGACGACCGCGTCACGTATGCGCAGGGCGCGGCCGTCGTCTCGACGCTCGAGTGGCGCAAGCCGCTCTACGTCACCTACGGCGAGCAGGCGAGCGTCGTCGAGCTCGAGACGGGATTCACCCTCGCCAACACGCTCCAGGCGGCGACCGGTCGCGTCGTGCGCCTGAGCATGGAGCAGGACCTCCCCGACTCCCTCGCCAGGACGGGGCTCACCTTCGCCATCGGTACGCCGGCGTCGAGCGCGCGCATCCGCGCCGCGGGCGTCACCGCCGACTCGGCGAAGGGCGTCGTCGATCTCCGCACGAACGGCGGCGGCCAGCTGGTGCTCCTCGCCGGCTCGACGAAGGACGGCGCGCAGGCCGCGGCGATCGACCTCGTGCTCCGCTTCTGGCCGAACGCGAAGGACGCGGCGATGGGCCGGACCGGCAAGGAGAAGGGAAACGCGCTCGGCTTCCGGAAGACCGTCACCAACCCCGATCCGCCGTGAGCCGGCGGCTGCGCCCTGCGTCCGGCGTCTCGACTCCCGCGGGACGCCCCTGACGCCGGGCGCACGACGCAGGACCCAGCACGATGAGCATCACGGCATTCTCTGCTTCACGTAGGACCTCCCACCCTCATTCCCCCAGTATGAGCGGCATCCTCTCCCGGCTTCGCGCGCTCGCGCTCCTCGCCGGACTCCTGTCCCTCCCCGGGACCGCGCTGCACGCGCAGCAGCAGCCGACCGTCCGCGGCACCGTGCTCAACGATGCCAGCGGCGAGCCGGTCGTGAGCGCGAACGTGGTCGTGCGCGGCACGAACATCGGCACCGTCACCAACGAGCGCGGCGAGTTCACGCTGCGCGTCAACGCGCTGACGGACACCATCCAGGTCACCCGCATCGGCTACTCCGCGCAGTCGATCGCCCTCGCCGGGCGCGCGACGATCGAGGTGCGCATGCGCGCCGCCGCGACGCTCCTCAACGAGATCGTCGTCGTCGGCTACGGCACGCAGAAGCGCTCCGACATCACCGGCGCCGTCGCGTCCGTCTCGGCGGACCGCCTCGAAGGGCGGCCGAACACCTCGCCGGTGCAGGCGCTCGCCGGCGCCGTCCCCGGCGTCTCGGTGACGACCACCGGTGCCGGCGCCGAGCAGTCGCTGAACGTGCTCATTCGCGGGCGCAACTCGATCTCCGCGAGCACCGCGCCGCTCTACGTCATCGACGGCATCCCGTTCAACGGGACGCTGAGCGAGATCAACCCGAACGACATCGAGAGCATCGAGGTGCTGAAGGACGCCTCCTCGGTCGCGATCTACGGGGCGCGCGGCTCGAACGGCGTCGTCCTCATCACGACCCGGAAGGGGACGGGGCGTCCGCGCGTGAACTACCGCGCCTACTACGGCATCCAGGAGCTGGCGCAGAAGCCGCGCGTGATGACGGGGCCGGAGTTCGCGGAGTTCAAGTGCCAGCGCGTCAACGGCGGGCAGAACTGCGAGTCCGCGTTCACGGCGACGGAGCTCGCGAACCTCGAGGCGGGGCGCTACGTGGACTGGTTCGACCTGGCGCTGCGCCAGGGGCACCAGCAGCAGCACGACCTGTCCTTCTCGGGCGGCAACGACGACACGAAGTACATGATCTCGGGCGGGCTGCTCCGCGTCTCCGGCATCGCGCTCAACGACGAGTTCGAGCGCGGCTCGGTGCGCCTCAACGTGGACCAGCGGCTCAAGAGCTGGCTCTCGATCGGGACGAGCACGCAGCTCTCGCAGACCGACCGCGGCGGGATGCCGGCGTCCTTCGAGACGGCCTTCTGGAGCAACCCGCTGGCGAACGCCTACGACGCGCAGGGGAACCTCACGATCAGCCCGTGGGCCGAGGATCTCCAGTACGCGAACCCGCTCCAGGGGCTCCGCGTGACCGATGACGACGTCTCGCGTCGCGTCTTCTCGAGCAACTACCTCAACGTCACCGTCCCGAAGATCCCGGGGCTCTCCTACCGCTTCAACGGTGGGCTGGACATCGCGAGCCGCGAGCGCGGCACCTTCTACGGCCGCGACACGCGCGTCGGCTCCGAGGTGCGCGGGCGCGCGACGATCGAGAACTCCGGCCGCTTCGACTGGACGGCGGAGAACATCCTGCGCTACACGAAGACCGTCGCCGCGAAGCACACGTTCGACCTGACGACGCTCTACTCGGCGCAGAGCCGGAGCCTCGACACGCGCACGCTGCGCGCCGAGGGGTTCCCGAACGACGTCATGACGTATCACCAGGCCAACATCGCCGCGCTGAACGTGCCGGGGTACGACGTCAGCGAGTCGAAGCTCGTGTCGCAGATGGGGCGCCTGAACTACAACTACGACGACCGCTACCTGCTGACGACGACGGTCCGTCGCGACGGCTCGTCGGTCTTCGGCGCGAACCACAAGTACGGCATCTTCCCGTCGGTCGCCGTGGCGTGGAACATCACCAACGAGCCGTTCTGGAAGGTCTCGAGCGTCAACGTCCTCAAGACGCGCCTCTCCTACGGCTCGACCGGCAACCAGGCGATCTCGCCGTACCAGACGCTCGCCGGGCTCGATGACTACTCCTACGTGGACGGCAACGGCCAGACGGCGCCGGGCTACCGCCCGACCTCGCTCGGCAACCCGGACCTCCGCTGGGAGACGACCAACTCGGTCAACCTCGGCGTCGACTTCGGGCTGCTGGCGGACCGCATCTCCGGCTCCTTCGAGCTGTACCGGTCGCGGACGCGCGACCTGCTCCTCCGCCGCACGATCTCGCCGACCCACGGCATCACCGGGATCACGCAGAACATCGGCAAGACGGCGAACAAGGGGATCGAGCTCGGACTCTCCACGCTCAACCTCGATCGCGGCAACTTCACCTGGCGGACCGACTTCAACATCTCGGCCAACCGGAACGAGATCGTCGACCTCTACGGCGACGGGCAGGACGACGTCGCGAGCGAGTGGTTCATCGGCCGGCCGATCGACGTGACGTACGGCTACCGGATGGACGGGATCTGGCAGGAGGGCGACGACATCGCCAACTCGGCCCAGCCGTCGGCGAAGCCGGGCGACGTGAAGGTCTTCGACCGGAATGGCGACGGGCAGATCACCCCGGACGACCGGATGATCCTCGGCTCGATGCAGCCGAAGTTCATCGCCGGCATGACCAACACGGTGCGGTGGCGCGGCTGGGAGGCGTCGGCCTTCCTGCACACGGTGCAGGGGATCGAGCAGAGCAACGGCCTCCTCGGCGTCAACCTGGCGCAGACCGGCGTCCGCCGGAACATCCTGCTCCGCGAGTACTGGACGCCGGAGAACCGGCTCAACACCTACCCGGCCAACCGCGAAGGGACCAACCCCTTCAACGCCGTCTTCCTCGAGGATCGGAGCTTCGTCCGCCTGAAGGACATCTCGCTCGCGTACACGCTCCCGACGAGCGTCGCGAATCGGATGGGCTTCCAGAACCTCAAGGTGTACGCGAACGGCCGCAATCTCTGGACGTCCACCAAGTGGACGGGGCTGGATCCCGAGATCGCCGGCTCGTCGAGCTCGGAGCGCTTTGCGCCGCTCGAGAAGACCTACATGCTCGGCCTCGATGTCCGCTTCTGACCCGAGCCTTCGACCAACCATGACGCGATTCGCGAATCTCCGACTCTTCATGGCCGCCGCGCTCAGCGGGGCGGCGGCCGTGGCCCTCGCCGGCTGCGATGCCGATGAGATGCTCACCGAGAAGCCGCCGCACATCATCGTGGCGGACAACCTGCTCACCGACCTCGCCGGCTTCGACGCCGCGCTCAACGCGCAGTACGCGCAGGCGCGCCGGGAGAAGCAGGGGCACAGTGGGCTCAACGACCTCGTGGCGATCCCGATGACGGTGGGCGTGGACAACGCCTACGCGAACTACTCGGCCGCCGAGCTCCGGTTCGTCAACCAGTGGACCAACTTCTCGACGCCGCAGACGTCGGTGTTCGAGAACCTCTGGCTCTGGCTGTACCAGATGATCAATGCGTCCAACATGATCATCAACCGCGCCGAGAACCCGGACATCCGGTGGACGGAGGCGGACAAGGCGCGCGTGCTGGGCGAGGCGCATTTCTTCCGCGCCTGGGCGTATCGCCACCTGACGTACCTCTTCGGCCCCGTGCCGCTCAACCTCGAGGAGTCGAGCGGCTCCACGATCAAGACGGACTGGGAGCGCACGCCGGTCGCCGACATCCGCAAGCAGATGGAGGCGGACCTCCTCCTCGCCGAGGAGAACCTGCCGGCGACGTCGTCGAACGCCGGCAAGCTGACGAAGGCGGTCGCGCAGCACTACCTCGCCGAGCTGTATCTGGCGATGAACGACCCGGTGAAGGCCGAGGCGAAGGCGCAGGCGGTCGTGTCGAGTGGGCTCTACAAGCTCATCACGGCGCGCTACGGCGTGCGGGCGACGCAGCCCGGTGTGCCGTTCATGGACCAGTTCGTGGACGGGAACATCAACCGGAACCAGGGGAACACGGAGGTGCTGTGGGCCTTCCAGTTCGCTCAGGACGTGACGGGCGGCGGCTCGAACCTCCTGCGCCGCTACTGGGTGAACCGCTACAACAGCATCCCGGTCCCCGTCGGCACGCGCACCGTGACGGGCGCGATCGCGATCAGCGCCGAGTACGGCGGCCGCGGCATCGGGCGCCTCTCGCCGACGGCGTGGGCGATCAACCTCTACGAGCCGAGCGACGACCGCGGCTCGCACCACGCGATCCGCAAGTTCTACACGGTCAACAATCCGATCAACGGCGCCGTGCTCGGCGACACGGTGAAGCTGGTGTGGACGGCGGAGAAGTGGATCACCTCCAGCCTCGCCTCCAACGACCCGCTCTGGCCGAGCACCCGCAAGTGGGACTGGACGGATGCGACGTCGCCCGAGCGTGACGAGCAGTTCAGCGACGTCCCGTATCTCCGCTACGCCGAGACGCTGCTCCTCCTCGCCGAGGCGCAGATGAAGAACGGGAAGCTCGCGGAGGCGGCGGCGACGATCAACCAGCTCCGCGACCGCGCGCACGCGACCCCGATCACGGCGGCGCAGGTGACGCTCGACTTCATCCTCGACGAGCGCTCGCGCGAGCTGCTCACCGAGGAGCACCGCCGCTACACGCTGCTGCGCACCGGGAAGTTCTACGAGCGCACGATGGCGTACAACCCGATCGCGGCGCGGTACCTCGCGCAGCGCGACACGATCTACCCGATCCCGCAGGTCGTGATCGACGCGAACCTGGGGCGGGCGATGCCGCAGAATCCCGGGTTCTGACGCGACGCGTCATCCCGAGTAGAGCGAGGGGTCCGGGCCTGTCGCGCCGGACCCCTCGGCTTAAGTGACGAACGACGAATGAAGAGATGAACCACGCGAGTGGCCGTGCTCCCTGCCTCCGTGGTTCCACGATGGACCCCGCTGCCACGCGAATGCTTCCTGCGCTCCTCGTCCGCACCGCGCTCGTCGCCACGCCCCTCGCCGCGCAGGCCACGCGCGTCGAGCTGGCGCGCGGCGGGCGGGCGCTGCTGCCGATCGTCGTGCAGCACGAGGACGAGACGGCGCGTTTCGCGGCCGAGGAGCTGGCGGCGTATCTCGGCCGCATCACCGGCGGCCAGTTCCGCGTCGTCGGCGAGGCGACGGGGGCGGCGATCCGGCTCGGCGTCGTGCCCGGCGCGGCGCCGGACGCCTACACGATCGCGACGCGCGACGGCTCGGTGCAGCTCACCGGCGCGAGCGGCCGCGCGACGCTCTATGCCGCGTACGATCTCCTGGAGCGGCTCGGCGTCCGCTGGCCGTCGCCGGCGCTCGGCTACTCGGGGCGCGATTCGGGGCGCGTCGTCCCGCGCCTCGCGTCGCTCGCGTACGAGGCGCACGGCGAGGTGCGGGAGTCGCCCCGCTACACCCTTCGCAAGCTCGACGTCGAGGAAGGACTCACGCACGACGAGGCGTCGCTTCGCCGGATCATCGCGTGGATGCCGACGGCGCGCTACAACGTGCTCCAGGTGCCGATGGATTACGGCAACGCGGGACGCGTGCGGTGGGACGCCTGGCGCGAGGCGCTGGTGCCGGAGCTGCGGAAGCGCGGCATCGTCGTCGAGGTGGGCGGGCACGGCTACGAGAACTTCCTCAACGCCGGGATGGAGCACGGCACGCTCTTCGAGCGGCATCCGGAGTGGTTCGGGCGCGACTCGAGTTGCGCGCCGAGCCCGGCGAAGCACCTCGTCTTCGACACCGAGGACTCGAGCGCCGTCGCCTACCTCACGCGCAACGTCGTCGAGTACCTGACGGCGCGGCCGGAAATCGGGATCTTCGACTTCTGGCCCCCCGACGGCGCGCGGTGGGCGGAGTGCGCCGACTGGGCGGCGCGCGGCTCGGTCGAGGACCGGCAGGCGAGGCTCGTGAACCACGTGCGCGCCGAGGTGGCGAAGGTGCGCCCGGACGTCGTGTTCGAGATCATCGCCTACGCGCACGCCAAGGCCGCGCCGACCACGGTCGCGCTGCACCCGTCGATCCTCGTGGACTTCTGCCCGATCGCGCAGAACTTCGACGTGCAGCTCTACGACACGACGGGAAGCGCCAACCGGCAGTACGTGGAGGCGCTCCGCGGATGGCAGGAGCGCTTCCGCGGCCGGCTCGGCTTCTACACCTACTATCGGAAGTACGCCTGGCGCTCGCTCCCGATCGCGATCCCGCGCTACATGCAGCGCGACGTCCAGTGGTTCGCGTCGCTCGGCGGGACGGCGATCTCCACGTACGCCGAGCCGGGGGATTGGGCGACGTACGAGGTGAACCACTACACGCTCGGGCGGCTGGCGTGGAACCCGGCGCTGGACGTCGAGGCGCTCCTCACCGACTACACCCGCGCGCGCTACGGGAGCGGGGCCGCGGCGGCGCTCGTCGCGCTGGCGACGCTCGAGGAGACGGGGCGCGTGTACGGGAGCATCCCGGGGACGACGCCCAAGCCGCGCGCGCAGGTGGCGGCGGCGCGCGAGCGGGTGCAGCGGGTCGCCGAGCGGGTCCTGGAGACGCGGCGCGTCATCCGCGATCCCGTCGGGGCGCCGGCGCTCGAGCGGCTGTCGCTGATGCTGGAGCTCGCGGCGCGCGACCTGGAGATCGTGGAGGCGAAGGCCGCCGGGGCGACGCCGGAGACGATCCGGCCGATGGTGACGCGGCTCGTCGAGTTCCTCGCGGCGAACGGCGACCGGGGAGTGTTCCTCACGCGGGCCGGCGACGAGGCGCGGTATCAGCGGCATTACGCGCGCGCCGAGCAGTAGCGGCGTGCCGGGGGATGGCCTCGCGTTGAAGAAACGACGGAACGAGACCGAGAAACGGCAGGATCGAACGAGAGCGATGAAGGTATCGATCGAACAGCAGGCTTCGTCCGCTGGTTTCCGCGGAGATCGTCTCTCGCGCGAGGGGCGGAACGGCGTACGCCACCGCTCGTGGCGCGCGCTGGTGGTTGGCGCGTCGTTCGCGCTGCCGCTCGTCGCGGAGGCGCAGCCGAGCCGCTTCAACAACCACGACCAGAGCCACGCGGATCTCTGCGTGCGGCTGCGCGCCGATACGGCGCACCTCCGCTATCCCGACGGCACGCCGACCGGGTTCGTGCTCACGACGCCGCTGCTCGTGCCGGAGGGTGGGCGGGGCGTCTGGTGCCCGACGCCGGGGATGGCGCGGCTCGACGCGCGCGAGATCGTGCACGACGCGCAGGGGCGGCCGATGCTCTTCCATCGCGGCGGGTGGGGATTCGCGGGGCAGGATCCGGCGAGCGCGGTCCACTACGGCCACGTGCTCGTCGCGGACCTCGACACGATCGGGCTGCGCTACGCGAAGCAGCCGCCGGGGAGCGAGGTCCCGTACGACGACCGCTGGTCGCGCGCGCCGCT